>FLSB01002891.1_pt1 | contig 57839 bp, 67 predicted proteins | sample 1550551 | NCBI WGS metagenome assembly FLSB01 (sample SAMEA4031774, study PRJEB14383) | metagenome | biome: human; feature: oral; material: saliva | place: Philippines | collected 2014 | reverse complement strand
TTTGGATATTATATTTATTAATATTCTCATTAATAATATTTTCAATAATAGATTGACTCTCAGGACTATGTTTAATGTCAATTGCATCTTGAATAAGTGATTTAAGGCCTTCTTTCTTACCAGAAAATGCTACCCCGTTATATCCTTTCCACAACCCTTCATGTAGAATTTTAAACTTTTGATTGTTGTTAAGCAATTCAATAATGCTATATAATTTCATTATTATCTCCTTATTTTAATTTATTTTCTATTTTGGTTCTTTTAGTTTGAAACAATGTAGTGGAACCTTCCCTAAATAACAAGAATCCATTATTTCTTCTGAGATTTCATATTTATATATAAATGTATTCAAATAAAATCTAATATATGGTTTATTTAATAAATTATAATATTTCCCCACAGTATAATATAGCTCCATTATTATTTTGAATTTTAATCATAGAATTTTCTAGTTTTTTCTCTTGGATATATTCTTTTAAAGTTTTCATATATTTCCTCCTTTTCTTATCATATAATTAAACAGATTTTTATTAAAAACAGTAATATATAAGATATTGTGATAATTGAATATATTTAATAGATTAAAATTAATATCATTTAAATCCATTAAATTATTTTTAGTAAATTTATTTCATAATAAATAATATAAGGGGATTGAATGTAAATATTATGAAAAGACTGGCTTTGACAACTGATGGTAGAATGACATGGTGTTCTGCTCCTAAAGGAATGGAAGGAAAAGGTAGATGTAACCATTTAGACCATAAAGAAGATGATGAAAGCATAGAAGATTTTATGAATAGGACATCAAATAGTCAATCTACGAATATATTTGATGGTTTTACACTTGAAAAGAAATTAAAAATGTTTTCAGACTTAAATAAGAGTCTAAAAGAAGAAAATTTAGAGATGGATATTATAACATCTGGAGGGTTTGCTCTTGAAACTTATGGATATCGAGGAACTAGTGATATAGATGCTTTCTATACCTTAGATAGAAAAGTAGAATCTATAATATATAAAATTGGGGAAGATTATAAAATAGACCAAAGTCAAGAGAGTTGGTTAAATAATAATTTAATGTCTTTGAATAAAACTCCAGAATTAGAGAATACAGAATTAATAATAGACGAGTCAAATTTAAAGGTCCGAAGAGTAAAACTAGATTATCTCCTTGTTATGAAAACAATATCTGGGAGAGAAAGGGATATAGAGGACATAAAAACACTGTTGAGATCTCCAGAATTGAATATATCTGGGCTAGAGGATTATAAGAAATTACTAGAGTCACATAATTTAAAATACGAAGATTACAGAGAAACTATGTTAGAACCCATTGCTGAAGTCTTTGGATGGGATGAAGTAATGAAAGATTTCATGCAATAAAAATATAAGTAGAGATATTAATCTCTACTTTTTGTTTTATAAAAGTTATTTTTATCTTTAAAGTACTTTTTATCTACAATTATATTCCTTTTTGCAAATATATTTTCTTTGTCTATACCAAAAATATAGTCTCTAAATTGAAATTCTTTATTGGAAACTGTGAAATGTTCAAGCTTATATTCTTTATTCTTTTTACCCCATTTTGTAGTTAAAGCTTTTTCAAGAGCAGCTTCATACATTGATTGCTGAGTGATATTATTAAAAATAATATTGTTATTGTTATATTCAATTAATTGTTTCTTAAAAAGTTCTTCATTTGACAATAATTCAAAATAAATTCTATCTATATAACGAAAGAATAACTTATCATCATTTTTAACTGTTGTATTTATTTTGTCTAAATCCAAATTGAACATGCATTTGTATTTCTTTCTATGTGATATGTATATTTATTTACCGCCTATTGTTATTACTAATCATTTTACCATATATATTAAGTATGCAACACACAATTACCTTTTCTTGCATTTTCTTTTGTTGAATAATATATTAATTTTCCATCTGTTGTTATTACTAGTCGTTCTGACATTGTCTAACTTTTTGCTCGATAGAATATATTTTCATTATTTTTCTCTATTTTTAATTTAATATTTTTAAACTAAAAAATAAAAGATAGATTATCTATCTTTTATGCAATATCAATAACTCCGTTGTAATAGAAATGCCAATCATTCGAACCTGTATCTACAATAGCATTGTAAAGTTCAAATTCCTCATCTGTAAATTCATGTTCTGAAATTTTCCCTTCATGGAATTTGTTAAATTCTGATTGGAGTTCTTCTGACATAGCTCCTAGTCCACTAATCTTGTTATATCTATATCGATTGTTATATACAAGAATAGCATTTTCTGCTAGACGGCCTTTTTCATTATTCTTCAATACTTCTAAGAATTCTTTATAGTAGTAATGAGAAAGCTTAAATGTCCAATGTGGAATCTTTCCTGCGTAATCTTCAATATTGCAAGAGTCATATTCATCTTCATCTAGTAATTGGAAAATATTCAAACTTTCCAATACTTCATGCGCTTTGATTCCGATTACCGTAATCTTTAAATCTTTGTTGTTCATATTCTTTTTATCTCCTGATGATTTAAATTTATATATTTTATTTTATTCTAATCCGTACCCTATATTTTAAATTGTAGTAATTCCTATATAAATCCATCCATTTTTCTCTGCAATCTTTTTACCCCTTTCATCAGCAGAGAAAATATCATCATCCTCAATGGTAAATAAGATAAGTTCACGGTCTTCTTTGTTAGCTTTGAATTCTAATTTATATTTTGTCACAACAAGTTCTCCTTTTATTATTTTTCCTTATTATTTAATAACTTTTTGGTCTGTATTCATATAAATAAAACCATAGTAAGATTTTATCCTTACTATGGTAATATATAATGACATAAACATATCTTATTAAATATTATATTGATTTTAACAATCTTTTAGGATAAGATTGTTGATATATTCTTCTAAATCAAATGACTTGTTATTCTCTTTTAATGATTGGATAATTTTAAATGACTGAGAAGATAGAACAATAGATATATTAGATGTTTTGTTTTCATCAATGCAAACTTCTTTTTGATTCATAGCAAAATTTACAAAATCTTTTAAGTTTCCGTTGCCTTTCATATTATATCTATGATGATATGTTTTCATATATTTTCTTGCATTATCACAAGATACTTCTATATTTCCATATTTCTGAAGAATATCTTTTACTTCTTTGTCAGTAAATAATTCATATGACCAATCATCTTTTTGCAGTACTATCCAATTAACCCCATATATAGGATTTTTTAATTTAAATAATTTAGCTTTGATAAATTCCTCAAAAGCTTTAAAATACAATGGCTGCTCTGTAATATCTAACAAGTTCCAATACTCGTTAATTTTACATGTAATCATCTTACATGTATTTGATTTAGAATGATAGAATAGACTTTTATATACAGGGTCTTTTATTTCTCCTATAATATAAGAAAACAATTTCTTCTTAGTTTCTGTATATGAGGATTTGTCTTTTGAGAACAATATATCTTCTTTTAGATTTTGATACTCTTTAAATTGCTCTTCATTCAAATACAAGCATTCTACTTTATATCCTTTGTAATTCATATACATTTTATTCTTAGGAAGATTGATTTTACCTTTTCCTATAATATTAGCTATTTCTTCTATATAGCTTCTATCTCTTCCTTCAATAAGTTTTATCGCTAGTAACATTTTTAATTACCTCCAGATAATAAAAATATAGGAATCTTTTCAGATTCCTAAGCATGGACCATGTAGGTCTCGAACCTACAACCGCCCGGTTATGAGCCGGGTGCTCTGACCAATTGAGCTAATGGTCCTTAATTACAAGAGGATTATTCCTCTTGTTTATAAATGGTAGAATATATTTTCATAATTAAGGAGACTATATGAATTCAAATTGGTTGACGTTTTAACTTGCATTTTCTAAATTCTACCATATTATTAATCAATTTTTTAAAATTTTGCTATCTCATTTAAGAAATCCCTTAAATTATCTCTAATATCTTGACATTGATAATCAGAATATTTCGGACTTTCATTTTTAATTATAATATTAAAAATATCTTCTTGCAATAAGAAATCATATATCAATAGCATAACAATAGTATGATGCTCTAAAGTCCTATCTACTAACAAATCATTTGTAAGTTTAAAGTTCTTTAAAATATTTAAACTTTCTTCAAACGGTTTATCAACTTCCCCTGTTAAAATATATTTGGTATTTTCATAATTTATATCTCCAATAGGCTCTTGGAATAATATAAGACCAAATTTTTCACTTACAATATAAGAAATATTACCAATATCATCTATTGTATTTTTATTTTCTTTATTTTTATTGTTGAATTTGACATGAAAATTTTTAGATTGAATATCTTTTATAAAAGATTCAATATTACTCATAACAGAAGTAAATTTATTATTTCTATCTTCCATGCTGCATAAAATATACAATTTTTCAATCAAAGCATTGAAAATAAGATTATTTAGGTTCGTGTCTAATAAACAATATTTTTGTGATTTATAAACTCCTTTCTCTAAAACATGAATTTTATAATCATGTGTCAATCCATATACTTTCTTTCCTTCTGGAACAAATAAAATTTTGTTTTCTTTATTATTTATTTTCATAAAACTGCCCTGTAAATTTGTTTTTTAACAGTATTGTATCTAATAATTTTTAAATTTAATACTTATAACTCCTGGGAATTTCTCATTAAAGATATTAAATAATGTATAAATATCAGAAAATTCTCTATCTTCTTTGTAAGAACCATTAATCATATTTAAGATAATATCCTTAGATACAGTGTATAAACTGTCTTTTTCAAAGAATTTTTCATTCTTCTTTATAATTTTATTGAATTTAGATATATTAATACTGTATTCTAGCTTTACTTTTTCTCTTGAGTACTTCATAACTCCATATAACTCTACTAATAAGATATTCTTTAAGAATCCTGTCTTTTTGCTAATATGAGTTATATGATAGTCCAGTTTATTATTTTCAATTAACATATTTTTAATTACCTTCTTTGTTTTATTATAAATAATATCTAAAAAGTTATATGTTTTTATTCGAATCTAAAGATATATATGATATACTAACTTCCTTTCTTTTGCTATAACCATCACAGTCAAATTATTTGTTTTATATTTTATATTGAATAAAAGATATCAGCTTAAAATTTCTCTTAAGCTGATATCACTTTATAAAATAGATCAAACTTTATCTAAATTGTTCTTTTCATAATAATCTTTTATTAAATATTCTATTGCTTCTCCTTGAGTAATTGAATGTTTAAATTTAAATAATTCCATATGAGAAATACATTGTTGAAATTTATCATAATTTTCATGAGTTAATTTTACACTCATTTTCTTTAATGCTTCATTTTTAGAATGTAGTCTGCTAGGTACTCCTCTTGCCATTTTATTATACTCCTTTCACAATATAAATTTTACTACCCTTAATCAATTCTTCATAAACTTTTGAGGTATAGACATAATAATTATCAAGAACTTCATGTCTATCTCCATAATACAAAATATTTGATTCTTCAGTAGTAAGAGGCAATTTTAAATTGTCTCTTTTATCTTTTATTGATTTAATATTATCAATATTTTGATAATAATCTTTATAAACATTATCTCTATCTTGTATAGATCCTACTAAATCTCCATCAAAGAAGATATATGTAATATCTTCCTCTGTTATAAGATATGAAAAGAATCCAAACATAGACCCATCTCCATGATGGTCAAGAATAATTGAAATATTGTTCTTTTTTGCTAAATCCTGAACTTGTTTTAATGAATCTGATGTGTAATATCCATTAAATTCTGTTTTAGAATTGTTATCGTATCTAGAAACAAGTTTTGACATTATCAATTCTTTCATAATAAATTTTCTCCTCGAAAATTAACTTATTAACATATTTTTTTATTTTACTATAAATAATATCTAAAAATTTATAGATTTTATCTACAATAAAGATAAAATCTATAAAAATATACTAAATTTCGAACTCTTCTCCTTTTTGGATTCGAGAATACAATTCTCCAGCTGTAATACTACTTCCATCTGCAAGAATAATTTCTTCTTCTACAAATTTACCTCCTAATCCAGGAATCTGAATAATCTCATGGTGTTGCCAACCTTTTGTAAATTGTTCTTTGAATCCCATAAGCATATCAAATTTCTTCTTACCGATAGCTTTACGAAGAGAGTCTGAATCTGAGTTTGAAAATCCACATTCATTAACTACTAGCTGCATGATATCTTCTTGGTATACCATAATTCCAGAGTGTGTTGAACCAAAGATTTTAATAAACAACTTAGACAAAGCTTCTTCCTCTGGGGATTCGAATTTATACTTATCTAGTTTGATATCTACCCATTTATCATTCAATCCAGAGCCTAGAGGACCTGGACGATTAATAGAACTAATTTCTGAGATTTCATCAATATTATGTACTCCTGCTTTAGACATCATATTCTTAGGAACTGAACCTCCTAATTGAAATACATAGTCTGTATCCGCAGAAGTCATCATTTCCCAAATATTCTTATCATAATTATCTTCCCAATCTACATCTAATCCATATAGTTTGTGGATAGGGTTTAGTGTGTCAATAGCAAGCAAGTCATATTTGACATATCCGTATTGTTCTAGTGCTCGACCATTAAATGCCAATACTCCAAATGTATCCATAGGCAAGTTAGATTCTTCTTCTGTCATAATAACACCAGAAGCATGAATAGATGAACCAAATACAATACCATCTAGCTTATAACACAAATCTAATGACTGCCATACTTTTTCCCACTTATCTGACCAAGTACCACCAATTTCTTCTACAGATTTACGGAATACTTCATATGTAGGGCATTCAGGTTCTTCTAACAAAGCTTTGTTTACTCCAGTAGTATACTTATTCTGGAATGATGGAGCAATGCCATAGAATCCTGCTAATTTCTTAAACAACATAAGAGATGACGCAGTAGAAACATTAGCAATACGTCCATGGAATTTGAATTTATCTTCTAGAGATTTGACAACATAGTCTGGCCCTCGCCATTCTGGATTGTCAGGAGCAATAGATTCAAAGTCAATATCAATATCTGGCATTTCATGTCTAGATGGATTCAAGAAACGTTCAAACATCAAACCATACTTAATAGGGTCAACTTTAGTAATACCCAATAAGTAGTTTACTTCTGAACCTGCTCCAGAACCACGACCAGGACCTGTCATAACATTACATTCCCTAGCTCTATCTACAATAGCTTTAACATTTGTGAAGTAGTTAGTGAATTTCATATTTTCAATAACCCCAAGCTCATATTCGATTTGTTCTAGAGATTTTTGTTCATATTCAGTTCCTTTACGAATCTTTTCCCATCCTTCCATAACAAGCTTACGAAGTTCTTCTGATTTATCTTCAAAAGGTTTCATTCTAGGAATATCAATATCCCAGGCAACAGATTTTTCTACTTTCTCTGCATTATCTGCCATGATATCAAATTCTTCTTTAGAACAATAGTTTCCTTTCTTAAATAACTCCCATACTTCTTCTCTAGTCATGATGTGATATCCACCACCAGAGAATCCCATATCTCCAGTAATTTCATCTTCAGTATTATGGTAACAAATAGCTTTATAGATATCATGTAGACGTTGGTCTTCTTTGTATACATAATGACTATCATTAGTTACAATCATAGGAACATCGTGTTCTTTTGCTAATTTCATCATAGCTTGATATGTTTCATATTCATTGAGATATCCACGTTCTTTCTCACGGTCAAATTGTTCAAGTTCATGATATTGAATTTCAATGTAATATCGACCTGGGAATGCTTTCTTATATGATTCAATAAGATTATGGGCGTTTTCCCACATTTTACCTTTTACATAATAAGCTAATTCAGACCCAAAGCATCCTGAGAATACTACAAGACCTTTGTTTTGTTTAAACAATGACTCTCTTGTAATACGATGTTTATAGTAGAAATTTCCTTCTGAGTAAACTCGGAATAGATTTTCTAGCCCTTCCTGTGAATTAGCAATAACTGTCAAGTGGAAGTTCTTTTTAACATCTCGGCTATCCCAAATAGCTTTTTCTCTTTCTGCTTGAGCTCTTACATCTTCTGGAGTTGACTTCAATCGCAATAAACGATTGATTTCTGTCATTTTCTCCCCTTTAACTTTCATATCAAATTCTTCTGGAGGAGTCAAGTAAAATTCACATCCAGGAATAAATTTCATTCCCATTTCTTTTGCTACTGTAAAAGCTTCTGGGAATCCAGCAATAGTACCATGGTCAGTAATACAGAAAGCTTCTTCTCCTAGCTCTTTGTGTCGTTTAGCAATATCTTTAACTTTAGATAAAGCGTCTTTTGAGCTGTACTCACTATGCAAATGCAAGCTAATCATAATTTTCTCCTTTAATTTAAACTATTTTCCTTATTATTAATCATTTTTATATATTCTAAATAACTATATTGTATTATATTAAATGTAATTATAGTTATTTAATAAAAATCATATAGAAAACAAAAACAATATATTCAGAAGCGATAAACCTCTAAACATATTGTTTTATAAAATTTGGATAGAAATATTGTCTTTTAACATTACTCCTTTTGTATCTTTAATAATTTTTGTTAATTCTTTAGTGTTTTTATTTTTATGCTTGTTTGGGACTCTTTTAGATAAGAATAATTGTAAATCTTCATTAGAAATATTATCTTTAGGAAGAGTCTCATTCAATGGAGACTTAGCAAACAATTCTTTATCCAAGATTTCAATATTTCTATTATTTTTAATTAACAATACATCGGATTCTCCAATTTTTACCATCATCTCTTTCACTATTCATTCTCCCTTTTCCATGGAATCCATACCTCTAATTCCAAATCTTCAAGTCGAGATTTAATAATCTCTTTTGCTCTATTTACTTCCTCTTCTTTATATAAACTATTTTTATAGTTTTCTAAATCTCTTAGTAATCCTTCTTTATCTATCTCTAGTATATCAGATTTCTTAGAAGCCTTTTCTCCAACTATATTAATATAGTCTTCAAAGTCTTCTGATTTAGAAAAAGTAGATGCTGGAACTTTACACATATTATCTTCTAAGCTTTCTTGATAGCTAAATAATTTTTTATTAGCCATTAAAGATAGCCCATTATCAAAGTTGGGAGCAATTCTGTATTTACCATTCTCATCTTTAATAAAAGCTAAATTCCCTAAATGTCTATCAGGATTCATAGTAATACAGTCTAATGCTATAATTCTATTAAGATGAGATTTAATGTCTAATCCTCCGGTCTTAACCCAAGCAGTAGATACTAAAATATCAAACTGCTCTGATGGACTACTAGCATATTCATATCTCATTAAATCCTCTTGGTTCATCATATCATGCATAGATACAACACTTTCACCTGGTTTAACAAAAGATTCTGATACAGAAGAATTATGCAATTCCCCATCCTCATCTACTATTTGAACAGTCTTATAATCAACATATTCAAAATCTTTTATATGCCTAGATACCAAAGATACTAATTCTTCAGATAAAGATTCATTAGTATCTTCTTTATCTAGCTTGTACCATTTTCCATCTACAAAGTACTTTTTCTGTTCTCCATCAATTTTATCAGATATATTATCATCTGCAGTCATGAATTTTATATCTGATATTCTTTTCATAAAAGATTCTTGAGATTCATCATCGTTTTTATGTGTTATATGATTACATCTTCCTTTTCCTCTTTTATCTTCTGGAGCTTTACATTCTGATAGTTTCCCATCTATAGTTAATGCTAATACCAATTTATACACTCCTCATACTTTTAATTTTAAATAAATAAATGTGGAAATAGATGAGTGTATATTTTGTATGTATGATAATATATTTTTGTTTAATATGTCTCTTTAAGAAGCTATTTCATTATATTTTCCTTTGTATTTAAACAAAGAATCTGCTATCTTTGTTCGATTTATAGAATCATCTGATATGTTTCCCTTGTACACAGGAGGAAGTCCCATAAAATCTTCTGAGAATTTATTTAAGACTTTTAAGTTCACTATAAGATTATTATGAGCAGCTACCCTTTTACCATCAGCTTCTGATATAATTCTTTGAAACTCTTTAACATCATCTTTAGGAGCATGTTTCAAAGAATACTTATGTTCTATTACAGCTTCTATATATTTGCTACTAGAATCTTCAAAGTTTTTATAGTAGCTACAAAAATCATCAAAATCTTCTTTTTCTACATTTTCAGGCTTACCTTTCTTTATGTAATTCCTTATATACAATAAAGATTCTTCTGAAAACTCACCATCTTTCATATTGTTCTTAATATTATCTATTTCTATTTTTTGTTGCATTTCAGAAGCTCTGGTCATAAAGCTTTCTAATGATTCAGAGTTTTCTTTATGTAATAGATGATTACATCTTCCTTTACCCCTATTTTCTTCATCTGCAGTACAATATGTAAATTTACCGTCTTCGGTAAGAGCATAAACTTTCATATAATCTTCTCACTTTAATATCCTCTACTTATCTCCCCATTTAAGTACTTCTTGAACAATTTCATGACCTGCTTGAATAGGGTTGCCTGTTACTAATTTACCATCTGCCTTATTATTCAATTTTGAAACCAAATCAATAATTTCATTATCAACTTTCTTTCCTTGAATTCCATTCCTATCTGCAATAGCTTTTCCAAGTTTAGAAACAGTCTCTTTGTCATCATAAGTCAAAAGGTTTAGAAATTCTTTGTTAATGTTTTTATTTTTCATGATACTCCTCATTTATTTGATATTATTTATTAAATTTCTTTAAAAAAGATAATGAGCTACTTGTTAAATAGCTCATTACACTCATTTTCATTTCCTAAATAGAAGTATCTATGAATTTTATTAATTCTCCTTTACTTAAAGAATTCAATTCTAAATCCAGGGACACTATATCCTACGTCAATATTTATTTCTGTTATATTTAAAATTCCATCATAAACTTTTATAGCTTTATCTCGAATCTCTGAAGCAATCTTATCGTCTTCAATTTCTTTCATATTATAAACTTCTTTAAATTTATCATTAATAAAAGGCTGCTGACAACCCTTATTTAAATATTCTGTACTTAGAATATTTACTTTTTCATTATTCTTAAGCATACTATCTATTGTATCATCAATATATGAAACAAGTCTTTTTAAGCATTTTTCTTGCAATTCATAAGTATCTTGATATTTCTTAATAGATTCTTTTGTATGTCTAGATTTAACTTCCATATCTAATACTCTCCTTATTATATTGATACTTACTCTATTTATTTTGTATTAAAGCTTAAATAAAATAAAGAATAGTACCACAGAGATTACAAAACCGTAAAATCTTATAGAATTATCAACCTCATTATCAGGTTTCATTCTTGTAGAACAAATAAATAAGAATAATGTTATAAATAACATTATAATTTTAGTAAGTTCATTTTTAAACAAAAATGATATTAAATTGATAAATGCAAGCTGCGCAAAGAATATACACAAATCTGTACGTATCTTACTGTTCTTCATTTTTAATTAATTCTCCTAAAAACGATACTATTATTTATCTTTAGATGGAAGCTTATCTGGAGATGGTTCTACATATGTTTCATATGTATATTTGATAGTAACCATCTTATTTCCATTGCCCAAGTCTTGAACATCCCATTTATTGTTTTCAATAATCTTATCAAGAAATTCAGGTTTATCAACAGGGAAGCTGTTTGTATTAGAAGCTTTCTGGACTTCATCAATATATTTCAAAATTCTTTCAACATACATTGATTGGTTCTGCAAGCTATTGATATCCATATCATGAATTTTGTTTGAAATTCCAGGTGTTAGGATATATGCTCCTTTTACTTCTTCACCATATTGCTCCTCAATTGCCCATTTATATGAAATAAGCTGTGGAAGGTATCCATCCATAGTAAATGTTTCATCTTTGAAGTATTTTCCTGATTTATAATCAATAATAAAGATACCCTCATCACGGATATCTAATCTATCCATAAGATTATATACAGGTAGCTGCAATGATACACCTAAAGGTTTCAAATTGTCAACTTTAGCAAAATATTCAGGGAAACATACCAAATCATTGTGTTCCATAGGTTTATTTGGATATAGATAATCTCCTATTTCCTTAAAACCTTGAATATGTTCTTTGATATAGTTTACTTGGAATTCTGTGTCATGTTTTCCTTTAGTTATCCATTCATCTGTAAATTTATCTAACTTATCCAAGGTTCTTTCTCCTTGTTTAAGTTTATAGAAATCTTCTAAGATACCATGAATAGATGTACCCATAGATGTAAATGCATTGGGTTGATATGGTTGAAATGATTGTAATACCTGACTTGCTGGACAGAAATACCAACCTTTGATCATCGTAGGTGAGAGATACTGACCAGAAAATTTATTCACCAATCGCTTGGCAGGGTGTTTACGATGGATTTTAACCCCAAGTTTCTCGTCTTCTGCCACAGCTTTATCTACAGCATCCCAAAGTTCTTCTACATACAAGAACCCGTCTTTAATCATAACACGGCCTTCTATAGTACGCGTAACCTTGTCTAATTCTTGGTTTACAAGAATAATCTTCTTAGACTTTTCCCCTGGGACATATGAATCCACATATATTTCATACTCAGGAACTACCTCTTTCGTAATCTTTACTTCTGACATATTCTATTAAACCTTTCTAAAACTATACTTGTAAATAACATGAACCCAAAATCATTCTTTGTTTGAGTTTTACAATTACGTACTTCCATAATATTAATTAATTTTCCCTGATAAACTCTATAATCTACTTTCTTGCTATTTTAGCAATTTTTCTAATCTAATTCCTCCTAAAATCATCTTGAATGATGTCTCAGGGTCAAATTTGAGATTCAAGTTTAATTTAGAGAATCCTTCTAGGTCAATAAATTCATTTTGATATAGAATTTCACCTTGCTCTTTCTTTATCTCTATGATATAGTTTTCACGTTCTTTTGGATCTTGAAAATAGTTAAATGTTTTTCTTTGGGTTTCAGATAGCTTGTAAAATTTTGACGCAGCTCGTTTAGAATTAAACTCTCTACCAAATAGATATTCTTTATCTACTTTGTTGTATAACAATTCTCCACTTTTAAGCCCATCATAGATTTCTTGATATGATAATCCTTTGTGCTTTGTCCAATTAGACATAATACTAGTGTTCAATTCAAAGCCTTGAGTTTCCATGAATTTTATAAAGTCAATATTAGAATACAGAACAACTTCGTTTCCATTATATTTGACAGTTTTCTCTGTGAGTTTTGAAATTTTTAACTTCTCACGATTATCATAATAAAATTGAAGAGTTTCTCCTGGATATTTTCTCATTTTATTTACTGAAATATCATATTCTTTTGCAAAATCTTTTAGATTCTTAACTATGTGATATTCCCCGTTATCATCTTTGTATATTCTACTTGGCTTATACTCTTCGTCATAGAATTTTTGCAAGTTCATATTATTATTTTTTAGATATTCCCTGATTCTATCTGGAGAGCAACCAACCAAATAATTGAAAATATCTTTTTGATTGTCTGATTCAAATTTATTGCCATTTGCATCTACGAATCTATATATCCAATCTTTTGGAATAGCTTCATTTTCTTCAGAGAGATATTCAAATAGAGATTCCAACACCAAGTCTTTGTTAAAGTTCTCTTTTAATTTCTTTGAAATATGCTTGTAATTCTTTCTTCTAAAGAATGAAAGGACATTAGGATATTCTTCCACTAGCTCAAAGAAATCTTTGTATTCTTTATCGTTAAAAGAGAAATCCTTTAACTCATACAAGACAATGTATGAATTTATTAATGCTGGATTTTTACCTCTTACAAGAGCTGAGACTGTTCCAGGGTCAATTCTCAAATCTCTTAAGAATTTGTAAAGAGGGATGTCTCTTCCATCATAAGTTGTGAATCTTTTAAAGTAGTCCTTATTGTTTACATCAAAAGATTTTACTCCGATATATTTGAACAAGGCTGTCTTGTTAGGAAATGTCTTGCCGTCATATTTGAATGTTTCTGACTCTGGTTTATTCCCTTTGTATTTATTCCAAAGACGATATTCAGTATATGTATTGTTACCTGTTAAATAACCATATGCTAACTCAGACAAACTTTTCAACTCTTTCAAGAACTCATCGCTATTTTCTTTTATCTCTTCAACAAGCTCTATAGGAGATTTGTCTGTCTTGAACAACTTGTTATATCGATTGTAAAACTCATACATAGACTTGTATTTCAAATCTGTGTTATCTTTTAATAATTTGAATGCTGGATAGACCTTTTCATAAAACTCAATAGCTCCTTCACATTCAAAAACTTCTAAAGTAGCTTTATTCTGTGTCAAGATTTTCTTCAAGTCTTTCAGATAAAGAGTTTCTCCTTCAAATTCAATCTTGTTAAATCTAAATTTGCTATTAGTTTTCTTTACAAAACGTTCTTCATTTAGGATTTGCTCCTTAGTCCATCCTCGTTCAGCTTGTGTCTTAGCATTAGAAAGGTTGATACCTTTTTCTTCAAGAATTTTTCTGTTAATAACATCTCCGTATTTGGTAAAGACGTTATCTCTTTTATATCGGAAATCTTCTACCTCCAAGATAATCTTTTCCAAATTCTCATTTGAATCTATCTTTGTAGTTGTAGGTAGTTTGTATTTCTTAATGAAATAGTTCTTAGTTCCTTTCTCACCCCTAAATTCAAACTCTTTTATCATAGAAACTCCATTTTCATAGATGTCTATGAAGTTTTTTACTTTATCTTTGTTCTTTTTATATCTCTTACCCCATTGATAATTATTGATACCTAGATATTCAATAACATCGTCTAGGCTTTCAAATTTGAAATGGTTTCCTTTGTATTCAAAATCAAGATAGTTAGAATTTACTTCTTTCATGTATTCTATGATCTTGTCAATGTCATTATCGAATCTTTTTAATTTCTGCTTCATAGCACTCACTGAGAAGCCATAAAGTTTATAATAGTCAAACAAGGTTCCTTTGAACCCATTTTTATTCTCTAAAATATGACCGGTAGTATTTCGTTTAAGCCGAGAACGAATCTCATTATAAGACATACCTAAAGAAAGGTATAAATCTATATTCTCCTTTCCTGACAATCCCTTGCTCTTAGCTAGCTCTACTAATTCCTTGTATTTTCTTTCTTTCATATCATAACTCCCAAAATTCATCAAACTGTAATTCCATATTATTAAAAGACTTTTATCTTTTAAATGATAAGTTAATTTAGCGGATTAATTTAATTATTAAAGCAAAAGGAGGTTAATATAAACAATATTAAAAGCTAGTCTAGCTATAGAAAATAATAGGTATGCAATATTACATACCTATTTTGTCTTATTTTAATCATTTATCTCAACCATATCTTCTTTGTCCATATAGATCTGGGTGATCTTCACCAATAATCAATTTAGGAACTGGTTTACTCTTCTCTATATCTTTGATAAATTTGTCATAATTTTTAAAACTTCTCTCAAATTCATCATCATAATCTTCTCGATTTTTATCCCAAAAATTATCTTCATAACAGGTAGCTGGAAGGAAATCTTCATATCCTACTGAAGTATCTTCAACCCCGTTTACAAATTTTTCATAGCTGAAGTAATCTCCTCCTTGCAAGTCCGGATCTTCATGAGTTGCCATATTGTTCAAAACAAATTTTTCTTTTATAAGATTGTTGTCTTTATCTCTATATTGAATTACCTTTCTTCTTTCAAAAGCTCCATCACAGTCTGTCATATGCTGCTGAAATACTTCATATTCCTCTCTGTCTGGAACAATATCATCAAGGTACGTAATAGCATGATTTACTTCCTCGAAATGGAATTCTCCAAAATTTTTGTCTATTTGGATTTCATCCTCTGAAACAGAGAAAAATGGAAGATTTTTATCATAGTGTTCCATGATAGTTTTCTTTTTACGGTAATTAGTAGTCCTTTCTAAAAATTCCGTAGAAGATTCTCCTTCTTTTGAGTGAAGCACATGGTTGCATCCATGTGTCCCCTCTGTTCCTTCAGGAGCAGAGCAGTATGTCATCCTACCATCTGTCGTCATAGCCAATCGTTTTACCATTATAAATACCTCTTTCTTATTTCTTCACAAATTCAACATGACGGTATATCATTAATCTTTCAATTCGTTAAACAACTCAGATAAGGTCTTCAATTCTTCTAATGATTCTGTTGTTGGCAACCACATCTTGATAATCTTAGGTTCAATTCTATATTTGTTAGACCATTCGTTGACATCAACCAAGGAACCATCTTTAGTAGAATAGTTATTAATAATTGAGTTGATGTTACTGTCTAACTCATCTACCAAGATAGAAATGTCTGGTTTGATAACACGGAATTCAATCTCAGCTGTTGTCTTTTCTTTAGGATTCCATTTCCATCCTCCCTGAGTTTCAGCCTCACGAATCTTCTCATTTAATCCTTCAATTCGAGAAAACTGGGCTTGGTTGTTAACCATATCGATTACAATAGGAGCTTTACTATTCCCCACTGATAGGACTCGACCTAATTGTTGGTAATAGATGATATGTGAATCCGTACCACGATACATAATACATCCATCAATATCATGCAAGTGATATCCTTCATTTAGGATATTCACTACAAACAGGATATTGAACCCAGATTTTGCTTTCTTGAAAGCTTCCCAGTCTTCTTTTAAAGAATGGTCAATAGAATGATATACGAATTTCTTAATGTGTCTGTCCATTGATTCTGACAATTTATCTACAATACTGTCAGCATTTTTGTCAATAAAATCTGTATTTGGGCAGAAGCAAACAAATTTGTAATCCTCTTTCTCTCGATTCTTAAACACTTCTTTGAATACTTCTAGTTCTCCTGAAGATTTAGACCATTTAGCATTCATTACACGAAGCTTTTCTCTCAAAGGTTCATTATCAATAAATCTATCTGAGTTGTCATCATATGATTTATTAATCTTGTTGATCTGTTCTTTTATTTTGAATACCCCAATGTAATACTCAGGAGCAATAAGGATGTTATAGTTGATAGCTTGTGGGAGGGTCAAGTTAGATACAGAAATGCCATCAAACAATTCTTTTACAGTGTCTGTATCTGTTTTGAGTTGGTCTACACGCTTAGGCGTAGCAGTCAAGCCAATAATAAAAGCTCTAGGGTTAAAAGATACAAGTTTGTTATATGCTTTGTTCCACTCTACAGCTAATGCCCTATGACACTCATCCACAATAATCAAATCATAATCTGATCCAATTTCTTCCTCTAAAGCTTCATCCTTGTTATATACATCCAACATTGAATATGTTAAAATCTTGATGTTCCAGTCTGGGCTGATATGCTCTTCAAATTGGTTATTGATGTCCCCAGAAGGAGATAAGTATAAAACTTTATATTCCAAGTTAGATTGGTTCATTTTGTTAATAATGGTTTTGACAATATAGCTCTTACCTGTTCCAGTAGCTTGGATAACAGCTTGTTTCTTGTGCCCTTTCTCCATATTACTCAGAACTTCTTCAATTACTTGATCATTCCACAATCTAGCATTTTCATTCATATTATCTCTCCTTATTAACATAATATTTCCATATTAATAATAAACTTTTATATTTATAATATAAATAAAAGGTAAGATACCTCTGGATAGAGATATCTTATATGTGAGATTGTTAAACTGCAGACCATAGTGACTTTTGAGGTTTATTAGGCTTATCCCCAATAGATGCTTTCATACCAGAGATATTAAACTCTTGGTATTATTCATAATAATTACAATAGTAAATAATCAGAAAGCAAAGAAAAATTTAGAGACCTTTTATAGTCTCTAAATTAGATTATTCGATAACTTGATCATGATATGCAAAGAACTCTTCTTGCTCTTTTACAATTTGACGAGCTTCATCAAGTACAAATTTCTTGATATTTTTCAAGTAGCCTTGATTTTCTTTGATTTCTTTATTCCAAGCTTTGCGATCTTTTTCATTTTTAGCTAAAGATTCTGGAAGGAATGCACGAGCACTTGTAGAAAGAACAATATTAGCATCATCTTTCCCTAATTCATTCTCAATATCTTCTACTTTCCAATCAGACATTCCTTTATCGACATATGTCTGAATAAGATCTGTTCTATGGATTTTAGATTTTAGAGAATCAATAATATCATTAATTCTACGGGATACAATTTCTTGTCTAGATTCCAACCATACATCTGCTACTTCTTTAAGATCAGTCTCACGCATGGTGTTCAAATCTCTATCCCATACATAGACATACTCTTTTCGTCCACCATACAATTTCAATTTAGATAATACTTTCTTATCATCTAAATGTCCTGCTGGGACATAGATAGAAATAAAATTTCCATCACCAATATTATCTTCTACTTTATTTCCAACATTCTTTGGTAATTTATCTTTAAGAAGCAGAATAGCATTTTTTACAGATAGGCCTGGTGGAAGTCCTACAATTTCATCCCATTTACCTCTCTTACCAGAAATCTTAAGATTCTTTTTAATTTCTGCTTCATATACGATAAATCCATTACCATTAGGATTATAGTATGTTTTACATCCAAGAGATGACATAGGTAGGGGAGCTGGATTAGATGTATCTTCCAACCAGTCAATAATTTCATTGATATTTCGTTCTGCGATGTAACATGAACGACCATCTCCTACCTGCTTAACCCCATTCACAAGCATCATAGGAATTGGAGCAGATACCCATTCTACCATTTCAGTTCCCTCAGGGTCTTTATATGTGTTCATATACTTCATATCTTTAATAATTCTATGAAGCAATGGAGTACATTCTACTTGGGTATAACGAGAAGCAGCACCAGGGTCTCCAGGAAATGAACCTAAGTTACCTTCTCCTCGCAATAAGCGAGAACCTACTTGTCTTCGATATCCCTGAGCAGCCAAAGCAATAGAGTCATTTACCCCTTGGTCTCCTGAAACATGGGTTTTAATAATTTCCCCTGTTAAATAAGGAGTTTTAACAGTAAATCCAGGTTTCATTCCAATTTTATATGCTGCCCAGCACAAATGCCTATTTACTGCTACTAATTGTTCTTCTGGAAAGAAAGCATTTTTATTTTGGTTAACATTTTCCCAATATTCACGATATTTAGTATTAGCAAATTCAGTAATGGTAATATCTTTAATATTTTCTTTAATTTCTTCTACTTTAGCCTTTGCCATTTATGTTAAATCTCTCTTTCTAGCTTTGTCTCGTTTATTCTTATCAATAACCCAACGTGCTCCACATTCACCATTCATAAGATAGAATGAATCATTAGAATCTTCATCAATGTTGAATCTCCACAATTCACGTGTAGCTCGATTAGTTACAAATCTACGCATTTCATTCTTATTAAGACCACCAAGACCTTTATTAGTTTTAATATGGTATCCTTTAGGACATTCATCTTTATTGTCAGAGCCAATAAATTCTTGTCCTTTCTTGAAGATATAGAATGGAGAATTAAGATAATAAACTCTCCCTTCTTCAAGTAATGAACGTTGGAATTTGTAAATAAGCAATGTTAGCAATGCGCAAATATGGGAACCATGCACATCAGCATCGACTGCAAAGATAATTTTATCAAACTTCTCTTTTTGTAGTACTGTGAGTAATTCTTTTACAACAGGAGATTTCAATGCACCGTCCAAGTCTTTCTTATATACATTTAGAATAACACCAATAATAAAGAATACTGCTTGTGTCTTAGGATCTCGAACAGCTTTAACACCAGAACTTGCTGAATATCCTTCTGAGATAATCAATTCTTTATATCCTGTTCCTGTTGCAGGAGTATAGTTAGCAGAATCATTGTTCTTTAATTGACTTTCCAAGAATTTTTCTTCTGCCAACTGTCTAAAGTGGTCGTATAAAGGAGTTTTCTTAAATGCAGATTCAATAGCAGAATTCCCAATTTTTACTTTAACTTTAGTTTGGTCAGTATAGTTAGGAGCTTTCTTTCCAGAATATTTATACAACAATGGTACTTTCATAGTAACTTTAAAGTCACCAATTTCAAATCGCATGTTAAAATATGTCTGGTTACTTACTGGGGCACCTTGAACAATATGAGTCTTGTTTTCTGTTGTTTCAAGCTCTTTTGCAAACATATATGTCCAACCTGTAGATCTATTCTTACGAATTTCCATGTTATTCTCTTCTGCATATTCTTGAAGAGATGGAATAAAATCTACAGATTGTGGATCTTTACTATAGCTAATTTCTTTCCAATTACCAAATACTTGATTTTCTTCTTGAATTCCTCCTTCTGAGTATTTCTCTTTAACCTTTTCTGATTTACGAGTAAATTTGTAATAGTCATTGATTTCATCATCAGAAACAACCATAACAACTTCTGCTGTTTCTTTTAGGAGTTCCCCTACACGGTTTTTGGTATATTCTACCAACCATGCAGTATTAATATCTTCATCCATAGGGTCATATGAATAATCTGCAGACACATAAAATCCTGTATCAAACATAGGACATTCTACTGGAGCATCAATGATATCTTCTGAGTCTCCATCATTGTGATGTTCTCCTTCATGAAATTTGTATCCTGTAATTTTACCATCTTTAATATGTCCAGCAATAAATTCTTCTGATAAGAAGTTAGAAGATGTTGCACCTACACCATTGTTACCTGTAAGGTCATCTGTTCCTGAATAGTTTGTAGATGTAAACAATTTATGTACAGCTTGATATAGGTTAGATTTACCATTAGTAGTATTTCTTTCTAGTGAAATACCATTCCCATTATCAATAACAACTACTGTATTACGAGTAAGTTGAATGAATACTTTATCTGTTTTAATTTTTCTATCTGCGATTTGGTCTAAGCCATTATCAATAAGTTCTTTTGCTGCAATGGTCTTAGGCATCTCCGCCCCAAACCAAATTTGATGACGTTCATGTACGAACTGTTTCTCAGACCATTCTTCAATAATACGTCCTTTTGTATTTGACATATTTTCCTCCATGTTTTTATTTTAGTACAAAAAGTAAATAGTTATTAAGGAGCTTGCTGAATTGTATTCATGCTTCTTAATAACTATTTTTATTTCTTAGAAAGTTCATAATGATACATATTTCGTATCATTTCAGGTTTTACGCTTTTAGTATAAATATAAGTTTCAAAATTATCTGTTTTAAATAAGTTTGCTAATCTCTCATTAGCAGAGTCCCATGAAATAGACATACAATCTTTATCCAAATCTTCTTCATCTATCTCTATAACTAAGACATCTTCTTTATTGCTAAGTACTGAGAATATTAAAGCAGATTCTTTAGAGTCAGTAAAAAATACTCCTTCTAAATGCTTTTTAATTCCTTCAGATAAAATACTATTTAAATTGCTATAGTTTGTAGAATGGTATAACATTTTACACTCCTATTACTACATTTTATATTCTTTAATAAATTCTTCTGGAAGTTTAAAAGGATTTAATTCTAGCTTGTTTGTATTTGGATCAATAGCCTTCATTGAAATTCCATATTTATTCTTAAGAATTTCAGAAAGAATAAATCCAGTAATATTAGAATATTTTAAATCCTCTGGATAATTTTTGTTTAAATCTTCTGAATTATATTTATTTATAACATTTACTACACCATTAAAATATTTAGTGTCTTGTCCAACAATCCATACATCAGTATTAATTTCTTTTGTTTTCTTGTCATAGTATTTTGCTTCTAGACATGCTTGTTCATATCCTCCATTCATATCAAGATATTCTTTTCCAGCTTTTGAAATAATATATTCTTGATATTCTAGAATATCTTTTTCTAATTCAGGAGTAGTTTTTTCTAATATTTTAAGATATAAACTGATTAGCGTTGCTGTTTCTCCTGAAATTTCAAATGTTCTCATATCTATTTCTCCATTATTTTATGTAAAGTACAAATACTTTTTATAAGAATAATTATTTTCATATCCTTCAGACATTCCATCAACAAATATTTCTGAATTATTATTCTTATTAACAATAATTGGATAAGGGATACTATCAGATAATTCTTCTATAGAAATAATTCCTCTATCCATAATCTCATTTATAATTTCATTAATTAAATCTTCACTTTGACAATTGAAGATTTGATCTTTGTCTTCATCTTCAATGTAATCTACAATACAAGAAGAGTTAACTAGCTTTTTAATTTCCTTTAAACTTTTAAATCCATTGAATACTTTCTCCATAAATTTCCTCTGATAGGAAGGCGACAATACCACATTTATTTTCTTTAATTACCATAATCATCTCTTTCATAACGCACCTCACTAATTATCTTTCTATAATAATTATTTTATTTAAATTAATAGTTTTACTAATTAATTACTTCCATATTATATAACAAGTTTTCAATAGAAAATATAGTTATTAGATATAATATTAACATATTGATTATCTAATAACTATAGAAAAATATAGACTAGGAATATGCCTAGTCTATTAGTATTTAGTATAATTGTTTTTAATTAACACTATTATTTTTCAGATTTCTTACGGAAACCAGAAATAGCCATAATAGCTCCAATAAATGCTGCTGCAATAGAACCTACTTTTACAATGCTTGATGAAGATGAATCTGATACTCCTGCATTTGGCAGTTCTTCTTTATTCTTATCATCTTTCTTGTCTTCTTTTGCTTTAGCTGTTGACACAAATCCATTTTTCTTGATAGTATCTGATGCAGATTTATTTTCTGATTTGTTTTCAGATTTAGGAGTTGTAGCTGCTGGGGCAGTAGAAGATGCAGTATTTGTAGATTCAGATGAGCTAGCTACTGATGCAGCGATAGCTTGTGAGTTTTTAACTGCTTCTGGAGTTGAAGTTGCATTAGCACGTCCTTGAATCCAAATAGAATCATTATTTGGGGCAGGAATTGATGGAGTATTTTGATTTCCACTATTTGAAGGTGTATTAGGAACAGGGATATCTGTTGATGGTTTAGTATCTGAAGGTTTAGTAGAATTGTCTACAGGTTTATTGTCTTCAGATGGCTTATCAGATGGTTTTGTAGCATCTGTATTTTCTGATGGTTTAGTAGTATCTATAGGTTTGTTGTCTTCAGATGGCTTGGTTGTATCTGGAGTTGTAGGTTTTGTAGTATCTGAAGATGAATTTGTATTGTTTTCATCTTTATTTGTAGTTGTATTTGAAGCAGGGTCTGTTACACCAGTATTATTGTCATTTGTACTTGGAATTGTAACTCCTGGATTATTAGTAGACGGAGTTGTTGTATTGTTACCAACTCCTGGTACTGAATTATTGTTATTTGAGATATTAGAACCAGTATTTGCTGAATCTTCTGAAGAACCAGTATTTGGAATTGCTGGGTCAGTTGTAGGGGCAGTATTATCTACAGTTCCACGACTGTTTGGTTTAACAGATTCAGAAACTTTTGGAATTGTAGCATTAGTTTCTTCAGCAGACACCAATGGAGCAGCTGAATTTACAGCCAACAAGATAGCAGCAGAGCTTCCAAGAAATACTTTAGTAGATTTTTTCATAGTTTATTTTCTCCTTTTATGTAAGATATATTGTATCAATATCATCAATATTATAATTAAGATAGAAAGGCTAAAATAGTTAAAAACTGTTGATATCCACCCTAATATTGATAATAAAATATAAATAGAACGTATTCCGTTTATTTCTATAGAATTAGGAGATTTTAAAGACTCCCAACTAGAAACAGAATATATAAGAACTGTTATGAAGATGAAGTTAAAGCCAAAGAACACATATGTCAATTATTCACTCCATGGGGCTAGCAAATCATCTGGATTTAGATTATTGTTAATAATATAATCCTTAGGAATAGGTTGACCCCATCCTTTTACATAATCAAAATCCTTAATTTTGTCATACCTGTCAATAGACTCTTCAGAAAAATTCTGAATTTTGAATTTTACTTGAGAATAAGTTCCATCATTACACAATCTTCCTTTTGTGATTTGTTCATAGCCAAGCTTTTTAGATAAATAAATAGATTTGTTAATCTGAACTTCATCTGTGTGTTTGATTCCAAGTTGTCGGCATTTTTCTTCATGGATAACATGCATAAGTTCTGAGATACCAAGTCTTCGATATTCTGGGTCAACATACACACAGATTGTCCTAGAAGTAATTCCTAAAGTTGAATGTTTTAGAAAGTTTAATCCTGCAAATCCTACAGGTTCTAGAGTATTCTTATCAAATGCAATAATTGCAGACATGTCTGAATTAACTTGGATTCCTTCTACAGTTCCAGTAACAGATTTTCTATTAGATGGAATAGCATATCGCCATTGGATTTTATGTTTAGTTTTAACCATTTCTGGGCATTTTTGCTTCAAATAGTTAATGACTTGGCGATATTCATCATCTGTATAGCAGCTCCTAAAAATTACATCGTTAATTGAATGTGACACTAGCTTTCTCCTTTCTCCATAAAATTAGTTATAAATAATTAAATGTTCTACAATAAAATGATACAAATTATTAAATTTTATATTTTATTGATGACTCCTATAGGGCTCGAACCTATAACCGCACGCTTAGAAGGCGTGTGCTCTATCCAATTGAGCTAAGGAGCCATATTAATATAATTTAACCATATTTTTAGTTTATAATATGGAAATTTTACTAAAGTTAACAATAAACTTTAGTAAAATGGAACTATTAGGAATCGAACCCAATACTTCTAAAATATTAAATACTTTAGATATTTTAACCTGATAAACTATAGCTCCAAAACTCATATTAATAATCCAGTATTAATATGAGAAATTTAAGAATGTCTATTATTTAAATAATTTATTTGCTTTTTACTTTAATTAAAAAAGAAAAAATTATGAAAAATATTGCTAGAAGGGTTAATATGAAATAAATCTTTAAATAAATAATAAACTGATAAATAAAATATTGCTTAATTCAAATATTTTATAATATTTGACAGAAAATTTTATAATTTCCCCATAATCTTAAATAAGTTTTTATTAAGTGTTTGGTAATCAATAATATACCTAGTCAATTAAGACTAGGTATATGAATTATTCTTGATCTTCTTTATCCTTTTCTTTTTCAGCTTTTGCTTTCAACTTATTAAATTTATCCATAGCTTTTTCACGCTCTTCTTTGTTAACTGCAAATGCTGCAAGACCTTCCGCACGAATTTGCATTTGTTCTGCAGATGGAGAAAATCCCATATATGTCATAGAATTATCATTACGAAGAACTGTAATAACAACACGTTTCCAGTTTGCAGATGCTCGAACATCATCATGAAAATATCTACGAGCTCCATTTTCTAGTGCAATAAGCATATCTTCTTCTGAGATACTATCACGCACACGTTTTGGAATGCGATGTTTTGTTTTAGATCCAGATACAATGATTCGTGCATCATTTCCAGATGGAATGTTCAAAAGGTCTTCTTGAGCACACCAAGGCATTTGGTTATATTCAAGAGATTTAGGAAGCTCTGTAATATTATCCATAGTTCCATTTTCTCCAAACATCAATGCTCGTAATGTTTTGTTATCTAAGATTTCTTGCAATGCTGCTTCTTTGTCACCATTATCTTCTTTAATGGCTTTGATTAGATTTTCAATGTAATGACGGGCTTGATTCTCTACAGAATCTTCTGGATAGATAAAGAATTTAATAATAGGTTTACGAGTGATTTCAGTAAGTCCTACTTGGTCCCAGAAAATCCCTTTATCCCATGTCATTTTATATTCTGAGAAATATAGATTCTTTGTATTTGCAAGAACTAAAGCTGCATCACGAATATTTTCATTAACAGCAGAGCCTGTTTGAGACCAGTGTTTAATAGATGTTTCAGTCTTTTGTTGCCAATTCTTACGAATCCAATCTGTAGTCTGTTGATTGATTAAATAAATGCAATAGTCAGACCATTTCTTAACCTTAGGGGTATTTTTCTCAAAATAATCCAACCAGTATTCTTTCGGTTTACCTTTCCATTCCCAATCATCTGGTTGTTCTCTTACATAATCTGCTGCTTGTTTTTCAACATGTTCTTTTTGATAACTTTTTAATTTAATCTTTTTACCAAGTTGTAAGTCTTTAAGTGTTCCTTCTTTATATTTTTGAGCCATAATAACCTCCTATTTATCTATATTCCATATTATTAAGCATATATTTTATATTTAATACCCAAATCTTCAATATACCATGAAATTATATATTGAATAAATACATCTTTGTCTATAATATATTTATTTTCTTTAAAATATTCCTGAATATCATCTAATTCATCTAAATGATTCTCATCAATAGTTAATTCTACAAATTCTAAATTGCTTTTATCTCTAATTTGATTGAATTCTTGGTATTCTTTTATTAAAGTCTTATAATTAAGTCTTCCTTGTTTGAATATCTTGAAAAATCTTAACAATGCATATTCTGTAAATACATTAATATCCATTGGTTTTATAGAAACTGTAAATGCAGGATTCTGATACATAAGTATATCTGCATATATTTTTGTATCATCTGAAATCTTGAAATCTTTTACTGCTTTGTCTAGCATGTCTTTAATGTTTTTAGACATTTTTAAAACATGTGTAATTTTCATATTATCCTCCTAGCTATTTTTCTTGTGCTAATATTAAATATCTAGAATAATGCTTCAATTACATGAATTAAAAATATAGCAGCTAATTGCTGCTATATTTTATTCTACAGTAAGAAATTCTAGACCTAGCAATTCAATTGCTTCCTGTTGAACCTTCTTAGGCATTCCCTCATTAAAAGGCTCTGTTTGAGGAATTGTAATATATTTAGAATTAGAAGCTTTCCCTCCATATAGATTATGGAAATTAAGATTATTAATACGTCCTAATACTTTTGCATGTGTACCTGGGTCAAGAGAAGCTAGCCAAGATGAGCTATTTCCAGCATGTGAGTTTAGCAATGACCCAATACGCATTTTTGCAAGTGGAATTCCTGCATCATACATTCTTTCATATGCTTTATTAATAGGTAAATCAAATACAGAGAAGAATCGATATACATCTTCATTTGTCATATCCATCAATGGAGAATGAGTTCTAACACCATTTTGTGTTCCATAATAACCTGTTGTGTAGTTACCTTGTTTTAGGATAGTATATCGGTCAAAAGATTCTGCAGCACGAATAGCTACCAATACAGCTGCAGATGGATTTTCAGAGCGATTTAGATAGGCTAAAACTTCACCTTTTGTTAATCCATTCCAAGTCCATGAATCTTCTTTAGATTCTACTACAGATTGATCTCCTACTTCATTTAGAATTTGTTCCTTATAACTATCAGATTTAAATTTAATAGCACGTTTTAGGTACTTAGAAAAGTTAGTTCTAAGTGTTTGATCAGTTTGACCCATAGTAACATCATCTGTTGTCAATGGATATCCATATTGCAATGGAAATTCCATAAAGTTTTCTTGATCCCAAACATAAGCTCCTTTTGGCAAAGGACGTGTCCATTGTTCTTGAACTCGATCATCAAATGACCAATATCGAGCTTCTGTATCAGACGCCATATTTTCCCATGCAATAGGAAATGCCATCCAAAATCCTTGCATAATAGGTTTTTGTCCATATCCAGTAATAAGATTTTGGATTTCTTCAGTAGACATAGACTCAATTTCTTCTTTGATATAGCATCCTGGATTTTCTTCTTTATTTTCTGAAACCCATGATAGATCTCCAATTTCATAATGACCTGAATATTGTTTAAACATACGTTCATAAGCATCAGATGTCATAGAATATGCCATCTCTGGGTCCATAGTCATCAATGCAGAATCCATATCTGAATAGATAGATTCCATTGTAGAGTTGCCTTTTGTAATATTGTTATATTCTTCAAGAGATAATTCTCCATGTCGAACTTGTCGACGAAGTTCAATAACTGTTGCTAGCATTGCTGTTGCTACACCAGAATCTTTTCCTCCTGAAAATGTAGAATATACAAAATCATGCATGTCCATGATATTACTGATACGTGTAATAGCTGCTGCAATAGTTGTATCAGGAAATTCCTTAATATTTGCAACAAGCAATTCATGTGTATTCTTCCACCCTTTAATTTCTTGCATTTTATTCTCCTTTATTAATATCTTAATTACAATTATTAAATATTGTTTAAATACTTCTTAGACATAGAAATAATAGCAAAATCCCAGTCTAAATTCTTATCTGCAATAATCTGATTAACCTTTTCTTTATATTCTTTATTTATTTGAGGAATACGAACTCTTTTACCTTCCCTTTCAGGTAATTTAGACAACTTTCTTGGTTTCCAAGAATCTAGTTCACTTTCAAGCACTTTATTAACTGCATATGTAAAATCCATATCTAATCCATTAATAATTTTCCCTTCTGATAGCTTAGATAAGACTTTTTGCAATTCTCCTAATGAAGCTTTTGTCAAATATACATTATTATTATCCATATTTTACACCAAAATCTTATCTAAGATTCTTTTATTCAATCCAAATTTTAAAGAAATTTCATCTAATGTCATATATTTGCCATTTACTTTATATTTTTCATTATTTGAATTTTTCTTATGATTATTTTCTTCTTGTCTTTTTGCAAGATTTCTTAATTCATCTAAAGATTTATTTTTGTAATTTTTAGCATGTTCTTGAATATTTTTCAATTTACCATTGATAACAAGATATTCAGGACTCATATTTTTAATTTGTTTTGATGTTTGTCGATAAACATCTTTAGAAATGAAATATTCAGTTTTAACATCGCTTCTTAATTCTTCACTCCAAAATGTATTAATATTGTAGAATGGAATAAGTTTAATTTTTCCATTTTTACCTACAACATATCTTGAATTTTGATTATTTACATCCAAGAATTTAAAATCAGAAATACCTGTAAGTTTAAAGATTTCCCCTAATGTAAAGAAAGTTCCAGTATTTTCAAATAATTGATATAGCTTAATTCCATACTTGTTTACAAGAATATTAAAACTTCCATTTTGATATTCATTAGAAATCTTGATATTCTTATTATGAGAAGAAGACAAAACTTTATCTACGTTTTCAATTGTAGTATCAATTTTATCATTATCTTTTAAAAGTTGAATTTTACCATTAGAATCTAAATTATATTCAAATTCTGTGTTTGATTTTACATTTTTAGAGTCTTTAACACTGTCTAGTTTATTCTCTGAGATTAATTTCTTAATATAAAATTCTGAGTATCCTAACAATGATTTAAGTTCTTTAAGGGTGTAAAATTTTCCTTGATATTTATACTTCTTTTGCTTAGATTTCATTTTATAACTCCAATCTAGATAATTTATATTATATCTTATTCATTAAATCTTTAACAATGTTAATAAAATAAAAATATAGATAAGAATTAACTTATCTATATTATATTGATCCATATTAAATAATTATTCTCCGTCAACAGCTTGAAGCTCTGTAGATAGAACTTCCCCTGTTTCTGTGTCAACTTCTTTAGGCAAGACATAAGGATTTTCTTCATCAAATCCAATATTCTTAGCTGCTGCTAGCAAATCAAGTTCTTCTGGGATATCAAAGTCTCCGCCATCAGCATTTGCAAGAGAACGCCATTTACGAACATAAGCACGAGCTAATTGCAAGAGTTTATTCTTGTTTTTACGTTCATGATTTCGATCTGCTTTAGGGTCCCAAACATCTTTAGAAAATCCTTCTTCATCTTTAAATGCAGACGCAAGTCCAGATAATACTTGATATCGTTTGATAGCTTCTTTATCCAAATACAAGTTCTTAGCAATCCAGTTTTCATCCATACCTGAAGCAATCAAATCTGATACAATTTTCTTCATACCATCAAGTGTGTGATTACCACGAGAACTGTTCATAAGAATTTCTGCTGACATAAGTTCTTGAGATGTCTTATTGCGAAGAATGATACATGGAATTTTACCATCCTCACGTTCATAGATTTCTTTATTTTCAATAATAGCTGACAAACGGTGAGAACCGTCTACTACCATATATTTGAAATATTGACGAATTTGAGGATCACGAACTTCTACAATACGATTTTCACGATCTAAAATATTAGGTTTATCTGCTGGATCTAAATCTGGATTATACAAAGGATTCTCTGCAATAAGAATAGGGAATGTATAACCTGTATTCAAAATAGAAGTCTGCAATGCTTGGAAAGATTTATCTGACTGAATATTAGGGTTAAATTCTTGGTTGATAATATCTCGAACATCTACAGCTACAGGCATATATGCTGGAGACAAGAATGAACCATCTTCTTGCTTTTCTGGAATTTGATTAAGGCTTTCTTGACTAATTTTCTCTTTCAATGTTTCTGCTAAAGTCATATTATATTATTTCTCCTTTTTATTTCTATTTAAATTGCTAATAAACTCTTCTATAATAAAATATTCTTGTTATTTATCCATACATAATTCTCCTATAACTATTTTCTTGCCATAATATTAAATACCTTTTGAAGATTTATTTAATGTCATTTTACTTACATAATAACATCTGTAAACTTGTCTTTCAGAACCATCATCTGAACATTTTACAAGATTTAGAATCTTATCTCCTTGTCTAGGCCATACAGCTTCAGTTTGAGATGGTTTTACTTGAATCATTTTCTTAAATTCATATTCATATACATAATTTTTATCATATACATATACTTTAGTCCCATCTACCATTTTATTAATAGGTGTTAAATACTTATCTGAATCTGGTTTATTCATCATTGTATGACCAACAATAGTATATACATTTCCTCCAGGTTCTCCATTAAGCTTACCTACTCCGTATAGTAATTCTAAATCAGAAGTTCCTGAATAAATATCTTGTTCAATATGAACTGATGGAATTACAAGCTTTCCTGCTGGAGTTCCAGCATCTGATTTTTCTCCTTTAATGCTATTTGGGTCAAAATTAGACAAAGATTCCAATTCTGAATTAGATGTAGTCTTTTCTTCTTTTTCTTTCAATACATATGTTTTCTGAGCTCCTGTATTAATAGACTCTGATTGATTTCCACTATCAGAATAAACATATGTTCCTACTCCCAATGCTATAAAAACAACCCCAGATATTAACTTAACTTTATTAAGCCCCATATCTTACCTCCGAATAATGACTATATAAGAATTCATATGCTTTTTCTTTATTTACCTTTGGAGAATATTCAATCCTTTCTACAACATAATCAAATCTATCTTCTGGTTCTCTTAGAATTGATTCAAAGGGGTCTAGAAGAAGGAAAGGAATATTTTCCTTAATTTCAAGAATATCTCTGATAGTTAGTGCTTGTTTCATATTACTTGTCCTCCATTGCTTTATATTTCTTAATATTAAACATAAATTTTAAATATAAAACAATTAACATCAATTTAGAGGTTTCTATCTTTAGATATAATTAAACGCATAAATGTGGATTTCATATCATCATTATTTTCTTTCCACCATTCTTTTAGTTCTGAATTATCTTCTGGTAACCCAATAGAATTATCAGCAATAATATGCTCATTCCATACTGACAATCCTCCTCCATTTACTACAACTGGTCTCATATAATTCCAATTATCATCTTCCCAATATCCAAGATTAGTTAAAGAGTCAATAATAGCTTTTGAAGTTTTAGAATAGTTATATAAGTCAAAAGCTCTATTACCATATCTCCAAATTTCAAAAATAACTTTTACTGGTTTTCCATCTATAAAATCTTTGGTTTCATCTACTGTTGGAGGTTGAAAATTTCCTGGAGCTTCTTCAAACCCTTCAATAATATTCCTAGTTTTATTTGACAACCATTTTAATTTTCCCATATGAGATTTCCAATGAGTTGCAGAATTATCACCTATAATTTTACTAGTAGGAATCATAAACCTCATTATCTCTAATCTATCTTGTTTCATTTATATCTCTCCAATAATTAAATTTACACCCATATCTTATGATATAGGTGTAAATGACTTAGACGAATTGTTTAGTTTAGAAATATGCAAGAAAAATAGTTTTTGGTAGAAGAACTATAACACTAAACAATCTTATTATATAAATAATTATTTATTAAGTTGCATATTTTCCATATTATTAAAAGACTTATTTATTTAATCTTGCATGTCTTTCTTTATATGTTGGATTAAAATTAAGATATGTTAACATAGTATCATTATTAATAATAGCTATTGCGAATTTCTTATATGATGAATTACATTTGTGATTCTCTTTAAACCATGTTAATACTCCTTTTTGAATAAGTTTCCATTTATCATCTTCAGATTCTGGAATATTTTCTGTTCTTCCTTCATATTCAAGGTTATGAAGCTTTCTATATCTATATTTATCATATGACTCTATCTCATTATAAAGCCATTTGTTAAATACTATATCTGACAATGTAGGGGGTGTTTTTATCATATCCCAATCTCTATTCTTAATAATAACTTGCATTAATTGGTTAACTTCAAATTCTAGAGATTCTTGAGGATAATCTTTAAATGTTATAATAGGTCTTATAGATTTATTTCTTGCTATGACATGTAAATCATCCTTATTCCATATTTCTATGTTGTTTTCCTTTAAGAATTCATTAGGAAACTCAACTAAAATATTGAATGCATCTACTGTTGTATCTGCTCCATTTATACCTTGATATTTATGCTTGAGTATATCTGTTATCATCTTTTCTCTCCAATTAGACCTTGCAGGTTCAGAGGAAGTATTTAAAAGATGCAAACAATATTCTTTCCAGGTATAAGATATAGTTAACAATTTATATTTAATTTGATTTTCTTTTATAATTTCTTTCTCTTTTTCTGAGAAATTCCATTCCATATTGCTTGGATATTTATCAATATTTAATTCTTTTAAGATATTTTGGTACTTAGGAATAAGATTTTCTATTTCTTCTTTAGACATCCCAGCTTTGATATGATTCTTACCATTCCATACTTGAGATTTAGGCTTAGTTGCTTTGTAATATCCATTATTTGAATATCCTGCTATCATTTCAACATTGTTAAATCTTCTAATAATCTTTTGATATATGTTAGGTTCTAAAGCTTTGATAGACTGAAGAGAATTACTTGCATATACATTCAATAAAGAAGCTATGCGTTGATTTTTCATAGGAACTCCAGCTTCAAACATTTTATCATACATAATACAATATTTAAAGTTTAATAAGTTAAAAGCTCTCCATACATCTTCTGTTTTCATGTCATATATAGGAGAACAACTTTTCATTCTTATATTGTTGTATTCAATATAGCCATATTCTCCTGTTAATGGATTTGCATGAAGCAACCTTCTTCTTCTATCATATGACTCATCTGCTCTTAAAGAAATAATATTTGCTATTTTATTACTCCCTAGTGCTTTTATCATCCACATAGAAAATGTTTCTTGTTCATGGTCTTCATCTTGACCAGGAAATGTCCAACAAGTATATCCATCTTGTAAATCAAAAGAACCTAAACCATAATTAGGAATACCATTTATTTTGTTTACATTTTTAATATTTTCATTAGTAATAGAATTTTTAGGTAAGTTTTGAATCCATTGAGATTTAAAATTTGGGTCCCATGATATAATTCTTCCTTCTCCAAAAGTTACAGAGGATGTCCAACCAAGTTGCAATGTTTTATAAAAGAAATTTACATATTCTTTATTTTCTTCAATAAAATCTTCAGTAAATTCTAATACATCAGAATACATCCATTCACAATGCATTATATTACACCATAACTTTTTATCTTTCCATTTTATATCATTTGGATTTAAAGAACCATTCTTAATTCTATTTTGTCTTATTTTTAATTCTCTTATAAGTAATTGAGCAGATAAAGCAGAATCTTTTCCACCAGAGAATCCAAAAATAATTTCATCGAATTCATCAAAGATATTTTCAACTCTTCTTATAGAAGCAGATATTGAACTATCTGGATAATCTAGTAAATAGTCATTTATATTCATATTATTTCTCCTTAATCAGGAATAAAACCATTAACAATTCTTCCTTCACCTGTTCCTAATCTTGTTCCATTAGGAGCAAGATGTGCAGGACGGCTACGACCATGTTTTTGCTGTTTTAACGAATCATACCCTAAGCTATCTGCAAGATGAATATAGTCTTCAAAATTATCTATATCTTTGATATTTTCTGGATAATTTTCTAAAATCCACGCCCTAGCTTCTCTATTTAAGTAATATTTCTCTTTTTGTTGATATGAATAAGTATTTTCTGGACTCCAAGATAAATCTGCATTTTCTATATCGTCATATGCAGTTTTAATACCTTTTAATTGGATAATACGCCTAACAGATTCTTCATCCATAAATAAGTTCTTAGATATCCATTTTTCATCAACCTTTCCTTCCTCTACTAGATTGTATATAATATCTTTCATAGATTCAAATCTATGAGCTCCCCTAGCTTGGTTTAGTAAAACAGTAGTAGAAATCATATCTAATTCTGTTTTATTTTCTAAAACAAGACTCGGAACCATAAATGATTCTCTCCATGCAATATACATGAGCATATCTTTCCCAGGATTTACTGGAATATCTACTCCATTATTCCAATCTTCAGATTTCTTACTTTGCCAGTTTGATGGTTTATTAAGATAATAGAATGTACCTAATCTAATAATCGAAGACCTTTGTTGTCCATCTACAACAGAATATTTATAAAATGCTCTTACATTTTCATCCATAAGTTCTGTTGAGAATTTTTCTCCTCCATTCCATGATTTACTATCATTAGAATTAATCATATTATCAAGCAACTCTAACTCAGTTAAGTTAGATTCATCTTTATACAAAGGATTTTTAGTTATAATTACAGGGAACAAGTATCCATTATTAAATATAGACTGTTGTAATGCTTCAAAAGCTTTGCTATTGATAGAATTTGGGTTTGTTTTCTGAGCACAAATATCCCAACAAGGAATACCTTGAATTCCTCCATATATAGGAGATTTTTCTTTAGGGAACAATATATTTTTGATATTTTCTAACATAATAAATTAATCCTCCAAATAATCTTGATATTCTTTTTCAAATTTCTTCATTTTAAATAATCTTGTATTCTGACTAGGAGTAAGCTTTTCTTTAGATTCAAGATTCCTTTTTATCTCATCATCATAGTTAATACGCATCTTAGTCATACTATTAATAAGTTTAAAAACTTCTGTTAATCGATTTTCTTCTGGAATCCAATATTTAGATGTCTTAGCACTGTCCATTAGAATATCAAACATTTCTGCTCTTGTTTTAGGAATAAATTTAGTATTTAATTGATGGGCAAGTAAGATGTTTGTTAAATATCCATATCCTTCTTGTATTGGAACTCCAAAATATTCATGAGCCTGAATTTTTGTTCCCCTAATAACCTCTGCATTTTTAGGAGAATATTCAGGATTCCATTTCATAATTTTATCTTTCTTTTCATTATAATACCAATTACCATATTCTTTATTCATTATATTTTCCTCCTACTCATAAATAAAACTCTAGAGAACATTAAGTTCTCTAGAAATATTTTATTCTGCAGATTCTTCTTGAATTTCTTCATGTTCATCTGTTGATACCGGATCTTCGATAATTCTAATTTCATTAGCTCCTTTGATAGCTTCTTTATTCAAATCTTGAGCACGTTTTAGTAGTTCTGGATTGTCTTCCAAGAATTTGACAAAGTTCATTCGTCCATTGATAGGTTTTTCCATAGTTCCATCTTTAATAAATTCTGGGATAGAATATAGACGATTATTTTTAGCTTCTACAACTCCTGTAGTTCGACCTAAACCAATAACTTCTTGGATTCTGTCAACACCTTTACCAAATGTAATATAGAATTCTGCTTTTTGGAAAGGAGGAGCAATTTTATTCTTAACACATTCCATTTGAACTACATTAGATACTACTACATCTCCTTCTTTAACTTGTTGTCCACGAGAGATTTTAAGAATTTGAGAACAGTAAAATGGAAGTTGTTCCCCACCAGGAGTGTAAAATTGACCAAATGTAGTATTACCTGTTACTTGGTATTGAGATGTACGCACCATAGGAGTCAATTGGTTAAGCATAATAACTGTAGTTTTATGCTTATTAGCAACACGATAGATTTTTTGTACTGCACTACCCACCATACGAGCCATAGATGCAACTTGTGGAGTATCCCCAAGTTTAGTATCAAGGATTGCTTGAGGTCGCATAGAAGCAATAGAGTCAATTACAACAAGATCTGCAATTCCAGATTCAATAAAAATCTGTACTGCTTCGAATCCTTCTTCACCTGACATAGGTTGAACAAGAATAAATCCATCACTATTCATATTTACACCGAGTTGAGCTGCATATTTAGGGTCCAATGCTAACTCAGCGTCTACAAACATAATAACAGCTTCTGGGTCTTCTTTTTGCAACTCTGCAATAGCTGTAAGAGCTAATGTTGTTTTACCTGAAGATGTTTTACCTACAATCTGAGTAAGTTTTCCTTTTGGAATTCCTCCTCCGATAACATTGTCTACAGCCAAAGAACCAGTAGAGATAGTTTCAATATCTACATCCTGGCCAATTTCTTTATATCGACCTACAACAGTATCATCAGACAACTTGCTTTTTAGTTCTACCAATGTACTGTCTACAATTTTACGTTTAGTTTCTTTAGTAATAGTCATATTTTTCTCCTATCTTGTTTTTACCATAAATATTCATGCTCTAAAATTTTGTGGGAGATTTAAGAAATCACATAATTTATTCCACATATAGATTATCACATTAAGAATTTTAATAAAGTCATTTTTCTGAATAATTCCTGCCATTTCAAGTCCAACAAGAACAATTAAACAAACTGCTACAAATATAACTGGCTTCATTAAAGAATATGTCAAATGATATAACATATATCCAGCAATAAGTATTGCAATAACTATCCAGTTAGAAATATTTGTAACAAAGTGAATTAAGAAAAAGAATGTGTCATGAGACCATTGATACAGCTGAGAAACCATTTTATTTATTTACTCCTTGTTTTTAAAGTAAATAGTCTATTAACCCCAAATAAATACAAGGAATCCTAAAATAAACAAAAATAAAGCTGTTAACATAGTCATAATTGTTTTTAACAAGAAAAATCCTCCTGCAACAATTAGGTATGTTTTAATTAACTGTTTAAAATTGAATTTACGAATAATAGAATATAAAATTGTTCCTAATAGAATGTATCCAGCTTCATATGTTACCATTATTTTCTCCTTAAAAAATAAAATAGACATGTAGAATAAACTACATGTCTTCATCTTCTTGAATTAATTTATCATTAATTTTACCAATAAATGATTCTTCATCCAACACCGCAATCTTATATTCATATAGAAGTTTATTTTCTTCATATACCATAATCTTCTTAGAGTTATTGACAATTTTTAATCCTTGCTTTTTGGATTTAACTTGTTCAATTGGAAGAATAATATCCTTAATTTGATGTTCACACTCTTCCATGGACATCCTAAATCCTCTTAATTCAATATTAATTGGATTATTTTCTAAGTAGATAATTTTAATTAGACTATACATTATTTATATCTCCTTTGTTTTAAAGGATATTTTTCAACTAATTTCTCCCTATCCTTAAATTTTTCTGGCAATTTGTTTTCTTCGTTAATTTTAGATTTAATCAATTTCAATATTAGAATTGGCCCTCCTATAAGAATTGACACCATAAGCAATAAAAAGAACATTCCATTAAATCCCTCCTATTTTGATTTTAAATAATCTGTATATTTTGATTGAATAACATCAATAATAGTAGGTTTTTCTTCTAAAATTTTTCGATTAGTTTTCAATCGCTTGTTTTCTACTTCCATTGAAACTTTAGATTCTTCAAGTTCTTTTTCATATTCGTCATATCCAATATTCACAGCATATTGAGATTTTAGATTATTATAATCTTCTTGAAATTCTGGAAGAATTTTTCTAACTTCAATCATAGGGAGTTTAGAGCGGTCAATATTTTTTAATTCTTGAGATGCCCATTTATATCCTGCAAAAGCATCTTCTAGACTAATATCTTCTGGAAGATCAAAATCTTCAATATAATCTTTAATAGAAGCTACCTGCTCTTTTGTTTCATACCATTGAGGATATTTATTAGGGATATCTTTAACAAAATTATTGTAATTTTCAATAACTGTTGCAAATTTATTATATAGTTCTTCTTTTACTGTATCTGGAACATCCATTTTAGATTTTACAGAAGAATAGAATTGTTTGCCAACTTCTCCTTTTTCTTTTAAATACTGAGCAAATAGATACTTAGCACGAGAAAAGAATGCATATTTCCCATATTCTGTAAGTTCTTCTGTTTCAATATTGAATACATTTGTAATTTCCATAATAAAAACCTCTTTTAATTTTATTCCTTATTATTAATTAAGTTATTATTAAATAAAAATTAAGGTAGGAATATCCTACCTTAATGAAATAATATTTTGATTTAAGTATGAGATAAATGTAACAATGAATATAATTCCAAAGCATACATATAACCAATTAATAAAGAATTTTTCTTTTGGAGTTTTGTCATCTACAAATAAGCCTCCAATGGTCATCAATATGATATTATACAATGACAAATATACTAAGAATTCAAATCCTTTTAATGGAACTAATAAGCTATTAATGAATGACAAAGGGTAAGATAGAAGCATTAAGCTACCAATTTTTAGAATATTGTCTAAATGCTTCCAATAATATAATAACTTTTTAAAAGTATCCTTAGGAACTTCTTCATTCTTAGAAAAGCTATTCTTTAAAGGAATTTTATTCATCTCTATTTCTACTGAACGAGGAATTCTATATTCTTTTTGCATAAATTAAGCTCCTTCTACTTTTGGCTTCCTTGCAAATGGATTTGATGTAATACCTAAATTAGATTGGAATTTTAAGAATCCACCCCTATTTAATTTATCAATCATAAAACATTGACCAACTCCTGCATTTACAATATTTGAAATAATAGATTCCTGGTCTAGGGCAGAACCAGAAGCTGCAGATGAGTCAAATCGTTTTAAGAATTCTCCTGCTTGTTTAGGGTCTGATTTAAAGATAAATTTAGTAGAAAGTTGGTTTGACAAATCTTCCGGTACGTGAGTTATATTCTGTGTTGCAAGAATAGTTGCAATCTTAAGAGAACGTCCAAGAACCAAGAAATCTTCTGCTACTTGAGACAAACTGGGATTAGAAAACAAAATATGGCACTCATCTAGAAATAGAACTGTAGGCAAATCTGCTCGGATAGATAAGATTTCATACAATTTCTTAGTAATAATATAGATAATTGCAGAAGTAAATTTTTGTTCTGCTGTCAATTTTGTTGTATCTTGGGTCTTGGGAAAGTCAAGACCAAGCAATGAGATAATTTGAGAACCATCTGAGATTGCTAACTTAGAGCCATGGTCTTTGTTTTCTGCAAATAACAATGGCCCATATTTAGAATCTTCATTGATTTTTAAAAGAGTTCCAATCATACGAGCATCTTCATCTTGTGATGCATATAGATAATCTGCTACCTGTTGGAATGTAGGAGCATGCCCAAATCTCTTATAGTTATTAATAAAATCCTGGATAATAGGCTGAATAGCAATAGTCTGTTTATTTGTGAGTGTTCCTGTCATACACTCAATAAGAGACATAAGTGTAGATGAATCAATATCTTTCAATACATCAAAAGGATTTAGACCTCCAGGAGAGATTTTATTGATATCCACGATATGGATATCGGGATTTAGCTTTTTCAACGCCATCATATCATTTTTACCATCAAGACAAATAACACGTTGGTTTGTAAGGAAACAGTTAGCTGCAATATTTTGCATGGCATACGTTTTCCCGGAACCAGGAGAGCCAATAATGACTACTCCTGGGGACCTATTTTCATACAATGCTGTAATAGGACTAAATAACACTGACCCCATTAATTATACCTCCTTTAAATTGTTTCCCCGATTTTTGGTGCAGACAAATCTGAGTCTCCATCTCCAATAATAGGAGAATCATTTAATTGGAATGACAAGGCTACTCGTAAATCTACAAGATGCTCATATCTTCCAGGAGTTCCTTTAACATATTTATTGATAAAATCTGCTCCCTGGTTAAGAGATTGAGATGCAATAACATCAATATCAGCTAATTGAGATATAATTCTTTGTCTTGCTGCACGAACTTCTTTTAAGTCATTCCCTAGAATCAAACAAGATACAGACATATTACATAATAGATTACCTCTACCTAATTGCTCCAATGCAATATCTGCTAATTCCAAGTTTTCATCCAAATCATCAGTATCTCTAGCACCTACTTGTTCTGCTGATTCTTGCTCAAATTCCAAGTCAGCCCTACTACGTTTAATTGATAATTTAGCTTTCTTCTTAGGCAATAATTCAATATTTACCCTAAGATTAGGAATACCTAAATTAAAATTATCTGTATTGATTGACGGTGGAAATTTGTTGATATTTACAATAGAACCATATGTTTTTGTCATCTCATGTCCAAAAATTTCTACTCCTGGATTTTCCATTGTAAAATATCCAAAATGAGATTGAACAATTTGGTCTACGAATCCTAAAATTGGGCTAGAATTTCTTGTGATATAAGAGTTCCTATTGTATGTAATATCATAAGATGGGAATAAAGAGCTAATGTAAGTGTAGAATGTAAGTTCTCTTGATGCTCTAGCTCCATAGTTAGCAATAATATTGTAATAAGATTCTTCAATATCTTTAATTTTCTTGAAATTCAATGAAATTTTTCGATATGAGAAAATCTGGGCAGCTTTAGATATCATGCTACCAACAATTTGTTTAGTTGTCATTGTATCAACATCACCCAAATCATTGCTATCAATTTGCATTCTAAGAATACAATATTCTTCTACTTGCTTTTTAATATTGTCTGCAAAGATTTCTGGAATTTCTCCATATGAAGGATCCCACATCCTAACAGTATCTATTAAGTTCTTTTTAACATCAACTACTGATGTAGGTTTATCTACATTAAGAATTGACAATTTTACATTTGGATACTTCATACTAATAGACTTCATCATAGATTCCAATCTACCTATTACAGAACTTCTTCCTGGTTCTGCCATAATTCCGTAATTATATGACTCCAAAATGTAGTATGAAGCTATAGAATTACCTTGGACCATAATATTTTGCCCAATAATTCCAATTTTATCATCAGTATTTGTATATATTTGAGTATTTGGCATTAGTACCTCCTAGTATACATTAATATTTTCTACGAGCCCTTTCGCCCTATATTTTTCGAATTTAATTTTTCTTAAATCTTTATTATCAATACGTTTTGGTTTAAAGAAAGCTCCAATAAATTTTGATGTTCTATATCCTTGGATTTCTGTACTATATAAAATAGTAGTAAGAATACCTGGAACAACAAAAGTAAGCAATAATGGAATAGGTTTGAAATCAGAATCTCGGAAAGGCCATACATATATTGTACCTTTTATTTCTCCATTCTGGACTCCTCCAGTTGTAAAGAATAAAATTATATTTAAAATTATTCCAAAAGCTGCAAGTATAGCATACCATCTAATCCAACCTGATGTAAGTCCACCTGAAGATATTGATGCTCCAGATACAGAATATATTCGAGTTTCCCTTTCTTTTACTGCCGTATATACATACCCATTAGTCATATTATTTACCTCCTATTATAACAATTGTTTAAAAAACATTGTAACTAAAGGCTTAAAAGCTTTTTTCATAGTTTTATGTTGTTTTGATATTTCATAAAAATCTTCTGCTATAACCCAAAGATTCTTCTCTATCTCTGTTAACATAATACCATCAACTTTTTCATCAGTTTTATTTTCTTTAATCTTATTTATATTCATAAGAAGATTATATTCTTCTTCATCTGATGTTTTATCTTCATAAGAATCTTTTACAAATGCAAATATAAATAATTGTTTAAATACTGAATCCTGCAATGGCTCATTTTCATAATTAAAATATCCATTCATCATATTTATAATATTACTCATAGATATAGATGAATAATATTCCGAATTCCAACCATTTATAACAATCAAAGAATACAATCTTTTATTAACAATTGGAGATATTATAAATAAAACCATAAGTTTTGATTTGATAGCAAATATTACAGGCTCTTCAAAACCATCTGATAAAGAAACTCTTCCAGAATGATTTTTAGAAATCCACATTCTATCATTATTATTTATAACAGAAGTAGCTTTTAAAACCCCATGTAAATGTCTATGATTATTGGATATATTAAGTAAATGTTCTACTATAATTTTAGTATTATATTTAAAAGGTTTTATATCCAATTAATAGTTATCCTCCTTTAACTTTCTAATTTTCTTCTTATAAAGTGATTGTGGAAATTGATGAATTTTAGAATTAGTTTCTTCTACTAACACTTGAGGAAGATTGTCTGGTACATCTGGATTAGAATACATAACTACTCCCACAGCTCCTCTAACTTTTAATTCATTGACAAAATAAAGAGCTGTTTTCTTAGACCATCCAAAATTCAATAGAGGAATAAAAACCCATTTAGATTTAATCTCTTTTTGAATAATTTTCAAGTATCTTTCTAAAAGAGCTCTCATTTCACTGTCTTTTGCTTCCCCATCAATATATGGCTCAATAATTTCTCCATCTTGGAATGTAATATAGGTATTAGATACTCCATTTTCAATGAAGAATCTACCAATTTTATACACAACGCCTTCTGTCTCAGCAGAAATGAAAACAAATTCTTCTTTAGAAGAACGAATAAGATGTTTGAGTTTTTCTAAATCAGCAGGAGTATTTTCTTTAAATTTTTCATCTGGATAAAATACTCTCTCTTCCCAACTAGAAATTTCTTTTTCTAGTCTTTGTTTCTTCATATCTCTAGGTTTCATTGCATATTTCTCCTATTTTTAAATCTAAGTCATCATTCATACTTCTTAAATCTTGCATTATTTCTTGAAGTATTTAATATAATATTTTGGAATAGTAATAGTTTCATTCTTTGAAGTTATAACTTCTGCATACATATCTGATGTACGTTTTACTTGTCCAAGATCCAAATCTGAAATGAACACTGGCAAATGACCTTTGTTCATGCTATAATAAACATATTCACCAGGTTTAATTTCTTTAGATTCTATAGTATAATTGTTAGATATAACTTGATACCCCACAATATTCATACTACTATCTTTAATATCAAAACTAACAAAATGATAGTTATTCATAAAGAATGTCCATCCAACAATAATAGCTGTAAATACTGTAATAATTCCTAAAACAAACCAGTGTCTATCTTTAAAGTTTGTATTTTTTGAATCTCCTAGAGATTCAAATTTTAGAATACTTTTATCTTCCGGAATTTTATATTCTTTATCATAGTCAATATCTTCAAAAATTTCAGGAATATTATGTTGCATTTCTTCTTTAATATTCATAATATTTCTCTACTTTCTCCTATTTTTACTTTAAATGTATTGTAATTAGCTATATTTTAACATTTTAATATAATACAATTAAAATTTATTAAAAATTAAAATTAGAGAACAATTAAATGTTCTCTAATCAATTTTCTTAACATCTGCGCCAATAGCTTTCATCAGATGTTCAAATTTGTTGTTAGCGTCTGCATTATCTTGATTTCTCAAATATTTAAGAACTTTCAGACGTTCTGGATTACTAGATAGAATCAGAGATTCCATCTCTCCCATCCTCAACCCTTTAGAACTTCTTGTGGCGTCTTTGCTAGCTGCATAACCAGCAAGTTTCTTATCTGCTATATGGTTTAATCTCATAACAAATTGAGTTCCGGCTGTTGTATCTACAACATTACCAGAAGGCAATTTAGCTCTTTTCTTTTCATTAAATTTATCTCTGCCAGTACCTCCATTAGTTTCAAATATTTGAGATGGGTTCATACGACCAGGTACTCCCATAGGAGACATAAGAATTTCTGCTGGTTTCCAACTTCCATCTGGTTGTTGAATTTGAGGCATTTCTGAATCTGGTAATACTTTTGAAACAACACCTTTATTTCCATGTCTACCAGCAATTTTATCTCCTACTCCCATAAAGTAAGTTGATTCAACATAGAATCTATTTCCTTCTGCCTTTTTAATAACTCCATCATGATGAATTTCTTGCCCATTTACATATTGACCAGCTTTTACATGAGACCCTACTTTAATATCACCCTTAACATCTTCAGGTTTAAAATTATATTTTTGAGTCTGTTTTGTTGCCATTTTTCTAGCAGCAGATTCAGAAATAACAGTAGCATCTTCAAAAGTACCTTTATGAGGAGTATATGCTACACGTAGGTTAACACCCATTTTCTGACCTGATATAGATTGCCAAGCTTTATCAGAAGAATCTCCTAATACTCTAGGGTCTTCTCCTCCAAGAACAGGGGTTGCTTGTCTCATATGAGAGACTGCCATTTGAGCTCTATTAGCATCATTGTGGTATTTAAATGGTGCAAAATCAGATACAGCAATACCTTTATCTTTTTTAACTAAAAATCCTCTATCATCAATATCTGCATTGTGAATAGTAGCAGTTAAACCAATATTCTTACCAGAAGCAGTATCAAGTTGGTCAAATACATCTTTGTGAGATGGGTGAATCATACGTAATGATTCTGGGGGTCTGTCTTTATCAAATCCTCCTTTACCTGCTAATGATACTTTTCTAGATTGAGATAATGCACTCAAAGCATTAAGATTATCTGCTAATTGTACATTAGAACGACCTAATAAATCTTGTTTGATATTATTTGTATTATTCTGTTGATAGAATAATGGACGTTTTTCTAATTCTTCTAACTTCTTAGAATCTCCAGCTGCTCTAGCTTTTTCCCTGTCTACTAGCCCTTTACGAAAAGTATTTCCCATACGCCGTAATTGGAAATCCATATCATAAGCTACTTGATCTTTATAAGTATAAAATTTCTTCCATTCTACATCATTTGGTTCATCAGGATGATGTTCAGCAGCTAATCCCCTAATATTATCTTTAAATTCTGGATATCGTTCAAATGCTACTGGGTCAATATTGTCCAAGTTCCATTTCTGAGCATCTGTTAATTTAACATCTTCTCCGTTAAGATATTTCTGAACCTTATCTGTATCTACTGTAGTATTCCCTATTTTAACCTTATCTGGGTTATTAGGGTCAATAAACATAGCATATTTTGGGAATGATGCTGTAGAATCTTGTCTTAATACCCCAATAGAATTTTCAAATTGAACATATCCGGATTTATTCTTAGCCATTACTGGTAATACACGATAATCTGATTGTCCAATTTGTATTGTTCCATCATCTTGAACTTTAGGAACTTGTCCAAAATCTGCTTCGTAGACTTCTCCTCTAAATTCCCATTGCATAGTTAATTGTTCAACTTCTGCTCCATATTCATCAACAACAGTTTCTTGTTTTACACCTATTGGTTCTGCATATTCAAGTGTTCCATCTTTTTCAGAACCAATAGAAAATCTAGCATTAGGTAAATTGAGAATAACTTCTTCCCAATTAGGATTTTTGTTAAATGATAATTGATTGTCTTTTATAAGTTTTTCAGCAAATTTTTGAGAATCTACTTGTTCTAAAGTAGAATAATCTTTATCTACTTTAGCTTGATTAGAAGTTCTACTCATAAATTCATCTATTGTTTCATTGTTATTTTTATGAGCCACATGGTTACATCTGCCTTTTCCTCTGTCTTCTTCATTAGCAGTACACATAGACATAGTTCCATCAGCTCGCAAAGCTAAAACACCTGCCAAATTAATATACCTCCTATATTATTAATTACGATATTATTAAATTAATAGAGTAAAAATTATAGTTACATGCTTTTAAACATACAACTATAATAATTATTTTAATTTATTTTGGTCGTAAAATTGTTCTTTAAGACCTTTCTTTTCCGTAGGAGCTATTCCAGATCCTGTACGCTCTTTCTTCTCAAGTCTTTGTTGTCTCTTTTGCTCCCTTCTTTGATTATTTCTTATTTTCTGTCTTTCAGCATCAGTTAAACCTTTTTGATTAGGGTCTAATTGAGGTTTTTCTACATTAGGTATCAGTGTAGGAGCAGGATTTGTTGGAAATTCATTTTTCTTAGGAGTGTTTTCAGAAACTTTAGGAGTAAGAACAGGTTTTAGAGCTTTAAAATCACTTCCATTGTTGGTTTTATTCCTCAAGCTATTATCAGGAATATTTTCACCTTTATCTCTTAAACTATTTCTTCTAACTTTATTCTTAGGTTTTGAATTATTAGAATTTGGTTTTTCAGAATCTTTGGTATTGTTAATTTCTGTTTGAATAGGTGCTATAGTACCAGAAGGAATCCTTGTTCTTGGAGCTTTCCCAATATTTTCTGGAGGGGTAGATGTTTGAACAATAGATTCTCTAGGTTTACTTCCTCTTCCTACAGCTCCTACATTTCCACCATCATTATGAGGTCCTCTTGGACATACCCCTGCTACTAGTTCTTCTCCACAAATAGGACAAACTGCAGGTGCATTTGCTCCTGGACCTCTATTATCTGGTTTGCCATCATCTGGTCCTGAATCTGGATTTTCTCCATTATCTGGAGTTTCAGGCTGTTCAATTTTATTAAATTTAAATTTATTTCTAACAGTATTGACAGCTTTATATCCAAGTCCTTCATTTCCTTCTTCATCTTTGCTAAATGATTTACTAAGGCGTTTACCAGCTCTCTTAGAACCTCTCTTAAATGCATTGCTTGCTCTTCTATGATAATTATTTACAGCATTGGTAACTCTTCTCATTACAGGAGGTTCATTCTTCTGAATAATAGTATTCACAATATAAAGTATTTTACTTATATTCTTCCAAATTGCTGCGAATAGCATTGCTGCAAATATCATACCAATAACACCAGAAGCTGCTAACATAGTATTTAACAATATCAACAAAGCATAAAATACCATACCTACGTAATATCTTATAAATGCCATACCATAGATTTTAACCATATCATTTGCAGTATTTCTAGTCTTTTTAAATAGATATAATGTTGGTAGCATTGGAACAAAGAATGGTCCAATAGTAACAATACTTTCTCCTAATAATAAGAATAACAATACAGGAATTAAACATAACAATAAGAATACATTTGAAATCATAGAAACCATTTTAAGAACAGTTCCTTTTCCAAAGTCTGGGTTTGTCATTGCTCTCATAATAGTATCTATATTATTAGTTACATTTGTTTCATTGTTTTTCTGAGCATATTCATGAGCTTTATTCAAAAAGTCAATAGCTAGTAGGATACCATCACTGCTTCCTTTTACAGGAATACCTTTATTCAATGGGTCATAAGGCCTTACTCCTGAATCTACAGCATACATAAAGTATCCTAGGTTATTGTATTTTTCTTTACCATTAGAAACTTCAAATGTGGAAATCTTATCTTTCTTTCCCTTTTTAGCTTTTAAAACATCTGATATTGCTGTTTTGTATTTGCTACCAAAATTCTTAGAATTCATATCCATCTGGTCTGGAGATACTCCAAATTGAGTTTGAATCCATATATCAATATTCTTTTTAGCTATTAATGAGATTTGAGTAGTATCTGCGTCTTTCTTAGCATTACCTGTTTTAGTAACAAATATTTTACTAGAATCATCATTAGTAAGTACCATTTCATTGCCTAGTTGACTAGCTAAGTTCATACCAGATATAGATAATTTATTTGCCCCTCCTTCATATACAGAAACTCCAAAGAATATACATGCAATTACAAGCCATTTAACTTCTTTGATAACTACAACAAAAGATCTTTGTCCTCTAAATATATCTTTTGTTGCCCATGCAATAGAGAATACAAAACCTATTACACCAAACATCAAAAATGGAGACATTTTTCCATCGTTTGAAATAAGAAAAGCTCCTCTGATACCTTTTTCTAAGTTTCCAGATTTACTAATCCATGTTGCAATTTGATTAAGGTCAATAGTTTTTACTTGGCTAATAATCCATATAGGAAGTCTAGTTAAATATTCAAAGAAATAAAATATCCAGTATACAATAGACATAAATGATATCGTATCATTTGGCTGCTGAGTCATTGCTTTAATATGTAAGTCTTTAGAGTCTTCACTTACATCAGCTTCATCTTTAGATGGATTCCATGTTCTTTGATTATTTCCTATATTTTCATTTCTATATACATAGAAATCTGAGTAATCGTCAGAGTCTTTTAAGCTATATGGAATTTCTCCATGATATCTAAATAAACTTTTAGTTCCACCATATAACAAATCAAATCCTACTTGAGAAGCTTTTTTCTCATTAAAAGGATATGTAGTTATATCAGGATAACTTTCATCTACTCCTGTAAGTACAGAATATCTATCTCCAAACATTCCGACCTTTTTAAACGATGCTGCATATACAGTAGTAGAAGTTAGTACCAGAACTAAAAAACATATTACGATGGATGTAAACGTTCGTTTTTTAACTCTCATATTTCTCCTATCTAATATTTATTTTCTTTTTAAATCTTTATTGGAAAATATAAAGAAAAATAGTGCGCAATCGCACACTATTTAGCTTGCTCCTCAATAGGAGTCATGTCATATCCATAATTCTTATAACTATTTACAAGTTGGTCTTTTGTGAAAGAAAACTTAAAATCTGATGTTAAAAATCTATCTGTTCCAGTAACTTGAACTGTTACTTTTTCAGGAGCATCTTTATAATTATCACTTTTAGCTATTTTCTTTAATGTAAATGATTGCAAGTAATTAAATTTATCCCAAAATGGGTCTGACATATCGATACCATAATAACTCTTCATTCTTGATTTAAAAGGCTCTCGTCTTAACCAATCTGATGGATACCCTTCTTTAGCAATCTTATCTTGTGTCCAAAATTGCTCAAATTTAAGAACAGATAAATCTTCGCTACCTATTGTATTGTAAGTAGAACCTCCTCTTTTAATGTCAGATGAGATATAGAATATATAATCTCCCTCTTCAAAAGATTCAAGATCTTTTAATCCATTTTTAAATCCTGTCCATTGAGCTCCTACATAATTAAGTTCTTTTGTTTTAGAGCCTAAAGCAGGAAAATACCCAACACTATCATATTTTTGAACATATGCATATCCATCTTTTTTATCAAGATATTTTTTAGGAACAGCAATAACATAATAATTAAAATAATCATCTATGTTCTTATCCCAATGCCTACCAAATTGATAGATTAAGAAATCATGCATTAAAGGATATTTTTCAACATCTGCAGATGCTGGTAAATGATTAAAATTTAAAGTTTGAGTTTGTTTCTGATTCTGATTTTTATTATTATCTTTGTGGATTAAATAGTAACCTGTAATTCCTGCCATAGATAAAATAAAAATAGAAATCCAGGTCCAAAAACTTCGAATTATTTTATTAAAGTTTAATTTTCTGAATTTCATATTTCCACACTTTCTTTATTTATTAGGTTTGTCAGCTTTTACATCTTTGTATTTAGAATTAGCTTCTTTCTTCTTGCTTCTAAATACACTGTAAGAACCTGCCATAGTTCCAGTAAAGTCATTTTTACCAGAAGTTGAGAAGTTTCTATCTACTGCTGGTGGACGGTTATTTGCAGAACCCAATCCAAAACCAATAGATGAGTGAACCATATTACCATTTGAATTAGGGTATTTTGCTTTAACAGCATCTTCACCAACATACATAGATGTGTGTCCACTATTAACCAAGATATCTCCTGGTTTCATTTCTTCTACTGTTAAGTTGTCTCCAACATGCTCCCAGTATTCTTTACCTCTAGCAGTTTCCATATATGATAAAACTGCAGGACATGGACCAGCTGGATATTCATCGTCATATCCTGCCCATCTTACAGCTGTACATACTCCTCGGTCACAAGATTGATACCAAGGGTCACCTGGAAGAATTTGGTCTTTTACTTGGATATACAACGGAGTTCCGTTACCCCCTGTAGATTCATTTGTTGCAAAATCTACAGTTTCCCATGCAAGAGATACATAAGCATCTGCAAGAGAGCTATTTCCTTTACCTGCTAATTTACCTGAGTTTCCGCAAGTATCCGCAGCTCCATCTTTATCTTCAGTAGTATCAATATTACCAGTGTCATTGGCATTATTTTTACCTGAAAGGTCCCATTTATCTGGGTCTGCATTAGGCGAACCAGAAGTATCTAACCAATATTCTTGCCATGTAGATTTTCCACCATATGGTTTGTTTAGTTCTTCTGTTTTCAATGAATGATACACAATACCAATCCATGAACCATCGTCCATTCTAGCAACACCAATACCCATAGGACTATCATAAGGATTTAACATAAGACGTCTGTGTCCCCAAGGAATACTAGAAACGTTACCTACTTCTGTAAACCACATCTTAACCATAGCATCAGCTACTTCTTCTGCAGAGTTTCCTGAAACCCATACACGGTTTGCTGAAGCATACATAGATGTCATATCATATCCAGCTTCTTGCAAGTGAGGAGTATCATTACTATGGTCAGCAATTCCTTCTCCATTCTTTTGAACTCCTACAACTGCTCGTTGAGCTGCATCCTGAAGTTTTGAATCTGTACCAATAGTTTTAAATCCATTGTTATTTCGAAGATTATTAATCTTAATGTACAATTGTTTTGCTACATCTTCATCAGTAAAGTTGTCTTGTTTACTATTAGTAGTTTTATAGTTTGAGAAACCAGCTGAAGTTCCACCAGTAGATTGACCACTTCCATTATTTGAAGATGAATCTTTATCCTTGTCTTTATCTTTATCCTTTTTCTTATCTTTTTTATCATCTTTGTCATCTGACTTAGATGATTTCTTAGATTTTCCTGAGCTTTTAAGTTTTCCTGTTTTATCTCCTGTTTCAGATTCTTCTAAAGCTTTTTTATGAACAAGTTTAGAAAAATCTCCTTCTACAGGACCAGGTTTTGTATCTTCAGCTACCCAGTAAGCTTCCATTCTAAGACCAGAATCTCGAACATTCATATTATATTCTTTCCCATCATTCTGACCATCTACTTTAAATCCAAGAGCTTCCTGAGCTTTGTATGATAATCCTAAAGGACCAGCATTAAGAGGAGAACCTCCCCAGTTAGCATCTGATTGTCCATCACCTACAACACAAACAACACCTTTACCATTTACAGGATTAATAACAAGAACTTTTTGTTTTACTGTCCAGCTGTATTGCTTGCTGTCTAGGTTTGTAAATACAGGAGAAATAGTTGTATCAACACCATCTGTAGAACCGTTACCATATGCAGTCATAGCTGGCCACATACCCTTTTTAACAGAATATGAAACATATTCCCATCTACCTGCTACAGCATAGGTAGACCTAGAATACATATCTCCAGACTGTCCTCCCATGTTTAGAAAGTCTTCAGATGCTGGTACACCAATACCTCGATCATTATCGTTTCCTTTAAAACCTTGACCAGTATACCCTTCTCCCCCAACAAGATAATCTACAGGCATTCCAAATCCATCTTTTACTTTTGTAATACCTTTAATATTATTTAAGCTTTGGACTGAAGCACCATCTTTATCTTTGCTAGATCCATTGTCTCTACATACTTCAAATGGGGTTTCTCCAGCAGACATAATAAATCCTACAAATCCAATAGCTGCTTGAAGAAGAACAAAGACAAGAAAACCAATAAGTATTAACTTCCAGTTTTTAAATATAAAACCTATACCCATTCCTAATCTGCTATTGCTAGCAAATTTGAACGAATTATAATCTTTATTTGATGGCCTATCTTTCTTGTTATCACTATCGTAATTTTCATATTCTTGTTGGACATCTTGTTTATTAAAAACATTGTCAGAATCAAAGTATCTATTATCTTTATCTACTGTAATTCTTTTTACTATAGCTCCTTGAGGAATATGAAAATATTTCCAGTCCATAATTTGGTGAATTCTAGATTGTCTCCAGAGTTTTATTAACTCCATTTGTTCTTTCAGAGTTTCTAAACCATTAAGCCTGCTACGAAATAATTCGTATTCAGGCTTATGTTTCTCTTCAAAAGGAACAATAGGCTCTCTAAAGTACAATCCGGGACTCATGATTGTAAATCTTCCCATTGACTACCCTCTTATTTTCTTTATAATTTCTTCCTTTTTATCTCTAGGAAGACTATTTCTAGTTTTATTTAAGTAATCAGAAATTTCTTTAACTTTTTCTTCTTCCGATTTTTGACTTCCTGTTACTTCAGCTACATGAACATCTACATTATAACTTCTTGTTTCTTTTACATAAGTAACAGGAACAGGAGGCTTAGAATTATCTAAGGTATGTGTACATCTCCCCATACCTACACGGTCTTCTCTAGAAGAACACATAGACATTCCGCCATTCTTATCTGGCCTAAGTACTTTTGACATATTTTCCTCCTCTTATTACATTTTACTTTAAATAATTTTATTGATAATCCATGAATTTCCAGATCTTTCAATGTCGATATATGAAATTGTTGTATATCTTACACCCTCTTGTAGTTCTACAACATATGTAACCTTACCATTATATCCATTTGTATTCTTATGCTTATAGATATCAACTTCTTCTATACTTACAAATTTAACATTCTTGTCTCCTAGTTTATCTTTACCAGTATAGAATTGAGAATAATCACCTTTAGTATTATATACCAAAGTAAAGAAGTTTTCTAAGAAAGTTGTTGCAGATTTAATGGTAGATTCTTTTTCCATATCATCATCTAGGAATGAAGATATAGGATTTTCAGCTCCATCAACAGATTCATTAATTTTAGATGGTGTTAATTGCAATTCACCAGCGGTATTATATGACAATTTATTTGTATCATAGAAAAGAGGAATTGTAAAATTATGCCATTCTTCTCCGTTGTTAGTCTTTATTGTAGCAGTGAAATAAATATTTGCGATTGTATTAGTTTTCTTACTAATAAAACTAATTTCAATAGAGTTAGGATTGATTTCGTATTCTTGAACTCCATCCATATTAGTCATATTTTCTTTAGCAATAATATTAATATTCCGTTTAAGATAACCCATAACACCATCTACTGGAAAATTAGTAGTATAATTTGCCATATTTACTTGTCTTGCCATTTCAGATGCAGGCATATCTTTACGAATAAATAACATATACACATTCGCTGCTGTAAGACCAATAGTAAATACAAAGAATGCTCCGATAATAGCAAACTTTTTAAGCTTAAGACTCTTATATTGTTTTGCTATTTCTTTATCCTGAAAATCATCTAAATAATCACTATTTTCAGGAAATTCTTTTTGGTTTTCTTCTTCAATATTTTCAACATCGTCTACATTTTTATTGTCTTTTTGAAGATTTTCTACTTCATCTTCGAGTTTTTCTTCCGATTTATTCTTTGGAAAATTGTTTAAATTAAGTTTAATTTTATCTTTCATTCGATTCTCCTATAACGTCCAGCCTTTGATTTCCCATTTGTTTTTGAGTAAATCTTTTGCATTTTTATTTACAGTGTCCATTTCAGACAAAATTTCTACACTTCCTGTTTCAGAAATACTAAATTTTCCTCTTAATATCTTATCTTTAATATAGTTTTTCTTCTTAGAAGAACGAGCAGCTTTATAAACCCTAATCCATTTTTCTTTAAATTCTGGTAGAGTTCCACTTTCCTCAAACCATCTATTTATATCTTCATTTGTTAAATCTTTTTCAGATATATCTTGAGAATCAATTTTAGACTTTTTAGTCTTTTGAGGATTTTTAACAGTTTCTTTCTCAGCTCCTGCTAAGCTTCTTTCAACTATATTTTCTTCCTTTTTAAGATTTTCTTCTTTCTTTAAAGGAGAATTAGGTAAATTTATTTTTAATTTCTTTAATTTTGGGACTCCTGGATTTGACGCTTTTTCTTTATTTTGTTTTTGAATAGATTTGTTTTTCTTAGAAGTTGTTTTAGGGCCTAAAGACTCCTGATTAAACAAATCAGCAAGAGATTTATTCTTATTATCAGCCATAATTAACTCCAATCTTTACAAATCTTATCTTCAATCAATTTTGGGTCACTGAACAATTTATCTACTTCCATAGGAATATTCTTCCCTTCAAATATTACCTTTTGCAATTTTCGTTTAATTTCATCTGTAAAAAACATATATTGAGTATCCAATTTAAATTCTGAACCATCTGCAGTCAATCTTTGACATACAATCAAATCAATATTTGCAATAAGGTCAAACATAATATTATCAGAATCACCTGATAGATAATTGTATAAACGAGAAATTGTACCTGAAACAGACCCCGTATGGAATGTAGTCATAACTTTGTGACCAGTACGAGCAGCTTCTACACAAGTAGAAATACCCTCTTCATCACGAATTTCCCCACAAAGAATATGTGTAGGGTGCTCACGAAGAGATTGTTTTACTCCTAATGGGAATGACATAAAATCTATTCCAAGTTCTTTTTGTACTATCCTAGTAGAAGATGTTGATGGGTATTGATACTCAATAGGATCTTCTAATGTGATAATCATAGAATTATCTAAAGGCTCTCCTTTTTGAGAAAAGTCGTGAATAGAAGCTGCTAATGTTGTTGTTTTACCAGAACCAGTTTCTCCAACTAACATAACAATTCCAGATTTTTGTTCCATAGATTGTTTGATAACATCAATAACCTCTTGAGGATAATTAATATTCTTAAAAGATGGAAGCTCAGGAGTAATCATACGGAATGTAGCAATTTTATTTCCCTCTGAAAAGCCTGCTGAAACACGATATCTGTATTCCTCATTGTTTCTTCCATTTTTATCTATATCTTCTGGAGATTGAAAAGAATGTAAAGGTAAAGTATATTGAAAATCCAACATTTTTTGTCGAACATACCCAGCATTTCTTTCAGATGAAATAGCGATACCTGCCCATTTGTTCCAGATTTCATCTGAAATAGGATAACATGGAACTTTAATCATCTTACCATATCTAAATATATAAGGATAGTCATTAACCTTTATATACAAATCTGAACATTTTTCTTCTGTACAGAATTTCAATAATTTATCGATAGAAGGAGTTTGGTTTGCAAATTGCTGAACCCTTGTTTCTATATCAGAAATAGTAAATTTCATTATTCCCTCCTTTTTGTTTTAAATATTACTTAAGCCTTGATAAAAACCATATAATGATTATTATAATTATCAAGGCTTTGATGCTTTTTTTAACGCAGTTTCCTGCCTAACTTTCTTTTCTTTCTTTAGCTCACTCATACTTTTGTCTGATTTCTTAGTAAATAATTTATGAGCTAATCTTTGTTGATTTCCAGGAGCTGGACTCCAATATTTAGCTTTGTGCTTATGAGCATATTGCAATTCTATTTTCTCTCTACGAGTTTTATCAGATTGATAACTTATAACTCTAAAAGAGAATGTTGAATGATTTTTAGCAATATCTCTCTTTTTAGAACGATTATAATTAAATAATTTATTTAATCTTTTAATTTCTTTATCTGTCCTACCTTTGGATTCATAATACATCAATTCCCATTGACGCATTTCAAATCCAATATTAGAAGTTTCGCATACATCTAAGCACTTTCTTCCAGAATATACTGCCCATACACCTTGTTTTCCGTCATATTCTGAAAAATTACCTCTCATATTTACTTTGATATTTTTATCTACAAATCGAACTATTGAGCCTATATTTATTTTATAAAACTCATTCCTATCGAATGTAGAATAAAAATTCCCAGACTGTTGCTTTGAACCTCTCCAAAGCAGATTTGACGAAGCATTAAATCTTTTTCGCTTTTTAGCCATAAAATTCACCTAATTAAAGAATATTTTCCAGAACAATAATAAATCTATAAATAAAAGAACAACATCTAGTATTTTATTTGCTATTCCCCCAGTATAAAGTTGAAATGGCATATATGGTTTCCACCACCATTGTTTCTTCCAAAATGCAGGTATTGGCCATATCAATGGAATTGAGCCAAGAGAAAATAAATCTCCTAAATTATGGAACAAATATCCAATACCAACAGATAATCCTACAAATTCTAATCTAGATAGTGGCATATTAAGAAGCAAGAAAATATACCCTAATTGTATTAAATGAGGCCCCCATTTCTTGATAATCATCCATGGAACAATTTTAAATAGTCTCCATGTAACAACATTAAATCCCATATTTAAAGAAATAAGAGAAAATACTACCCCAAGAAATAAAGAACTATGGTCTACATTATAAACTACTATTTCTTGCCATCCTCCAGAAGAATATTGTTCTTTCATAATTTCTAAATAAGATTTCCCAATGGAAGGAATACCAAACCATAGTAAAGCCATAATACACACCGAAATAAATATTGTGTGCCACAAATATCTATGTTGTGTTTTAGGCTTCTTGTCATTCTCCATAGTTGTAAAAGAAACAGCCAAAGAAGATGTTATTTTCATTGTTATTGTCAATAACTCTCCAAAGATACCTGTATGATATTTTGCTGTAGATTCATTATTATCCAAGTCAGGAAGGAGAGATGCTCCCGCAATAGTAAAGAAAATAACTGAGAAGAACAAATAATCAGAGGTGATAGTTTTTAAATATCCCTGGGTAAAAGGTGTAGGAAATAATACTAACAGAAATAGAAATAATATTGCAATAAGTACATGGGTTGTACCTGCAAATCCTTCTACCTCTTCTTTTAAGAATTTTTTCATTATACATCCCTCTTTATAATTATATTTATTTTTATAGTCATATTTATTTTAAATAAATATAATATAAAGAAAAAATTAGCCAAAGAATTAACTTTGGCTAATTTTATTAAAACTCATCTTCATTGAGCATTGGTGGAATGTCTGTGTCTGTAGGATTTGGAATAGAATTTGAACTTCCATAGCCATATCCTGGATCACCTTGAGGAAACTCTCTTGCAGTTTCATTTTGGTTTTGAACAGGTTTATTTCCATAATTATTTGGTTGGTATCCACCTTGATTAGATTTTTGATTTCGTTGAGAATTCCAATAATTTTGTGTATCTTCTTGTAGAAGATGTGCAATATTTGCAGGGATGATTAGAGCTGCTTCAACTAGAATATATGTTTCCCATACATCTCGATCTGCTCCTTCTGGACGCCATGTACGACTACGTAGATCTCCAGATTGAATTACAAGCATAGCTCCTTTTCCTCCGCGAGCTGCAAGTTCTTCTGCAAGGGCACCATAAGCAACAAATTTAAATGATGAATAAACTCCATTATAAGTCCCATCTTGTTGTTTTTGACCATAGTCATATACAGATGCATAAAATGAAGTTCCAGCATTCCCATTTGCTGTTTGGAATGTTTCAATTTTTTCAGTGTTGATTCGAGCTGGTGTTTGAGTAAATACTTTAATTGATGGCATATTCTTCTCCTATTTTTAACATATTTTATTTAACAAATATATAATTTTATTTTATTAATTGGCACCACGCAGTGGGAAGCCTTCTACGGCGTCTGAGTAGCTTGTATTTTATAAATAAAATTTCTATATATTATACTTACCATAATTTTAATCAAGTTTTCATATAAATTCCTCTTTAAGCTCAGCTGCAAAGCAGCATTATTTATATAGGTTCCCCTATTATTAAATA
>FLSB01005180.1_pt1 | contig 58021 bp, 44 predicted proteins | sample 1550551 | NCBI WGS metagenome assembly FLSB01 (sample SAMEA4031774, study PRJEB14383) | metagenome | biome: human; feature: oral; material: saliva | place: Philippines | collected 2014 | reverse complement strand
AAACAATTTATTCCTATTAGCCTAATTAGGCTATTTAGTCCAATTGGGCTAATTAGGCTAATAACTTATTATTCTGTTATAATTTTTCACATCATAATTTTGAATACATGCTCTTTTGGCTTCTAAAAGACGCCCTTCTGGCTTGCAAAAGATGCTCTTTAAGACCCTTGCTAACGCCCTTTTGAAGTCTAACTAAGCACCTTTTACTTTATACTTGGTAACTAATTGATAATCTGTTGATTGTAAACCTGCTTCATGTCTGTATTTTTGCCGTTAGTTATAGGTGTTTTCCTTGAAATTATGTAATGACTTTTCAAACCCTTGTCTGCAGATTTTCGAAGTCTTAAACGAAAAGATTTTCAATGAAAGAGGATGAAAATAGGATAGATAGTTGACTGTCTCAGCTATATTTTTGTTTAATGAGTAACTTTGGCTCTTACGTTAAAGCACTACGAAAAGCGTCCACACATTTAACGGAAGAACCTTTTATTCTTCCATACATTGGAAGAACAAAGTACTACCCAAAACATAATAAGAGTCCTATTCAGCATCTATAAATTTGACTTAATAGTCGACCCTTACCTTATTATATTGCCTGACACAAACCCTCACAACCAGTTCTCTCAAACGTGTTAATACTCAGCACATCATGTGCGAATACATATCACCTATAGTGCTGAGCGCAAACACATTACAAAGAGAGCGTTAGGGAGGACCGTATTATCTTACTTCTCTTGATAGAGATAACGCTTTATACTCTTCTTCGGAGTCTTGGCAAACTCCTCATCACGCAACTCTATTGCCGATAAATGGCAGAAAGATGGAAGCATAGCATTCAGTTCTATACGATTCTGCTCCATAATCTCTTGCAAATCTGATTGTGAGAAGCCCATCTCTTTAGCCTCATCAAGATCTGGATGAACCAAACCGACAATCTTGTCACCACGCTGGATAACGATACACTCACTCACCATTGACATAGAGTTCAGCTTGTCTTCTATCTCTTCTGGATAGACATTCTGACCATTAGAGCCTAAAAGCATATTCTTAATGCGCCCACGGATAAACAAATGACCATCCGCACTCATCGTCCCAAGGTCGCCTGTATGATACCAGCCATCCTTATCAAGCACCTCTTTCGTAGCCTCTTCGTTCTTATAATAACCAAGCATAACGTTCTCACCGCGTGTAATTACCTCACCTGGAACATGCTCAGGATCAGGACTAACAATCTTCACCTCCATATTCAAAGCAGGTGTACCGCAAGAACCGGGCACAAAGTCTTTGTAGTCACTGAACGTTACCAAAGGGCCACACTCCGTAGCACCATAAACGCTTGTTATAGGGAAATCAATGCTTACTAAGAAGTCTTCTATCTCTTTATTAAGTGCTGCTCCACCCGTTACTACCTCGTATGCATTACCTCCAAAGCATTCCATAACGATTGCTCTAATCTTTTCTTTCACCTTCTTGCTTACCACTGGCATCTTTAACAGCATTCGGGTAGCTGTACTCTGGACCCTTGGAAAGACATTCTTACGAATAATCTTCTCTACAACCATTGGTACTGACATAATGATAGCAGGATGGATGTCTCTACATGCTTGAGCTATCAAAGAAGGACTCGGTAGACGTGTGAGGAAATAAAGATGACTTCCAAAACAGAACTGACAGATGAACTCGCATATCATACCATACATATGTGCCATCGGTAATATACAAAACACTTTACTATCAGGCTTGATATGTGGTTTTATATCAGCTATTGCCCATGCGAGATTACTACGAATAGAGCGATAACTTAGCATGACACCCTTTGAGAAACCCGTCGTCCCACTGGTATAATTAATCAGTGCAAGGTCGTCAGCCTCATCCTTAAAATAGTTGACATCCTCTGCACGGAAGAATTTAGGGAATTTCTTACCAAAGAGTGCATTAAGGTTTTCACGCGCATTTGTCAATGACTCTGAACGAGAAAGTATCAACGAGAAATCTGGTAGATAGATAATACCTTCCAACTGGGGCATGTGCTCGCCATCAATCGCTGTAGCTACTACATCACCAACAAAGAGGAGCTTTGCCTCTGAATGGTTTACTATATTATATATTTGTTCGGGTTTAAACTCATTCTGAACAGGTACTGCCACTGCTCCATAGGTTAGAGTTGCAAAGAAAGCAACTGCCCATGAAGAGGAGTTTCGACCACAAAGGGCTACCTTATCACCCTTCTTCAAGCCGCTATTAGCAAAGAGAATGTGTAACTTCTCTATTTTCCGCGCTACATCATGGTATTGAAGTGTAGCACCAAGATAGTCGGTAAGAGCATCTTTGTCCCAGTTATCCTTGATACTCTTCTCTATACACGCGTTGAAACTATTTATAGCATCCATTGCACAAAAGTATGATTTGCGTGCAAAGTTAAGTAAAATTCTGCACATTCACAAAAACTTTGTGCAAGAAAAACATACTATTTGTACAAATAGAAAGAAGCCTCTACTTGCACAGATAGTTATAGTAGGTGGATTAAGCAAATCTTATTTTATTTCCCTATCACCCTTATCGTCTTATTAGAAAGACCTATTCAGAAATCCGCACATGCCTTATTTAAACTCATACGAATTACCGTAGAACAGCCAATATCAGGACTTTCTCACATCAAAGGGATTGCTATTAAAATCTCGAATAAGCCTTAAAACGAAAACTATCAAGCAACAATAAAGTTCGAAAACGTGAAAGACTAATTCGACACAGACTATTACTATCCTTTCACATAATGGCGAATATGAAAGAAAACAGTAAAAGACAAAGAACAAAGAAGAGACTATATCAGAAATGTTAAGATACACGACCCGTATATCTGACAGCAGTAGTTAAAATGGAAGCATAAATATTGCTTACCACCCAAATGTGCTGACTCATTTCTGAGATAGTCTCTTTCTATATTCTTAAAGCCACTTACACCTTATTATATATAGGTGCACATGGAGATGAGATTATTCCTCTGCAGGCTTCATGTTAGTGTAGACATTCTGCACGTCGTCGAAATCCTCCAAACGCTCAACCATCTTATCGATAGTCTCACGCTCCTCATCAGTAACGTCCTTTAAGTCGTTAGGAATACGAGTGAACTCTGCAGAAGTAATTTCGAAACCATTGTCTTCCAAGTGCTTCTGAATCTCTCCAAAGCTTGTAGGCTCTCCGTAGATTGTGATTTCATTCTCTTCTTCATCCTCATCGTACTCATCGTCAACTCCATAGTCAATCAAATCAAGGATCAACTCCTCCATATCTACACCCTCTTTCTTCTTGAAGGTGAACACAGCCTTATGGTCGAAAAGGAAGCTAAGAGAGCCCTGTGTACCAAGATTACCATTGAACTTGTTGAAAATAGAACGAACATCACCAACCGTACGAGTAGTGTTGTCTGTCAATGTATCAACAAACACAGCAACTCCATGAGGACCATAACCCTCGTAAGTCACCTCCTTGTAGTCGCTGGTATCCTTACCCATCGCATTCTTAATAGCACGCTGGATATTGTCCTTCGGCATGTTCTCACGCTTACATGTAGCGATGATAGCACGAAGGCGTGGGTTATTCTCTGGTTCAGGACCGCCAGCTTTAACGGCGATAGCGATTTCTTTACCTAACTTAGTGAACGTACGGGCCATGTGACCCCATCTCTTGAGCTTAGTTGCTTTGCGATATTCAAATGCTCTACCCATTGGATTTGTTTGTTAACGGAGTTCTGCTCCGAGTTTATTTGTTAAATTCTTTATTAGTTTCTGCATGATGGCGTCTATCGCCTTGTCGTTGAGCGTCTTGGTCTCGTCCTGCAAAATGAAGTTTACTGCATAACTCTTCTTGCCCTCAGGGAGGTTTTTACCCTGATAAACATCAAAGAGTTCGACACGCTTCAAGAGTTTCTTATCTGCTTGACGAGCTATCTCTTCTATCTGAGCAAACTCTACATTATTGTCGACCAACAAGGCAAGGTCACGACTAACAGCAGGATATTTAGATATCTCTTGGAACTGAAGTTTATTCTTGCGGATAGCCTTCATCAGTCCTGCCCAGTCTAAGTCTGCATAATAAACCTTCTGGTCAAGACCGAAACGCTTCAACAGTTTATGGCTGAGAATACCCATCTCAACGAGTACCTTACCAGCACGTGTCTTCAAAGCTATTGCCTTGTCAAACACGTTGTTATCCGACTTCTCACTAACAAGTAAGCCCTGTGCAACACCGATACGACGGAGGATATTCTCGACATGTGCCTTTAGTTCATAGAATGAACTTTCCTCGTCAGGATGTGCCCAAGAACCTTGTACACGCTTACCTGTCACCCACAAAGCCATGTGATAGTCCTGACTATAAGCCTTAACAGGATTTTCCTCTGTCCATTTCTCCTTATTGTATTTATAGACATTACCTACTTCAAAGAAGCGGAGGTTCTGTGCCTTACGATTTACATTACGTACGATACTCTCCAAACCACCAAAGAGAAGGGTCTGACGCATCACACCTAAGTCTGCTGAAAGAGGATTCATCACCTTCACGGTCTCCTCCCAAGGATAAGCATTGAGGCCTGTTTCCTCATAGTAAGAACTCTTTGTGAGCGAGTTGTTCATAATCTCTGAGAAGCCAGCACCTACCAACTGCTCACCGATAATGTTCTCACGATGATAGTTCTTGTCGGCTTCCTCTGCGATTGTCAATGACGACTTCAACTCTGTAGGTATCTCTACATTATTATATCCGTAGATACGCAGGATGTCTTCTACTACATCACAAGGACGCTGTACATCGACACGATAAGGTGGAACCAGGAGGTTGAGGCCCTCTGCATCTTCATTCTCAACCTTCATCTCAAGGCTCTCGGCAATACGCTTAATCGTATCATGACCGAGCTTCTTACCAATAAGACGGTCGCAATACTCATAGTTCAAACGAACAGGGAAGCCCTCCATCTTCGTTGGATACTCGTCACATATCTCCATGCTAACCTTTCCTCCAGCAAGTTCCTGACAAAGGATTGCAGCCTGCTTGAGTGCATAGACAATGCCATTAGGGTCTATACCACGCTCGAAACGGAAGCTGGCATCCGTAGAAAGACCGTGACGACGAGCACTCTTACGAATCCATGTTGGATGGAAATAAGCACTCTCTAACACTACGTTCTTCGTTGTCTCGTATGTACCACTACCCTTTCCACCGAACACACCGGCTATACACATTGGATCCTCTTCATTGCAGATAGCGAGGTCGTGCTCGCCAAGGATGTGCTCTTCACCATCTAAGGTAACGAACTTCTTACCCTCGTTCTTATCCTTAACGATGATGTGATGTCCCTTAACCATGTCTGCATCAAAGCAGTGCATAGGCTGTCCATAGGCCATCATGATATAGTTAGTAATATCCACGATATTATTGATTGGGCGCAAACCGATAACATTCAGCTTGTCTTTCAACCACTGTGGACTTTCTTTTACTTCGCAATCAGTTAAACTCAAACAAGCATAACGGCGACAAGCATCCGTATTCTCGATTGTCACCTTGATAGGGAGATCATGGTTGTCAACCTTGAAAGCATCACAAGAAGGGCGATGTAATGACGTCTTATAACCATTCTGTATCAACCAGGCATAGAGGTCGCGCGCCACTCCATAGTGACTCAATGCGTCCGCACGGTTGGCAGTGATATCTATATCTATCAGCCAGTCGCTGTCTAAGTGATAGTATTCTGATGCTGGCTGACCCACTGGTGCGTCCTCTGGTAACACGATAATACCATCGTGAGCAGTACCGACACCAATCTCGTCCTCGGCACATATCATACCAAGACTCTCTACACCACGCAGCTTACTCTTCTTAATAGTAAACTCATTGTCGCCATCATAGAGTACACAACCTAAGTCGGCAACGATTACCTTCTGGCCTGCTGCAACATTCGGTGCACCACAGACGATCTGCTGTGGCTCTCCCTTGCCAAGGTCAACAGTTGTTACGTGGAGATGATCTGAGTTCGGATGTGCCTCACAAGTCAGTACCTTACCGACATACAAGCCCTTTAATCCACCACGTATCGTCTCAACCTCGTCCAGTGACCCTACCTCCAAACCTATTGAAGTGAGCGCAACAGCAATCTCTTCTGGACTAAGATTGAAATCAACGTATTCCTTTAGCCATTTATATGAAATCTTCATTATGTTGTTATTTGTTTGTTCTGAAAATACATGCAAATTTACGAAAAAACTCAGATATAGCAAAGGGATAAAAGAAAAAAGCCGTTGTATGGGACGAAAGTAGCTGTTTATACCGTCACTATAAAGAGATTGCAGCTCCGTACACCAGCATGGATAACTGGTTTTTCGTACTCATTCTCACTACCTTCTGTTGGTGATAACGTTAGGTTTATGACGGTAGTTCATAGCTCCATCACCACAGGAACGGAACCACAATACTTGCAGATATCAAGATAATGCCTTACCTTTGTCGACATAGAAATAACTGGAGAATAAAAACAAAACAAACAATATGAGACTTACAGGACGTAGAGAGAGTAATAATGTAGACGACCGTCGTGGCATGGGTATGGGTACTAAAGCGGGTATCGGTGGTATTGGCGGTATCATCCTCATTGCTCTTATTACCTTTTTGAGCGGTGGAGACATGGGTGATGTGGTAAATAATGTCTTACAACAAGAGCTGCAAGGACCAACTGAAGTGCAGACTGGCGAACAACAACATCAGTTTTCTGCGGAGGAAGAGAAACTTGCGAACTTCTCTAAACAGATTCTTGCAGGTACGGAAGATGTGTGGACTGAACAGTTTCAGTTGCATGGCATGCGCTATCAATACCCTACCCTCGTACTCTATACTGGTGCTGTACAAACTGCTTGTGGGGATGGCTCCGCTGCAATGGGACCTTTCTATTGTTCGGCCGACCAACGCCTTTATCTCGACTTGAGTTTCTTTAGTGGTATGCGTAAGGATTTAGGATTAAAAGCAAAAGGCGACCTTGACTTTGCCTACGCCTACGTGATTGCGCATGAGGTGGGTCACCACGTGGAGTATCTCCGTGGTATTCTTGGGAAATGTCATGCTAAGATGGCACGTGTAAATAAGGAAGAGGCTAACAAACTGAGTGTGAAATTAGAGCTCCTTGCCGATTACTATGCTGGCTGTTGGGCCCATTACGATAATGAGAAATATCAAAGTCTTACTGACGGGGATATCGAAGAGGCTATTGACTGTGCTGAGAAAATCGGAGATAACTATCTTCAGAAGAAAGCACGAGGCTATGCTATGCCTGAGACCTTCACCCACGGCACCTCTGAACAACGTATGTACTGGCTGAAGAAGGGTATCGACACAGGCGATTGGAACACAACTACCTTCTCACCAGGCGATTTAGACTAAAGCATTAACTATCTTCTTTACCGTTGAAAGGGATCTTTTTACAGGTAGAATAGGCCTTAACAACACCCATGGGGTACTCCTCGTAGGAATAAGAAGGCTGTGAAACTTTGAATTATTACCATGATAAAAAAGAGTTATCATCATGATAAAAAATATTTCTTTTCATGAAGAAAAATATTTTTTATCGTGAAAATAATTCGATAAAGGGATTTTATAGCAGTCGAGAAGATTGTTATAACTCACCTAACACCTTCTCAATCACACGATTAACAGCGCTTTATTATCGTCCTACTATCAAGGCTCAAGGTTCTATCCTTTGCTTACCTTCGTATGAGAAAAGTAGGAACTAAAGTTATAACTGTTGTAGATAGGCAGCGACCATCTCTGCACATCGCTCTCCATCAATACCTGCGCTGACAATTCCACCAGCATAACCAGCACCCTCAGCACAAGGGAAAAGACCTTCGAGGCGCACGTGCATGAGGCGTTCTCGGTCGCGAAGAATACGGACAGGCGAACTGGTACGAGTCTCGGAGGCTATCATTACAGCTTCATTGGTAAGGAAACCATGTGCTTGACGACCAAAGGTTTTGAAGGCTTCTTGCAGTCGTTTTGTCACAAAAGATGGCATCCAAAAATGTAGTGGACTTGATATTAGTCCCGGCGCATAGCTCGACTTTGGGAGATCATACGACAGACGATTGTTAACAAAGTCGGCCATACGTTGTGCTGGAGCCGTCTGCTTGCGATTTCCCTGCTGCCATGTGTCACGCTCTAATTGCTCTTGATAATGCATGATGCGCAATACGTCTTCTCCTTCTACGTCCTCTGGATTCAATTGAACAACCATACCAGCATTCGACCACTGCGTCCCTCGGTTGGCAGGACTCATCCCATTGGTGACTGTTTGTTCGGGTCCTGTGGCCGAAGGTATCACAAAGCCGCCCGGACACATGCAAAAGGAATAAACACCACGACCCTCTACTTGTGTCACAAAAGAGTATTCTGCTGTTGGGAGATATTTCCCCTTTCCATTCTTATTATGGTATTGTATCTGGTCAATCAGGTGGGAAGGGTGCTCTAATCGTACACCGACGGCAATCCCCTTTGCCTCCATCTCAATGCCAGCATCAGCAAGATAGCGATAGACATCACGTGCAGAATGGCCCGTGGCAAGAATTACCGGACCATGAAACTCACGTTTCACGCTGACCATCCCACCATTGTCAACGGCCTCAACACCGACGACTTTATCGCCATCAAGTATCAATGAGGTCATCTTAGTTTGAAAGTGAACCTCCCCTCCACAGTCGAGTATGGTGTTACGCATGTTCTCTATCACCCGTGGAAGCTTGTCTGTACCGATATGTGGGTGGGCATCAGCGAGGATAGCGGGGGATGCACCATGCTGACAAAAGACGTTTAGAATCTTGTCGACAGGGCCACGCTTCTTACTTCTTGTATAGAGTTTCCCATCCGAATAGGCTCCTGCTCCACCTTCACCAAAGCAGTAATTCGACTCAGGATCAACCTCTTGCGTCTTTGAAATCAGGGCCATGTCTAACTTACGATCACGCACATTCTTTCCTCGTTCGAGGACGATTGGGCGCAAGCCTAATTCTATCAGTTTCAGAGAAGAGAACAGACCAGCTGGGCCTGCACCTACCACAATGACCGAAGGACGGCTACTTACGTCTTGGTATTCAGTCTTAACATAGGGGTCGTCTTGCGGAAACTCGTTGATATATACACGCACTTTCAGATTTACATAGATGTCACGATGACGCGCATCAATAGAACGCTTCAACACCCGAACACGATAAATGGTACGCTCGTCCAGTCCCTTCTCCTTAGCAAGATAGCTTTTCAAGTTGTTTTCACTATAAGCAATCTGGGGTAAAACACGTAGCTGATATTCCTCTGTCATATATAGTAATACTTCTTCTTTTTGACGCAAATTTAATCAAATATATCGAGATATTCGTTGGCTATTGCAATATTTCTTATTATTTTTGTGGCTAAGTTTCGCACCTCCCCTATTGTTAAGGGGATGCTAAATAATAACAAATAGAATATCAGAAATGAAAGTATTAAAGTTTGGTGGAACGTCCGTAGGTTCTGTTGCGAGTATTCTAAGCCTGCAAAAGATTGTCGAGAAAGAGGCTAAACATCAACCTATTATTGTGGTTGTAAGTGCATTAGGGGGTATAACAGATCAGCTCATTACTACCTCTCAGCTTGCCTTGAAGGGGGATGAAAGCTGGAGAAATGAGTTCGATTCAATTGTTGCACGACATCACAAGATGATTGATGCGATTATTACCGACCCTCATGACCGTGAGAGTCTATTCAACAACGTGGATAGTCTCTTTGAACAACTACAGTCTATCTATTACGGTGTTTTCTTAATCCACGACCTTAGTCATAAGACTGAGGATACTATTGTTAGCTATGGCGAACGCCTAAGCTCGAGAATAGTAGCTACGCTCATCCGTGGAGCGAAGTGGTTTGATTCACGTAAGTTCATAAAGACTGAAGAGAAGCAGGGCAAGAGAAGTCTCGATTCAGAGCTAACCAACAAACTTGTTTTAGATACTTTCTCTGACCTTCCTCGTATCTCTCTTGTACCTGGTTTCATAGCACAAGACCGCGACTCTGGCGATATCACCAATCTTGGACGTGGTGGAAGTGACTATACAGCGTCTATCCTCGCTGCCTCTCTCAATGCTGAGGTGTTGGAGATATGGACGGATGTTGACGGCTTTATGACGGCCGACCCACGTGTCATCAAAAGTGCTTATACCATCAATGAACTGTCATACGCAGAGGCAATGGAGCTTTGTAACTTTGGTGCAAAGGTTGTCTATCCTCCAACGATATACCCTGTCTGCGTGAAGAACATACCGATTAAGGTGAAAAACACCTTTAATCCTGACGGGAAAGGGACGATTATTAAATCACACGTTGAGAACAATCAAAAGCCTATCAAGGGTTTGTCATCTATAAAAGGTACGACGGTCATCACCGTGACGGGCCTTTCTATGGTGGGTGTCGTTGGTGTCAACCGACGTATCTTTAGTTCTCTTGCCAACAATGGTATCAGTGTCTTCCTTGTGTCACAGGCTGCTTCAGAGAACAACACCTCTATCGGTGTGAAAGATGAAGATGCTGACAATGCTGTGAGAGTACTCAATGATGAGTTCCGACTTGAGATAGAAGATGGTCGTATGTTCCCTATGCACGCTGAGAGTGGACTTGCCACTGTGGCCATCGTAGGCGAGAACATGCGGCGAACACCAGGCATCAGTGGTAAGCTATTTGAGGTTCTTGGACGTTCAGGTATCAGTATTATTGCTATTGCACAAGGTGCGTCAGAGATGAACATCTCCTTTGTTGTGAAGGGAACTGACCTAAGGAAAGCACTGAATGTACTTCATGATTCACTCTTCTTGTCGGAGTATAAGGTGCTTAACCTCTTTATATGCGGTGTCGGAACAGTAGGTGGTATGCTCATCGAACAGATTAAGAGTCAGTATGAAGAGTTAAAGCAAAACTCTAACCTGAAGCTAAAGGTGGTGGGTATCGCCTCCTCTAAGAATGCAATCTTCAATCGTGACGGATTAAACTTAGACAACTATCGAGAGGAACTCAAGGCGAGTGAGCCGTCAAACCCAGAACATTTGCGTGACGTAATACTACAGATGAATATCTTCAACTCGGTATTTGTGGATTGTACTGCCTCCCAAGACGTGGCTGCACTCTACCAATCTTTATTGGAGAATAATATCTCTGTCATAGCAGCCAACAAGATTGCAGCATCTGGAAAGTACGAGGATTACTATCACTTAAAGCAGACTGCCATACAACGTGGTGTCAAGTTCCGCTTTGAAACGAACGTAGGTGCTGGCCTGCCTATCATTGGTACGATCAATGACCTACGCAATTCAGGGGATAAGATACTGAAGATTGAGGCCGTACTGTCTGGTACGCTTAACTTTATCTTCAATGAGATTGGAGCCGAGACTCCCTTCTCTGAGACCGTTAAACGAGCCAAAGAGCAGGGCTATAGTGAGCCCGACCCACGTATTGACCTTAGTGGGAAGGATGTCGTTCGCAAGTTAGTTATCCTTACACGTGAGGCTGGCTACAAGGTAGAACAGGAGGATGTTGAGAAGCACCTCTTCGTCCCTAATGATTATTTCCAAGGTTCTGTAGAAGACTTTTGGAAGCGTCTTCCTGAGCTTGATGCCAACTTCGAGCAGCGTCGAGAGAAACTTGCTGAGGAAGGTAAACGCTGGCGTTTCGTCGCAACGATGGACCATGGCAAGACTAATGTTGCTCTGAAAGAGGTCGATTCAAGCCATCCTTTCTATAACCTTGAGGGTTCTAACAACATCGTTCTACTAACAACCGACCGATACAAGGAGTATCCTATGCAGATTCAGGGCTATGGTGCTGGTGCGTCAGTGACTGCTGCTGGTGTGTTCGCCAATATCATGAGCATTGCTAACATATAATATTAGATTGTTTATATACCAACAAGAGGAGGGGCATACGGCGTTGTATGTCCCTTTCTCATTATTCAATAGCCAGCCTTATAACACCAGTTTCCAAACCGTATTCTCGGTCTCCATGTCGCCAGACTCCTCATGGAACGTGAAGCCTTGGGGCTTCTTTCCTTCCACACTTATATCTATTACCGACATAACATTACGTTTGATAGTGAGCTGCTTCTGCTCTTTCTCTACCGTCCCATCGTCCTTTGTCCATGAAACACGAAGGTCTATTGTCGTTTGATAACCATCTTTAGTCCCATTCACCACGTCATAGAAGGAATAAACAGCCCTATTGTCATACATCGGACTGTCCTTTGTCAGAGGAATACCCCAGCCTACATAGTTGACAACAAGTTTACCTTCATCGGGCGGTGTCACCTTAAAATGCAAACCAAACACCGACCGTTTCATATCGAGTGTCAGGTCTTTTGTTGCCTTAGGACTAAAGGAGTCGATTGTAGCATACAGCTTCGTAATACGTGGATAATGTATTGTTCGACCGTCGGCAATAGTTGTTTCACCTTTTGTCAGACCATTAAGATTCTCCTCTTTAGATAACACAAAGCTATTTGTTAACCGTGTTCCCTTATCCGTTCCATGCAAGAAAGGAGCAAGATACTCGCCATCCTTCAAGAATATTCTGTCATCTCCTTCCTCTACAATAAGGCACTCTACCTTGTAAAGGTTCTCTACATTCATCTTCAAAGCAATCTTTGAAGCATTGGTAAACAGTCCGTAGGCATACATAGAATACGTCTCTTCATTGGGCTTCTTCTCGTACACATTGACAGCATAAAACTTCTTCTTCGTTTCACCAGTGACACCTCTACTAAACGGTTGAGGCTTTGCACCCATCGCATCCTCAAATGTTTCGATATGCAACTCCTTAGGATGAATACGCACAACTCTGGTTAGCTTGTTCTTTGAGTTATGCGACTTTGTCCCCTCATCGCCATTGTCTAACACTGGTTTCTCACATGCGGCTAATGCAAATATACATACTAAAAGCCAAATCCATGCTACTTGTTTTTTCATATTAGTTATTTTTTAAGTTAAGTTATGGTCGTTCTGTATTAATCATCCCACGCTGGGAAGGAATCGTCTAAACCAAAGTCTGGGAAGGAAAAGCCCTTTGCCAATTGGTTCTGCTCTCCTTCATATTGATTATGTACATCATTTCGTTCACTTCTCAACACGCTATGTCCCGATCTTGTTTGCGAACTTCCTAACAAGAAAGAACGTGAGGATACATAATAAACTGTTATTAAGGGCTTAATATATGTTTTCATATTCAATTGCTTTAAGTTGTCAAAAGGAGTATATAACAAAGTCGTTTATCGATTTAAGTATTTCTTTCCACCAACAATTATAATACCTTTATAGTCCTTACTAACCTGTTGCCCTGCAAGATTATAGATTGGACAGCACTGGTGAACATCATCACTTACCGTGGTGGAATTGATTCCTAAAGGTATATCAAAGGTGAAATTAGACTTTGCTTGTGTAGCTACTGTTGGCGTGTAGACGAGGTAAGCTTTATGAGCCTTCGTCTGAAAAGCCTTGCCATCAGGCTTATTCCAATAAAAGCCTACGCCATTACTGCCCTTAGCAAAGACATAATACAATGTACCCCCAGTCGTTTCAGTCTCCACATCAAAGCCTCGTAAAGCATTTAAAGCATCTCCTTCGCCTTCTTTAGTCGTCTCCTTGAAAAGGTAATTACCCTCCTCTGCTTCTAAAACGACAGCCGTACCACTCGGAAGGACATCATTCTCTTGATACGTCTTACTCACTGAAAGAACGTTATCAACAATCTTATACGTTCGTGCTATGACTCCTTTAGGAATAACAAACGACTTCTTACCATAATAAAAAGTAGCTCGCTTGGCTGCAGAGATGTCGATAGAGACTGTGTTCTCAGTAGGTTCTATAGGTCTGACTGGCTTATAAGTGACTTTTATAGACGTAATGCAACTACCATTACCAGTCGTAGGAGTAAAGGAAATACTTTGTCTATTACCTTTCCATTCCTGTTGATAAGAATCCTTCCCACCCTTTTCTTTCTTAGGATTAGACATTTTATCATCATCATCATAGACACGAAGACGCTTTCTACCATCTACAATAGAAAAAATAACTGTCGTAATCTCACAACTAACTCCTTTTATTGTTAATAGACTATCACTAACAAGTCTTACACAAGAACAGCCATCTATAACAGAACACTTTGGTGAGTATAAATTCTTTGAACGTGTACTAAACTCCAACACAATCCCCTCCTTCTCGATTCTACTGGGGACCTTTTCACTTCCAGAGTACTTCGAGAAATCAAAGAGAACGGACTTCTGTGCCAGAATAGATATTGGGAACAGTAGCATTAGACATGAAAAGATGAGTTTCTTGGGCATAGTTGGTAAAGATTTATATTATATTTTTTAAGGTTAAAGTTGGTCCTTTCCCTCTCTACTACAAGAGGACAGCAGCCAAAAACGACCTTGTTTTCAACATGGTAAATAGTATTTATCGATGCAAAGATAAATAAAAAATAAATAAAAGGAAAGTAAAATAAAAGAAAAAAAGACAACTTAATGAACCTTCAAAAGCCTCGATTTCTCCATTGATAGACATATATACACGCTCAGTATAGCATAAACTACAATTAGTCAATAAACTTTTAGAGTAGAATATACGCATAAATATGATCATACAGAGCAGAGATTTACGCAGAAACCCTACTTAATATTTATATTTATCCGCCTTTTTGAGCAATATGTCGCGCATTCCTTATTGTCTTAAAGTCAATTACAAATCTCTCTTTCAGGGGTATCTTTATGCTTACCCTCTACCCCATTCGTGGAGAGAAAAGGCCGTGTCCACCACACTTTGAGTTCTACCTAAGTGTAAAAACGTCCGACGCTCTATGAGAAAGGAAACTCCCCTCTACCTCTATCAGTATATTCTATGGAAACACCTCAGCTATCAATCCACTCTTAGAGGAAATCAACAAGAATGCGAAAAATCATTACATCGCAACGAGATAAACAATCTCAACACAGGAGTATAACGTTTCTTAGAAGCAAGTTTATAACTTTCAAGAAATCAACAGGTTACATACAGTATCAGAGAAGACGCCTTTCTTGCTTCAAGAAGAGCGTCTTCTTAACCCAAGAAGGGCCTCTTCTTGAACATTGAAGGGCATCTTCTTAACCCATGAAGAGCATGTACTATCTTCAAGAGGGGCGAAAATAATTGACAAAGGATGAGGAGTGAAGGAGTGAAGGGGGAGTGAAAGGAGTTAAGACATCAGCACCGATACCACGATAGAAAACGAGGTATCAACTCTTATTAAAGTTGCAAAAGAGAGCTACTTTGCATAATAGTAACTTGCATAACTTCCTTTCTTATAAGGCGGAACAAGTCTTAGTCCTTGCTTCTTGAGCAGCAATATTTTCATAGCCTCCTTATAATAACGAGGACGAAGACTGTCGGCTGGGTAATACTCCGGTAGGTAGCGGGCAAATTCAGATAGGTTACGATCCAACAAGAAGCCTGTCAACTGATAGTTAGCAGAGTTACGGGTCACCTTGTAAAGGACGCTATCTGGCTGCAACCACGAATGTACCTTCCCTGGACGTAAAGTGCGTGCACCACCCTCAAGAGGGTAATAGAAGAGACTATCGGCAAGCTGTCCTCTTCGTGCAACAGCATAGACAGTTAGCATGGAAGTGACCGAGTCGGTATGAGGCATGGTACGTACAACATTTAAAGCACCTGCATAATCCCGCTTATCTATCAAGGCCTCCACCTTAGCCCGCTGATGGAAATACCTATCATTATTGCTAAGAAGTCCTGTAAACAAGAAGTAGAAAAGGAATAGAAGAAGGCTAATCCATATTATCTCTGAGAAGGGTCCGAAGCTACGTTGTTCTGGTTCGTAAGGTTCAAAACGCTTTACAGAGATCAAAACAAAGACATAAACGATGATTAATAACGGTGTTGCCCACAGCCAGTTACCAAATGTAACACCATCAACCGTAGGCCGTAAGTCGGAGATAATCGTTAGTATAAGGAAAGATGGAAAGTAAGTCAAGGCGAAGCCACGCTTGCCTAACTTAGCCAAAGAGCTAACTCCTACCTGAAGAAGCTTCAACGTAGCTGTTATCAGCACTGCTCCTAACAATGGATTATAGAAGGTCTGCCTCCCAGAAGCCAAATGTTGTACTACTGTCATCACGTCTGCTTGATAGAAGAACAGGAAGCAGAAGGTGAATGAACAAAATAGTATCGTGCAGATAGCACGCATAAACTTACTCTCCATCATGCGCAATTTACTTCTTTCTCAACACCACAGCGCTGCGTGCTGGTATGTAGAGTTTAAGCCAACCTTTGTGATCTTTCTCATAAAGAGGGTCGGCATTCGTGAAATGCTCAACTGTATCATCAGCAAAACCATTGCCCCCATACTCCTTAGCATCCGTGTTTAAGACTACATTATAAGAGCCTTCAGGTACCAAGAAACCATAATCATAGAAGGAACGAGTAGGAGAGAAGTTGAAGACAAAGATTAGCTCGCCTCTACTAAAGGCTAAGATCTGGTCGCCATCATTGTGCCATATCTCTTGAACTGGCGTCTCATTGAATTTCTTCTCGCTCTTCACCACCTCTAACATCCTCTGATCGAAATCGCCAAGGAAGTGATAACACAGCTCTTTATTATCTACTAAGTTCCATTGTCGGCGTGCATACTTATAGCTCCATCCGTTTCCTTCACGTGGGAAGTCTATCCACTCTGGATGTCCGAACTCATTTCCCATAAAGTTCAGATAGCCACCATTGATCGCAGCTAACGTCGCAAGGCGTATCATCTTATGCAATGCTATACCACGATGAACCATCTCTGTCTCGTCTCCCTTACGGAAATGCCAATACATATCAGCGTCTACCAAACGGAAGATGATAGTCTTATCGCCTACTAAGGCTTGGTCGTGTGACTCGCAATAAGAGATAGTCTTTTCATCAGAACGGCGATTTTTTATCTCCCAGAAGATAGAAGATGGCTTCCAAGACTCGTCAGGCAACTCCTTAATAGTCTTTATCCAATAGTCTGGAATATTCATGGCCATACGATAGTCAAAGCCATATCCGCCATCTTTGAACTTAGCGGCAAGACCCGGCATACCAGATACCTCCTCCGCTATAGTTACTGCATTCTTATTGACTTCATGGATGAGACAGTTGGCTAAGGTCAGATAACAAATAGCATTATCATCCTGATGACCATTAAAGTAGTCGGCATAGTTACAGAAAGCCTCACCTAAGCCATGACTATAATAAAGCATTGACGTGACACCATCAAAGCGGAAACCATCAAAGTGATATTCCTCCAACCAATACTTGCAGTTAGACAAAAGGAAATGTAGAACCTCGTCTTTACCATAGTCAAAGCATAGGGAGTCCCATGCTGGATGCTCATGACGTTCACCTGGATAGAAGTATTGATTAGGATCACCGGCTAAGTTACCTAATCCTTCCACCTCGTTCTTAACGGCATGAGAGTGTACGATGTCCATGATAACAGCAACCCCATTCTTATGCGCCTCATCGATAAGTGCCTTCAAGTCCTCGGGAGTTCCGAAGCGTGAACTGGCTGCAAAGAAAGAGCTAACATGGTAACCAAAGCTGCCATAGTAGGGATGCTCCTGTATTGCCATAATCTGAATAGCATTGTAACCATCCTTAATAATACGTGGCAACACCTTCTCACGAAACTCATTATAGGTCCCTACCTTCTCTTCATCCTGTGCCATTCCGATGTGGCACTCATAGATCAAGAGCGGAGAAGTCTGTGGTTTGAAAGTCTTCTTCTTCCAAACAAATGGCTTCTTAGGCGCCCATACCTGTGCTGAGAAGATTTTCGTCGCATCGTCTTGAACAACTCGTTGTGCCCAAGCAGGGATACGCTCGCCCTCACCTCCTTGCCAATGAACTCGCATCTTATAGTACTGACCGTGTTGTAAGGCGTCTTCAGGGAGTATAAGTTCCCAGTTTCCTGTTCCTTCCAATCGTTGACACTGGTAGGCTTCTTGCTCCTTCCAATCATTGAAATCGCCAATAAGGAAGATTTCGGTCGCATTTGGCGCCCATTCACGGAACACCCAACTATCCTTTGTACGGTGTAGTCCGTAATAATTGTAGCCATTTGCGAAATCAGAAAGCGACAGCTTACCATCCTGTGTGAGCTGATTCATTTTCCAAAGGGCATGTTCGTGGCGTCCACGGATAGCATCCTCGTATGGAGCCAGATAAGAATCGTTCTTCACAAGTCCGATATGTGCTGGTTCCTTTGCCTTTGTTATTCTGGCAGAAGTCTTCTTCTCTGAAGCCTTCTTAGTGCTGGTTTTCTTTGTTACCATGATAGAATAAGCTTTATGTTGTTGTTATATTATGTAAAGACTAATTAGTATATCGCTTTCCATTCTCGTAATAACCGCTTGCTGTAACGTTCCCGTTTTTATCACGTTCAATGAACTTTCCATCACGACAGTCATCTCGATAGTTACCTTCAAAGCGCACGCCTGAGGCAGACTCCTCTACGGCTGTGCCATTACGCTTACCATTATGGTAGCTTCCACGGAACTTACTTCCATCAGCATAGTGGATGATGATAAGTCCTTCTAACAGTCCGTTGCGGAACTGCCCTTCATAGACATCCTTATTCTTCTTGGTCAGTTTGCCTTGTCCGTTCTGCATATCTCTCTCCCAGTAGCCAGTATAGATGTCACCATTTCGCCATGACATCGTACCATAACCCGACTTCTGTCCTTTTAAGAAATGGCCAGAATACTGGTCACCATTCTTATATCGAAAGATTCCTTGACCAGTCCGCTCGCCATCTAAATACTCTCCATCGTAGCTCTCACCATCCTTGAATTTATAGATGCCTTTACCATTCTGCAAGTCATTCTTCCAATCACCGTTATATTCATCACCATCGGCATAGATGTAAAGTCCTTTCCCCTCCTTGAGATTATTCACCCAGTTACCAGTAAAAGAAGAGTGGTCAGGCCATCTGAAACTGCCGTATCCGTTCTTCATATCGTCTTTCCATGTCCCTTCATAGTAGGCTCCATTCGCAAAGATGTACTTTCCTTGCCCGCTACGCTTATCATGTTCCCAGTTGCCAACATACTTGTCACCATTGTAGTAATACATTGTGCCCTGTCCTTGCTGATAGTCTTTATACCACAGACCATCGTAACGATTGCCGTTAGCAAAGTAGTAAACGCCCTGTCCATGCTGTTGGTCTTGGAACCACTGACCCTTATATTTCTCTCCATCAGCGAAGGTATAGGTCCCTTCTCCATGTCGCATACCTTTCATATACTCTCCTTCATAGACATCACCTTTCTTGTATGTGGTCTTACCTTTACCATTTGGCTTCCCACGAAACATCTGTCCATGATACTGTCCGCCGTCCTTTGTCGTACACGAACCAGTCTCTATATCCTGAGCATAGAGGCAAGTAGATATGAATAGAAATAATATGACGATATAATTATGTCTCACGTTGTGCGATTTTAGATTGTTATAATTAAAATAACCTATATGCAAAGATACCGATTTCAAGTGAAAACAACAAATTTATGAAGCTTTTTTAATGTTCTTCTGAAAGATGAATTAAGATGCTTCGCAAAATGAGTAGTGAAGGAGAACATACCTTATCGTCTTTCTAACGCTCGTCCTCTGTTTTTGATGACAAACCTGCCCCCTATCCTTTCTCCGAATAACAAGGGATTTGAACGCCGAGATAGTCCATAAGAAAGTGGTTACTTATCCCTCTTCAACGTACGAGATAGGCACACACAAAACTGTCTGCTGCTTTATTTACAATCCATCTTCATGCCATTTGTTCAATTCGTAGTTCTATCTGTTTTGAACTTTATAATCGCTATATTCGCACACATGAATATGCGTAGGGGACGTAGTTTTTGTATCATCTAAGCAGTTTACATCGTTGTGAAATATCATGACAAAACACAAAGAACAGCTTGTCTGTAAAATAGATGTATGTGCGTAATCATTAAGCTCGTAATCTTCAAGAAACCAGAAAGTTATAGGCTATGTAGAAGAAGAGGCCTTTCTTGGCCTAAGAAGGGCGTCTTCAACATGCAAGAAGGGCATGTTCTTGGAAGTAGAAGAGCGTCTTCTTGATGCTTGAAGGGCAAGTCTTAAAATCGAGACACTTGAAAACAATTTACAATAATATCTTTGCGACTAACTTTGCTAAGCTATTATTCCTCCTTTCCTCAAATTCTAACTCACTATGATGGTACTCAGAGAAAGATAAGACAACAGCCTGCATTCATTGTGCGAACGTTAGAATCGTTGTTCTATCACCCCACTATCATGGCTCAACCACCTTGTAGACTGGTATAACTAATCTTAGCTATAACATTCAACTTTCTTTCGTTGTTACCTCTTGAGTTTTTCATGCTATTTGATAGTTTCTACACACGCTGTTTCTGTATGTCGATAAGAAAGCATAAAAACCGAAAAATAAATTTGCTGTCATTACTGTCATGCAAAGTAACAACCTAAGTCTTTAGTTTACAGTAGAGTTACATGAAATGTTAAAAGTGACAGCAAAAGAAAATAAAACTATTTTCGTATAAATAGCAAGAGTTTGACTTTCATTAGAAGCCATTTCTCTTCTAATATTTGAAAGTATCTTCCTCAAGGTAAAAGGAGTTGATTATAGATATCAAAACAGAGCGAATTGGACTATAAGACATCATAAACAAAATAACAAGCGTATGTAGAGAAATGTTATACATATATATGATAAGCAATGAAAATACTTGTCATTATTGCAAACTCCCCTACTCTCTTCGGTCTACCACATCACCATCACCCTCCAAAGAAATAATTATCAGTATTGTCATAGATTGCATATTTCGTAACATACGAATGTATATATAGAACTAAAGGGCACAGCATTAATTTGCTGTGCCCTTTAGCATCCACCTTTCAGTGGAATGTTTGAGCTTGATTTTTGGTTCGCGCCTCACGGCGTTCACCAATCATCTCGCATCATAATTATCCTTTAATCAATCTTTATTATTACCTTTAACTAAACCTATTTAGTTGAAACCTGAACAATCTCCTTTGTTCTACCTTAAATAATAACTAAAAACCTAAATCTATTACTACTAACCTAAACAATCTATTATTTGTCTTTTGACGATGCAAAGGTACGACTGTTTGCGTACACAACAAAACTTTTTTAGGTTTTTATTCATCGCCTTCTGCGTTTTTTGATATATATCAAGATTAAAACATAAAACTGTGTCCTGTGAATAAAGAAAATGTTAGTTGATCGATTGTCGACGATAAAGGCAACGCTATAGATACTTACAATAGCATATAGACGAGCATAAAAAATGTTGGAACACACGCTCGGTGTATTCCAACATCTATAATATATCCTTTAAAGAAAGGATTATGTCCTACCCTACACCTTATTATATAAGGTACTGGCTTGAGATACTCTCATTGTTCAACACACGCTGAATTGTCTCAGCAAACATGTCGGCTACAGAGATCTGCTTAACCTTTGAGCAACGAGCAGTGTATGGGATAGAATCTGTAAAGACCATCTCCTCCAAAGAAGAAGCCTCTACACGCTCAGTAGCAGGACCACTCATCACACAATGAGAAGCAATGGCACGAACACTCTTTGCACCAGCCTCCTTCATAACATCAGCAGCCTTAGTAATCGTACCGGCCGTATCAACCATGTCATCAACAATGATGACATTCTTGTCTTTCACATCACCAATAATCTGAATTGTGTCTACGACATTAGCACGTGCACGTGTCTTATTACAGAGAACGAGCGGACAACCAAGATACTTAGCGTATGTGTTAGCACGCTTTGAGCCACCTACGTCAGGACTTGCGATAACAAGATCCTTCAAGTGAAGGCCCTGAACATAAGGAAGCAGCACACCACTGGCATAGAGATGGTCGACAGGAACATTGAAGAAGCCCTGAATCTGATCTGCATGTAAGTCCATTGTAATCAGACGATCGATACCAGCAACACTCAACAAGTCAGCTACTAACTTTGCACCAATGCTGACACGTGGCTTGTCCTTACGGTCCTGACGTGCCCAACCAAAGTAAGGCATGACAGCGATGATATGACGAGCAGAAGCACGCTTTGCCGCATCTATCATCAAAAGAAGCTCCATGAGGTTGTCGGAGTTAGGGAAAGTACTTTGCACAAGGAACACATCCTTACCGCGAATACTCTGCTCGTAGGAAACGACAAATTCCCCGTCAGAGAAACGGGTCATCACCAAGTTGCCAAGCGGACAGCCAAGGCTGGCGCAGATCTTCTCAGCAAGGTATCTCGTCTTTGTACCTGAGAATACCAAAAAAGAGTTATTTTCACTCATTTCTTTTAGTTGTTTATATTGATAACGTAGAAATCTCTTATAAGTCTTGTAACCACTAACAGAGGGCACGTAGTTTACGGAAATAATCTATGATGGGCTTGAAGTCCTGTTCATTATGGATACAGAACTTGTCCCAAAGGTCGTTCCTTATCACCACACCACCAAAGTCAAGCTCACGTAAAATGGGTAGATCGTCTATCGTCACACCTCCCATTGCATAGACACGTCGCCCCAATAGGCCCTGTCTATATGCCTCGTCTAACTCAAGGTCGGAAAGAACATGCTCGTCATGTGACGATTGCTCACGAGGTTGATGGATGTTCTTCAGAAAGACGTAGTCAGACTGCTTTGTTATAGCCTTCAGTTGCATCACGTCATCACAAGTCCTACTTAAAGTACCACGATAACCCCGTGGCACAGCTACAGATGAGTCATCAAGATGGATACCACCCAGAGAAAACTCATTCTTCATGTCAAAATGCTGGTGAACTGTGACTTTTCTATGATATTCAGAAGGCAAAAGAGAAAGAAGACGTTCCCAATAAAGTGGGGAATTATCTGCCTTCGAGATATGAAGACTATCAAGTCCTTCCTCGAAAAGCAAACTTATAATCTTATCTTCTTCCACAAAGAACGTGGACTTAGTCATGATGACCAGTTTCATGCTTTTACTCTGTTTTGTATTGCAAAGGTAGAGATTATTTCCCATAACTGCAAATTTTTCCTTATATTTGCAGCATGAAAATAAATCCATTAACATACGCTGAACTCTCCCGCCCGATGTATGTACTGGAGGAGGCGAGACTTAGAAAGAACTTAGAAACTATCGCTCACGTGGCTAAAGAGGCTGATGTTGAGATTATTCTTGCTTTTAAGGCATACGCACTATGGCGTACGTTCCCTATCTTTCGTGAGTATATCAAGGCTACAACGGCCTCTTCTCTCTTTGAAGCTCGATTAGGTTTTGAAGAGTTTGGAGCACCTACACATACCTTCTCTCCGGGCTATACCGATTATGAAATTGACGATATCGCTCGTTGTTCATCGCATCTTGTCTTCAACTCAATCACTCAATACGAGCGTTATCACGTTCGTGCGAAGATGGTAAACAGTAAACTAAGTTTTGGTTTACGTGTTAATCCAGAATACTCTGAGGTTGAGACGTTGATTTATAACCCTTGTGCTCCGGGTACTCGGTTTGGTATATCATCCGACAAACTCCCGGAAACACTCCCAGAGGACGTAGATGGGCTCCATGTTCACTGTCATTGTGAGAGTGGTAGCGATGTCTTCGAGCGTACATTGGCTCATATCGAGGAGAAATTCGCCAACTGGTTCTCACAAATTAAGTGGATTAACTTTGGTGGTGGACACCTTATGACCCGCAAAGACTATGATGTCAAACTACTAATACATCTTCTGAAAGGCTTTAGAAAACGATACCCATGGATTAAAGTCATCCTCGAGCCTGGTAGTGCCTTTGCCTGGCAGACTGGTCCACTGGTTGCACAAGTAGTTGATATAGTCGAAGATAACAATATCAAAACCGCTATCCTTAACGTTAGCTTCTCTTGTCACATGCCCGATTGTCTTGAGATGCCATATCACCCAGCCGTCCGCAATGCTACACTTACTGACGAGGATGGTACAGCAAAGGGTGAAACAACCTACCGACTGGGGGCTAATAGCTGTCTAAGTGGTGACTGGATGGGGTCATGGACCTTTGACCATACACTGCAGGTAGGCGAGAACATCATCTTTGAAGATATGCTTCATTATACAACAGTCAAGACAACGATGTTTAATGGTATTAGTCATCCTGCCATTGCTTTACTCCATACAGACAACGAACTGGAGGTTCTTCGCAATTATACTTACGAAGATTACCGTGACAGAATGGACTAATGGCATACTTTTTGCCTTATATACAATAAAGTAATTAGACATTATTTAGGAGGATATATTATGGCATTTATAGATTATTATAAGATACTTGGCGTTGATCGAAACATCCCACAAAAGGATGTTCGAGCAGCATATAGAAAGAGAGCAAAACAGTTTCATCCAGACTTACACCCTAATGACCCTAAGGCTAAGGCTAAATTTCAGGCTTTGAGTGAGGCTTTTGAGGTTATTGGCGACCCTGAGAAGCGAGCGAAGTATGACAAGTATGGCGAACAATGGCGTAATGCTGAAGCCTACGAGAATGCTGGTGGATTCGGTGGTGCTCAAGGTTCACAAGGTGGAGGAAACCCGTTTGGTGGATTCGATTTCAGTAGCTTTGGAAATGGAGGCGGTGGCTTTAGTAGCTTCTTCCAAGACCTCTTCGGAGGCGGGGGACGCCGTCGCTCATCTGGTTTCAACACTGGTAGAGCACAAAGCCAACGTCCTACAGGACAAATGGAGGCTACTGTTGGTATCGACCTTTACACCGCTTTATTAGGTGGTGAGGTTATCATCCAACTGTCAGGAGGGCAGAAACTAAAACTGAAGGTAAAGCCTCTTACACAAGGCGGAACCAAGGTGCGTCTACGTGGCAAGGGTTACGACCGTGGCGATGGCACCTTCGGCGACCTTATCATCACCTACAACGTGAAACTTCCAGACCATCTGACAGACCGTCAGAAAGAACTGATTGAACAGATGAGACGTGAAGGATAAAGGTTGAAGAAAGACATTACAATAAGGGACTTCTATGTTGATAGGGATCCCTTTTATTGTTTATCAACATCTCTTTCATCGTTCAATAACTTCCCTTTCATTGTTTAATGACATCTCCTTCATCGTATTGTGGATTATCTTTCATCGTTTTGCAGGGTCCAATTAGACGCTTAGTAAGGTAGTGTACTTGGCTATTAAGCTTCTAAATCTGCCCGAATTGAAGGACAGAGAACTCTCATCTTCAAATTATTTTCATGAACAGAAATATTTATTTTCACGACAAGAAATATTTATTTTCATGAAGAAAAATAATTTCTTTCACGAACTTATAAATCATTATCGTAGCTTGTCAATGTGATTATTAACCAACCAAACTGTTTGAATCATTGGTTTTCACCACCATTGAAAAGGGAAAATTAGAACGCATAACCTCCTTTGTTCAAATATTTTTTAGTAACTTTGCCTACCGAATCATTCGAGAACTGAATTCGAATATACCAATAAATAAATAACTAAAAACAACATGAGTATTAAAAGAACATTAGCTGCAGCATTCATTCTTGGCAGCTTACTCTTACCCTCAACGGTATCGGCTCAATTCAATTGGCCATACAAAGTCATCAATGGAAAAGCTGTAACAGAAGTACCAGAACGGCCTGCAGGACAGGAGAGTGCGCTCAACTTGGCTACACCTAAGATAAAGGTTGTACGCGTAGCATTCGTAGGTTTAGGAATGCGTGGGCACGACGCTGTAGAACGTTGGACTCATATTCCGGGCATACAAGTAATGGCGTTATGCGACTACGAGCGTGACAGAGCAGAAAGATGTCAGGAGTATCTACGCAAAGCAAGCATGCCAGCTGCCGACATCTATTCTGGTGAGGATGGATATAAGGCCTTGTGTAAGCGCAAGGACATCGACCTTGTATATATTGCACCAGACTGGAAACACCACTTCCTCGTAGCCAAAGAGGCAATGAATAACGGTAAACATGTTGCCGTAGAAGTGCCAGCAGCAATGAATCTCCACGAGATTTGGGAGCTTATTAACCTATCAGAGAAGAAGCGTCTACACTGTATGATGCTTGAGAACTGCTGTTATGACTTCTTCGAATTGAACTCATTAAACATGGCACAGAAGAATGTCTTTGGTGAAGTTCTTTATGTTCAAGGTGCTTATCGCCATGAGTTATCCAAGTTCTGGGATGCTTATTGGAAGAAAGACGCACAAGACAAACTTGGCTGGAGACTTGATTATAACCAGAAATTCCGTGGTGACATCTATGCTACTCACGGCTTAGGTCCTATTGCTCAGGTGTTGAATATCCACAGAGGAGACAAGATGAAGACCTTGGTAGCTATGGATACCAAGTCTGTCAATGGTAAGAAGCAAGTGGAAAAGATGACAGGTGAGCCTTGTAATGAGTTCCGTAACGGTGACCAAACAACCACCCTTATCAGCACGGAGAACGGGAAAGTCATCGAAATACACCATAACGTAATGACGCCACAACCTTATAATCGTATGTATCAGCTCACTGGTACAAAGGGATTTGCTAATAAGTATCCTTTCGAAGGATATGCTTTATCAGCTGACGAATTGAAGAGTTCTGGTATTACTCCTTCTTCTGACAATCTCTCAGGACACTCTTATCTCTCAAAGGCCGACACTGAGGCGTTGATAAAGAAGTATGAAAGTCCTATCGTTGCAAAGTATGAAAAGCAAGCAAAAGAGGTTGGTGGACATGGTGGAATGGACTTTATCATGGACTCACGATTAGTTTATTGCCTGCAGAATGGTCTTCCATTAGATATCGATGTTTATGATTTAGCAGAGTGGTGCTGCTTAGCTGAATTAGGATCTATCTCTATGGACAATGGTAACCTTCCTGTTGAGGTACCTGACTTCACACGTGGTCAATGGAACAAGGTTAAGGGGTTCCATCATGCATACGCCTCAGAAGCTGACGAAACACAAGCTGCTGCAGACGCAATGGCCTTTACAACAAAACTAAAAGAGGCTGGTAAGAAATACTGGGAGAAGGCTGATAAGGCTGCAAAGAAGAAGTAACGAATACGAATAAAGCTCAAACATATAAATGCCGTAACGCTTGATGAGTGTTACGGCATTTGCTTTATGTTTCAAGTCAAGTAAGATATCCTTTGATATCCACCTACTTATAGTCCTATTTCTTTAATGCTAAGTTATAGTTATAATACTCCGTCTTACCCGTGATGTCCTCCACTACTTCTATAAAAGGAGGGAAGTTAACATCTTCATGGTCTGCTATTCCCTTTGTTTCCAATATCTGAAGATGAGAACAAGGAGCAAGATAAGTATCAAGCTCAAAGAACTGACCACGCCAAATAAAGGTCTTACGTATCTTATGAATAGACTGACGATAAGGGTCAGCTTGGCGCATCAATGATTCATAAAGGTTATTATCAATCTGACGTTCAGTAACAACTTGCTCATTGTTAGGCAACGTCTTCTTCGTTGTACGTACATTGATAGACACACCGTTCAGTGTTCGACGACGCAAGCGAACCTCACTACAAGGCTCTGAAGTGAGATAGGTCTGTGTGATATCACTCTCGATAGCATCAGGGATGACACCCGTCAATCGAACAATATACTTTCGTTCTTCAACAACCTGTTGTGGAATTTCTAAGACATTAGAGATATCTTGCAGTACACGATTAATCTTAGTATCGAAGTTCTCGTGGTTGTTAATAACCCGCAAGTGCGGATGTTCCGACCAAGCCTGAATGCCCTTCTTATCAAGTTCACGTGCCAGTTCAAGTCCTTCCTTGCGTTCAGCATTAGTAGCAGTGGTATAGAACTGCTCAGCACCATCGGCTGCACTAACAAGATGGAGCACTGCATCATAACGAGCACGGAGTTTTTCAGATGTTGTTCCGACCCCAGCTGTGATCTCTTTCCACATCTCTGGCTTCATATAAGCAGATATATCCATCGTACCACGGTCGCAAACAATGATCGTAGGTTTGTCCATTGTCTTCGCCATAAGCGTAAACTTATCCTCCAAGGCAAGCTGTATCTCCAACGTTGCCTTCTCTCCTTCATAGAAGAAAGCAGCATTTTTAGTAAGATAATCCATACCCGCTTGAGAGAAAAGCGTTGGTACTTCAGGAATGATAAACACCTTATAACCAAGACTTGAGAAGTGTTCTATAATCTTGACAAGGGCCGTTGTTTTTCCGGCGCACGGTCCGCCAGTGAGTACAATTCGTTTCATAATGACTAAAAAATCCCCTCCACTCGAAAGTGAAAGGGATTATTATCTAACATTACTGCTTTACAGTGCAAAATGCCGTTAGGATTACTCAGCTGCTGGAGTCTCTTCCTCAGCTGCTACAGGAGCCTCTGCTGGCTGCTCTGCAGGAGCTTCCTCAACAGCAGGTGCTGGCTGGTTCTCAGCAACAACAGTTACAGGAATCTTAACCTCAACCTCCTTGTGGAAGTGTACAGTAGCCTCAGATGTACCAACCTTCTTCATATCGCGCATTGTAACAATCTTACGATCGATTTCAATACCACGCTTAGCGAGTTCTTCAACAACAGTAGCTGCATTCACTGAACCGTAAGTTACGCCAGTAGCAGACACCTTAGTTGCGATAACAAGCTCTACACCCTCCAACTGAGCTGCCTTCTTCTCTGCCTCAGCCTTGAGTGCTGCAAGCTTAGAAGCCTGCTGCTTCAAGTTCTCAGCCAACTGCTTCTTAGCAGAAGGAGAAGCGATGACACCCTTACCAGTTGGGATAAGGTAGTTACGGCCATAGCCGTTCTTTACATTAACGATATCGTTCTTGTATCCAAGACCGATAATATCTTCTTTCAATATAATCTCCATCTATTGACCTCCTTTTTACTTCATCAAATCGGTTACATAAGGAAGAAGCGCAATCTGGCGAGCACGCTTTACAGCCTGTGCCACACGACGCTGATACTTCAGAGAAGTACCTGTAATACGACGAGGAAGAATCTTTCCCTGCTCATTGAGGAACTTCTTCAAGAACTCGCCATCCTTATAATCGATGTACTTAATACCGCTCTTCTTGAAACGGCAATACTTCTTCTTCTTTGTATCAATAGAAGGAGCGGTCAAATAACGGATTTCTGATTTCTGCTCTGCCATGTTCTTAAGCCTCCTTTTTAGCTGCCCATTTAGCACGACGCTTCTCTGCGTATGCTGCAGAATACTTGTCTTGCTTAACGGTAATGTAACGAATAACCTTCTCGTCACGACGGAAGCCGGTCTCGAGAGTGTTGATAACTGATGGATCTGCGTTGAACTCCAACAAAGCATAGAAGCCTGATGACTTCTTCTGAATGTTGTAAGCCAACTTCTTGAGCCCCCAAGCCTCCTCGTTCAAGATCTCAGCACCATTGTCGGTGAGCAGTTTCTTGAATTTAGCGACCGTTTCCTTCATCTGTTCGTCAGACAAAACGGGAGTCAAAATGAAAACGGTTTCGTATTGATTCATACTACTTTAATTTATAAAATTGTGAATTAATTTACACCTGCCTACGCAAAATGCGGTGCAAAAGTACTGCTTTTTATACAAATGACCAAATATTTTTAGTACTTTTGCGTCTGTAAACAGCATATTTACTATTATATATGAAAAGATATATCAAATACTTAGGTATTGCAGCGATAATTATCGGTATTCTGCTATTTGTTCTCCATGTCGTCCTGAATTATCATGGGAATGCACTCCTATTCAGTGGCCTCACACTGGTTTTAGGTGGTATTGTTTTATTTGTAAAGGGTGAGGGTGCTACCGCTATCCAACCCTCTAAGGAGGACAAAGACAAGAAGTAACTATCGTTGTTATCATCACCTGAAAGCTGCCTTAGCAACTCCCCACATCACAACATGCTCTAACTCGCTTACTCTACATCAGAGAAAAGAATCATACAAGCGAAGGAGTAGCAAAGACAGCTAAGCAGGAAAGAGACTTATCACCCCCTTTATAACAAGAAAAAAGTTTATTTCGTTTTGCTGTCACTTTTAACATTTCGAGTCAACATCCTATTGGTCAACGAATTAGCAAGCTGTAACATGTGACAGAAATGACAGGAAACTTCGTTTTTAAAAATCGTACATTACTTATGTCCTATTCCTCTGAACAGGATTTTTCAACCGCTAAGCCATATCTTGTCATCCAAGTTTTAGGATTTTCACCAAGTACTTCTGTCTGTTTTAACTCCGTTTTCACCCACCTTATTCATACAGTTTATCGGCAGTGAGAGAGCCTACGAAAAGTCAAATAAACCAAAGAGAAAGAGCACACAACGCCTATCTCTTCACATTACCTTCGTGAAAAGAAATAATTATTTACGTGATAAGAAAGATTTTTCATCATGAAAAGAAACGTTTCCTATCACGTAAATAATTCAAAGTCATTGATTGAGTCGAGTCGACCAAACCTACTTTGTCACCGCCTTAAAGCTCATATCAAGTCCTTTAACACTGTGTGTCAATGCACCAAAGGAGATGAAGTCGACCCCAGCCTGTGCGTATGGAATCATCGTATCGAAGGTGATACCACCACTTGACTCCGTCTCACAGCGTCCTCCAACCATCTCAACAGCCTTACGAGTGTCCTCTGGTGTGAAGTTATCAAACATGATTCTGTCGCATCCTTCATGCAAGGCTTGCTCCAACTCATCAAAGTTCCTGACCTCACATTCTATCTTTAAGTCTTCCTTTCCATGTTCCTTACAATACTGCTTAGCCTTAGAGATAGCATTATGTATCCCTCCGCAGAAGTCGACATGATTGTCTTTTAGGAGTATCATATCAAACAGTCCAATGCGATGATTCATGCCACCACCTATCTTAACCGCCTCCTTCTCCAACATTCTCATCCCCGGTGTCGTCTTACGAGTGTCGAGGACTCGCGTCTTCGTACCGGCATCTATCAGGGCTTGTTGGTACTTACGCGTCATTGTGGCTATACCACTCATACGCTGCAAGATATTGAGCATGAGTCGTTCGGTCTGTAACAGACTTTGTATCCTACCCTTTACTATCATCACCACATCCCCTGGCTTCACCCATGCACCATCTTCTATAAACACCTCAACTTGAAGTTCAGGGTCGAAGCGATAGAACACTCGTTTAGCAATCTCAACTCCTGCTAAGACTCCTTCTTCCTTTATTAGCAACTTGCTTTCGCCCATTGCGTCTGCAGGAATACAACAAAGCGTTGTGTGATCACCATCTCCAATATCCTCACTGAAAGCGAGTTCGATAAGTTTATCGTTAAGTTCTTCTACTGACAACATAATTATATGATTAAATTATAAACCTAAACTCTTTGATATCTCCAACATCTTATGAATAGACTTCACAGCTTTCTTGCCCATCTCTGGCTCAACCTCGATAGCAGGCCACTCGTATTTCAGACAGTTATACAACTTGTTCAACGTGACAAGTTTCATATACTCACATTCGTTACAAGTGTTATCACTATCCTCCGCAGGGGCAGGAATGAATGTCTTATGCGGTGCCAATCGTTGCATCTCAACAAGAATACCACTCTCCGTCACCACGATGAACTCTTGTGCCTCATCTGTTACGCTATACTTCAGCAAGGCTGCTGTACTCCCCACCTTGTCTGCCAGACTGATTACGGCTGGTGGACACTCCGGATGAACGAGTACCTTAGCAGTAGGATGCTCGCTTTTCAGTTGTTGAATCTTCGTTGCAGAGAATTTCTCATGAACCTGACAAGCTCCGTCCCAAAGCAACATCTTACGCCCTGTCTGCTCACTGATATAATGTCCTAAGTTCTTATCTGGCCCAAAGATAATCGGTGTCTCTTTTGGTAAAGACTCTACTATCTGTTTGGCATTACTACTTGTTACCACGACATCCGTCAAAGCCTTCGTTGCAGCCGTCGTGTTTACATAACTGATAACCGTGTGATCAGGATGCGCCTTAACAAACTTCTCAAACTCATCAGCTGGACAACTCTCTGCCAAAGAACAAGAGGCATTAAGGTCGGGAACAAGTATCGTCTTCTCAGGACAGAGTATCTTATTCGTCTCACCCATAAAGTGCACACCACACATCACAATGATGTCGGCATCTGTCGATGCTGCCTTCTGTGCCAAGGCCAGACTATCTCCGACGAAATCGGCTAACTCCTGGATGACTCCCTCTGTATAATAATGTGCCATGATAAGTGCATTCTTCTCCTTGCACAACCTGCGTATCTCAGCCTTAACATCTACCCCTTCTGGGATAGCCTCGTCGATAAAGCCTTGCTCCAACCACTTTTCTTTTATCATCTGCTTCTTAGTTATATGTTGAATAAACTATGGTATCTGTGTTTCTCCTTATTATTTATCTATCTTTTCTTCGGTCTTCTTGTCGTAAGCATGCTTCGGATAATCTACCGTATAATGCAGTCCTCGACTCTCTTTCCGCTCTATCGCTTGTCGTGTTATCAGATAACCAACATTAATCATATTACGGAGTTCGCATATATCCTTTGTTGCTTTAACACGCTTAAAGAGGTTTTCAGTCTCTTCATAGAGTAAGTCGAGCCTGTCCCACGCACGTTTCAAGCGTAAGTCGCTACGAACGATACCGACATAATTACTCATGATTTCGCCCACTTCTCGAACACTTTGTGTTATCAAGACATGCTCTTCATTGGTCATTGTACCCTCGTCGTTCCATTCAGGGACATCCGTATTGAAGTCATACTTATCAATCATCTCGAGAGAATGGGCTGCTGACGACTTAGCATAAACAGCCGCTTCTATCAGCGAGTTACTGGCAAGGCGGTTCCCTCCATGCAGTCCTGTGCACGAACATTCGCCCACAGCATAAAGCCGATGGATAGAACTCTCCCCATTTAAGTCTACCTTTATACCACCGCACATATAATGGGCACTGGGACAGACGGGTATGTAGTCTTTCGTAATATCTATCCCAACGCTCATACACTTCTCGTAGATATGTGGGAAATGACGCTTTGTCTCTTCCGCATCCTTGTGTGTCAAGTCAAGACAAACATGGTTGAGTCCGTGTATCTTCATCTCATGGTCGATTGCTCTTGCCACAATATCACGTGGCGCAAGAGAAAGTCGTTCATCATACTTCTGCATGAACTCCTGACCATCTGGCAGTCGTAACACCCCTCCATAACCCCTCATAGCCTCAGTAATCAGGAATGCTGGATGGGTCTCAGAAGGGTTATAAAGAACCGTAGGGTGGAACTGCACGAACTCCATATCCTTCACTGTACCCTTTGCACGATACACCATTGCAATGCCATCTCCTGTCGCTATCACCGGATTAGACGTCATTGCATAGACAGCCCCAACGCCTCCTGTAGCCATGAGTGTCACCTTACTCAAGAAAGTATCAACTTTCTGTGTATCGGGATTAAGGATATATGCACCATAACACTCTATGTCTTGCGTCCTTCGCGTCACCTTTTTCCCTAAGTGATGTTGCGTGATAATCTCCACAGCATAGTGATTTTCAAACACCGTAATATGTGGGTTAGCCCTCACAGCCTCCATCAGTCCACGTTGAATCTCAAACCCTGTATCATCAGCGTGATGAAGTATGCGAAAGTCACTATGTCCTCCCTCACGATGAAGGTCGTATGTTCCGTCATGGCTCTTATCGAAATTAACACCCCAGTCAACGAGCGTTTGAATTGCTGAAGGCGCATTACAAACAACCTGTCTGACTGCTAAAGGGTCAGAGATATAGTCCCCTGCCACCATAGTGTCATGGATATGCTTTTCAAAATTGTCAACGGCAAGATTGGTAACAGACGCTATTCCTCCCTGTGCCTTTGCTGTGTTTGCTTCGTCCAAAGAGGTTTTACAAATCAATGCAACCCTACCCTTTCCACGATTGGCCACACTGAGCGCATAACTCATACCAGCTATACCACCACCGATAACCAAGAAATCGAATTTATGTACCATTTGTTTGTTAGTAAGATGTCTCTCTTTTAGTTGGTACAAAAGTAATAAAAAATACGATAACATAGGTAAGAAATGAGCATATATATTTACCTTTGCGTGTTAAAAGTTCCCCATCGCCTATTGACTATCACCAAGATACCTTATAAGAACTTTGACAAAAGAAGAAGGAAGAGTACCTAACACGCACACTGTAAATGTAAACATATTTCATCAATAATACCCTTCTTCTTTCGAGAAAGGGCTGAGAATGAGACAAGAACAGGCCCTTCTACATTCGAGAACATGCCCTTCTTGCACGCAGAAGACGCCCTTCTCGAAGCAAGAAAGGCGTCTTCTTCAACGCTGCAGATAACATACTGATATCATGTATGTTATATTATTAAATACAACTAACATCAGACTACTCTTTTGAGGGTACTTAGCTTAACACCTTGTAAAGGTTTTTCATTATCACACAGACATCTCCAAAGACTGCGAAGGGATAAGTTCTATGCTTGTAAAGAATGTGTAGAACATCAGTCAGAAAGTCGGATAGGCCTCTTATTAAGGCCCAGCCCTTATCCTTACACGACTTTATAAAGCAAGAAAAAACGCTATTCAATCTCCTTATCGAAGATAGAATAGCGTTATGTTTATAATGTTTCGTCTAATGATTTTAGCCGAAACAGGAATCTTACTGCTCGTCTGGTACAATGAGCTTATACCCTTTACCATGGATATTGATAATCTCTATCTGTGGATCTGGCTTCAAGTGCTTACGCAACTTAGTAATATAAACATCCATAGAGCGGGCATTGAAGTAGTTATCATCAATCCAAATAGTCTTCAAAGCATAGTCACGTTGAAGAATCTCGTTAGAGTGTGCGCACAGTAAAGCGAGCAACTCATTCTCCTTTGTAGTAAGCTTTGTAGCCTTCTCTGGGTCATTATCCAATGTAAGCAACTGTTTCTGTGTGTCGAAAGTAAAGCGACCAATGTTGTACATGGTAGACTCCTTGGTCTTTTTACCCCTTACTCTACGCAGGATAGCCTCAATACGGAATACCAACTCTTCCATTGAGAAAGGCTTTGTAATATAGTCATCAGCACCAATCTTAAAGCCTTCTAAGATATCTTCTTTCAGCTGCTTTGCAGTAAGGAAGATGATAGGAATCTCCGCATTAGCCTGACGTATTTCCTGTGCAAGGGTGAAACCATCTTTCTTAGGCATCATAACATCAAGTACACAGATATCATACTTGCTCTTTAAAAAGGTTCTGTAACCTACTTCACCGTCAGGGCAAAGGTCGGCTTGGAAGCCTTTTGCTTGCAGATACTCACTCAATAATGTTCCGAGGTTCTCATCGTCTTCACACAAGAGAATTTTCAACTTATCGTCCATAATCTATACGTATTAAATTGTTTATATACTTTTATTTATGTTTCTTCGTCCTCCTCGTCACGTATAACGGGAAGTTTAATGACGAACTTTGTTCCTTTTCCGTACTCACTCAACACCTTTATCTCTCCTTCATGTAGGTCGACCATCTTCTTCACATAGGCCAATCCTAATCCAAACCCTTTCACATCGTGAAGGTTACCAGTGTGAACTCGATAGAACTTATCAAAGATCTTCTTCAGATTCTCCTTCTTTATTCCCTGTCCAGTGTCCCGAATAGAGAGGTAAAGGTTCTCGTTTGTATTCCATGTCTTCAAATAGACGTCTAATGGCTCATCTGGTTTAGCATACTTCACAGCGTTATCTAAGAGATTGAAGATAACATTCTGAAAGTGCATCTCATCTACATACATGAGGGAATCGACGGCTTCTATCTCTGTGTACACTTTACCTCCCGTATGCTCAACACGCAGACTGAAAGAGTGGGCAATCGTCTCCACCATCTCATTAAGGTCTGTGTATTTCTTCTTTAGCACAGCCTTCTTGCGGTCGTACATACTCATCTGTAGCACCTTCTCAACCAGGAAGCGCAGTCGTTTAGACTCATCATTGATGACACCACCCAAGTGCTCTATCATCTTCGGGCTCTTTACGAGTGTCTTATCATTCATCATCTGCGCAGCAAGAGATATACTTGCGATAGGCGTCTTGAGCTCATGCGTCATATTATTGATAAAGTCGTTCTTTATTTCACTGTATCGTTTCTGTCGGAAGATAGTAACGATTGTAAAGATAAAGGTGACCAACAGTACGAAAGTGAAGATGATTGACGGTATCATAAACCGTACACTGGAGAAGATGTAGTTGTTCATTTGTGGGAAATGAACCTTTACTACGCCCATTCTATTTACTGGGTCGTTACGGAACAACACCTGAGAATAAGTATTCTCCTCGCCATCACTCACATAATCTGGACATCTATAGACTTCGCGCCCATCCTGTGTTGTCACCGTGAAATGGTAAGGGATGTTGATACCATTGTTCATCATCTCTGCCTTTAAGTCTTGGTCTAAGAGCTTAAAGTTTATTCTATTGCGTAAAGGCTTGTCTGAAGCAGAATAGAGAATATTATAGATAACCTCCTCTAACATAGCTTTCTGATAGACATAACGATTACGAACAATCTCTTGCATATTCTTCTTTGTAGCAGACAACGTACTACTATCACTCCGTAAAATAGAACCTTTCGGAACCAAAGAAGGCTTCGATTGCTTTAGTTTTGCTTCAAAAGAGGTGTAGACATCACCCTGATTATCTGTCGACGGAGCCTGATGGGCTGGTGTAGCAGCAGCCTTATCAGCAGCTTGAGCATCGTTATGTAAACGCTCAGTCTTGTTCACATCGTCCTCTAAATAACGAAGAGTCTCATTCAACTCCATGTTGCGAGATGCCTGATAGAGGGCACGGTTGACGGATTCGTCAAACTGTTCCTTCTTCATCTCAGCCATTTCTTCAATGTAGTTGAGCTGGAGCAGCAGCAAACCAAGGAACGAAAGCCCCATGATTATAGCTATTATCCATATCGTTTTCTTCTTCATTACTCACTGACTTATATGTAAACTGCTCATAAAGAAACTCTATGCACAGCACTACATCTTTATTTTCCGACTGCAAAGATAGGATTTCCTTAAATATTTAACATCTAAAAGTTAAGAAATAACTCATAATTGATTTTAGTTAACTAAATACTACTTTTTAGATTAATAATTATCAAGTATAAACTTTGACATAGGTCTTTAATCCTCCAAAATATAGTTTACAAAGATGGTATTAGACAAAGAGAAGATAACTGGTATCGCTGAACTAAACGACTGTCATTATACCTTACACCTTATATTAATAAGGTATAAGTTCAGAAAATAGCTCTCGTATCAATAAAGCCTTAGGCTTACACATCCCATGATAAATGCAAGAAAGAAACATGCCTCCGCCTTATTACAATGTATATGAGTTCTGTATGGGTGGTCGTAATAGTATAGTAGGCCTTAGTAAAGAAGAGTATGCGATTATAGTCTTACTGAACAACAAAGGCTATTATCCTTGTAATGCTTCAATCCGTAGGCAAGATGTGCTCTGTGGGGTCAACTTAAAATGGTCATTGATACGAAGGCCAAGGACCCAAAGGATAGTACCTGTAGCATCAAGGAGGACCAGTTGGTTACGTTTCTCAAAGCGGTTACGTTTGAGATTAGTGAGGAAATCGCTCACAAGTTGGCTTCCTCGCATGCCAAGAGGAGTAAAGCGATCGCCCTCTGCAACACGCCGTAAGGTCAAAGGGAAACGTATAGAAGAGGCATCAAGGTCGACGATAGTAGGATTCTTAGAGAAAGAAACGGTTGAAGATGGGGCCAACGTCCGTTCTGTCAGTCGAAGAGAAAGTTGCTCATCATAGACATAACGCCCTGTTTCGGGGATAACAAGCTGACGTGGTTCAGCTTCCTCACGAGGTATAACCATAAAGAAACCACGGTCATGGGTGAGTTCATGCGTTGAAGAATACCATAACTGGCCCGTCTGCCCATCAAGGTGTGAAACCATCTCCGCTATCTGAGAAGATGAAAAGCTGAGTGGTTTAAGAATATAAAAAAGAAGGTAAGCGGGCGAAGGAAATGCTCGAACAACAGACAAATCAAGTTGGAAAGGATGATTACTCATACTACTTTGACTTACAGAACTATCCGAACTGAAAAAGTGAACAGCCTTTCTCAAAGTCGCATGAAGCGAGTCCTGCACAATAGCCTCTACCTCAGAGAGATGATTAGCAGTAGTAAGAATAGCATCCGTAACCGATGGATTAATCTCAGTCAACTGTGGAAGAACATTCAGCCGAATCTTATTTCGCACCACATCATCCACAAGGTTAGTGCTATCGGTTACAAATGTAGATGCGCGTCGACAAAGATAATCCTCAATCTCTTGGCGTGTCACGCAAAGCAAGGGACGTATAATATCATTCTTCCGAGGACGAATACCCATCAAACCACTTAGTCCAGTGCCCCGAACAAGGTTGATAAGAACTGTCTCTACAGAGTCTTCTTTATGATGACCGACGCAGATACCCTCAGCTTCTAATGCTTCTTTCAATTGAAAGAAATAATGATAACGCAATTCGCGCGCTGCCATCTCAATGCTCACCTTATGTAAGTCAGCATAAGACTGCGTATCAAAATGGACTTTATGGAGCGGTATATTCTCACGTTGACATAACTCTTCACAGAACCGTTCATCCCTCATGCTCTCCTCGCCACGCAGCTGGAAATTGCAATGAACAGCCTCAACACGATAACCTAACTCCTTGAGACATAGCAGAAGAGCAACACTATCGGCACCGCCAGACAGCGCTACTAAATAAAGAGCATCTACCCGAAGCAGATGCCCAGAAGCTATGAATCGTTTTATCTTATTCAACATAAAGGACCAACCCCTTCAAATACTCGCCTTCTGGATGATAAATATTAATTGGGTGATCAGCAGGCTGATGAAGCTGATGGAGGATGCGCACCTTACGACCAGCTTGTGCAGCAGCGGTGAAGACAGCCTGTCTAAAGTTATCCTTTGTGACTACCTGCGAGCAACTAAAGGTAAACAAGATTCCTCCAGGCTTAATCTTTTCAAATCCTTTGACGTTCAATCGGGTATAACCACGCAATCCATTCTTCAACGCACTACGGTGTTTTGCAAAGGCAGGGGGGTCGAGAATGATAAGATCATACTTACCATCATGGTCGTCAAGATATTTGAAAGCATCCTCACAGATAGCCTCATGGCGCAAATCACGAGGGAAATTCAGTTCGACATTCTTGTTAGTTAGCTCGATAGCCTTCGCCGAACTATCCACAGAATGTACCACTTCTGCCCCTCCACGCATAGCATAAACAGAGAAGCCACCCGTGTAACAGAACATATTTAACACACTTCTTCCCTTTGCATAATACTCCAAGAGAGAGCGATTCTCACGTTGATCGATAAAGAAGCCCGTCTTTTGACCCTTTAACCAGTCAATATGGAACTTTAAGCCATTCTCAATCGCAATGTTATTGTCAGTTTCTCCATAGATAAAACCATTCTCTTGACCGAGTTCCGCCTTGTAAGGAAGGGTCGTCTCACTCTTATAATAGATACTATCCAACTTGTCTCCCATCACCTTAACAAGGGCTTTTGCAATCACCTCACGGCATACATGCATACCTACAGAATGGGCTTGCATAACGGCAGTCTTGCCATACACGTCGATTACCAAACCTGGAAGGTTATCGCCCTCACCATGAACAAGACGATAAGTAGTATTAGGGAACACCCCTACCGCCGTGGGTTCTTCACGAATAACACCAATCGCTTGGCGTACCTGAAGGGCCGCACTCAATCGACTCTCCCAAAACGTATCATCAATCTTTACGTCGTGGAAGGAGAGAACACGGACGGCAATAGAACCTATCTGAAAATGTCCTACAGCAATAAACTTCTTGTCGTGCGTTAGGACACGCACTATATCGCCCTCTTCAAGTCCCTCTTCAATCTTGTTGATAGCACCTGAGAAGACCCATGGATGGAAACGAAGAAGACTCTCTTCTTTGCCCCTTTTCAAATATACTTGCTTATACATAAAGTTCCGTTTTAGCGTTTATCGTTTTCTTCTACTTGATGATCTCCGAATTACTTTCATGAACAAAAAGATTTATTTACATGATAAGAAATATTTTTCTTCACGATAAAAAATATTTTTCTTCACGACAGTAATCTACATAGAACCTATCATTCTGTTGTTACGTCCGCCTCCTTTTCGCTCTCTTCAACCGCTGGCTTCACCTTTGGAGGTACTACAATGAGCTCGTAATCACCACTGTGTTTTAGTTCGTGTAGCCGCTCGTAGAGTTTAATACACGTCCAAGCATCTGTTGAAGCATAGAGTTTCTGCTTATCATTCAACACCTCGTTCTCCCAATTCGATAGCTGTTCACGTTTTACGATACGCTCATGGAAGACATTGGCATAGAGTTTCTGCAGACTCATATCCTCTATTCCCAAAGATTTAACATAGTCTTGTAGGTCGATAAAATAACCCGGCTTGAAGTCAAGACGTTGATGCAACATCAGCATGTCATCACCCAATGAGAGACCAACCTTAGGTACCGTTGTATCTTCAAGGAAACGTTTAATACAATCAGGCACACCTATGAGATTCAGTCGAAAGAGGAAGCACACCTCATGGTCGCAGGCCTGTAAGAGCGCAACCTTGCGTCGCTGTCCCTTCTTGAAGACAGGACGCGTCTCCGTGTCAATACCGATGATATCTTTAGAAAGCAGATAATTAACCGCCTTCTCAGCCTCAGCTTCATTCAAGACAACGACAATCTTCCCAGGGAAAGTAACCCTTGGCAACTGTGATATCTTACTTTTATCAAATCGATTGTATATTTTTATACTCATTTCAGATTGCATACTAACTTGCAAAATTAAAAAAAAAGTTTGAAAAACTATGCTTATGTGGCACTTATTTATTACTTTTGCAAGTATAAATGAATAACGATAAATGGCAAAGAAGAAATCAGAACGCAAGAGCAAAACATTCACCGAGGCACTCGGACTAAATAACATTATTAACGACAAGACGGGATTTGTTGTTGGACTCATCCTCCTTTGTGTTGCTATCTATATCTGTGTGGCTTTCTTTAGCTATTTTAATACAGGTGCAGCAGACCAGAGTTTAGTTACCGACTTACGCCCTGGCGAGGTAGAGAACGCTAACAGAGCCTTCCAAAACACTTGTGGTTCATTGGGTGCATTACTGTCATACGGACTCATCTCCCGCTGTTTTGGTATTCCTGCCTTTATCATCCCTGCTTTCATTGCATTGTGTGGTATCCGAATGATGGGTGCCTACAAGAAGCTAAGTCTTATGAAATGGTTCATGGGAATGGCTTTGGTGATGATATGGTCGTCTGTAACCTTTGCGAAAGCCCTCACCCCACTGATGGGCAACCAAGTGTATAATCCAGGCGGAGACCACGGAGCCTTCTGCGTTCAATACATGGAGAACCTTGTTGGAACACCTGGGTTGATAGCTATCTTGGTGATTGTGATGTTAGCTTATCTCACCTATCTCACCTCCGAAACAATAACCGTTGTAAGAAAACTGATGAACCCCTTTGGATATATCCGTGATAAGGTGAAGTTCACCGTGGTTCATGATGATAAGGGAGAGAATGTTAACGAAGCATGTGACGAGGAGACTATCGTTGGGGGCGAACCTGCAGAGGCGTTAGTATATGACGACCCTACTCGCGCTGAACCTATTGACCTACCGACACAGCCTGCGACAGAACCACAAGAGCTTAACACTCTCTATACGCCAGACAGCAACGAGAAAGAGAAGAAGACAGCAGAGAAAGAGACACCAGGATTTGAGGTTGAGGAAAAGAAGATTGAGGAGAAGGCAAACAGTAAGACGCTTGCTAACAACAACCTTCCGCTGACTCCTATCAATCCACGTGAACCTTTCACGAGATGGAAATTCCCTTCACTCGACTTACTGAAGGAATATAATTCTGACACGAAGACTAACTACGTTAGCCAAGAGGAGTTAGAAGCTAACAAAGACCGCATCATCAAGGTGTTAAACGACTTTGGGGTACAAATTCGAAGTATTCGTGCTACAGTCGGTCCGACGATTACGCTCTACGAGATAACACCTGCACAGGGTATTAGAATCTCTAAGATTAAAAACCTCGAAGATGATATTGCACTGAGTTTAGCGGCTATCGGCATCCGTATCATTGCTCCTATGCCAGGCAAGGGAACAATAGGTATTGAAGTTCCAAATGCTAAGCCGAACATCGTGTCTATGTTCTCTATCCTAAACTCACGTAAGTTTCAGGAATCAACGATGGAGTTACCGATTGCATTGGGTAAGACTATCACCAATGAGGTGTATATGGTCGACCTTGCCAAGATACCTCACTTGCTCGTGGCGGGTGCTACCGGACAGGGTAAGTCAGTCGGTCTGAATGCTATTATCACCTCCCTACTCTACAAGAAGCACCCTAATGAGCTGAAAATAGTACTCGTAGACCCGAAGAAGGTGGAGTTCAGTGTTTACTCTCCGATTGCTAAACCATTCATGGCGGCAGTAGAGGAGAATGAAGACGAGCCTATCATCACAGACGTTCAGAAGGTGGTAAAGACGCTGAAAGGTCTTTGTGTACTGATGGATGAGCGTTATGACCTACTGAAAGCAGCACGTGTCAGAAACATAAGGGAGTACAATCAGAAGTTCCTTAGACACGAACTGAACCCAGAAGAAGGACACGAATACATGCCATACATCGTGGTTATCATTGATGAGTTTGGTGATTTAATTCTCACTGCAGGCAAGGAAGTGGAAATGCCTATCACACGTATCGCCCAGCTGGCACGTGCCGTCGGTATTCACATGATTATTGCAACACAGCGACCAACGACATCTATCATCACTGGTAACATCAAGGCGAACTTCCCTGGACGTATCGCTTTCCGCGTAGGAGCGATGATGGACTCACGTATTATCCTTGACCGACCTGGTGCACAACAGCTTGTCGGACGTGGTGACATGCTCTATCTTAACGGAGCTGACCCTGTTCGTGTACAGTGTGCCTTTGTCGATACACCAGAAGTAGAGAACATCACGAAGTTTATCGCTAACCAACCAGGTCCTGTTCGACCGTTAGAAATCCCAGAGCCACTGTCTGAAGACGAAGCAGGAGGAGGCGGTTCACTGGATACACACAACCTTGACCCTCTCTTCGAAGAGGCTGCACGTGCTATTGTTGTCACCCAACAAGGTTCAACAAGTATGATTCAGCGTCGTTTGTCTATCGGTTATAACCGTGCTGGTCGTCTGATGGACCAATTGGAGAAGGCAGGTATCGTGGGTGCTGCTAAGGGTTCAAAGCCTCGTGAGGTACTGATAAGCGACGAGGTGAGTCTTGACAATATGCTGACTGTCCTGCGTGGATAAGATGCATCACCAAATTGAGAAGTCTTACTTATAAAGCCCTATCGCAAACTTGTCAGAACACTCAAAGGTAATAAATGTCTGTAAACAAAAAAGATATATCAACTGACTACGTTTCTATGTAGCAGCAGTTATCAATAATAAAAACAATAAAACGATGAAGCAAATTAAATATTTACTTTTGTTCGCAGCCATCTTTATGGCAAATAGTGTATTCGCACAGAATGCTAATCAGGCTAAGGCTTGTATGGATAAAGCTACAGCCAAAATCTCTAATTTAGGTGGGTTTACTGCTCGCTTCGAACTTTCCAGACCCGGTGCCGTTGGTAGGACATCAGGTACTATATCTGTGAAAGGTATTAAGTTTGTGGCTACTACCCCACAGACAACAGTATGGTTTAACGGTACAACACAGTGGTCATACATGAAGTCAACGAATGAGGTGAATGTCTCAACGCCTACTGAAGCACAACGTCTCTCAATGAACCCGTACGCATTGATGACATTGTATCGCCAAGGTTACGACCTCTCAATGACCAATGAAGGGGGTGCTTACGTGGTACACATGAAGTCAACCAACCCAAAACGTAACATACCAGAGGCCTTTGTGACCGTAAATAAAGCCTATCAGTTGCAGAAAATCAAGATAAAGCAGGCTAATAAGTGGACGACAATTACCGTTTCTGGTATTCAGCGTAAGAACCTCTCAGATAATATCTTTACTTTCAACAAGAAAAGTCATCCCTCTGCTGAAATCATAGATTTGAGATAAATGACTTACTGGGAGGCTATTCAAACATTGCATAAGCACTTCTACCTGTCTGGTAGGAGAAATAAAATATGGCAAGCCAACAGCGTAGCAAAGTATATTTACTACGTGTTGGCTGTCTTTCTTTATGCTTATCTTGCATGGATAGGATGTGAATTGGCAGACCTCACCATCAATGATAATCTTGGAGGCTACCGCTTCATCTATGCCCTGCTGCCGCTATTTCTGTTCATTGATTATCTTTTCAGATATACAACAGACCATCGGTTGTTGATGAATATCCGCCCATATCTACTCTTACCACTACCGAAACATAGCTATACAGACTATCTGATTCTGCGACAACTGATAGTTTTTAAGAATGTGAACCTTCTTTTTATCTGTATTCCCTTTGGTATTAGGACTGTCGTTCCAGAGTTAGGTGCAACAGCTATGATTGGTTATACAGCAGGACTTTATCTCTTTCTGCTTATCAACGGACAATTCTTCCAGTTTACGCAAGTGCTGACGGCACGTGGACTGTGGTATTGGCTCATACCGATTCTTACCTATTTATCTGTCGTCATCATAACTATCTTCTTCCCTTCTCCACAGGGTTACCTCCACTGTTGGGCAGAGATTGGTAATGCAATGATAAGAGGAGAGATAGGGATATATGCTGTTTTAGCATTGTTACTCATAGGAATGATATTGCTAAATCGTAGCGTCCTTGAACGTCGTATCCGCCAAGAGCAATACACGTCAGAAACTTCTAAAAGCGACAAGAATAATATCAATCTTACTATCTTCGACCGTTTCAATAAAATTGGAGAGTTTCTAAAGATTGAGACTTGGAGTATACTACGCAACAAAAGACTCCGTTTGATATTCTATCTAAACACCTTCGGTATCTGTATCTTTAGTCTAATCATAGCCTTTGACCCAGAGAGTGACATGGTAAAGAGTAACGGCTTTCTCTACTATAGCTTTATCATCTATGGACTAAGTTCGCTCTCAAGAATCATGTGTTATGAAGGGAATTACTACGAATGCCTACTGATGCAACGCAATAGTATCCAAAACCTTTTGCTTGCAAAGTATTATTTTTATACAGCCTTACTATTGATTCCGCTGATCGCCTTCCTCCCTTTAGCTCTAATTGGGAGGATAAGCTTTTGGACAATACTATCCTATGCCCTCTTTGCAGCTGGTGTTGCCTATCGTGTTCTATTTCAGATGGCAATATATAATAAGGTGACTTTCTCTATGCAAGCTACTCACACAGGAAAGAATGTAAACACGAATTATATACAACTTATCGTTACGCTCGTTACCATCATCAGTCCTTTCCCAATCACCGCATTAGGTACATGGTGGCTAAACCAACCTATCATCACCAACACCCTCCTCTCCCTCCTTGGTATCTTCTTCATTTCCACCCACCGCCGTTGGCTTATTAGTATCGCCCAAAAGATGAAAGACAACCAATACGACCAACTTGAAGGCTTTCAGAAGAGTAGATAAAGAATACAACTATCCGCATAAAAGTAATAGAAGCGAATGTAATTGGCTGATTACAAAAGGAGAGCATAAATAAGAATAATAAAAGGTGAACGATTTGGAAACAAGCGAGTTTCTTTCTCCTTCTTTATTTTGTAATGCCTCAAAGAACTCTTTATTCTTGTTTGTAAAGATATAAATTTTTCACAAGAAGGTATGCGGATTTCAAGAAATTCATAGAAAACTTCACTGTATGAAACCTCAAATCCGCAACTAAGCCCTTGAACGTCCTCATTGCGTTTACACGTCCTCTCATTACTGAATTTGCAGATAAATTGAGGCTGAAATACCCACTTTTGCCTACAACACCCTTACCCCACAATGTGACTTGAGGCAATATACAATATCATTCCCATAAGTTGTAGGCATTATCCAAAATCAGTCTGAAAAACCATCTGCGTAAGCATTATTACAGGTATAGATATTCAGCACATACCGCCTTGATGTCCTGATCCACTTGGCTGGTACAGAGACAAACCTGAAGACAAACGCTTTTATGCGGCTTGTTGCATTGAGTCCGAACCTCTTTACGTCAAGTCTTTGAATAATGGCCTTGTAGAAGTTACGGATGATGGAAACGAACATTTGTGTTACCATCGCTATTCTCTATACCGACTATCAAATCGCCAATAACCGCCACGCCAGGGCGATAACCAAGGAATTTCTTGTATGTAGGCTTTGCATCATACTTCTCTGTCTCTATGAACTGATGGTCGAAATCAATATCATACATCTCATTCTCTTTCAGTTGGCCAGATACAAATATACAATTGAGCAATAAAGTATTGAGAGTGTCAGCCGTATTGAAATCGTAGGTCTTGCCCATATCTGATGTGTATGAAATATTTTCTTGCGTCAACTCCTTTATCGCTCTGAGGATAGTATCAGAGCTACAAGTGCGAAGTGTCGGATGAAGCGAGAGATGGTTCATCAAATGAGTAGTGACGTCCTGGGGTACATGAACCGCCACAGAAGTAGATACTCATGAGAGAACGGATGATTTTGCTGTACTGATAACCGAAGGTTTCCGTTAAGCCAGATGAGCAGAGCTAAGTTTACTTAAGCTCTGCCATGGCGAGAAAACGTGCCATGAAATGGAACGATCTACACCTTAGACCGAGGGTTGAGTCGATTACTGATGATAATGTGGAGTCAAATTGCTCCATAACCCGAAAATAATCCCCCAAAAGGAGTGAGTCTCTCAGATTTAATTTGTATCTTCGCCATGTCTATCGTCGAATTCTCTTGTTTTTTTTGCAACACTAAGATAAGTGAAAATTCTGACATGGCAAAATTCTGAGCAACTTTTTGCTGCTCAGGTACTTAAAAAGTTTAATTTATAATAGTGTTGCGGAATTAAGAATAATCGAAAAAATGGATTCCTTCATAAAAAACCTCATTACAGGAAACAACTTCCCTTCAACTGGGTCAGTAACTTTCGACTCATCGGATCATATCCGTTTCCAAAATGGACAAAATGTTTCTGGTCATAATTATGGGTGTAATCGGAGATTAGTTATAGAAAATAATATACAGGGGGACGAGGGTTATACTGTAACAATGTATAACCTTGATGGAGTGCACCCTTTTTGGCAGAACAATGTTCAAATGGCGCCCAAACGTATGAAGATCGTTAATATTGATAACAACACCATCGAATTTCGCGGATATGGCTATGATGAAAATGCATTAGCTATTGGTGCCTCTTATGAAGCTGCATCTTTTGCTAATTATGGAGTTGTTCTTATGATTGAGAATAGCCAAATTGTAAAAGCGCAATTGAATATGTTTGATAGAAACACTTGCATCGTTTACTTAAGATGAGCACAACTTTTAATTTCAAAATGCGGCTGTTAGGGTATTATAATTTCCCTAATCAGGCAACGAAACCAGAGGAGACGTACATAAAAGAAGCGGAAGATCTCGCTCCATTACTTTGTGCTTCTTTAGAGTCCATTAAGCACAATGAAAACGCTGATGACTTAATTAAAGAAGTTATCTCAGGGTGTGCGGTTTTTATTTTTAAGGATGAAAAGAATAAGTTATATACATACTTTACAGGTGCTGGAATCGCAAGAATTACCAATGTTTTCTATAATAAGAAGTGCCTTAAGCAAGTACCACTAAAGTATAAAAGATGGTTTATTCCGGGACATGAGATTGTGTTAATCAAGCAACAACCTGCTGAGATTAATAACAATACACCTTCTTTTGGAATCGAACAAACAATTTAGCACCAAATTTGACGGATGATAATTCATTCGATTGGTCAAAATTTATTAATTAAATAACCATGGCAGATTTAGATTTAAGAACAATGGATTCTGGTATCTACAGCAATGTCGAAGATAGTGAAGCTCTTCCTTTGTTTGTAAGATATACCAATGGCGACGCCAAATTTCACGACAGCAATTCTTCTGTGCCTTTTGCAGATATTATAGCATCACTTGCAGGTGTTCATACTTGCTACCTTATTCATCGTCAACAAAAAGGAAAAAATAAAGTGTACGAGGAGTTGGCTATTAAGTTTGACGAGCAACCATATTGTATGACGGCTCAACTTTCTAGAGATGAGATTACACTGAGAGCTCCACACTTTACGACCAAGAATATGGTACTGCCAGAGGAATCTAATCAGTATTCTGTAAGAAAGTGTGATGTCAAATTTGTTGATCTCAATGAAGACAACTTTAAACTTTTTAGTGGTGCTGGGCCATATTGGCTAGGCCATCGTGATGAAGTTGAAGATTTTTTACGAACATGTTTTGCATTACCCATTCCTCCCATTGAAATTCAAATAGAGGATGACAAGGAGATGTGGCAAGCATACCTTGATGGGCTAAACGAAATTCTTGAAAGCAAAAGAGACCTTATTAAAGTCCGGTCAGTTCACAAACAAAAAGGTGGAATGTTGAAGCTTGACTTTGATATGAACAGCTATGCCCAAAACCTAAAGAATGCAATATTGGATAAGTTGTCAGGTCAATGTGAACAGAAAGTTGAAGTTACTATTGAGGATGGAGAATGTTTAATTTCATTTAATAGTTACCAGTCTATTTCTGATGAGACCATCGAGGATATTAAGTCAATAGGAAGAGATTATTGCTACTCAGCAGAATCTGCCCCTATTAACAGCGTTGTTGGCAAGATAACGATTATTTCAGATCAAGAGGAGTTGAATGGCGTCCTTTCTTCAATAGATCAAGAACTGAAAGGATTTGGCGTATCCATAGAGAAGAATAACGACGGCGAGTTTTTGTTGCCATCAGACAAAGATATTTCATTTCTTCAAAAAATCGTTGAAACTCATCATAAGGGAATAGCAGAGGTTGTGCCAACAACTAAGTTGATAATGTCTTTGTCTCCATCTACAAAAAAACTAAACATAGACGTTATTAAAGGGGACTTGCCAACTACAGCTAAAATTACGCCACATGGAAAGCATTTTGTGGTATCATCTAAGCGCCCATTGGATACTTCTCTTGAGATTTTCAACAACTTGAGATTTTCGAGTTGTAAGATCAGCATTTCACCTCAATCTATTGATAATACAATTGAAATAGAAGGAGCAACCATTAAAGGGAACGCATACACTTGGATAGAGAATGACCCTAATAAGTTGAACAAATTGGGACGATTGTTCATTGAAGTAAGAAAAAAATATCCAGACCAATACGTTAACAGTACTTTCTTCTATGCATTTGCTCCTCAAGTTAACAAGGGAACTCTTCAGGAACTTAAATTAAATAATTATGGTAAAACATCCTTGTCTATTGATGTGCCACGTTCTTGTGTAATATTCTCTCCTAAGTCAGAAGAAGAATACAATTCACTCCGCGATGATATACGTTCTCAAATTGGAGAAGATATTGTTGCTGATATTCCATTATATGCTCCAACAGCAAGAGTGGAGTTTTTGAGTGAAAATGAAGGGTATCGTAGAGGTATCTTTGAAAGAGTTAATGTCGCACTCACTGACAAGCGTGGCCATTTTACAAAAATTAAGTTGAGTAAAGATGCCAAGAAATTGCAGTTTGAGTTCCATTTCAACGAAATCGACGAAAGAGATGAGATAGAGCGAATTCTTGATGAATCCCTTCAAAGCATACATGGAATTAAAATAGTATATGATGACGATAATAAGAAAGGATTTACTCTGTGGACTTTAGCAGAAGACCCATCCTTGTTGCAAGAACTTGATAGAAAACTTCAATCAGAGTTCCGTAACGAGAATGTAAATTATATCAACGGAAAAGAATATGACAGACTTAGTGATGTTGATGATGAAGAATTAAATAGAAACCATCTTTCTAAAGATAGGATTATCAAAAATAAACGATACAAATATCTTAAGGAGCATAGCTATAACATTGGAACATGTACTAGAAGATGCAGGGATTATGCTGTAATTGAAATCAATGATGAAATTGCAGAGTCCTTGAGTCTCAACGAGTTTCACATAAGTACTGGTGACTATATTCAATTCCCTGCAATGGGCGAAACAATGGAATTGATGCGCCAAAGTAAAGCAATGAATCGAATACTTAAACCAGAGAGCAGGTTTAATCATAGACCCATAAATCACAATTTGCCAAATTTTATCTTTGACCCCAAATATGCAAGCGAAACCATCGTAAATATAGAAGAGGCAAAAGAGGATATTCGTGCTCATAAAATAGGTAATCTGAATGAAAAACAATTAGAAGCTGTTACTAAGTCAGTCCTTGCCCAAGATTTAGCATTGATCCAAGGACCTCCAGGAACAGGTAAGACAACCGTAATTGCAGAAATCATCTGGCAAGTTATTCGTCGTAATCCAGAAAGCCGAATATTACTAACTTCCCAGACAAACCTTGCTGTCGACAATGCTCTTGAAAGGCTTCAGGGGCAAGCTGGAATACGTCCTGTCCGTATAGGCAAACCTGAAAAGCTTGAGCCAGAAGGCAGACGTTTTTCAATACCAGTAATGGACAAATGGGCTCAAGACAGCAAAGATGGAGAAGACAACGCAACCAAAATTTGGATTGATAGGATTGCTGATAAGATTTCTAATGATCCAAAATATTTGGATGCTGTAAGTGCATGGAAGTCAGAACTTCAAGAGAAAGACAAACACTCTCGAACAGAATTCAGCAGACTATATAAGAGTAATGTTAATCTTGTGGCTGCGACATGTAGTATTTGTGGGTCACGTGACTTCATGTGGTCGTACTCCGAGATGTTTGGGGGGAGCGAAAATGCGGATATGTACTTTGATATTGTTATCATGGACGAGGCAAGTAAAGCGACTCCTTTAGAGATGGCTGTACCTCTTGTACTTGGAAAGAAAATCATTGTAATAGGTGACCACAAACAGCTACCACCTATGATGGATGAAAATACCATAGATAGCGCATTGGAAAAGATTGGCAAGAAAGATCTCGCTGAAAAAATACGTCAAACGGATTCTCAGTTCAAGAGACTATTCATTGCAGCTGCAAAAGTTCGTAAGACTGTTGTGTCAACACTTGATACTCAATATCGTATGCATGAGCAAATCATGAATACAATTAAACAATTCTATCAGGAAGAATTAGCTGATACGGGCGGACTTAAATGTGGCATAGTTGACACCATGAATATTCCCGACCTTTCACACAAGGGAAGTAGATACCATGGCATCTCGTTGAATCCTATTATTAGTCCAGAAACACATGCCGTGTGGATCGATGTAAAGACACCTGAGACGGCTCTTAATCCTGGATACAAAAATGAAGGAGAGTTAAAAGCCATAGACCTAGTTCTCCGAGCATTACAACAGGCTGAAGGTTTCGATAAATTTATGGAATCACAAAAGAAGCCAGAAGACAAAGAAATTGGAATAATAACATTCTATAGTGCCCAAAGTAGAGAAATCAAAAAGAAATACAAGGGAAGAAATTATCGTATGGATGTTGTTGACCGTTTCCAAGGTATGGAACGAAATATCATAATCGTATCTACTGTTCGTAGTAATGCGAAGAATAATATTGGTTTCGCCAAAGAAATAGAGCGTATAAATGTGGCGTTCTCTCGTGCCCGCAGATTACTAATTGTGGTAGGAAATAAGCGGCAATTTGAAAGTAACAGTAGTTACGCTGCTTCTATTGCAAACATGGAAACAATTAGTGTAGAACAATTAAAAGACGCAGTAAGATGATCAAGATAAAGAAACAAAAGAATGTTCAGGAACCAATAGGTAGCAGAATTGCCAAGGCTGTCTATGATGCAAAAAAGATTTCCGAAAGAATTTTCGGCTACATATCGTATGATATAAAGTTCGTAAAAGCTGTTTATAGCGGAAAAACTCAACGTCCAGCAAAAATCACAGCTTTAGAAAAAGGTATTGTCGGTATATTGTTAGTTGACGAAACCTCTTCTTTTGAAAAAATTGGTTCGATACTTGGTTTAGATGTGGTTAATGATAAAGCTGAACAATCTATTCTTCGCTCAGCCATTGAAGCGCTTAGAGGGTTCAATGCTGTCGAGGGCGACGATAGCTTACTTGCGCTGACAGATGGCGGTCGAGCATATGCTGAAAAAGGTGAGCGTCCAGATTCCTATACCAAAGATTTTGAAATATTTGTTGACTTATCTCACCCTTCTTGGTATAACATCAAGAATGGCATCGGAGACAATGTAAAAAAAATCGAAGAAATTAATACTCCATGCGAAAATCTTAATCTTGATATTGAACAAATCCGCACATACGCAGAACAGCAAGCGCAGGACGTACATTTCCCTCAAAATAGGTATCTGTTAGAGAATGCGACTTGGAACGAAGGTCATGAAGCATCTTACAAGGTATACGTATGTTTTGTGCAGAATGTAGCCAATAGTGATGACGTAAGAGCATTTGTTTACGATGAAAACTCAGAATCTTTAAACGAGTTAATTGCCAAGCAAATTAATAGTGACGAGGCTCTGAAATCAGAGTTGCTAAATAGTTGCATACGTTTAGAATGCGAGAATGACGAAGAAACAATTGTACTTGAAGGGGCAGCTGTTGAGGCTGCTAAAGCAGAGATTACGGAAGAGTTAAAACAAGCAGAACAAAAAATGATAAAAGAAGAATCTGGAGAAACTCTCTCAGATTCAGAAGATTATCAAGAAAATGCAGAAGATAGTGGTTCAACGACTGATAGCGCTAAACCATTCAAAGCACAGCTCAAAAACAGATTGCACAAGAAAGCTCTCTACGATTCTCTCTCATTTGAAGTAGAATTGCAGAAAATTTTTACAGGAGATGACCCAGATGAAATTTGGCTTATCAGTCCATGGATACGTAAAGGTGCTTTCTTGCATGATAGAGGTCCTATGATTGAGAATTTTCTCAGAGACGAGAATAAACGTGTATTCATAGCATATTCTGAGCCTGCTACAAATAATGATGGTAAGCCAATGATGGACGAGGAAGTGGAACCTGGTATAAAGCTATTAGAGGAACAATACCCTAATTTTTTCTATGTTCAACTTCCCGAATTTCATTTAAAGAATGTCATCGAAGTCAAAGGAGACCAAAAAGTCCTATTTTCTGGTAGTTTTAATGTATTGTCTTTCTCTGTTTCAGAACAACATACTCATGTACGCAGAGAAGAAATGGCATTGGCTCATCATACGGTTGCCAAAAAGAAATACGAAGATTGTCAACTAGAGTTCGCTGAAATATATGCAAATAGAATAGAAAAGCAGATAGAATCATTGGACGCATCAGATGTGGCAAACTACAAGAATGAAAAGTTGGATTACTTCTTAGGTATTGATAATGCTGAGATTCATAAGTTGTTCAGTCCTATAGAAGATTTACTTGAGGAAAAGAATATTTCTGCAATTAAATCTCAGACAATCAAATCCCTTACCACAATTGGGCAACAATTAGATGTCGCATCTAATATGGGAGGTTTGAATGCCAAAGACAAAAAGAAAATTGGAACAGAGCTTGCTGAAGTCGAGAAAATTCTATCTGAGTATGGGATAGATGATCCTTCGATGATGGAGCGTTTAAGTACAACTAAAGAATTGTATGAAAGAATTCCTCTAAGGCAGATTTTCCCTGGTAAGTCGAAAACGCCTACAACTAAGCAAAAGGCTAAAACTGAAGTGCGTGGGTTAGGCTCTACTGAATCGTTTTCTTTAGATGACAAAGCTCTTTCTATTGTTAAAGGTAATGATCCATCAGATGAAAAAGAGATGCTTTTGCTATTACTCTCACTCTGCTTTTTATTTTCAAGAAGGTTGATAACCAAAGGGGAACTACAAAAGTCACTTAAACACATCGTTATGGATATGCCTAATTTATACTCATGTCTTGCTGTAGAAACATCAATGAATAATGAAGAATCTACAGATCTAACTATAGTAGCATGTAACCATTCGTTTAAGTTTAGGAATTTCTATATTAGTAATAATTTAAGGTCTCAATATGAGCAACGAGCAAAGAATTTAAATGATGGTAGACGTCAAACATGGGTGACTCCCAAAAATGTTGAATCCATATTAGCCAATCTAACGAAATAATTATGTCAAGATTTGAATCATCAAGATTTGTACGTAATCCTAAGGTCATGCATGTAGAGGTTCTTAAATCTGCATGTGAGACCTTAGGTTGGTCATACAATATATCAGGTAATGAGCTGATTGTTACAGATGCAAAACAGAATTCACGATTATATGGTGAATTCGCACTTAAATTGAACCTTTTAACAAACGAAGTTACTTATAACACGTTCTATATGCCTAACGCAGCCCAAAAAGTGGAAGAACTGCAAGAACAATTCTATGCACTTAATGCTGCTTATGCAAGAAAATCACTTATTCAAGAATTCAAGAAAAAGGGATTTAATTATAAAGCTAACGATCATTTTGCTCCAAATTCCGAGGAAGTATATAGTTTCTTTATGGTTGGTCGTTCGAAAGATAAAACTGAAGATGAGCCCGTTGCTCAGATTAAATTTACGATTCTTAAAGATGGTACTATAGTAACTGATTCGGATTATTTGCCGAATGACGTAAATGAAAGAGCACACGATGCTATGGACGTCTTGGAAGAATTACTTGGCAATAAAAGAGTAATGACAAAGAAACCTGTACCAGCAAAGTATCTTTCGAAAATGAGGCCAAGAAGAATTAACACTCAAAATATCGAACATAAGTGATGGAAGCAATGTATGGTAAAATTAAAGATATGCTAAATGCATATTATCCAGTTTTGTATTTGACGACATTTGAGTACTATCGTACAAAACAAAAAATTGATGGTATTATCAATTCTTTAAGGTCTGAAGATAAAGAAATAAAGCTTTATAATTGGAACTGTGTTGAGGGGTTGGTAGAAGTGATTACTTCAAATGAAAGGAAGAGCATAGTAGACCATAATAGTGAAGAAGCTATCGTTGAGCCGTCAGAAGCTTTGAAGTATGTACTTAACAATGAAAATAAATCCATCAAGGACATTTTTATCTTTGAAGATTTATCTAACAATATAGATGAAGATGAGATAAAATTCTATATACGTACAATAGCAGAAAAGGCGAGATATACAAACACACATGTTATCATTCTTTCAGCGGTATATAAGCTTCCAGTTGAATTAGAAAAGTATGTGACAGTACTCAATATTCCATTACCAGATCGTTTTGATATGGAACGAACATTGGGTGTAGTCGAACACCAATGTAAAATTAACCTGTCTGTTGAAATGAGGAACAGAATGATTGACGCTGCACTTGGTATGACTTCAATGGAGGCAGACCTTGCATTTTGTTTGGCTGCAGTTAAAGACGACTTAGGAGATAATGCGCCTTATACCGTCTCTTCAGAAAAAGAACAAATCATTAAAAAGTCTGGCATTCTTGACTACTTCCCCAAAAATGAAAGTCTTAAAGACGTTGGTGGTATGGAAGTATTGAAAGATTGGCTTTTTAAACGTCAAAAGGCATATGAAAAGAAAGCTCGCGACTTCGGACTTCAGGAACCTAAGGGGTTGCTTCTTCTTGGCGTTCCTGGATGTGGTAAGAGTCTGACAGCAAAAAGTATTGCCTCTTTTTGGAATATACCTCTTCTGAGGTTGGATATCGGTAAGGTTTTCCAAGGACTTGTTGGTAGTAGTGAAGATAATATTAGAAAAGCTATTGCAACAGCAGAAGCAGTTGCTCCATGCGTTTTGTGGATAGATGAAATTGAAAAAGGACTTAGTGGCGTTCAATCAAGTGGTGCAACAGATGGCGGTGTCACATCTCGTATCTTTTCAACTATTCTAACATGGATGCAAGAAAAAACTTCACCTGTATTTGTTGTCGCTACGGCTAACAATATAAATCTTCTTCCCCCAGAATTACTGAGGAAAGGACGATTTGATGAAATTTTTTTTGTAGACCTGCCAAACGAAAAAGAACGAGAAAATATTTTTAGAATCCATCTTGCCAAAAAGGGACAATTAACTCCTAATATTCCTCTCGGAATTCTTGGAAATAAAACAGAAGGTTTTAATGGTGCAGAAATTGAAGAGTGTATAAAAGAGGCCATGTTTGCTGCATATGTCCAAAATTCAGAGAACCCTAAATTGGAAGCTGCTCATATCGTTGAAGCTATAAAAAACACTGTTCCTTTGTCAACAACTATGAAAGAGCAAATTTTCAGTTTGAGAGAATGGGCAAAAACTAGAGCAAAGAATGCTTCTGAAGAAACAATAATTGACAACCTAAAAGAAATGCCAGTTATGCTAACCCGTCCTGAATTGGAATTAGAGCGCTCATTCGATTTGACATTGTCAAAGGATAAGAAAATTAGCAATGAATAATGAACTGTTTTTTGGGTCTTCAGGATTTTGGAGTGATAGTGTTTAATATCTGATTATCAATAACTTTTATAATTTAAATACTTTTATATCCCCTTTATTTACTGATATTAAAGAATACAAAGTACTAATTTAAAGGTTACGAAAGTTGTTGTTGTATCACATAAGATATACACGCTACAAAACGCTTATAATGAACTATTTACAAATTTTCTTTACTAACAAGTGGCATAAAAGAAATCATCGCATCACTCCAAATTCCGGAAGATCCAAAAATAAATACTAATAAAGCGAATTGGACTATAATTAATAAAGAAGTGGTTCATATTTCACATATGATTTACCTAATAGAAAAGCTCAAGGAGGTTTTGAACTTTACTATGCAAATTCTATTCTGTTTTTTTTATAGGAGATCCAGATGATAATATAAAAATTGAATTTTCGAAATATAAGTAAAATTTATAATTTGGAGAGACTACCCTGTTACCCCCATTTATCCCTCGCTGAAATAGTTTAACCTCTTCCGTGAGCTTACAAGGCTCATAGAAGAGGTTTTGTATGCTCTTTTTGTCATATAAGCCCAAATTTTCGTTTGTAGCAGAGTACAGGAGTTTCACCATCAGATTGTGGTTTATTCCAATTTTGTGAACTTCCCTGTCAATTCATTGAGTTTGCAGTAATACTCAACGGCGGACTTGTCCACCATTATCACCTTGAAACTCTCGCCGAGTATTTGGGCACAGACAAAATCTGACTTGCTAACCGCACCCGATTTGTTGTATAAATCAATGGAACGCAACTGGTCTTTCACATCGGGCATACGGGTGTCCCATCTGTCCCAACTGGGCACTTCCTCTGTCTCTCTGAGTCCGCAACGATTGTTGTTGGCTACTTCTAATTTTAGCCTAATCTTATGTTTTATTCTGTTATCTAATCACGACTTCGGAGTGATTTAATCCCCCTTTCGGGGCAAGGGTCTTTGTGGTACAAACGGCAGTTTGTGGTACAAAGACACACCTTGCCAGTATAAAGAAAGAGATAGTTTGTTATGTCCCATAAAGTAACCTTCCTGGAGTGCTTTTGATAGAAGAGAGTTCAAAGTTCAAGAAGTAAGTCAAGAGATAAGTTTAGACTAATTTCTTGACTTACTGACTTTATGAGCTGACATATTTTTGACTAAAGTTAATTTTGACTTAACCCAAGTTTAACCGGCAAAATTATTTTTCATAATTTTTCGAGATATTTTGTGTAGTATCAATTTGATAAATGATTGATAATCAAGTATAGGGTATTGTAACGAGGAGTAAAATCTGATTTGTAGGACACAGTCATATCAAAATTATTTTGTTACTTTGCACTCATGCACGCAAATGTACAGACACGA
>FLSB01002907.1_pt1 | contig 58176 bp, 62 predicted proteins | sample 1550551 | NCBI WGS metagenome assembly FLSB01 (sample SAMEA4031774, study PRJEB14383) | metagenome | biome: human; feature: oral; material: saliva | place: Philippines | collected 2014 | reverse complement strand
GGAAATACTGGTTTAGTAACAGGCGATACTGTTTATAAAGAAATAGCGAAAACAAATACAGCGCTTGATACTAAGGCTAATACAGGACTAGATAATATTACTGATGCAGGTAAAACTGTCATTCGTAATGTAGCTAAAGATGCTGTCAAAGTAGTGAATGGTCAAAATACAACTGTTACTACAGGAACTGATGGTGATGCTACAACATATGCAGTAAACGTATCTTCTGATGCAATCAAAGATGCAGTACAACCAGAACTCGATAAAAAAGCCAATAAGGATGCTTCTAACCTAACAGGTACTGATGTATCTAAATGGCAAGAAAAACTTGGTACAGGCACTGTAGCAGCAGGAAATACTGGTTTAGTAACAGGCGATACTGTTTATAATGTTGTTAGAAATTCAGCAGGTAATCCATTAGCTGTAGCTTATGATTCAATTGCTAAAGATCATATCTCCTTAACTGGTCAAAACGGAACTATCATTTCTAATGTTAGAAATGGTCAAGTAGCCGAAGGTTCTATGGATGCTGTTAATGGTGGCCAATTGTTTGAAACTAATAGTCGTATTAATCAATTAGGTGGCGAAGTAAAACACGTAGGAGCTATTTCTGCTGCTCTAGCAGGATTACATCCACAAGAATATGATGACCATTATAAACTATCTATAGCAGCTGCTAGAGGTGCTTATGATGGTGCAAGTGCTTTTGCACTTGGTGCTTTCTATCGCCCTAATTCTGATTTAATGTTTAATGCAGCAAGTACTATTTCTTCTGGTAAAAAAGCCTATACAGTTGGTGTATCTTATAAATTTGGTACATCTACTAAACAATCTGTCCTTGCAGAAAATGCTGCTCTTCAAGATAAAGTAAATAAATTAGAATCTATGATGAATACTATCGTCAATAGTCCTTTATTTAAATTATCTAAAGAACGCTCTACATTCCCAGATGTTCCATCTGAACGTTGGGATGCACCTGCTGTAGAAACACTTCATGCTAACGGAATCATTCAAGGCTACCCAGATGGAACTTTTAAAGGTGATCAACCTATGTCCCGTTCTGAATATGCCAAAATGATTTACGAATTAGCGGAAAAGTTAACTACTCCTAATAATTAATCATCAACAAAAAACAAGTGCATAAGTAAATCTTATGCACTTGCCTATTTTTTACTAGCTGTATTTACACGAAATTATTAAACATTAAAATATTAAAAATATTTAGTGTTTTATTGTTTGATGCATGAGGTGTTAATTATGAATATTACTACGTTAAGTAATTTTAAAGCTCGCATTAATGATATTGAATTTAATAATGAACAGGATTTTAATTCTGTATCATTTTTACTAGAAAATATAGAAGAGCGCTTTAATATTTCAATTACGGATCCTGATTTTACAAAAGATGTAAAAGACTTTGTAGAACTTGCTTCTATTAAAGTTGATAACTTTTCTTATAGCGAATTAGAAAATGCTACAGCTACATCTATTATGAATGCAACTAAATTATCTGATATACAATTTTTAGCAAATGAGTATGATGAAGGTAATTATAAATGGAACAGTTATATCAATGATAAAGTTAAGGATAGAGGGTATCCATATATTATTGATGCTATTACTAGAGAACAATTCAATGAAATTAAATCTAATAATTCCATTGATACATTGTTAACTACTCCATTAAATAATGATTTATCAATGCAAGATAAAGAAGAGTTGTATGACAATGTAAATGAATATTATTCCAATAATTTTTTAGATGATGATTATGATGACGATTTTGAGTTTTTATATCCTAAAGATAATATTTACGATACAGACGTTAATCAGATTGTACCTTCTGTTTTTGAGAAAAAAACAACTATTAAATTAGGTTTTTGGGAATCTTGTGAAGAACTATACAATGGTGGTACTGAAGCACTTCATAAAGCCTTTATTAGTCGTGGTGAAAGCATATATAATGATGATGCATTAGAATCTAATCCAGAACTTAATAAACGATATATTCCTCTTGACCGTGAATCCTATTCGTATCGTAAATTTCTCATTGAACTAGATACTTATCTTGAAACTAATGATAAAGGCTATTATGTAGATCTTAATACTGGTTCTATCAATGATAGTCATTTATCGTTTATGAACAATGATATTATTAGTGATTCTAGCCTAGATGGATATCCTGGTAATGAAGCACTTTACAATTATTTACCAATCGCTATTGCTAAAGGTATGGCTACTAATCAAATTGCAGCAGATGAAGATATTCTTACTCAATTACCTGATATTATAGGTGAAACTCAATATAACGAATTTAAAAAGGAGTTAGAGCATATTCAAACTGAATACCCTAATCAAATTGAATATACTATTAATGATAATGGAATTGTTACAGGAATTACCCCATCTTATGGTATTTACAATACTATATACAATCCTGGTACAACGGTAATTACTGATTTAGATCTTAAATATAAAGATAAAATCAATATGTATCATGTATTAAATGGTAGAGAAGAACGACCTATTGCAGCTATTATTACCAACGGCGTATCAAGTCAAGATTTTGAGGGTGAACATTTATTACCTGAAAATTTACGTAATGATGATAGTAAAATCATTGATATGACAAAAAAATATGAAACCCTTTTAACTGATGAAGAAAAAAATATCTTTGAACAAAAGTATAGAAGTGTGGCAGAAACCTTAACAAATTCTAATGGAGGCCTTAATTTCTCTAAATTTGATAAAGACACACAAGCTATGATGGAATCTTATGTTCGTTTAGATAAAATAGGTCACCTTCCTCAATCATTTACAATACGAGATATGGAAAATGTAATTCAATATAACATGGAAATGAAATTAGCAGGTTTATTAAATCAACGTTCTGAACAAGAACGTTCAAAAAATAATCAACTAACTTCATCTAAAGAAACTCCTAAAATTTCATTTTCTAAACCAAAAGAAAATAGAGGTTTAGAACGATAAAAAATGACTATCAAAATGATTTAAAAGAGTTATCTAACAGCTAAAAAACAAGTTTTATAAGGCGATAATTTAAAAATAAGAAAAAAAGGAATAAAAACATATGGCTTCTGTAGATAATAAGAATAATATCATTATGATTTTACATATTTCTATCTTTCGTATCAGTGAATATATAAATTTTATATGCATTGCTATAAGTACGATAATAATTTGTTGTAAAATTCAAACTAAAGCAGAATTAACTAACCTTGTTGAAGATTCATTTAAAAGATACATTATATTACATCTATTAGATCAAAAAGAAGTTATCAATTTTCCAAATTTTATAGATTCTACAGGATTTGAATTTGTTAAATCTGTATTAGATGAAATACATATATTTGATTCATCAATTTGTATAATTGAACATATTGGTTATACAACTGATAGACATATAGAATCTGTTACTTTTAGAAACATTGATTCCAAAAAATTAAAAAAAATCATTAATTTAAATAAATTGGAACACTTTGAATATATACCATGAATAGATTTATATTAAAGGAATCACCATGAATCAGAAGTTTGAACCACTTATTCCATATGTTACCTACAATAAAAAAGGAAATTTTTTAGACCCATTATTAATTAATAGATTCATTTTTTTATTGTTAGGTATTTTATATGTATTAAATTTTTATTTTGATATAATTTCTTATTTTAGTAGTAGCATAACCTTCTTTATTATTAGTATCTTATTATTTATTAAAGATATGATAGATAACAAAAATAGGAAATTAGCAGCAATTGAGGGATTTAAAATCTTTATTCTGATTCACTTAATTAATCAGGAACGTTTAATTAATTTTATTGAACCTATTAGCGAAACAGAATTATCAATAATTCATGAATTACTTAATGAAATAAATAAAGAGGATTCTATTTGTATACTTCAACAAATTTATTATGAACCAGACAATCGTAACCTGATTCGTTCTATTTCTATTAAAATTAATAATGTTGCTTCTTTCAAGTCTAGTATTAACCCTATTAAAAATAACTACTTTAATTTTTTTAATCCTATTTTAAAACAAGCTATATAAGAAATTGCTATTCTTATAAAATTGGAGTATTACATATGAAAGTTTTTTCTATGTTTGATGGTGTTGGTGGATTTATTGTTGGCCTTAATAACGCTGATTCAACATTTTTTCAAACTCTCTATTCTAATCAATATGAGCCTAGTAAAAAAAATCAAGATGCTTATGAAATTGGCTGTTATCAATTTCCTGATATTGAACACATTCCAACAGATGTTTCTCTTATTTCAAATGAAAAATTTCTTGAAATGCGAAATAATGGTGTAGATATGATTGTTGGTGGTTTTCCCTGTCAAGATTATTCAGTTGCTCGTACTAAAAAATATGAAAGTGGTATAGAAGGGAAAAAGGGTGTCTTATTCTGGGAAATTATTAGAGCCACGAAAAATATTCAACCTAAATATTTAATTTTAGAAAATGTTGATCGATTACTAAAATCACCTTCTAATCAAAGAGGCCGTGATTTTGCTATTATGTTAAGTGCATTTAACCAATTAAATTATTCAGTTGAATGGAGAGTTATTAATGCAGCGGATTATGGACGAGCGCAACGGCGTCGTAGAATATTTTTCTTTATATATAGGAATGATTCTAAATGGTCAAATAAACTTGATAAAGAATATGAAAATTATAAAAATCTGAATTCTATTGATTTTTATAAATCGTATGTTTATCAAAAAGGTTTGTTTGCACAACAATTCCCTATAAAATCTTTTTCATCTAATAACATTAGTTTTGAACATTTATCTAATGATTTATCTTATATTTCTAATCATTTTAATATCAGTAATAATAAAAGTTATTTTTATAATTCTGGTATTATGCGTTATGGAATTTATTTTTCTGCGCCTACAGAACCTTTAAATGATGAAAAACCAATTACATTACGAAATATTTTAGTATCTGAAAGCAATGTTCCTAAAAAATTCTTTATTGAAGGTATTAAATTAGAAAAATTTAAATATTTAAGAGGGGCAAAAAAAATAACTCGAAAATCTTCAGATGGACATACATATACTTATAGTGAAGGAGCTATGAGTGAATTTGATTCTGTAGATTTACCAGGTCGTACAATGCTAACTTCTGAAGGGTCTATTAATAGGTCAACACATTTACTTAAAATCAATGATAAATATCGGTTATTAACTCCTATAGAGGCTGAAAGATTACAAGACTTTCCAGATAATTGGACTAAATTTAAATTAACTGCCAAAGGTAATGTTGTAGAGGTTTCTGATCGTATGAGAATGTTTTGCATGGGAAATGCATTAGTTACTGGAATTGTAACAAGAATTGCTAATGGAATTAAAAATATTGAATTAATGTAAAGTATATCAAATAGGATTCCTCATAATATTAAAAAGGAATCCTATTTTTATAAAACTAATGTATCAAAAAGTATCACTATTGATACATTAGTTATTTATGCTGCTTTTTGTATCAAAAAGTTGTATAATATATATATGAAACATTTCATATTATGATTATATGTTTTGATACATTTTGATATATATAGGATATATTTAATTGAGTACAAAAGAACAGAGTATAGTACGTCAAAAAGGAGAACTTAATATGGAATTGAAAACTCTAAGAAATTCACTTCAAGAAGATATTAATTCTTTTGAATTAGCCCTTAAAACAGGTAAAGATTTAGATATTTGGATTGAAGAATTACAATCTAGTTTAAAAGCCAATTATTATGGCCATGTTATTGATGAGAATACTTTTAATATTTTATGGAATAAATATTTTGGAGGAAATTAATAATGGACTTTACAAATAATCCTATTGATAAATCTAAAGTATATGGTGGTAAAAATGGTAATAAAATCGCTATATTAATTAATAACGAACCATATATGTTGAAATTTCCGCCTATTAATAATATAAAAGGACATGAAATATCCTATAAGAATGATTGTATTAGTGAATATATATCATGTCATATTTATAATGCACTAAATATTCCCGCCCAAGATACGATTCTCGGTACATTTTCTATGAGTAATGGAACTCAAAAAATTGTTGTTGCTTGTAAAGATATAACTGAGCCTAATAAAAAACTTGTAGACTTTGCTTCTCTAAAAAATACTATTATTGATAGTGAACATAATGGATATGGTACAGATTTAGAAGATATATTAAACACCATTAGAGAACAAACTAGAATAGATTCTAGTTTACTAGAAGAAAGATTTTGGGATATGTTTGTGGTTGATACTCTTACAGGAAACTTTGATAGACATAATGGTAATTGGGGATTCTTAATAGATAATAACAGTAAAGAATGGTCATTGGCCCCTGTGTATGATTGTGGTTCCACATTATTATCTGCCTCTTCTGATAAACAAAAACAACTTTGCTTAGATAATCAGCAAGAAATGTTAAAAAGAATATATGAATATCCAACGTCAGCTATTTATTATAATGATGCTAAAATCAATATGTATAGATTTCTACAGGAATATGATAATCCTGTATTAGCTAAATCATTAAAAAAGATTGTCCCTTTAGTAAACAGTGAACTAATTAATCCAATCATTGATAAAACTCCATATATTAGTGATATTAGTAAAACATTTTATAAAGAATTTTTACAAAAACGTCATGAATTAATCTTAGTGCCTGCACTAAATCGGATTAAAAAAAATGAATTATTAAATACTGTTGCTCCATTAAAAATTTCATTGTCTAAACCAAAAGAGAGAGGAGGATTAGAACGATGAAATTAGGCTATATTCGAGTGAGTACAAAAGAACAGAGTATAGCACGTCAGAAAGAAGAATTATTAAAACAGGGAGTAGAAGAACGATTTTTGTTTGTTGATAAAACATCAGGTAAATCTTTCAATCGTGAACAGTATCAAATTCTAAAGTTAGCTTTACGTCAAGGTGACGAACTATATGTACATGAACTGGATCGACTAGGAAGAAATAAAAAAGCAATTTCTGAAGAACTACAATATTTTAAAGAACATAATATTATTGTACGTATTTTAGATGTGCCAACTACAATGATTGATTATTCTACCTTTACTGATTCAATTGCTAAATCCATGCTTGAAATGATTAACAATCTTCTCATTGAAGTATTGTCTACTCTTGCAGAACAAGAACTAGCTAAACTACATAAAAGACAGTCTGAAGGTATTCTAGCTGCTCATATAAAGGGTGTTAAATTCGGACGTCCTTGTATTCCGTTTCCTGAATCTTTTTCTATCATCTATGATGGATGGAAAAATAAAGTATATACAGCTGTTGAAGCTAGAAGGAAATTAGGCATTACTCATTCAACATTTTATCGTATGGTAAAAAAATATGAATCATCACTAGAAAATATTAAAACAATAAAAAAATAAATTATTTTATTGTTTTATCAGGGAGAAATATATTGATTGGTTGGGAGTACCAGGGACAACTGGTTTTGAAACATTTACAGAAAGAAAAAGAATATAAAAATAAAAGTGGGATATATCATTACACACAAATTCATATGGCTTATAACAGTAATCGTATTGAAGGTAGTAGATTATCTGAAGAACAAACTAGATCTTTATTTGAAACAAGAACCATTCTATCTTATGGACAAGAAGTGATTTATAGCGATGATATAATTGAGGCTTCAAATCATTTTAACGCTTTCAATTATATGTTAAGTCATGCTAATGACACTCTTTCAGAAGATTTTATAAAAAAAATCCATGGAATATTAACTATAGGAACTCAAAAATCCCAAGCTGCATCTGATGAAGTTTCGTTGCTAATAAAATCCTTATTACAATCTTATAATGAATTAGAAACACTATCATTAAATGATATTATTGATTTTTATGTATCATTTGAAAAAATTCATCCATTTCAAAATGGTAATGGTAGAACTGGTCGTATTATTGCGTTTAAAGAGTGCTTAAAAAATAATATTACTCCTTTTATTATCACAGAAGATATGAAGCCTTATTATATTAGAGGTTTAAATGAATATAATAAAGAAAAAGGATATTTGGTTGACACTTGTTTATATGGTCAAGATATGTACCAGAATATATGTAAAAAATTAATTGAACCCAAATTAAATAAGGAGGCTATTTCAAGTTACGCTTCCTTCTATTAAAGGAAAAAGTAACTTGAAATTATAAAACAACAAAAAAATAAATTGTTTTGTTGTTTTATATAATTTGACTATGGAGCAATTAGAATTATGTGGCTATTGTGGCCATAAACCAACAATTTCTGTATACTTTAGTTTACGAGATCAAACTCTTGCATATCATATTGAATGTCCGTATTGTCATCATGATGAAGTAGTATCATCTTTGAAAAATGAGGCAATCAGAAAATGGAACTATTTATTTCCTAGCCTTTTTCATTTGAATGATTAGTGTATTTATAATAGAATAGAAAGTGTTCGTAGCACCGTACACGAAGCTACGCAAAGATTGTGTACAATTACCAAGTTGCGTGAGGTGTATTATGAATATCGGTTTCTATTTTATAAAATCTGATTTTTTTAAACTTGTTAACTCTGGATTAGAATGGATGGATTCTAAGACTAACAAGCATATGTATTTTGTATTACCATTTAAAAATGAATTATGGGCGATTCCGCTATCTAGCCAATATGATAAGTATAAGAATTGGTATAATGAGGCAAAACAACTTAATAAAAAAAATAGATTTCTTGTGTTTGTTAACGTGATGAATAGAGATGGGGTTCTTCTAATTCAAAACGCTTTTCCTATCAATGAACATTTTATTGATAGAGAAGCTTTTGATCATCATAATAAACACTTAACTTTACCTTTAGACCTCATTCAGTTCGTGGAAAAACGGCTAAAACTAATGAATACGTATGAAGAGAAAGGAATATTAAGCTTTCATGCAGATTTAAGCTTAATCCGTAATATTTTACATAAAGATAGCGGTAAACTATAGGTTTACCGCTATCTTTTGATTATAAGCCCTGGAGGCAGGAAGGTTTAATTATGAGTTATATCAACTTTAATAATATTCATCTGACAGAAGTATGTAACCGATTAGGTTTACCTATTATTAAACATGGATATGGTGGAAATTATAAAGTAAAAAATTATGGAGGCTTGATTATTAAAGATTCCTATTTCTATCAGCACAGTACTGGAGAGAAAGGGGGCGTTATTAAATTTGTAATGTTAACAGAAGGCTGTTCATATCAAGCAGCTATTGAACTTGTTAAAGAGTTATTTAAGGATGACGTACCTCAAAATAGTACTGTTTTATCTACTCAACATTCTGTACCTAAAAAAGAAGAAAAAGACAATATATTTATTCCACCTGTCTGGAATAATGATCATAAAATTATTAATTACCTTGAATCCAGATGTATATCAAGGGATTTAATTAATCAAGAAATTAAGGCTAATCGAATAAAAGGGGTATCTATTAAGGGGCATCTTAATGTTGCTTTTTTATGTTACGATTTAACAGACCATACTCTTATAAAAGGAGCTATTATTAGAGGAGTAGAAGGTTCTTTTAAAGGGAACCTAATAGATTCTGATGGTAATTATGGATATTGTATAGCGCCGAATCAATCATCAGTTAAATCTATCTATATTTTTGAGGCTCCGATAGATCTTTTATCCTATTTAACCATGTATCAACAAGACCCAAATATTGTTTATACTGCTATGGGCGGTGTTAAACCAAGAGTGGTTGAAAAACTAATTAAACGATTTAATCCTAGCTCTATCACTTGCTGTACAGACAATGATAAAGCAGGTGATAAATTCTATAATGAACTCAAACATTTATATCCTAATTTAAGAATACGACGTCAAACTTCTAAATCAAAAGATTGGAATGAAGATTTACAAAATCTATATTCCTGAAAAGTATGTGCATTAGATAGCATCTAATGCACTATTTTTTTACAATTCTTGTCCATGATGAGCCATTTCTTGAATATCTTCTGCGGTTAATTCTTTAATCGCAACGAATCCACCTTCATTAGAAATTACAATATTATCAACTTTTCGTTCAATTTTATTAGCAATATTGCCTATAATTTTAGCTTTATTTAGGCTTGTAGCATATGATTTTTGTTGTGGTCTTTCTTGATTTGCATTAGGTAATTTGTGTTTTTTACCTATATTTTGTTGTGTTTTATTAGTATTATTTTGATTATCTATACTATTGTTATTGATAATTATGCTCTTATCCTTTATACGGGCTATTACTGCATCGTTAGGTATTGTATTAAGGTATTGTAGAATTCTATCATACTTTTTAGCTTTAGCTTGTAATGGTTTAATTTTCCCATAAAGCGGTTTAATCTTATTATTAATTTTTTGATTATGTTCAATGATAGCTTGTTTTTTTTGCTCTAATAAGTCAGAAGGAATCCTAGCTTCTAATGTTGCTAAATCTGCTTTTGCTTTATTAAACTTTTCTCGACCATCTACACTTAACATACCTTCTTTTTCTTTCCAAAGAGAGGTTTCAATAATAGATTTTAATGCTTTGGCTTTTTTTGAGTACCCTTTTACGATTTGATTTTTAGCCCATGTTTCAATAGCTTTTTCAGGGACTTGTTCTTTACGTAATTCTTTTATTTCATTTTGTAGTTGCTTTGCAGCTTCAATATTTTGATATTTTAAATCACCAAAATAATCTTTCAAGTTTACAGCATATACAACATTTTGATTATAAAATTCTTGATATAATTCTTCTTGTTGTTTTCTAACTTCTTTACTCATTTCATTATGGATTTTATTAATTTGTTCTGGTTCTATATGTTGTTGTAAAATTTTTTCTCTATAATATTGAGCAGCAGGAATTCTACGTTGTGGTTCAACATTATCAAATTTTGCTGCTTCAGAAAAACGGCCTTCTTCAATGAGGGCCTTTTTTTGATCCTTAAAAGAACGATGATCAACACGTTCTTTCATATCAAAATCTTTATAGTATTTATTCGTTAAATCAGCAGCTCTTTCTCTTAATTTATAATACATTGCTTTTTTTCTAAAAGCTTCTTCTTTTTTATATCCAACTGGAAATCCATTTGATTCTGTGTATCGTGTAAAGTGCCACTTTGGATCATCATAAGTACGGTCTTTAGTTAATTCTCTTTCATTGAACATAATATGAACATGAACATTATCATGTTCAGGGTCTGATGAATCTTTAGAATGAATAGCATAACTATATGTAAATTTTTCTCCGAATGTTTCTTGGCAAAATTCTTGCACCAAAGATTCATTCGCCCATAATGGCAACTCTGATGGTAAGGCCCATGTAATTTCTCTATATGCATTTCCATTTGCTCGTTCATATAGAGAAGCTGCTTCCCAATAATGATGAGGGGTAGGGGCCCAATCTGGCATATTACCAGAACCATAAGCTAAAAGATCTTCACGATTTTTATATGCTCCATCTCGATCAATATAATCAAAGTGTGCAGCTGCATTCAACTTTGAACCATATTTAGTTTTAGGTTGTGATTTTATATTGAATGAGTAAGTTGCCATTTTGTGTCCCAAAAAAATTTACTATTGCCGAAGGCTACTGAACGAAGTGAACCCTCCACGGGAAGTGGCCCATGGTGGTTTCTGTGGTTTTTGCAAGCAAAAAAACGAAGAGGTAATAGAAACCGCTAAATGGGCATTCTGTCAATCTCTATTTTACTAAATCGTCTGCTTTTCGTAAATAGAGTGGTGAATCTATTTTCAATAAATAGGTGAGCCATAAAAAAAGAGAAGCCCTGTGAGCTTCTCTTTTTGCTGTATTGGTTTTACCAATACAATGAGATGATATACTTTTCTATTTTTTTCTAATTACAGTTCTAATCAGTTGATTCTACTTTTCGTATGTTAGTGATATATTCCTTTAATGCTTTTACACCTTCTTCTGAATAAGGAACTTTATGAGGAGTAAAATCTTCTTTAAAAAAATACACTATACGTTCATTTCCATTTCTTCCACCACCATCACTAAACAAATCAGTATTACTTTTAATAAGATCTACTATCTGTTTAGAAAACTCTTTATTCATATCTTGCTGTGCTGTTCTAAAATTTGTATTTTGTAATTTATTTTTGAATGCTTCAATTTCAGATATAGAAGAATATGTCATCTGACAATTAGATGATCTAAAATTTTTGTGTCCGTAAAAAATTTCTTCACCACTTGTAATTAGTGATAATGGTTGATTACAACATGGACATAATATTTCTTGTTTCGTTTTTTTTTCTTTTACAAGTTTTGGTGGTTGAGCGGTTGTTAAAGTTGGTATCTGATTCACTTCAGATTTTGATTTTTTCTTAACAACTTTATTTTTTACTTCCGCACCACTTAATGATATTCCTGATAGTTGATTATCTGGAAATGTATCTTGAATCTGAAATGGTTTAAATACAAATCGTAATTGTTTTATAGAGCGACCTTCTCTAATTTTTTCAACTTTTAAATCTTTAAAAATTGTACTTAATGATTTAATCGCAGGTGAAATTATCTTTTGTGTAATTTTACGCATATCGTAAGAATCAGGAATATCTAGTATATGTCTTAAATATTCTACTTCAACAACATATACACCTGTTTTTTTAAATTGCTGTAATTGCCGATATAAATTTTTAGTGTATTTAGATTGCAGTTCAGTATATTCCTTTAGTTGCATGACTGTAAAATTTTGAGTTAACTCATTAATCATATAGGCAAACTTTGGATTGACTGAAATTGTAATTTGTTTGGTAATAATATTACCTTCAAATTTATCAAATAATATAAATCCACCAAAGGTAGTATCAGTTTCATAATAAGCAGCTACTCTAATTAATTTTTGATATGTTTCTTTTATTATGCTGATTAGTTCGCTTTCATCATAGACTGTAATATTACTGATTTTTTTTAAATCATTAAAAGTTAAAGTTAATTCATTTAGCCCATGATCTTTCATTATGGCGCATATAGCAAAGAACACATTGGATTCTCTTGAATTCAATCCTTTTAATGTTATTTGATTTAGATCATTGTGATATTTTAATAACATTGTACTATTTTTTCGTCGCATCTTTGCCTCCTGGGCTTATATTCATGTGCATAAAATTACAATATCTAAAAAAATCAAATTGTTGTTAATTTATTTATACAAAGTATACTCTATTATATGTGCCTTAGTCAAATTAATATGGGTACTTAATTATTTGTAAATTATTACTTATTAAAATTGGCGCAAAAAATAGGTACATAAAATTCTTAAATGTACCCTTTTTTTGAACTACTCAAAAAATATCTTTTTAAGCAGATAATATCTGTATTTCTTCTATTAAAGTACCCATTTTTTGTAACTAAAAAAATAGGTATTATTTACTATGGGTACATACGTATAAAGCTAAATAAAATCTAGGTTTATACCTGTGGATAACTTTTATAAATCTAAGTTTTTTACAAAATGGCCTGTGGATAAATTCAAAAAACGGGTACATTGAACTCAAAAAACGGGTACATCAAATTCAAAAAACGGGTACATTAACCTCAAAAAATGGGTACATATGAGTCTGGGAACCCTAGTATTTATGCACTTCGGCGCACCCCCTAAAAAAGAAGAAAAAAGATAATAAAAATAATTAGAAAAAAAAAGCGTTTTTTTCTGATTGTTTTTGCACAAGATTCTAATTTTGATAGTCAGTAATTCAAAATAAGAATTCTAATTAGACCTCAAAATAGTGTTTCATATTATTTTAAAATAACATGAGTTTTTTAATTGTCATTCACTGAATTATAGATTATGATATAGTGAGATAATTTAATTATCTGGTTTTATTTCTCGTTTTATAAAAGGGAGGTATTTTCTTTGACAGATTTTAAAGAAAAAGGCACTGCCTTAGATCCGTTCCTGAAAGGTAGAGAAGAACACTTCTCATATGTCGAGCGTATCTTAGATAGTGCAAACACTTTCAAGAAGATTGCTGTTGGTGCAACGCTAGTAGCGTTAGTCACATCTATATCAGCAGGCTACTTGGCAACACGGAGTGAATATATTCCGTTTATTATTCGTGCAGATAAAGTGACGGGTTATACCGATGCTGTAGGCCCTGTAACACAGCAAGAATATAAGCCCACAGAGGCAGAAACAAAGTACTTCTTAACGGACTTTATTAAAAAAGTTCGTACAGTACCACTTGATCCAGTGGTATATCAAAAGAACTGGAAAGATGCTCAAATATTCTTAACAGAAGGAGCCGCTAAAAAGCTTAATGCTATTAGTGAATCACAAGGCCATTTCAGTAAATTAGGCTCTTCTACAGTAGAACCTACTGTACTTGGTATCACTCGCTTGTCTAACTCGGATAATACATATCAAATTCGTTGGCAAGAAGTAGATTACGGTATTAATAGTGGTCAAGGTACTCAACAAAACTATATTGGTACGTTTACTATTAAAACTGGTGAATTAGGAACTGAAGCTGATTTGTACAAAAATCCACTCGGAATTAAAATTACAGATATTTCATTCAGTCTTGAAAACGCTGCACAAAGCAGTGAACCTGCTAAAAAGGCTAATACAGCACAACAAAATCAGAAAGCAGGTGACAAATAATGCAATCTAAAGCTCGTAAATTATGTATTGCTATGTCACTTGCAACCATGTGTATAGGTGGTACTTCGTTTGCTGCTATTGAACCTGGTTATATTACGCCACATGACAGTAATCTAACAGGCTCTAATGTTGTCTATACGTATGATCAAAACAATCAATTTAAAGTGCGTGGTAAGCTAGGTTATTTAACGGACTTAACACTTGGTCGTAATGAAAAACTAACTAGCATCGTTGCAGGTAATACTGATGATTGGAAAGTATCAACAGCTGTAGTTGATCAAACCCCTCATGTGTATTTAAAACCTATAGTCAAAGATGCTAAAGCTACAAACTTGATTGTTAATACTAATAAACGCTCGTATCGTTTTATTGTTAGACAAGATGAGTACTATGATGATGTTGTATCTTTCAACAATTTAACGCCTGCTGTAGATTCAACCACTACTATTAGTCAAAATAGTACTCAAAAAGATTCTACTGGTACAGTAGAGCAAATCAATCGTGATTATAAGTATGAAAAAGCACAAAATGTACGAAAAACGTTAATTCCTAATAGTATTTGGGATGATGGTATTAAGACATATATTGAAGTTCCTACAACAAACATTAGAAATTTACCTGTAGTATACTCTGTTGATAAAAAAGGCAAATTATCTATGGTAAATAGTCGTTTGCAAGGTCATTATATTGTCATTGATACCGTGTTAGCTCGTTTACAACTACGTTTTAAAACAGATTCGTATTTAACTGTTGTCAATAATAAAGAAGCAGGTATTAAACCTGTTAAGGTGAAAGAGTTAAATCAAACACTTAATCAAGGTGGTATAGCGTCTGCTGTTCCTAATGATGAAGTAGGTATTCCTCTTCAATCAGTAAATACAGAACAAATTAAGACTGATAAACAACGTAAATCGTCTGATTTAGATCAAGTTAAACAGGCCTTACAACAATCTATTAAAGATACAGTTAATCACGCTAAACTAGATGTACAAGGTAAACCACGTATTATTATTACTCGTGATAGTGATAATAATCCTGTTAGCAATGTAACTAGTGTTGCAACAACAAACTCTAATCATTCAATTGATTGGGTTCCTCTAAAAGATAGAATTGCTAATCTTCAGAAAGGAGGGGCTAAATAATGGCTATTAGAGATTTGTTTAATAAAGTATTAGGCAAACGTGAACCTGATGAATATACTGAATTTGATTCTGAAACAGAATCTGAATTTGGTGATTCTTCTCGTAATGAACATAAACCCGATGAGGAACAACTTAATGATACAGAAAGCTTTGATGATGATGTAGAAGCCGCTACATTCTCTAATGATGATACTAAACCTGCTGTAAAAGGCTTTAAAAAAGGCGCTGTATATGGTGCTATAGGCCTTATTGCATTTGGTTCAGCTGCTGCTATGGTAATGCATAATATGGATAGTGGTAACAATAAGACTAATTCTAATCAAGCAAGTTCTTCTGTTGGCGTGAATAGTGCTAATGGCGGTGCTGTAGCAGGCCCTGATTTAGGATTTGATTCTTATGCATCAATGGGTCAGTATGATAATGAGAAAAAACTAGATGCAGCTTCTAAGAAAAAACCAGGCGCCCCTGGTTCTGGTAATACTGTAGGTACGCAATCTGTACCACAAGCAAGTGGTAATAATACCGTTAGACAAGTTCCTAATCGTGTAGGAACAGGTTCTTATAATGCTTCTGCTCCAGTTTCTAGTGGTGGTTCTTCTAACTATCAATCGGTATCTGGAAATACAGGTGGTAGTTCTATTACAAGCCGTAATAATCCATATGCTAGTGCTATTGCGTTTGCATTAAGTGGTGGTAATGCTGTTACTGATTCTGTTTCTGATTCTAGTGATAGTTCTGATTCTAGTTCTTCTACAACAGCAAGTACTCCTGATTACAGTAGTTATACATCCGCTGATCGTGTGTTGCTAACAGGTACTCTTGTACCAGTAACACTTATAACTGGTATTGATTCCTCACTTAATGGCTCTGTAACAGCGCAAGTTCGTGAAAATGTGTATGATTCTATTACAGGCTCTTCTATTTTGATTCCTGCAGGCTCTCGATTAATTGGTGAATATGACGGTAGTGGAATGAATGCAGGTCGTGTATCTGTTAAATTTACTCGTATTATGTTCCCTGATGGAAATAGTGTTGCTTTAAACAATTCGCTAGGTGTTGATGCAATGGGCTTTGGTGGTGTAAAAGATTTGTATTCTGAACATACTGGTAAAGCTGTTGGCGCATCCTTTATCACCAGTCTATTAGCAGGTATTGCAGGATCTTCTAGTGATGGAAGTGGTTCAAATGAACGTTCATCTGGTCAAGAAGCCATTTATCATGCAATTTCTAATGTGTTAAACACTGGAAATGAAATTGTTAAGAAAAAATTGGAAGTCGGTGCAACGGCTATTATTCGTCCAGGATTTGAATTTAATGTCATGTTAAATTCTGATTTAGCCCTAGAACCTTATTATGGTGAATAATCATGATTAGGGTTTTATTAGCCCTGATTACACTATGTATAGCGTTAGCTTGCTCTACTCAATTATTAGCCTCTTATGTTCATTATGACCCATTAATAGGGAAACCTTTATTTACTATCGGTGCAACGCCTTATTATTGGTTTTTCAAATATTTAGTCTGGATTGCTTTATTTGGTAAATATGTACCTTCATTAGTAATGAAGTCTGCACTACCTTTATTAGTTTGGATTGTTGCTATGTTTGGTGTTAGCTTTGCTAACATGAAAAAACCAGTAAAAGATTATCATGGTAATGCATCCTATGCTGAATTTGCTGACATTAAAAAAATGGGATTCTTCCCTAAATCTGGTGTTATTTGCGGGATTCAAGAAACTGGATTACTCCGTAAAGAAGCATTGACTAATGTATTAGGAACATTGATTTCACCTCAAAAAATTAATTCATGGCTAATGACATGGGGTAAAAAACTCGGTTTATACAAATACAAATATATCAAGCATGATGATAAGCATCATATGATTGTCTTAGCACCAACTCGTTCTGGTAAAGGCGTTGGCTTAATTGTTCCAACACTATTAGGAGAATGGAAAGGGTCTTGTATTGTAACCGATATTAAAGGTGAAAACTGGGGGATAACCGCAGGCTATCGTCAAAAAGTAATGGGGCAAAAGGTTATAAAATTTGAACCTACAGCATCTGATGGCACGTCTGCACGATTTAATCCGTTTAATGAAGTTCGATTTGGTACAAAATATGAAATTAGTGATATTCAGAACGTCGCAGGGATTATTGTTGACCCTGAAGGGAAAGGCGATTTGGATCACTGGAAATTATCTGCTCGTAACTTGCTTGTAGGATTGATATGTCATATGCATTATGCACATATTATTAATCCTACAGAAAATGCACCTCTAACGTTAAATCAATTAGCAAGTACATTAAAAAATTCATTAGTACCAGATCCAGATAATCCTGGAAATTATAAAGCGTTAGGGTTCTTTGAATCCGTTGAATCGTTAACGCAATATAAACATTGGCCAGAAGAAGGTATGCCAATGGAAACGATTGATGCTGATCGTAATAGTAAAACCTATGGAGAACGCAAAATGATTACTGTCACTACAGAACATATGCGTTCTTTATATCCAGAAGCTACTAATCTAACTGTTCCAGGTCTTAATACAACGCATCCTATTGCGTTTGAATCATTTATTGATATTGCTTCAAAAGCGGAAAATGAACGGGCTTCCGTTGTATCTACCGCTAATGCCTTATTAACCCTATATTCTGATCCTGTTCTTGCTATGAATACATATGAAAGTGATTTCACATTGTATGACATTATGAACTATAAGGATCCTGTTACGTTATATCTAATTACTCCGCCTTCTGATATTAAACGTATTCAACCATTATTCCGTCTACTTGTTGAAATGATTGTTCGCCATAATACTCGAGATATGAAATTTGAAAATGGTAAACAAGTTGATACCTTTAAGCATAGGTGTTTATTATTGCTTGATGAATTTCCTGCACTTGGTCGTATGGATACCTTTGAAGAACAGTTAGCATACATTGCGGGGTATGGATTAAAAGCGTTTATGATATGTCAAGGTTTACCACAGTTACAAAAAATTTACACAAAAGAAAATTCTATTGTAACTAACTGTCATATTCAAATCTTTTACGCTCCGAATGATACGGTTACAGCCGATGAAATTGAAAAGCAACTTGGTAAATATACTGAAGAAGTTGAAACTTGGTCTAAACAACCTGGATTCTTTCAAGGTAAATCCCATAGTAATAGCTACATTGCAAAAAGTTTAATGACGGCTGACGAATCAAAACGGATGGGCGATAAAGAATTAATTTTTATGACTGGCGAAAAGCCTATTTTGACTGAAAAAGTAAAGTATTATATGGATTCGTATTTCAGTTCTCGTGTTATGAATGCACCTGCTAAATCAGATGTTATTCCAAAATTAAACTCTCCTAACACACAACCTACAACTCTCACACAAACACAACCAACAACACAAGAAACTAAACATTCCATTGATACGATAGATGATATTGTAATTGAAAAAATAATTTAGGTGATGATATGGCTAAAAAAAATACGCTATTTACAGCGTTAAAAAAATCTATTGATGCAAAAAAACGATTAGAAAAACATGATAGTGCGATTATTAAACATGAACAAGAAATTGAACGTCTTAAAAGTTTAATCTTAAAAGATAGTTTAATAGCTGAAGCTACAGGTGCTAATGAAATGTTTTCAGAATTTGGCTTTGAGAGCGTTGAAATTCGTCTTGGGGCCTTATTATATGCCAATGAGTATATAAAGGCCTCTGAGGACGAAAATAGGGCCTTAGATGAGTTCTATACGAAAGGGAAGGCGTATTTAGAATCTCTATCCTCTGAACCATCTGAAGAAGTTGCTTCGATAATTGGTGAATAAGATGACTGAAACAAATACACAAGAAGCTATTAATAAAAAAGTTAATAGTATGCTTGAATTTTCTTTTGGTCGATTATGGCCTATATTGCAACAAGATACAATTGGGGAAGTGTATGTTAATGAAGATGGCTATGTATTTGTTAATGATTTAACTACAGGGAAACAAAAAACAGATATATACTTATCTCCGTCTGAATCTAAAGTTCTTATTGAGGCGGTGGCAGGTGCTGTTAATGAAGTAATTAATAATGATCGTCCACATTTGGGGTGTGAGTTGTATTCATTAAATGCTCGTTTTCAAGCACAGTTACCGCCACTAGTTAGGAATCCAACATTTATGATTCGTAAAAAAGCATCTACTATATTCTCGTTTGAAGAATATATTCAAAAGGGGTTTATTACAAAAGAAGGCGCTGATTATTTAGTTAACGCCGTAAAAGAACATAAAAATATATTAGTAACAGGCGGGACTGGTACAGGGAAAACTACATTTCTTAACACATTATTGAAGTGTGTTGAATTATATACTCCATATGATCGAACGGTTATCTTAGAGGATTTAAGCGAATTACAATCCAATATTAATGATTGTTTACGAATGCAAACTAGAGTAGATGCTGATCCGAATAAAAGCGTTACGATGCAAACATTGATTTGGCTATCAATGCGTAATTCTCCGAATCGAATTATCGTTGGGGAAGTTCGTGATGGTTCTGCTTACGATTTGTTAAAAGGATGGAATACTGGACATCCAGGTGGATTTGGAACAACTCATGCAAATGGGGCCTTAGAAGGATTAGATCGTTTGGAATCGTTAATTTATGAAAATCCAACGGCTAAAGGCAATTTTAGACAATTGTTAGGTCAAGCCGTCAATATAATTGTTGATATTGGCCGTATTGATATTCCTAACGGCCCTTCTAAACGCTTTATTCGTGACATTATTGAAGTGAAGGGGTTTAACCGTCATACAGAATCATATGACACAAGTATTATTTACCATAAGGAAGGAAGTGAACCATGATGAGCCGTCACAAGTATACTCATAAAGATATTAAAAATCCGTTTGAGCTTTATGAGCCAGATGTTGACGATATAAGCGTAACTCTACCCACCTCTGATGAATCTAAACAGGATGACACAATGGATGTTGAAAAAATAGATAAACCTGTTAAAGATATGACAAAAGAAGAAAAATTCAAATACTATGCGGAAAAGCGTGTGAATACAATTCTAAGAGAATTAGCAGGATTAAGTGATATGGCCTCTACTTATGCAGGTGTATATGACAAATCTATGGTAGATGCTATGATGATGACTATTTCATCTGCTACTAATTCCACTAAGGAAATATTTCAGAAACGGGCCCATGTATTACCAACATTTTCATTTGATTAATGCTGATTTAAGAAAGGATTCTTTTATGAACTCTACAAAATTAAAACAACAAGCTAAACGTGTTACTACTATGGTAGGTTCCCAGATGATACTAGCAGCTGCTACAATGCAGACCTTTGCTTATAGTACAGATGGCTCCGCAGGCCTTGGCGGTCATGCTTGGCCTTGGACAAAATTCTTACAATCATTAATGGAACACATTACAGGCCCATTACCTATGGTTTTGGGTATTATGGGTATCGTTGGTGCAGCGATTGCCTTATTTTCTGGTAACGGTGGCGATGGTACTCGTAAATTTATTTTGTTGATTTTCGTTATTTCTATTGCGTTAGCCGCTCCTTCCTTAATGGATATGCTTTCCTTAGGGGCCACTGGTTCTGGTTTCGTAATTCCTTAACATGATGTGAATATAAGCCTATAAGGCAGTTAGGTGTAGTGAATGAAAAAGCTATTAAGCACAATATTCCTCTCCTGCTCTCCATTTGTGGCCTTTGCGAGTAATGGGGGAGCTGCTTCGCTCCCTATATACGATTTAATATTGTTGCCACTCTCACTAGAATTTTCAGGCCCATTACCATTAGCTCTTGGTACGATTGGCCTTGCTGTTGCAGCTATTACCTTTTTAAGTGGCTGTCATCATCAGGAAGGTGCTAGACGGTTTTTTGGAATCATATTTGGCGTGGGAACCGCAATCGCGGCTCCACAAGCCATTGAAATGATTACAGGGTGTTTAATCCCCTAAGGAGGCAGGATGGTCGAACGTGATTATAGAACAGGTGAAGCCCCTTTATTTAGGGCTTTATATGTTCGTCAAACTTGGGGTGGTGTACCTCGTAATTTGTTTCTAATTAATGTATTAACGTGCGTATTCGCTGTTATTATTTTGGGAACATGGTTTATTGGTGTTGTTGGTATAGCCCTCCACTTTTTATTTAGATACTTTACGTCTCAGGACGCTGATTTTTTTAATGTATTTACACATTATTTACGGTCTAAGAACTTTTATAGGGCCGAATAAGACTATTATAGAAAGGTGTTTATTATATGGGATTGATGTCTAATTTTCGCTTTCACAAAAAGAATTTTGTGAAACGTGATCCAAAATTAAGCGAATATATCTCTTGGTTGCGAATTGATGAATCAGGCATTGTATATAACAAAGATGATTCAATGCAGTTAACATTTAAGTTCCGTGGCCCTGACCTTGATTCCTCTACTGTTGAAGAATTGCAGTCATACCATGCAGCCATTAATAATATTATTAAAGGTGCTTCTACTGGTTATGTATTCTACATGGAAAATCAACGCCATGCATCTGAAGCGTATGATACTGCTGATTTTCAAGCTCCACTAACAAAAGGTATTGAAACAGAACGTGAAAAATTCTTTAATAGTGGCAAACAGTTTGAAAATGATTATTTCTTTACAATTTTGTATCATCCTAATTTTGATATGACAAAGAAATTCTTATCTTTCTTTGAATCAAAAGAAGAAACTACAAAGAAGCATAATCAGTACTGGAAAGAAATTGCTAAAGCTACAAGTGATTTTATTGAAGAAACCAATAAAATGCTTGATATGTTTAATGATATATTCCTTGATGTTAAAGTGTTGACACCAGATGAAACATTAGAGTACTTACACAGTACTGTATCTGATCATCGTCAACCGATTAAAAATATTCCAACTATGTATTTATCTTCCTATTTGTTGGATTCTCCATTAGTTGGTGGTTTTGAACCTAAACTTGGTGATAAACATATGCGGGTTATTTCTGTTACTAGCTTCCCGCCTATTACTCATCCAGGATTCTTTGATATTCTAAACCGTTTAGGATTTGAATATCGTTGGTCTAGTCGTTATCATGCATTGTCTAAAATGGATGCTATGCAGGTATTAAAAGATATTGAAGATAACTTTAGACAACAAGCTAAAACTATTTTACAGTATGCTGTTGAAGCGATTCGTAATAAAGAAACCAATCAAGTTAACGAATCTATGCTGAACTATGCAGATGAAGCTAAAATAGCTCAACAATTATTAGAAACAGATGCTGTTGGGTATGGTTACTACACAATGACACTTGTTGTCCTTGATAAAGACCCTGAAATGGCTGATAAAAAAGCAGCCTTTGCGTTAAAAGAAATTCGTCAAGAAGGCTTTACAGCGCAACTTGAAACTACAAATGCAATAGATGCTTATTTTGGGTCTGTTCCAGGGATGTGGGAATATAACGTCCGTAAATACCTTATGGCTTCCCTAAATTTCTCTCACCTTGCCCCGACCTCCGCAGTGTGGTCAGGAGAGAAAAAGAATAGCCATCTAAAGGGGCCTGTATTGCTTCATACGGTGACAACTGGGAGTACTCCTTTCCGCTTGTCTTTGCACGTTGGTGACGTTGGACATACGTTTGTTGTAGGGCCTACAGGGTCTGGTAAATCTGTACTTCTTAATATGATTGAAACACATTTTACTAAGTACCCTGGCGCTCGTGTATTTATTTTTGATGTTGGTTCTTCCTCTAGGGCTGTAACAAAAGCTATGGGTGGTAACTTCTATAACATTATGGGTGACGATAACCCATTAGCCTTTCAACCTCTTTCACGGATTGATGAAGATGTTGAATTTATCTGGGCTAATGATTGGATTATTAATTACCTCACGATGGAAAATGTACCGATTGATCCAATTGTAAAAACTACAATTCATGAAGCTTTAAAATCGCTTCGTGAAATGGAACCTTCTTTGCGTACACTGACATCCTTCCAACGCTTGGTTCAAAACCATGCCATTCGTCAAGCCTTAGCGCCTTTGTGTGAAGGGGGTACCTATGGTGGCCTCTTTGATAACAGTACAGATAAATTTGGTGAAGGTAATTGGCAGGTATTTGAAATGGATGAAGTCATGAAAATGCCTAATATCGTCCCTAGCGTACTTGATTTCTTATTCCATAGAATTGAAGGTCAATTACGTGAAGATGGGGCTCCAGGCCTTATTATATTAGATGAATGTTGGCTATTCTTTGCAAATCCTATCTTCCAAAGTAAAATTCGGAAATATTTTAAAGATTTGCGTAAAAAGAATACGTCTATCATTTTTGCAACGCAAAACTTATCTGATATTTCGGCTAGTCCTGAACTTGCTAATACAGTTCGTGAAAACTGTCCGACACAAATTTATTTGCCTAATCCTAAAGCAACTGCTGAAGGGATTAAACAGCAATATATCAATTTCGGTTTAAATAGCCGTCAAATTGAATTATTGTCTGAATTGACACAAAAAAGAGAATACTATGTATCCTCAATTAAAGGCAATCGTGTATTTGACCTTGCGTTACAACCATTAGAGGCTGCATTTGTAACGGCCACATCTAAAGAAGATCAATTAAAAATTCAAGCATTAGAAAAAAATCATCTATCTAAAGATGAATTTATTCTAGCTTGGCTTGATTATAAAGGTATGCCTGAAGAAAAGGCTAAATACCAGTCGCTCATAGAGCCAGAAAGGAGTTATCATGTTGGATAATGGAAAAATGAAATCAGTTCTTCCTCGTTCAAAAAAGTTGCTTGCTGTTATGTTAATTCCTGGCGCATTTGTATTGACTACGTATTCTGTACACGCTGCATATCCTGTTATTGATGCTCAAAACATTGCTAAAACGGTTAAAGTCATTGAAAATACAGCGAAACAAATTGAAAAATTAAACGAACAGGTAAATCTTGCAAAACAACATTTATCTATTGTTACACAATCCATGAAAGACGTGTCTGATAATGCTAAAAAAGTATTATCAGCCGTTGATGGTACTCGTAATGCAGTCGATGGTGTGATTAAGAATACACAGTCCTCATTTAAAGGCCTATTAAGCCCTGTTAAAGATATTCAAAATGTGGCTAAAGAAACAGAAGAAAAATGGAATAAAACATTCCAGTCATTATCTGGTTTAAACCCTAAAAATTTAACATATAGCGCTTTACAAGGTTCTAATTCCTATATCAATGCACAAGTGCAACAAAATAACAAAGAAGCTGTAACTGAAACACAAGCTATTATGGCGGGATTATCACAAGCGGAAGATGAATTAAAGCAACTTCGTGAACAAGCTCGTCATACAGAAGGGCAACGTGATTTAGCTAAAATCAATGCTGAAATTAATGCTGTAACAGCTAGAATTGAAGGATTTAATAGTAAACTTACCGCTATTCAAGTAACTAATCAAAATATGGAATCACAAGCTAAACAGCAACAAGATGCTAATAGGGCTGAATTTAACTTTGCAGCTGCAAAGAAATTTAGTGAATCCGTTGTCAATATGAAGGGGTCTATGGACGATCTTCCTAATGGCTATGAATCGAGATCTCAATTGATGAAATCTCTATGGAAATAGGAGGGTTTACATGGATGGTGTTCAATTCGCATTTCTAAACCAATTATTAGATACATTTAGAAATGCATCTGTAACAGGAATGGTCAACTTAAAGCCTGCTGCGTTAGGTTTAGTTACTGTTCTTGGTATTTTAGATGTAACCGCTATGTGGGGCCTGTACTTTGGCGAGATGCGGGTACGGGAAATCATGGGAAAAGTGATTAAAATTGGCTTTTTTGTAATTTTGATCCTTAACTGGGGGCCTATCACTACGGCTGTAGAAGACACATTCGTTAAAGTTGGCCAAATTGCTTCCGCCCATCAAACCGCAACAAAGCCTTCCTCAATTATGGTAGAAGGCACAAAGAAGATGTATCGACTTTGGAATAATGCAATATATGATATTCCGATGTCAGATACTGCAAAATCTTCAGACAATATACCTTATTATGATTCTAATGGTAATCTTAATAAAGATGCTACAAAAATGGTTGAAGCAGATAAAAAAGCAAATGCTCCGACTAATCCATTTTCTGGATTAGGCGAATCGATTGCTGCTATTCCAGGAAGAATTATTAAAATTATTCTTGCGTTAGCTATCTTTATTGCCTTTGCGTTTATTGCATTAAATGTTCTTCTTTGTTTCGTTGAGTTCTATTTAACAACGGCTTTATCTATTATCTTATTGCCGTTTGGTGTTAATAGTCATACGTCATTTATTAGTCAGAAAGCATTAGGTGCTGTTGTCAATTTTGGCGTTAAGCTGATGATCATGATATTCCTTCTTGGTCTTATGTCTACGATGATTAGCAAAATGGATGCGATTACAAATGACGATTATGGAAAATTATTTGAAGCCGTATTACAAGCGTGTATGTATGCTTTCTTGATTTGGAAATTACCTAGCCTTATTTCTGGTATGTTAAGTGGTACGCCATCTATGGGCGCATCTGCTGCAGGCGTAGTACAATCTGCTGCTACTGCTGCAGGAGCAGGTGCTATGACTACTAGATTTATGGGTGCAGGTAGTGCAGCCGCTTTTAGAGGAATGGCTAACGCTTCTCGTATTAGTGGTGATGCTATTCGTGCAGGTGGCGTAGCTGCAGCAGGTTCTAACACTGTAAGAAGTGCTATTTATAATTCGATGAGAGGAACAGCTAGTCATTTAGGTACTGTTACTAAAGGTGCTTACCGTCATCAAATTAATGCAGCTAAGAATACATTCTTAAATGCAGTTGCTCGTGAAAACACAGCTTCTACTATTTCCAGAAGATTGTCCCATCTTAACGGTTATAAGCGTTCATAAGGTGATTGTTTATGAATACTATACATATTACATTACAACGTATCATCATGGGTGTTTGTTTTACACTCATGATGATACTCAATTACAATACAGCATATGCATTGACTGCTAATAATCATGTTGATATTGGTAGTAGTAAAGAACTCGCTTATGACTATGTTGCAAGATATACTGATGCAGATGTAGATCCTCATTATGTTGTTGATCGTATTTGGGAAGAAGCAGATAAATACGGTATTTATGATAAAACAGCTTTACTTGCCTTGTTTGAAACAGAATCTAGTTGGAAAATGCAAATTGCTGCTGATGAAATAGGCTTTGGTTTAGGTCAATTGAGTTTTGAGTATTGGTCAGATTATGATTTAAACTCACAAGATGATATTTATGATGTAACTCAAAATATTCATGGCTCGGTATATTACTATGCTAAAATGCTGCAAGCTGCTAATGGTGATCCTGCTATTGCTTATACAGGGTATAACGGTGGTGCAGGTAATATGGGTAATCTTAGTATTCCTGCAATTGTGGAACACATGAATAATTTTATTGCTAATTATAACCGTTTAAAAACAGGTGATCCTGGTGTAGGTTATCAAGCAGGTGTTTCTTCAATCATCAACTACTTTAGCATGAATAGTGTACTTAATCGTCCTTTAGGATTAGATTTTTCCTATATCTATAAAATGGGTTCATCTATTAGAACAATTGTTGATTCTATTGTGGATGGGTGTGTAATTGCTATTAAAAGTTTGATTCAAGTATCGTTACCTTTATTAGCTGTACTTGCTATTATTGATTTTTCAATGTTTGCATGGCGTGGGCCTACGATTACAGGTCAACTTGATTCAGCATTTTGGACTGGTGCAGCTCAACGAATTGTTAAATATGGATTTTTAACAATTCTTATTGAAAGTTGGCAATTTATTGTCAATAAAGTATTTATTGGTACTGCAAAATGGTCATATGCTACATTTTCACCAGATACAGCTAATGCCATTGGTGATATTACGGCACCAGATCAACAATTACAACATTTTATTTCATTCCTTAATCCTTCTATGACTTGGCTTGGAAAAGTGACTGCGTTAGATATGATTAATCATATGGGGTTATTCTTATTAAATATGTTTGCTACTTATATGGGATTAATCTTAATTATCATATTGATTTTTTCAATTTTAGTCGTGTATTTGGAATTTTATATGTCAGCTGTATTTACTGTATTTAGTATAAGTTTTGCAGGTTTAAAGCCGACAAGTTTTATTCCAGAAGGTATGATGAGCCATCTAATTACAGGAACAATTCGATTAATGTGTATTGGTCTTATCTTTTCTATTATGAAAAAGGCTATGGAAGTATATACCTACGATCCTACAGATATATTTGGTATATTAGGTGCTTTACTATTCGTTGTAGTGGTAGTAGTTGTTGGTGTTTTATTGCCTAATCGTATTGCTGATGGTTTACAAGTATCAGCTAAATTATAGAAAGGAGGCTCCTTTATGAAATGGTTATCTAATTTAAAGCCAAAACGTTCTATAAAGGATTGGAAACGAAGGGATAAAATATTTTTCGTTGCTATCGTTCTCCTTATTACGTTTAATATTTGTGTTGGTTATGGACTTGTTCATAGTCCGTTTTATGTCAATATAACGACGTCAGCGCCTATGGGTGTATATGTGGTTTCACATAATCAAGAATTAAAACCTAATGCATTGGTTATGGTTAAAGAAAATCATAGATTGGAACAATTTTATGGATCAAAACGGCCTCCGCAATTGTTATTAAAACATATTGCAGGAATGCCTGGCGATATAATGACTGTTACAGAACATAATGTTCAAATTAATGCAGAATCATATCCCACATTATCGTATACATCCAATGGTATGCCATTACAACATTTACAAAACGGCGTGTATACGTTGTCTAGTGATGAATATTTTGTAGCTAATGTTCCTACTCGTAGTTATGATAGCCGTTATTTTGGCCCTGTTAAGCGAGATGAGATTCAAGCCGTAGTTACACCAATTTGGTTATTTGGAGAAGGGGTGACTGAATTTGTTAACCAATGGGAAAATGCGAAAAATAGCTAAAGTGATTGTATCTACTACATTAATGTTTTCTTTTCTGAATATCATTCAAACACCTGTAGCAGAAGCGAAATTCCATTTTAGAGGTGGTAATGTACATGATTCATCTCGATATAAACAGGTTGTTGAATGGGTAAAAAAAGAACAAGATAAATTAGAACAAATTAAAGCTAAATTACAACATAGTATTGATACGGTTAAACAAGCTCAACAGGCTATGAATAGTGTTAAGTCCTCACTGAATACAGCTATGAAAAGTGTTGATGCACTTCGTTCTAATATCAATTCAGTAATGAAAATGTCCGATAGTCTTATTCATTTAGATTTTGATCACCCTGATAAAGGATGGTCAGAAATAGAGTATTCTAAAGAAGCAATTCATTATCAGACTGATTATATGAATAAGAAAATTCAAAATAATAATATTATTTCTAAAGCTAATTTAGAATCTCAAAAAATGGCAACTGGACTATCAGCTATTGCTGATGCTAATAACTCTGTTATTCAATCATTACAAAAATTAGGTAAAAATACCAAAGGACTTCTTGATATTCAAGAGGTCAATAATGAAATAGATGCTACAAGAACGGATACGACATTACAAACAACGAAAACTAGAGCTAGTGAACTTAATAAAGAATTACAAGAAAAAATCATTCAAGCGGAAAATGAAGCTGCTGCTAATAAACGTAGAGCAGCCGATTTTCAAGTAACATCTGATCCAGAACAACGTACTGAAAAAGAAACAACTGACTTGAAACGCATGGATGCTGATTCTAAGCCTGGTAGGGGGTTTGTAGAATTTTAAGATATTGAAAAACTGCGTATAAATTGGTATACTATTTATGCGCAGCATTTCAATTAAGTATGATGATGAGGTCGTAAAGCACGCCTCGTAAAACAAAAAAAGCTTGATTGTTGATGAGGTCGTAGAGCGCGCCTCGTAAAACAAAAAAAGCTCGATTGATGAAAAAGCCCCCTTAATTAAGGGGGCTTTTATCGTATGGGAGAATCTATGAAATTTATATTTTTAACAAAGGATTATTTTAATCGACATCCTTCATCTGAATTTCCTGAAATGTTACGTAAATCAGATCGTCCTTATGTTCAACTTACGATTCCTTGTAACCATCAACTATGGGCGGTTCCTTTGAGGTCTTATATAAATCATGAATTTGCGTTTTGGTCTAATAAAAAAGAACTTTGTGGATTAGATTTTACTAAGGCCGTTCCCATTGAATTAAAAGATATAGATACAACGCATTCGCCAATTATTAGGCGCCATGAATTTAATGCATTGAAAGGAAAAGATTATCGTGTAACGCAACGATTCAAACATTTTATTAAAAAGTTTGATCATGCCAAGTTACATCCTACTCTTCCTGATAGCAAGGTTCTTTTAAAATATAGTACTCTACAATATTTTGAAAAAGAATTAGAACAGAAAAAGAAGATTAAACTTACTATTTCAAAACAAAACACTACACTTAGCTTATAAGTTAATGTTAAAAACCCCTAAGAGGTAGGATCTCTTAGGGGTTTTGTGTATCCATTGGATATAACTTTATTTTGCCTATCATTATTATAACATACATAATCCAATCGTCTAAAATAAAAGCTATTTTAGTAATGTAGTGGTCGCTGAAATAAGAATCTTATAACTTTAGTCATGTGGAGTTTTACTTTTTATTAAAGAAAAATAGAATAACAACTTGTAATACGTATAAATACGTAGTATACTATAAACATAATTTTTTTAATTTTAAAGGAGATGATTCTAATTAAACCAAAAAAACTCCTTAAAACTTTGGAACAAGATGGATGGAAAATTATTAGAATACGAGGCTCACATCATATTCTTAAACATCCCGTTAAAGAAGGCTTAGTAACGATTCCCTTACATAGTCAAGATTTAAAGCCAAAGACGTTAAGTAAAATTTTGAAGCAAGCAGGGCTCAAGTAGTCCTCTTGTTTCAATATATTTTGGTATGATTAGAATAGATATGAAAAACGTGGAGGAGAAAAAATGAGAAAGGAAATGTATCCTGCTCTTTTTAGTGCAGATGGAACTGGTGGATATACAGTTGTATTTCCAGATTTAGTAGGTTGCGTTACTGAAGGGGATACATTATCTGAATCTGTTGAAATGGCTGAAGATGCTCTCGGTATTTATTTATTTTCTTTAAGTGAAGAGGGTGAAGCATTTCCTAAAGCTAGTGATCCAACATCTATACGATGTGGTAATGGAGAATTTATTGATTTAGTAAAATGGGACGAAGAAGAATATTTAAAAAGAACAGATAATAAGGCCGTAAAAAAAACATTATCAATTCCTAGTTGGTTAAATCATAAAGCAGAAGAGAAACAATTAAATTTTTCACGTATATTACAACGTGCATTAAAGGAGGAGCTAGAATTAGTTTAATCTAAAATTTTTAATTTTATAAATTTACACGAATTTCTAAATGCATACTAAAAAGGACTGTTTTATTACAGTCCCTTTTTGCGTTTATCTAAAAGAAATGGAATGATTATATGGTAAAGAAAATATTAAGACGGACTAGATTAAATGAATTGAATGTGAGAAAATAAACACATAGATGGAAAGGAGTGAAGCGTATGGAAAAAATACTAAATGTAGCAAAATATATTGTTGACACATATAAGAAAATATCTGGAACGCCAATAGATGAAATGAAATTACATAAACTTCTTTACTTCGCACAACGAGAAAATCTAGCTATTACAGGACAAGCTATGTTTCAAGAACCATTTGAGGGGTGGAAATATGGCCCTGTAAGTAGAAAGGTAAGAGATGCATTTACAGGAACAGATATACCGATAAAAAATGATAAAGATATTTCTAATGAATCTAAATATGTCGTTAATAATATAATTCAGCAGTATGGCGGTTATGAACCATGGAAACTTAGCGATTTGTCACACAAAGAATTTTCTTGGAAACAAGCTAGAATAGGGATTGGCGAAAATGAAAATGGTTCAAGACCTATAAAAATAGAAGATATACGAGAAGATGCTAAAAAGGTTAGGCCATATGATTCTGTTTATGATATGTATTATGATGAATTTGAAGATGCAGATAAAACAGAATTTATAAAAGGTGCTATATGATAGGATGGTATTGTATTGCAACTTTTCCTTATTATAATATTAGAACTAATAGGAACGAATTTAAGGAAAGACCAATGCTTGTTATAGGACAGGCAGATAATACTGATTTTGTTACATTGCCTATTTCTAAAGTATCACATAGGGAAAATGTTGATATAGAATATGATGTAGCTATTCAAATTTCTGATTATCCACTTATGAATTTGCGATTTGATAGTTTTATAAGGACACACAAACAGACTATTACGAATAAATCATCTATTATTAGACAAGTAGTAAATGTAAAAGAAGAATATCAAGACTTATGGCTTGATATATTAAGTAAAGTAGAAATTTTCCAGAGAAATTTAACAAATACAGGTTTAGAATAAAAGAACTGTTTTAAAGTACGATTTGCACCTGTTTCCTGGGGCAGATATAATTAAATTAGAAGTTGGATAGCTTCAGATAAAACAATAAAAACCCACGGTGGCTAGACTGTGGGTTTTTTACTTTATATATCGTATCATGGCGCATTCATATATAGTTATGGTATTCTTTTATATGGATGTATTCCTTCTGGTCTTACTATGGCAAAAATTAAAGATTATGATTTAATTACTGTAGATGAACATAGGATTCAAACTACAATTGATGTATATTTTCAATGGAAAACCTTAGACATAATGTTATCTACATTAAGTACTAGAGGTATTAATTTTCCTAGCGAAATTAGTGAAAATATTGTTTGTTATATTTGCGGCGTGCTGCTTTTTTATTTAATTTATTATATAATATACTAAGTAATTAATTCATTAGGCAAGAAAGGATTTTATATATGTATTCTATTGCTTCTTTCTTTGCAGGTGTCGGTGGCATTGATTTAGGATTTGAACTCACTAAACAGGCACATACTATATATGCAAATGAAATGGATTCATACCCTATACAAACGTTTGAAGCTAACTTTCCTATTAAAGTAGATCAAAGAGATATATGTGATGTTAAGGCTTCAGAAGTCCCTAATATAGACATTATATTAGGGGGCTTCCCTTGTCAGGCTTTTTCTATTGCAGGTTATAGAAAAGGTTTTGAGGATGAAAAAGGTCGAGGTACTCTCTTTTTTGAGATACTTAGAATTATTAAAGCTAAAAAAACAAAGGCTATTTTACTGGAAAATGTAAAAAACTTGGTTAGTCATGATAACGGAAATACCTTTAGAGTAATTTTAGAAGCTCTAAAGGATGCAGGATACCATGTTAGATATGCTGTGCTTAACGCCATGGAATATGGCAATATTCCTCAAAATAGAGAACGTATTTATATTGTGGGCTTTAGAACTAAAAAAGTATTTGAAAAATTCACATTCCCTGAACCAATTCCTTTAAAAAAGACGATTCATGATGTGATTGATTTTATCAACCCTGTTGATGAGAAATACTTGTACACTAAAGGAAAATATAAAGGAGATATATACGATAAACTCGTAGCAGCAATGGATGATTCTAATGCTGTATATCAATGGCGTAGGAAATATGTTCGTAAAAATATGAGTGGCGTTGTACCTACGTTGACGGCTAATCAAGGAGAAGGTGGCCATAATGTATGTCTTGTTAAAACAAAACAAGGTATACGAAAAATGACACCTAAAGAATGTTTTAATACACAAGGATTCCCAGAATCTTTTGTATTACCTGATATTGCTGATGGTCGTTTATATAAACAAGCAGGTAATAGTGTATGTGTATCTGTTGTTCAACGAATTGCTGAACAAATGTTAGTGGCAATGAAATAGGGGGTAATAAAATGCGAAAGTTATTAGTATTATTAGGGATTGTTTGTATTTTTGCATTAAGTGGATGTGGAAAATCTGATGATATTTCAGGAACCTGGGTGCCGAAACAACAAGAAGGAACAGGAATTAGTAGTATTGTTTTAGAGAAAGAAAATGATTTCACATATAAAGGTGTTGTCAATTATACAGATGGAAAGCAAATCTCTTCCATGTATAAATACGATAAAACTTATAATTCTATTGAAGAAGATCCATCTGATGTTATTAAAAAGAAAAAAGAATATAATATTTATGGTCGTATTGTTTTGAATTTTGATGATAAACATACAATAGCTCATATGGGACAATCAGTACAACCAGAAGATACATTTATAAAAAAATAAAATGAACAAGTTGTGTTCAACGAATTGCTGAACAAATATTAGTGGCAATGAAATAGGGGGTAATAAAATGCGAAAATTATTAGTATTATTAGGGATTATTTGTATTTTTGCATTAAGTGGATGTGGAAAATCTGATGGTATTTCAGGAACTTGGGTGCCTAAAATCCATTCAGATAATATGAGAGTTGAAAGTATTCAATTTACTAAAGAAAATGATTTTTCATATAAAGGGATTGTTACTTATAGTGATGGTAAACAAGTAACTTCTACTTTTAAATATGATAAGCAATATAATGAAGTTGGTGAAGAACCTGCTGATGCATTGAAAAAAGAAAAAGAATTTAAAATACATGGTCGTTTATTCATGCAATTTAATAATGAGTATACAGAAGCTACTTTTGATAATGATTCAAGACCTGAGTATATTTTTATAAAAAAATAGAAATATATAAGCCCTACAAAATAAATATTTATTGTTTTGTAGGGTTTATATTTGTAAACTTATTCTATTATTCAAATTTCTATTGACAAATTATTACTTATCATTAATAATACGATTATAGATATATAGAAATGATATGAACTTGCGGGAACAGGTTGATATTAATAATAAAGGCCCTATTAGATTCATAAGGAGTATTTTATCGCTAGATGAATCTAGCGATTTTTTTGTACCTATTAGGAGTGAGAAAATGCGAAAATTATTAGTATTATTGGGAATTATTTGTATTTTTGCATTAAGTGGATGTGGGAAATCTGATGGTATTTCAGGAACTTGGGTTTCTAAACAACAAGATGGAGTTGGAATAAGCAATATTGTTTTAGAAAAAGAAAATGATTTTACATATAAGGGAACTGTAAATTATGGAGATGGAACACAAATCATATCTATGTATAGATATGACAAACAATTTAATGCTATTGAAGAAGATCCATCTGATGTTAAAAAGAAAGAAAAAGAATATAATATTTATGGTCGAATTGTTTTGAAGTTTAACGATGATTATACTTTAGCTCATCGTGGCGATTCAGTTCAATTAAAAGACACATTTACAAAAAAATAAAAATAAAAAGAACAAGTCCTATGAAGTTGGCGGGAACCTTCTTCATAGGGCGGAATTAGTGAAGGCCCACTAATCCGCTTTTACTTGTTCTATGAAGGTTAGTATACCATACATAGGACATTTTAAGCTAGTGATTACAGGGTGTAGTCACTAGCTTTTTTGTATTTTTTCATAAGTTTTTCTTATGCTGATTTGCAAATGCTTTATAATCATATTGGGAATTATAAAGTTTTTGCAAGTTAGTAATAGGAGGGTGTTGTATGAAACAAGCTAACTTATATTTCAATTATGAAATTTGCAAACAATTAAATGATGCATATCGTCATTTACATCACGATCCATATGCTATGTTAGGTGATTTACATTATTTCTTTTACTTTTCACCATCTAATTTTGAGCTATACGGCCTGTTAGTTACTATCTACGATAAAAGTATCATAGATACATGGAAAACTGGCTTACAACTCAAAATAAGTGATATTTTGATTGGTTTATGGGAAGCAATGCGTGTATATGGATTTTACCATAAACGGTTTAGAAATAAACAGATGGAAAAAGCATTCGCTTTCTATCGGTAGATTTCTAATTATTGGCTGTATTACAATATTATAAGAGAACACGTCGTTGTATAGACGGAACCAAGGTGGTAAGGAAGCACTTGTAAAACTTCACTTCGTAGTCCCCACGAATGTCAAAGGGGAGCAGCTAGGAACTTTAGCCATTCTAAAAGGATCTTTTTATCCCTGGTAGATCTTGCTGTGATGGGCGATGACGGCCTAAACGGTCTGGGTGGATGTTCTGATGCTTACGGGCATGGAGGTCTAGCGGAGTTCCTGGGCAGAACTGGGAAATGATGAAACTAGGCGGCGGAAACGCTAGGAGTCAGGGATTGATAGCAATGCGACGGCGAAACGGTGCCTGTTATTACTCTGCTCTCTTCCTACAGATACACTTTATATTCCCTTGATACCAATTACTATTAAAACCAGTTTTTAAAGGGCTTAGTGCGCCTGTAGGGAGGGAGTTTTCTGCTTCCGCTCTGGCTCTACAATACCTGTTAACACATCTGATTTACAGAATCAAGCAAAAACACTCGGCTGAACACCTCGTGTTTTTACTAGTAATTAGAAAAAGAAAACGGAAATATTATGTATAGAAATTATGGTAGTATATTTTAGCCAAAGCGTAAAGCGTACTAACTTAGATAATAACTATGATTGTAGGCTTTTTTGCTTTTGTGTTTTATAGGAATTTATAAAATTAGTACTTGCAAATACATCGTATTCGATGTATAATAAAAACAAAGGTAAGGGGCGTTTTAAAGGAGTATATACCATGAGCAAATACAGTGAATTTCTAAAAAGTGTAAAAGAATCTCAATTGACTAAGTTCTTCGGTGAAGTGAAACACACTTCTAATAAGTACTTTAAATTTAACCACGTAATTAGCAACGATGAAATCATCATCGTAACTAACAACGTGAAATTTGTTAAAGATAACCCAGTTTTAGTAATCGACAATAACAAAGTTGTATATTTAAAAGACTGGAACGTTGTTGAAGTTCGCAATTACAACAAAGACCTATACGCATTTGCGGTTAAATTGAACCGCAAATACTGGAAGGAATACACATTCAAAAGTGATTTCGATGATATGTGTTTCGAACAAGCAGATACATTCGATAGCTTAAAAGCAGTAGCAGAAATGCAAAATGATACTGAAATCGCATTAGGTTGGGGAAAATAAGGGGTTACTTATGAAATTCAATGACGTTATGACATCCGCAGAAGCTGCGGAGCGTTGGAAAATTAGTCCTGTTACAGTGAAGCAGGCGTGCTCTGGTCAACGGAACACGCCACCTCGATTCACGTCGGAAGAGTGTAGAAAGGCAAAGGGAACTTGGCTAGTATCTCGCCAGGGCATGGAACGATTGTATGGGGAGGAACCAAGAATGTTAACAGTGATTAATTGTACATCTAATTTACATCAAATAATGGGAACTGCGGAATCCTATGCGGAGGCATGGGACATGATATATGAACGTGAAATGCGCCAATCTCCATGTATCGGTAAGTGGGACAAGGCCGCCTGGGATGAATACGATATGAAAGAAGAATTTCCTAACTTTGTATGGCCTGAAGGTGTTGACTACGTTTGGACTGCTGACTGGATAGCAGAAGTCATTCCTGATCCGAAGGAATACAATGAGGAAGGTATAAGAAATTTAATTGATAATTTGCTATTATCTTATGAAATAATAGAAGAAAATGAGTAACAAGTAAATTTTGACATCATTTAAATTAAAAAACACATAAATATAGTTAAATACGAAAGTATAAAAATCAGTAAAAAGAATAAGAAAAAGTAGCTAAAAAGCCTTGATTTAGCTGCTTTTTTAGTTCATATATAGTATAATATAAGTATACCTAATGCTATATTAATAGGTATTCTAACTTATATTTTATATCAGTGTGTATATAGTAGTGAGTTTAGCACATCTCTAAAACAGCGCCTCTCGTTGCGTTATAGATAAATAATAGTTACTGATATAGATTGAGTTGGATTATGAAAAACAAATATATAAATAATTTAATTTATTTGTTGATTTATTTTTTGAATATAAGCCCTGGAGGCAGTTATGAATCATGCATTTGATCCAACACAAGAACAGGAATTGATTATTGATAAATGTAAAGCATTACAAAAAGGTGAAAAACTACGTGTAGCAGCTTTTGCAGGTGCGGGTAAAACTTCAACCATTATATTAATTGCTGAAGTTTTAAGTAAACAATACCGTAAAGGTATTTACTTAGCCTTTAATAAAGGTATTGCTGAAGAAGCTAAATTAAAGCTTCCTAATCATGTTGAAGCTAGAACTTTTCATAGTTTAGCGTATCGCCAGGTTAGTAAAAATATTATAAAAAAATTGCGTTATACGCATTTTTTTATGTTGAATAACTTTCTTGATTTTATTAACACTACACTTTCAGTACAAAAACTAACCTTTACTCAATATAATGAAATTTCAAAAAGAGAAGTAAAAGGAAGTATAACATTAACCCCTGCTCGTCAATTTAATATTGTTAAAGCAGCTGTTGGACTATATTGTCGTAGTGAAGATACCGCTCCTAAAAAATGGATTATGGAATATGCTGCTAGACACGTATTACCATATGATAATCTTACGCTAGATAAAAAAAGTGTTAAGTGGTTAGAATCTAACTTATTCCCTTATGTAAAGGCTGTTTGGAAGGATTTTAAAAGCCCTAAAGGAATTTTTCAAATTCCTCATGATGTATATTTGAAAATCTTTGCACTAAAAGCACCTCAATTACCATATGATTATATTTTGTTCGATGAAGCACAAGATACAGATGGCCTGATGCTATCTATTTTAAATGCTCAAACAAATACAAGAATCATATTTGTTGGTGATCCGTATCAACAGATATATGATTGGCGAGGTGCCGTCAATGCGATGGAACGTATTGATGGTGATATGTGTTATTTAACTAAGTCGTTTAGATTTGGTGAAAATATTGCATCTGTAGCTGATTTGTTTTTAAACTATTTATCTTCCCCTGAAACCATTTCTGGTGGCAATCCAGATATTGGGCTAATAGATTCTGAAACATTATATCCTGAAGATATTGATGTGATTTTAACACGTACTAATGCAGGTGCTATTAGCATAGCTATTGATTATATGTTGGAATATCCTGACAAAAGAATTAATCTTCATAATTTAGATGGTTTAACTAATTTAGTTAACACCGTTAGAGATATTTCACATCTTAAAAAAGGCAATCCAGATATTGAAAATGAGGCCCTTAAAAACTTTGATTCTTATGATGAATTAGCTGAATACTGTATTGCGTTTAACGATTCTGATTTATGTCTAGCGTTCTTATTAGAAAAGTCACGTGGCTATAAAGCAGTAAAACAAGCCGTAGAAGAATGTCATTGTACAAATCCAGATGTATCTATAACTACTGTCCATAGATCTAAAGGATTAGAATGGAATAATGTTATGTTAGCAGCGGACTTTCAACCGATTAGCTATACAGTTAAAGAAGAAGGTGATAAACAGATTGTACGAATTAAAAATAGCGCTGAATGTCGGTTATTGTATGTAGCTGTTACACGAGCAAAAAAGAAATTGTACATTGGTCATATTGCTCCATTAATTGAATCACTGAAAGGGGGTTCTATTAATCGTGACTAATGAACAGCTTAAACAAGCTCTATACATGAGTAAAATTGTATTTAAAGTGAGGTTACGTCAATTAATGGATCGTGATCATCTTTTACAAAAAGAATTGGCTTCTATTATTGACGTATCCCCTATTCTTATTAGTAAATATGTATCTGGGACAGTATTTCCTAGATATAAAAAGTTATATATGATAGCAACCTATTTCAATGTTCCTTTAGAAGTTTTAGTAGGGCAAGATAAATTGACTGCATTATATTTAAAAGAACTACAACAATCTAATACAGTTCCAAAATTTGATAATTTAAAAGCATCTCTACTCAATCAATTTGTTGATACTTATAAAATCGATCCTATATTAGCTGTTAATGAATGTAGAGAAAATATTTATTAAAAAAGAGGCACTATTATGAATGAAAAAGATATACAATACGTCCTTGGTAAACACTTATTTTTAAATAATGTTTGTATTCCTAATGTCAGTATGTATTGTCCAGGTCATACTGAATATGAAGCAGATTTTGTGTATTTTTCCATGAAAACACAATTTCTGACAGAAGTTGAAATTAAAACGAATTTTCAAGATTTTAAGGATGATTTTAACAAAAAGAGGTATCATGATTGTAAAAATGTAAAATATTTGTACTATGCGATGCCTAGAACTCTTTACAATACTTATCGTGAAACAATTGATAGTATGCTTGGCGATGCAGGCCTAATCCTTATTGATGAAACTACTACTGTTAATCATGGTGTTCAATATACTTTTGGTGGGTTCATTAAGCGAGCTAAGGAAAGAGAAAATTGGTATTCTTTAAGCCCTACTGGTTTGATGCACTATTTGCGCATCGGCTGCATGAAGTGGGTAAACCGATAGCCTTATATTAATAATAAGTTTGGTATCTATCTAAAACATATTTGATATTTAAAATTATAAAACAATAAATATATTAATATAATTATAGTTTTATATATAAAACTATAGAATATAAACCCGTGAGGTAATAAATGAATAAGGTATCTATCACCAAAGTATTTAAATACCGCTGTTTTGAGCCAGTTGAAGGATTAGCATTATTTGATGAAGCTCTTGATAATCGTCATACGTTGTGGAATAAATTAGTTGAAATTGATAGGGATTTTAGAGAAAAAAGCTCTCAAATTATTACGCCTATTCAAAGCGATTATCAAGTTCTTGATCAAGAAATTAAAAATTTACAAGATTCTATTAAAGCTATTAAGCGTAAAACTAGATCAACTGCAAAGGAAGAAACACGTAACATTCAGGATACAATTAAAGAACTAAAAGTGAAGCGTAAAGAAGCCTATCAAGAATTTAAACGGTTAAAACATGTAGCTATTGAACGTGAAAAACCGCTTCTTGATTGTCTTAATAATGAACGTAAAGAAAAAGTTAAACAATTGCGTTCTGAAAGTGGATTACATGGCTTTAATTTTGACGATGTAATTCATAATATATATGATGTTGCTCGTATTAAAGCGATGAAACAAGGTGCTTTATTACAATTCAAACGATACTCAAAAAATGGAAAGATTGCTGTTAGACCCTATTCAAGTTCCCCTTTATATGGTTCTGATATTCATAGAGTTAACACAATCTTTTATATAGAACCAGTAAATCAAGAACTATATAATAGCTCTATTAGAGGCGTTAGAAAAAAAGCTAGTGTAACACGATGTCATATTCGTGTAGGTTCTGCTGATAAAGGAAAACCTATTTTTGTTACATTGCCAATGGTATATCATCGTCCTTTACCTATGGATGGGAAAATCAATGCTATTAATGTTAAGCGTCACTATATTGATCATAAACCTATTTATGAATGCCTTATTACCGTAACCTATGCTATAGAAGCTCCTACTATTAATCCTAATTCATGTGTGGCCGTCGATTTAGGATGGCGTATGACTAAGGATGGATTGCGTGCTGCATATGCAACTGATACAGATGACAAGACGATTGAATGTATCGTTACACAACGTCAATTAAATGAGTTTGATACCATTCGTGGATTATCATCTACTCGTCAAAAACACTTTAATGATTGTATTCATGTTATAAAAGCTTGGATGGCTAATAAAAATTTACCTGACTGGCTAACTGATGCAGTAGCTTATATAGATAAATGGAAGTCATACAAACACATATTTGATTTATATGATGCTTTTTTACAACATAAAAAAAGTGGAAATCAAGAAATTGTATCGTATTTAGAAGCCTATATAGAAAGAGAAAATCATTTACGAACTTGGCAATCTAATTTACAAGATCAAGTTATTGCTAGAAGAAACTATGAATATCAAAATTTTGCAGCTAAATTGGCTAATATGTATGATGTATTAGTATTAGAAAAGCTATCTATTACTGATATTGTTAAACATCAAAAAGCAATTATTGGTAGTCAACAATCTACAGCGTTAGATCGTAACCGTACTATTGTAGCTCCTTATGAATTGAAAACAATTTTAATCAATGCATTTACAAACAGGGGCAAACAGTTCGTTGAGGTGAATGCAAGTTATTCTACTAAAGTTTGTCATCATTGTGGTGCATTAGAAGAAGTGCATCAATCTTCTATTATGCATACGTGTACACAATGTCATACTGTTTGGGATCAAGATTATAATGCGTGTATTAATCTCCTAGCTCTATATAATCATGATAATAAAGTAGGTGTTTCTTATGTATGAATTATTAGCTATCCTTTTTATTATTTTTATTTGTGGTATTATGGCGTTTCTTCTTATTCTTTTAACAGATCATTAATTCGACCTATATTTAAGTATTAAATAGTAATGAGTTTAGCACGTTTCTAAAACTTTGTATAAACACATGGTATTCTTATTGTTTATTAGGATAGTAAAGTAGGTATTTTATATGAATAGTACATTAGCTGCCATTATTTCTTGTATTCTATTGGTGTTATTAATATTGAATCTTTCTGAAATGGAATTTAAGTTTGGTTTTAATCCTTTGAGTATTCCAATTATATTATCTACTATTGCTCTTATCATTTATTTGATCGTTAATTTTGTATTATAACCCTATATTTTGGGGTTAAGTAGTAGTGAGTTTAGCATATCTCTAAAACCGCAAACTAGACGAAACACTAAATATTAAAGGTTAAGTAGTAGTGAGTTTAGCACATTTCTAAAACGTTTGATAAAGAAAGCCATACAATAATCATTATTTTATTAGAAAGAAGGTGAATATATGCTCTTATTGATTCTTCTGTTTTGTATTGTTATTGCCATGGCAATTATTGTAAGTAAAATCAAATTTAATTTAAATTTAACCAATAAGGATATTTTAATTAGACTTGGTTCTATTATCGTATGTTGTGGTATTGCTTTGTTCTCAATCATTACACTTGGAATTATCATTAGTGAACTTGATTCAGGCACACAGGGATTTATCCTAACTACAATTACAAGTATTACATTATTCCTGGTGATTATTTTGTTTGGAAGAAAAAAACAATAATAAATAAAAACATTAAATAATTAATATATTAGTGTTTTTATATATTATATATGGAGGCTAAATTATTTGTAATTTATATATAATGCGTTTCGCTTTATGTGTAGGTACAGTGCATTTTCTGATAATTTAGTTTGGCCAGAAATTTAATCTCCCATAAGATTTCTGGCTTGCCTCCTATCTTTTTACTTGTAGTGAGTTTAGCACATCTCTAAAACTACCACTGTTGTTTTTGTTGATTTAAAATATGAATATTTGATTATGATATAATTATAGTGGAAGGTACCTCCCTTCCATGTAGATAGAATATAAACCCTTTGAGGTATAATTACATACATATCTTTTAGGGATATTCTATCTGCATATTTGTATATGCAGATTTTTTATTGTGTAAGGGATTAGAAAGGATTGTTAGATGAATGTATGTAAATCATTGGGAATGCTAGCTATAGCCTTGTTAGTATCAACTAGTCACTGCGCTGCTATGACAGCTACAGAAATTGTGTATGATACTGTTGGGGACAATGATATAGCTAATGCTATTTTGTATTATTGTGAACAAAATGGTGTAGATCCATTATTGGCCACGGCTACCTTTGAAACAGAAAGTGGTTTTAATCAAGCTGCTATTTCTAGTTCTGGTGCTATTGGTATTACTCAATTAATGCCATCTACGGCTGCTTCTTATGGACTTAATCCATATAATCAATATGAAAATATTGAAGCAGGTGTTCGTTATTTGGCCGATAATTTAAATCGGTATAGTGGAACAGATTGGCAGGCTACCTACGCTGTTGCAGCGTATAATGCGGGCCCTGGTGCTGTTGATGCATATGGCGGTGTTCCACCTTATGGAGAAACTATTGATTATGTAAATGCTGTATCTGATAGATATAGTCAATTATTAAGTTTAGAAAATTAATTAATAAAATAATTTGTTGTATAAAATATTAATATAATAATATTTTTAATTATTAATATGATATAGGTAATGAATATAAGCCCTTGGAGGCCACAATGAATTTAGAACAATTGGGAAAAAAAGCCCGTCCTATTTGGAAGAAACATGGACGGAAAATAGCTGCTATTACTGTTGGCTTAGTTGTAGCCATCGGACTATACAATTATTATGATAATCACGTGATTAAACAAAGCCCTGAATACATGATTGAACAGTTAAATACGGCCATTCAAAACGGTGATAGAGATACCGTATATAAATATGTCAATCTGTATAACTTAATTGATGAAACGGCTAAAACAACTTCTCTATTAAATGTTAAAGTTGAAGATTGGGCTAATGGTGCTGATGCGTTATCAGATAGCATTAATCGTGATCAAATGGTGGCTGATGTAGCAGAAAACATTCTTAACAATATTAAAGATAATCACAAAATCATGTATACAGGTGATGCCAATAATATTGTAGCTAAAGGTATACGGATGCTTGGTATTAATGATTTGGAATTTGAATCTATTCATTTAACCAAAGAAAAATCAGATGTACCAATTTTAGATTTAACAGTTCATGACACAAATAAAAAAGATGTGAAATATGTTATCCATATTCGTCTTAAAAAAGTTGACAATAGATGGATGCTTGATCAACTCGTAGCAGCTGATACAGTCATTAAAACTCGTTTAGTAGATTATAAGCAAAATTTAACGGAAGAAAATAGAAATACAATTGCTTTGTTTAATAAACTCATTAAAATCAGTAATCCTACTGTATCTATTCAAGATTTAGCAAAACCAGAATTATCGCCTAAAGAATTATTTAAATTATCAAAAGAAGAAAAGGAAAATCTATTTAAATTAAAATCTAAACTCAAAATAGAAGCTCCTATCTTGCTAGATGCTAAAGTAGATTCTGCAAAAGCTATTGTTACGTTCACAGATAAAAATACAGGAACTATTATTAAAGAGTTACCAATTGATATTGCTAAAGGTTCTACTACTATTTCTTATGATAAAGATGTTAATTACACTGATAAGGCACAAGAATTATTAGCGGATGCAATCAAGAATAATCGTGTATTAGTATCTATAACCATTCAATCTGTTACAACAAAAGATGGTACTAAAACGTTAAAACAATAAAAATATAAATTGTTTTATTATTTTAATTATTAATATATTAGGAGGAAGTATAATGACAGAAAGAAAAACAATTCAATTAATTAATGAGGATACAGGAGAATTAGTCAATTCACCTGATAAACTATTCATTTCTGAAAGTTCATTAGATGGTATTTCACCAGATGATTTTGAGATGGATGTGGAGGATGAAGAACATGAAGAATATGGAGATGAGTAAACAAAGTACATCTGGAATTAATAAAATTGAAGCGAAACGTCAAGAAGTAATTGATTATATCTTGACGGAAATTAATAATGGTAATCCTCATGTCTTTAATAACCCTAACCATCCATCTTTATTTGAACAATACAATTTTAAAACCGATAAAACATATAGCGGAATGAATCGGTTTATATTAGCCGTTTCAGCTAGTTTGGAAGGGTATAAAGACCCTCGTTGGTTAACTTTTAAACAAGCAAAAGAGTTAGGGTATTCTGTAAAAAAAGGTACGCATGGTACAACGTTAGAATATTGGGAACGCATTCCTGTAAAAATAGATAAACTTGATAAGGATGGAAATCCAGTTTTCGATGAAAATGGTAAACCCGTTCAGGTTACTAGAACGAAAGAAGATGGTACCCCAGTGATGCGTTGGATGGGTAAACCATTTACTGTTTTTAATGGTGAACAAATTAATGGTATTCCACCTTATGAACGCCAACCGATTACAGAAGAACAACGTATTAAAGAGTTAGAAACTATCATTAATCATAGTGAAGCCCCTATTCATTATGATAGTTTAGAGGCTAATTATTACCAAAGAAAAACAGATACGATTCATTTACGGCCGAAAGATGACTTTAAATCTATGGATCAACTCTATGCAACGGCGCTACATGAGATTGCGCATAGTACACAACATCCTAATAGGTTGAATCGTCAATATATGGAAGCTTCTAATCCACTAGAAGAATTACAAAATTATGCTAGAGAAGAAGTCGTTGCTGAATTTACAGCGGCTATGTTAAATGCTAAATATAATTTGCCGTATTCAGAACGAATGGGAAAAGATAATTCTACATCGTATATTGAAGGGTGGCAGCAAGTATTTAATGAAAGCCCATTAGAACTTATTGAAGCCTTAAAAAAAGCAGAACAAGCTGCCACATATATTGAAAATAATATGCTCGTTCTTGAACAAGAACAAACAGAGCAGCTAGAACAATCTCCTTCTCTCAATCAATATTCTTTAGATGATTTAGAAGTTCATTTTGATTGGGCTGAAGGAATGGTTACTGATAAAGATGGTAAAAGTTATACACGTATTGGTGTACTACCATCTAAACTATCTGACTTAGGTTCAGATACTGGTAATTACTATTCTGATAATTTGATTTTAAAAGGCAAAGCGGCTCAACAATTTTTAACTGATGCCGCTCGTCAAGACTATTTTTACTCTGAACTTGGACATTCTAAATGTTCATTTACTATTAAAGTCAAAGACTTTGAATTTGGTGATCGATTCGACTTAGGGGATAGTTATATTAAAAGTGCTAATTTAAACGGTAAAAAAGAAGTTGGTGGTATTGAATACTTTAATAATTTTCTAGTAAAGACTTTTGATGTAGACCCTCATACATTAGAAAATTTAGTATCGCAAGAGCAACAATTGATTGCTGAAGGCAAATTACCTTCTATCACTAATTGCCCTAATGGACAAATTATTACTAATGATATGAACCAGGATAATCTGATTCCCTCTTCAAAAAAAGAGAATACAGTAAAATTTGATAAAAACTTTGCAATTAGTTTACGACATAAAGAAGGGTTTTTATGCCGTAATACTAATATGATTGTTCTTGGTGGTGGTACATCATTTGATTATCTATTGCAGGATACACCAGAAAAAATGATTGGCCCAGATGATGGCTATAGAGAGTATGGTGGCCATTTTTACGCTTTAGATTATGATCCTGAAAGTCCTAATTTATATAAAGGCGATTATGCCATTCAGTTAATGAATGATATTGTTTTAGAAGATATGACTGTTCATTTAGTTAATGCCAACAGAACTATGACAATACCAGATGGAACTGGTTTTGATTCTGAAAACCCATCTAATGTACGTAGTTGTTTAGGTGTAGTCGATAAATTAGGAATTAATTTCCATATTATTGATAAAAATGGTGAACTTCATACTTTTGAAAATCGTATTGATTTAGGTGATTTAGATACTATTTCTAAAACGCCAATGCTTGACGTTTTAAAATCAATGGAAAAATGGACTAGTGTTAAATTAGAAGGATTATCTGATGATGTTCATGCTATGGTTGAAGAACTGGAAGATAGACTGAAACGTAACGAACTACCATCCCCTTCTGTTCAAACTAATCCTAAAATTTATACAGAAAAACTACAGGCACTTTATAATTCGCATTCTAACCCTGAAAAATATGCAGAAGCATTAAAATCCGTTAAAGAAATGTTAAATGTAACACAAACTAAGGATTTATCTCAAAAGCCTAAAGTTGGTTTATCTATTTCTAAACCTAAAGGAAAATCTGGATTAGAACGTTAACCTTTTATTGTTAAAATTATTTATTGTATAATATCTAAAAATATTTATTGTTTTATATATTGATTGTTTGAATATAAACCCAGTGAGGATATAAATGAATACACTTTATATTGCAGAAAAGCCTAGTTTAGCTACTGCTATTGCTAAATATTTAGGTGGATTTACTAAAAGTAAAACAGCGTTTGAAAAAGGTGATACTAAAGTTACTTGGTGTTATGGACACGTATTTGCAACGGTTGATCCTGAAGAATATGATCCTAAATATCATAGATGGACTGTTTCTGATTTACCTATTATCCCATCAGATTGGATTTTAAAACCACGTGCAGATGCTAAGGAACAAGTTAAAGCCATTAAAGAAATGTTGCAGTGGGCTGATGTTGTGATTCATGCAGGTGACCCTGATCGTGAAGGTCAATTACTCGTTGATGAAGTCTTAGAATATTACGATTATAAAGGAACAGTTAAACGAATTCTTATTAACGCTACCGATGATACCTCTTTAAAACGTGCGTTTGATTCTATTGTAGAAAACAGTCAATTTAAAAACTTATCACAAGCAGGTTTAGGCCGTTCTAAAATGGATTGGTTATTAGGAATGTCTGGTACACGTTTATATACGCTCCGTTATCAACACTTAGGTGGTAAAGGTAAACTAAACGTGGGTCGTGTACAAACGCCTACACTAGCTTTGGTAGTGAATCGTGAACATGAAATTGTCAATTTTAAAGAACAAAAATTCTTTGATATTCATGCGACTATTTCTGTAGATAATGAACAATTTAAAGGAAAATTAGTTCATGAAGGCTATATTGTCGAACAATCAGAAGCAGAAGCCCTTATGAGCGCTTGTAAAGCAGCAGGAACAGCTACCATTAAAGAATGGTCTGTTAATGATAAAAAAGAGGCCCCTCCCCTTCCATATTCCCTGGATTCTTTACAAGGATACATGAATAAAAAAGCAGGATGGTCACCAAAGAAAACACTTGATGTCACCCAGAAACTATATGAAATGAAATATGTGTCTTATCCTCGTTCTGATTGTAACTATTTGCCTATGGGGCAATATAGTGATGCACATGATATTTTAGATGCTATTTCTCGTGGTTCTACGTTACCTAGTGATTTTTCTAGTCATGCTAATACGTCGTTACAATCTAAATGTTTCAATGATAAGAAAATTACAGCCCATCATGCTATTATTCCTACTCGTGAAGCTCCGTCTGGATTAGATGCAGATCAGCAACTTTTATATGATGAAATTGCTTTACGATATATTTTGCAATGGTACCCTGCTATGGAGTTTACCGAAACAAAGTATGTATTTTCTGTTGCTAGCGAAGATTTTAGTGGCCGTAGTGTATTTATCCGTGATAAGGGATTTAAAGCCCTTATAGGCTCAAATAAAGAGGATGAAGATACAAATGATGTATCCGTTGCTCAAAAGGCCGTAACCGCTGCTACAGGAGATTCCGTTACTGTATCTGACGTTGACTATAAAGAAGGTGTAACAAAACCACCTAAACGATTTACAGAAGGTACATTGTTAACAGCCATGGCAAATATTCATCGTTTTGTTTCCGATCCTGAATTTAAAGAAAAATTAAAACAGATTAAGGGGATTGGCACGCCTGCTACTCGTTCAACGATTATTGCAGGGTTAATTGATAATGGATTCATTGCTTTAGATGGTAAAGCTCTCCGCCCTACTGCATTAGGGGAAGAGCTAGTTAAACATATTCCTAGTATTATTACAGCCCCTGATATGACGGCTAAAATGGAACTTTCCTTAATGGATGTAGAAAAAGGAACTACTTCTTTAAATGCAGTAATGTCTGAATATGAATCATTTCTTAAAGGATTGGTAGAAGCAGAAACAACAATTTTTGCTCAACCACCAAAAATTGAAGGTGTTGAATGCCCTGTTTGCCATGAAGGTGTACTTATTTTAAAAAAAGGTAGTAAAGGCCCATTCTGGGGATGTAGCGCTTATGCTCAAAATGGATGTAAAGCTATTTTCTCTGATGCTAATGGTAAACCTGCTATTTATGAATGTCCTGATTGTCATAAAGGATTTTTAAAGCAACGAAAAGGCAGTAAAGGTACTTTCTGGGGCTGTAGTAATTATCCTGATTGTAAATGTACTAAAGAGGATGCTAAAGGCAAACCTAAACTATAAAATGATTAATAATTAAAATTCTTAATCAATAAAAATATTAATATATTTATTGATTTATATTTTAAACTATTGCATAGGAGATATAAATGTCCTCATTAATTGAAAAACAACAAGATTTTAAAGGTTCTATTAATGAAGTACCTTTTGAACGTGAAGAGGTATTTGATGCAACGGCATCTATTGTCAATGCGATTGAACATAGATGGCCTATTACCTGCTCAAAAGAAACTATAGAGGCAATTAAAGGATATGTGGAAGGTCATGAGGCCTTACATCCATCCTTCTCTTTCAAAAAATTTGAACGAGAAAATACAAATCGTATTGCATATACAACTGAACCTAAAGAGGTATGGCTTAGTTATGAACGGTCTGATTACCTTAAAGAAGCAGGTACAACATTACCATTAGCACTAACTGCATCTCTTACTAAAGATCAAGAAGCTGTTCAAGATTTTGAACAAGCAATGGATACCTGGGAAAAAGAAAAAGAAATTAAAGGTGAACAAAAGAAAGAAGAATACAAAGAACTTACAGAAGAAGAAGCCCTAAAATTAGTTGCTTCTAATGGTACTGAATTATTGTATTTGCCTGATAAATATCGTAATAACGAAAAAATTGTATCGGTAGCCATCTCTAACGATGAAGATGCATTCCGTTATGCAGGTATGTCTGCTCGTGATAATGACCGTTTAGCTAGACAAGCCATTAATGCTGATCCAGATAATGTTAAATATCTAGGGCAAACACTACGTAATGATCCTGATTTATATCAAATGGCCATTGAACGTGACAATGACCTCATTAAAGATATTCCTGTGGCCATGCAGCATAATGCAACGATTGAAAAGATTATTGCTAAAGATAATCGCCGTCAATTTGGGCTTACTATAAAAAAAGCCAATGAAGGAGCTGAATTGACACGATGAGGCGTAAAAGACAATTGAAAAAAAGAAATAATAGCCCTAGTCCGATTGTAACTACAACGGCTATGAAACAACGGCAAAATCATAAGCATACAAAGAAAATTGGTGATGTAATTGTAACCATACCATGCTTTGGAAAAAGTCGTTCCCGTTCTCGTTAGGTGATTCTATGAAGTGGGTTAATCATAGAATTATTACTACCTCTATTGCATTTCTCCTAACACAAAATATTCCTTTTGTGTTAGGAGCGTATGCAGGGAGTACGTTACCTGATCGGCTTGAAGCTCATAAAAAACGGTCTAATCTAACCTATTACAATCATAGACAAGTGACACACTGGTTTATTCCTTATATGATTGCTTTTACATTTCTTGCCATACTAGGATTTGTTATTAATCCTTTCTCTGAAGTATCTTCATTGTTTTTTAAAGTTACACTTGGCGGGCTATTTGGTTGTATTGCTCATATTGCTGAAGATGCAGTAACAGGAACTGTTCCAGGGTTAACATTACACTCTCGTATGGGGAAAGCATTTTTTAAAACTGGGGATAATAAAGAATATGCAGTATCTGCTATTTGTATTGTTCTTACAATAATTACTCTTATTATTATTGGAATCTCTTATCCATTACAATTGTTATTTTAATTAGGAGAAATTTTCACAATGGAAAAAATGGAATTCAAAACAAAATCTCAACTTGCACAAGAACGTTTTCATGAATACTTAGAAAATAAATTAAAAACAGATGGTTATAGTGAAGTCGAATCTGACTTGTACTTTAAATTTGAAGAGTATATTAATAATCGGCTAGCTACTATTGAAACTACTATGTCGATGGTAGCTAATGGTATTGCTATACAAAAAGATACTGGTGTTGCATTATTACGAGAAGTCCCTAATGATGAAACGTTTACAATTCTTTTTAATGGGTCAGAGCAAACTGTATCTCGTAATCAATTTATTGATTATATTGAACGTAAAGCTGTAGAAGCTGTTGCCTCTGGTATTCCTGTACTCCCATATGAATATAGTTATTTATTTAAGCAAGCACCTTCTTTAAATCGTGTAATGAAATCTAGTGGGGAGTACCCTGTTAAATTAGTAGCCATGATGCTACAAAAAAATGCTAATTCTAATGTTCCTGAATTAGTGTGCTTATTCTCTACTATTACAAATGATCTATTTTCTTATCGTTTTAGAAAAAATAATAAGTACGATATGTTCACTCCAAATTACAATTCTACATTTGAAGTTAAAGATAAAGCTAATATTGGTAAATGCTTTATGTTACGAGTAGCGCCTAGCCGCAATTCTGGTCTACTTAGAATCATTGATATGATTCCAATAGAATCTAATGATGAACCTAGTGATCGTCATAGTGCTATGGAAGAAACTATGACACGGGTTTACTAATATGAGGCCACGTTCTCCTGAAGTAATTAAAAATTTACAAGAATTAGATCCTTCTAAATGGCTTGATAGCCCTTATTTACGTCAAGCTGATGAAGAATCATTACTGACTTTATTACAACGTAAACCAGAAGGATTTAAAACGCTTTTAAATAGCTCCTATTCATTTATACGAGATATTGTATTACGTCGTGATATTTTAATTACTATACTTAAAATTAGGCCTCATTATATTAAACTAATACCTGCTAAACACTTATCAGAACGATTGTTTAGTATCGTCAATCAGGCTATTGAAAAAGATACTGACGAATTAAGTAAAAAGTTATTAATTGATGCCTTAGCTGTTGCCAAACAAGAACTATTAGATTATAAGGATGCTCAAACTATGGAAATAAAAGAAAATACATCCCCTTCCTCTTCAACACCACAAGATACTAAAGCGCCATCAGATACAGGCGATGAAATACTACCTGATAACACCCCCTCTTCATCTGATGAATTAGAAAAGCCTAATGAGGTATCTATTGAACCTGAAGTAAATGAAGAATCAATTGAAGAACATAAAGAACCTATTAAAGAGCCTGTTGTTGAAATAGAAAGCGAAACAGAATCTGTTTCAACTAAGGAAAATAATGATAACAATAACTCTACAGATAGCTCATCTCTTGACCCTGCTATTCAAAAAGCTTTTATGGATGCTTCATTAGGTGATTTTACTAAATCGTTAGAACAAAAGATTATTGCTATTGTTACTGATAATAATGTAAAAACTAATCAAGAAATTAAAGAGTTGGTTACACAACATATTACGCAATTATCTAACAATTTAACAGCTCAACAACAAACATTAGAGTTACTTCAGCAAACACTCAATGAACCTAGCAAAGCTTTAATTAATCGCTTTACTGAAGAAAGTGAAAAAGTATCTGTACTCATTAATGACATCCATACGATACTTGAAAATCAGTATAACGAGGCTAAAGCGTTATCAACTAATTTTTCTACACTATTAGAAAAGCCAACGCAAGATTTTTATAATTCATTAGAAACACAAATTATCAATAAAATGAATAGCTGCATTAATGATGAATCAGGTATGCAATTACAAGTAGAGGAAATTAAGAAAAAATCAATTGGATCTATAGAAAAATCAACGCAAGTTGTTGTAGATACAACTAATAATTTAATTGATGCGCTTACAACTAGATATAATCAACAAAAAAAGATTATTGAAGAAGCCAATAATTTCTTTGATAAGAAAGGCTTGATTCAAAATATTACTATTATAGCTGTATTTGTAAATTTATTGCTCTTGTTCTTTATCTTCGTTACACTATTAATAAGAGGATAATTATGGATGTTCAAAAATTATTAGAAACAAATCATTTTAACTTACGTTCTTTAGAATTACAGCCTTATAGAGATACATACGCTGTATGTATGCCCTGTATTGAACGTGATGTAACTATGATAACTTCTTGCGGTGATCGTATTAGAGATAACTATACTGTTGCAGTTTATGTATTATCTCGTAACCCATCTTTATTATGGTGTTTCTCTATTCGGATACAAACGCATCCTTCTATTGTTCCGATTGTATCTCATGCACTAGAAGCTACTGATAGCCTTACGTTAACTATTAAACGTGCAGCTAAGATAGCTAAAAATGAAGGACTTCGTAGAGAAGCACTTTGTTATTCGTTATAAATTAATAAAATACTGTCATGCTCTATAAGCGAGGTGTTTTAACGCTTCGCTTATATTTTTTTGTATACAAATATATTTATATATAAATTAATTTGACAATTAATTATTTTATTGCTAGAATATAGACAATGAATATAAACCACTTTAGGTACATAATTAAGGAGTTGTTATTATGAAAATTATCGCCGTCGCAAGCACTAAAGGTGGAGTTGGTAAATCAACCATTGCTATCAATCTAGCTACTACACTTAATCAATTAAATTACCAGGTAATTTTAGCAGATGCGGATGCTCAACAATCATCCTTCTTATTTGCTGAAGATCGCAAAGAAACTGGCCTCCCTGTTATGAATGCTGTTTCTATTGAATCGCCAGAAGAATTGGATGATGTTATTCAACACAACACATCTGATTACCTAATTATTGATTGTGGTGGCCGTGATACTGTTATGTTCCGTACAGCACTTATCAAGGCTGATATTATTGTCATTCCTGTAACTAGTGGCCAGTTTGATTTCTGGGGTACTACGGATACACTTGATTTAATCCAAGAGGCCAATACCTTTAGAGTACAATCTAAACAAAACGAACCTCATGTAGTATGTGTACTGAACCAGGCTCGTACATTTACTAAAACCCATAAAGAAATTGAAGAAGGTCTAAATGAAATCGTTAGTGAATATAACGTTACTCGTGCTAATACAGTATTAGGCCAACGTGAGGATTATCGACGAGCAACGCTTGAAGGTCAAGGTGTTACTGAATTTAAGCATAGCAGCAAAGCTGCTCATGAAATGCTTTCGTTTGTCAAAGAAATTGAAGCTATCTAATTGTTATTAATAAGGAGATCATTATAATGGCACTTTCCAAAAAACCTATGAAAAAATCTGTAGATACATTTATTAATGCAGGTGGTACAGCCCCTAAAAAAGAAAAAGAACCTAAAGAGTTTGAACGCTTAGAATTACGTGTTCCTCCTGAAATTAAAGCAGGAATCAAAGTATTCGCTGCATTGAAAGACGAAAAAATGATTGATGTTGTTACAGAAGTATTCTTAAAAGGCTGTGAAGCCTATCAACATATTGATGGATTCCCAAAAATTAAGTAAATTCTATAATGAGGAAAGCCCTATACTACATAGGGCTTTTTTTATTTTATTGAAATATATAAAAAAATAAAAATATTAATATATTTGTTGTTTTATATATTAATATATGCTATAATACAGATATGATAGTTGATGTATATATACGTCAAATCTAATTTTATTGAATATAAACCCTTTGAGGTTATTTGTTAGTTGTGAATAGGAGTGTTGTATTATGATTGATTGGATTTTAGATACTATATGGAGCTTTAAATGGATTTTATTAGTATTATTTATTCTTAATGAGTTCAGTCGGGTATGGATTACTTATAATAGAATCCAAACATTTACACAAAAAATAGAGGAAGCTCGCTCTAATATTGCTGTTATTTTGAATCAAAAACTAGAAATTATTAATCAATTTTCTGCTATTGTTAGTCAATATGACGGACATGAAAAGGGAATTCAATTAAAAATATCAAATGATTATACGAAAACAGCTAAGGATGCTACTAATGCATTGTCCTATATTCATGGTGTAGCTATGGCGTATCCTGAACTTAAATCTGATAGTAATTACAATATTTTCCTTGAAAATATCAGTAATAATGAACATTCGTTAACAGAACGTAGGGAAGCTTATAATACATTTGTTAAAGATTACAATACCTATATTACTCAATTACCAACTTGTTTCCTTGCTAAATTATTTGGATACGATAAAGAAACTTATTTTAATAACAATTAATTCATTTAACATTCATTTCATTCGTTATTTTCGTTTTTATTTGATATAATAAGAATAGGATGAACGAATGAATATAAGCCCATGAGGCAATAAAAAAAGGAAGTACATCCATATTGGGGTGTACTTCTTTTTTGTTAATATGTAAAAAGAAAAAATTATATGTAGACCTTAGCTTTTGTTATGTATTAATGCTGCAACTAATTATTCTTATGTTCATCCTTTTTTATGTATAAGAAAGGATACTTTATGAAGCACAAACAACTTTGGCTCACAGCAGCTGTTATGACAATGCTCGGTACAAATATGTCTTTTGCAGCCGTGCAAATTGGGGATAATTCTATCGCAGAAGGCAATCAAGCCATTTCTACAGGTGTTAATTCAATCGCTGTAGGTACGAATGCAGTGGCAACTGGAGATAATTTAACAGGCCCTGTAATTAAACAAAAATTAGCTGAAAATCAAGCTAAACTAGCAGAAATTGAACGACTTACTAAGCTAGTTAATGATGAAACCATTGATTTTAATCAAAAACACGCTATTTATAATCGTGTAGAAGCAGCTAAAAAGAAAATAGCTGAAAATAATGCATTGATTCAAAATACATTACAGCCAAATCTTGATACGGCGAATAACAATTACAATACATTTAAGCCTGAATATGATGAAACCGTTCGTCAAATGAATGAACGATTATCTTATATTAATAAACTTAATTTTAGTTTACTGACAACTGATCCTAATGGCTTAGATACATTAGCTACAGAGTTAAAACAAAAATCTGAAGATGGATTTCCTAGTATTAATAATGATTTGAATTTCTATAAAACGTATATTCAAAACTATATTAAAGCTAAAGGTGATTTAGAAAATATCAAAGCTGATAATTATAGTGGTACATACGGAATCGATTCCATTATGTCCTCAAATGTTCAAGGCCTTGATACCAATAATAAATCTCTTGAATATATTAGGCGTATATACCTTACAAGAGATTATACTATATCTGGATCATATAATGGAAATCCAAATTATATGGAATTCGATTTTAGTGATTATTTAATTACTAGAAAAGCCAATTTAAATGATCAGGAATATGCCAATTTCATTAATACTGTTAATCGAGATTTCTCAAAAGCTCAAACTCTTGTCAACGATTTACCATTAAATGGGGCTCTTAATCAAGATACTAAAAATAATATATTAGATACTCTTGCAGCTCAAAAAGAGCGTTCTATTGCTATAGTAAATGCAAAGCATGAACAATACTTGTATGATTCATTAAAAAACTCAAACCCAACGCAAGCATTACAGCATTTACAAAATAAATTACAATATGAAGAACAATTCAAGGAAGCCACCAATAAAGTTGATACATTATCTCAAAGTAATAATTCATGGCCTAATGCATTTAACTCTTGGTATAAAACCAATGTCACTGATGTTGAAAACTCTAATTCATTAACTGTAACTACATTGTCAAATCAGTATAAGGCTGCCATAGCTGATAAACAAGCTAAACTTGATGATTTAAATGCTAAGGTACAAGCTGCTGATGCTGCAGTCAAAGCTAAACAACGTGAAAATGCTCAATTGCAACCGACACAACAAGAATTAGATGATGCCGCTGCAGCTGCACGTGTGAAAGCAAAACTTGATGCCGATCAAGCTGCACTTGATGATGCCAAACGTACACTTGCACTTAATGACTTAAAAAATATTGGTACCAATGCTATTGCAGTAGGTAATAATAGTCTTGTTACTGGTAAAAATGCTATTGGTATCGGTACGAATAGTTTAATTACAGGTGAAGATGCTATCGGCCTTGGTCGTGATAATACTGTTACAGGCGTAGGTTCTGTCACGATTGGTAGTAACAATTCTATCCAATCTAATAATGCCTTTGCTATTGGTAATAACATTAATATTCCAATTGGTATGAATGATGCTGTTGTTATTGGTAACAATAGTACAGCAAAAACACCTACTACTGTTGATGGCGTAACAGCCGATGCAACTGTATCTATTGGTTCTTCAGGTCATGAACGCCAATTAGTAAATGTAGCTAAAGGTGAAGTATCCAATACATCTACTGATGCCATTAATGGTAGTCAGCTTTACAAAGTACAATCAGAGGTTGATAAAAAGTCCAATACAGATGCTTCTAACCTAACAGGTACAGATGTATCCAAATGGCAAGAAAAACTCGGTACAGGCACTGTAACGGATGGAAATACTGGTTTAGTAACAGGCGATACTGTTTATAAAGAAATAGCGAAAACAAATACAGCGCTTGATACTAAGGCTAATACAGGACTAGATAATATTACTGATGCAGGTAAAACTGTCATTCGTAATGTAGCTAAAGATGCTGTCAAAGTAGTGAATGGTCAAAATACAACTGTTACTACAGGAACTGATGGTGATGCTACAACATATGCAGTAAACGTATCTTCTGATGCAATCAAAGATGCAGTACAACCAGAATTCGATAAAAAAGCCAATAAGGATGCTTCTAACCTAACAGGTACAGATGTATCCAAATGGCAAGAAAAACTCGGTACAGGCACTGTAACGGATGGAAATACTGGTTTAGTAACAGGCGATACTGTTTATAA
>FLSB01010852.1_pt1 | contig 59055 bp, 45 predicted proteins | sample 1550551 | NCBI WGS metagenome assembly FLSB01 (sample SAMEA4031774, study PRJEB14383) | metagenome | biome: human; feature: oral; material: saliva | place: Philippines | collected 2014 | reverse complement strand
ATATTAGGTGGTTATTGCGGCGGGGTCCCACCTCTTCCCATTCCGAACAGAGAAGTTAAGCCCGTTTGCGCCGATGGTACTGCAATGCAATGCGGGAGAGTAGGTGGCCGCCTTCTTTTACAAGAGCCTTGAAGAGAAATCTTCAAGGCTCTTTTTTTGTTGTTGGTTGAATATTGATAGGTGTTGATGTTGTGTTGTGAGTGGATGTTTATTAGGCTAATGAGGCTTTATATGGCTTATAAGTCTAAGGGGCTAATGTAACCAATGGGTCTTATAGGTCTTATAAGTCAAATTAGGCTAATATTTTAATTGAAAACTAAAGTCTTATGCTATTAATGTTTCTTATGTTATTTTTCTTTAGACTCTCGATTTATCATTTGTTGTCACTACTGTCATTCATATTAGCTTGTTAATTTGTTAGGTTCCAGGTGATTTCACGAAGTGATAAAAGTGAAAGCAACTAAAAGTAAGACTAAAATTGGTTATTTACTGCGCATCTATTACATTACAAAACTAGTATTATTCTTGAGAGGTAATAAGGTGTTAAATTGATGAAAGAGCTGATGATAATATTTTATGCATTTAAGCGTTATAGTGTTTAGGTTATTATAATTTGTTTCTAATTTATTGCAATATGATGAAAGGAAAGAATGTAATAGAGGATCAGTCTAATTTTGATGGTCGTGATACTTTAGTTGGAGAAGATGCAGGATTTGTTTTGGATGACTCGGACCCTCTTAAAGATGTTAGAGATTCTTTTGATAAGGGTAGTAATGTTTTTAATCGTAAAGAAGAACTTCGTCGACAAAGAAGGGAGAAAGAAATTAGTGAATTAAAATCGTCGAAGGCTTATATGTTTATTAGTACAATAACTATTTTAGCAGATAAATATTTTTTAGATGCACTTCTTGGTTTTGTACCATCCGTAGGTGACCTTGTCTCATCTATCTTTGGATTACCGTTTATATATGTCACTTTATTTAAGGTCAAGTCTATTCCGCTCACATTAGCTGTCATCTATAACTATTTAGTAGACATTTTATTGGGAAGTATCCCTTTCTTTATCGGTGATGCAATAGATTTTTTCAGTAAGGCTCACGTAAAGAACTTAGATTTAATTACACGCTATGTGGAAGGAGATAAGAAAACAATACGTCAGGTGAGGTCGAAAGCATTGCTGACATCTATTCTTATTATTCTTCTCAGTATTGTCATTTATTTCGTCTTTAAGTTATTGATTGGAGTTACTGAATTGACGTGGACAGTGATTATCTCAGTATTAAAATGGTTGATAGGACTTTTCTAAGCATTTTAGAAGTATAGTATTTACGCTTAGATTATAAAAAGTAGACCCTACTAATTGGCATCCATTTGTCATTAGTAGGGTCTCCTTATATAATATTAGAGTTTCGTTATTATTTACAGTAGAAGGTTAAATCCTTTGGTATCTTCACCCACTTATTATTTACGACAATCTTCATCGTACTACCCTCAAGTCGCGTAAGTGTATACGTTCCATCTGAATTATATTTCAGTTCAGCCTTAAGGTCTTCGCTGCCATAATCGTTGATAATGGTCAGTATAGCCTTCTTACCTTTAATAGACGCATCAGACACAATCCATTTACGAGTGTCACGTTTAGCACCGAAGTATCCGGGCACCTCTCCGAAAATCTCTTGTCGTGGTACAGTAATGTTATTATGGTAGAAATCAATATCCATCCACACTTGGTATTCATCGTTTACAAGATGTGCTCGAAAGATAGAATCCTTATTCAGAACAGTCTTATTACGTTCTGTAGTGGATGTTGTCTTCTTACCTTCATCAGATACATTGTTTTGTGCGGTGATGTTCGCAGATGATGCTAACAACGCTATTATAATCAGTATAATCTTTTCCTTCATATCTATGACTATTAGTTATTTGCAAAGTTAGAACAAATAAATCAATTAATAGTACGTAATAAATAAAAATATATCGATTAAATTGTTGCTTTCCTTATTTTGTATTACCTTTGTGGGCGATATATATCAAATGTGTTAAAGGATAAGATGTTGTTTCCAGATTATATTTTTGAGACCAGCTGGGAGGTATGTAATAAGGTCGGAGGAATTTATACAGTACTTTCTACTCGTGCAAAGACATTACAAGACAAGATAAAGGATCATATTATCTTTCTTGGTCCTGATTGCTGGCAAGAGACACCGTCCCCTTATTTTAAGGAGGATAAGAAACTATTTGCTGCATGGCAGCAGCAAGCAGCCTCTGAGGGTTTAGCGGTTAAGGTAGGTCGCTGGGATGTTCCTGGTGAGCCAATTGCTATGCTCGTAGATTTCCAATCTTATTTTGCTCATAAGGATGAGATTTATGCCGAATTGTGGGAGTATTATCATGTAGATAGTCTCCATGCTTACGGCGACTATGACGAATCTGCTATGTTTGCTTATGCTACGGCACTTGTCGTAGAGAGTTTCTATAGATTCTATCTTAGTGAGAAAGATAAGGTTGTCTTCCATGCAAACGAATGGCAGACAGGCTTTGCCGCACTTGTATTACAGCATCGTTTACCACAGATAGCATCTATCTTTACAACTCACGCAACGGGTATTGGTCGCAGTATAGCGGGCAATAACAAGCCATTGTACGAATATCTCTGGGCATATAATGGTGACCAGATGGCTTCAGAGTTGAATATGGAGAGTAAGCATTCTATCGAGAAGCAGACTGCACATTATGTTGATTGCTTCACGACTGTGAGTGATATTACTGCAACAGAATGTAAAGAGTTACTTGATAAACCAGTTGATTTGATTCTTCCAAATGGTTTTGAGAACGACTTTGTACCAAAGGGTGCAACCTTCACAAAGAAACGTAAGACAGCACGTAAACGTTTGCTTGATGTAGCTAATGCATTGACAGGAGACGATATACAAGATGATGCGTTAATCGTGTCAACCAGCGGACGATATGAGTTCCGCAATAAAGGTATTGATGTATTCATAGAATCAATGAACCGCTTGCGTTTTGATGAAAACTTGAAGAAGCAGGTTGTAGCCTTCATAGAGGTTCCAGGCTGGGTAGCGGGTCCACGTCAGGACCTTGTAGAACGCCTCAACAGCGGTAAACAGTATGATACACCATTGGATAAGCCTATACTCACGCATTGGATCCACAATATGGATCATGACAATGTATTGAATATGCTCAGTTCTCTCGGTATAAACAATGCAAAGGGAGATAAGGTGAAGGTCATCCTCTTGCCTTGCTATCTGACAGGTGATGATGGCATTATGAATATGAGCTATTATGACCTCGTATTGGGCAATGACCTCTGTGTCTACCCATCTTACTATGAGCCATGGGGATATACACCATTAGAGGCAATAGCCTTTAAGGTTCCTTGTATTACAACCGACCTTGCCGGTTTCGGTTTGTGGGCAAATACAGAGAAGGGCAAATACAGCGAGATAGAAGATGGTGTGAAAGTATTACATCGTACAGATTATAATTATTCAGAGGTAGCTGATGGTATTAAAGATACCATAGCCCGTTACTCTTGCTTTACGAAGACGGAGGTGAACAAGTGTCGTTCAAATGCCGAGAAGCTCTCTCGTAAGGCTCTTTGGAGTGAGTTTATCATCTATTATGAGCAGGCTTACGACATAGCATTAAAGAAAGCAGCTGCAAGAAACAAGTGATAACTGCTTAGTAACGAAATAAAGAAATAACAGTCAAAACTATAATAAGTTATGAAAATTAAATCAGATTATTCCAACGAACCTCAGTGGAAAGAGGTAACTGTAAAGTCAACTCTGCCAAAGGAACTGGCATGTCTTGATGAGCTTGCTCACAATATGTGGTGGGCATGGAATTACGAAGCACGCAACATGTTCAAAGCTCTTGATGAGGAACTCTATGAAGAGGTTGGACATAATCCTGTCCAGCTCCTTGAGCGTCTTAGCTATGACCGTAAGGAAGCTATTGTAAAGGACAAAAAACTGATGAAGCAGGTGAGTGATGTCTATAAGAAGTTCCGTACTTATATGGACGTTAAGCCTAACAAGAAGCGTGCTTCTGTTGCTTACTTCTGTATGGAGTTTGGTCTGAATCAGGCATTGAAGATTTATTCTGGTGGTCTTGGTATTCTTGCTGGTGACTACATAAAGGAGGCTTCTGATTCTAACGTAGACTTCTGTGCTGTAGGTTTCCTCTATCGCTTTGGCTACTTCACACAGAGTCTTTCTATGGATGGTCAGCAGATTGCTAAGTACGATGCACAGAACTTCAACTCTCTTCCTATTGAGCGAGAGCTTGATGAGAATGGCAATCAGGTTGTTGTTGATGTACCTTACCGCAACTATATGGTACACGCACTTGTATGGCGTGTGAACGTTGGTCGTATTAAACTTTACCTGCTCGATACAGATAACGATATGAACTCTGAGTTCGACCGTCCTATCACTCACTCTCTCTATGGTGGTGACTGGGAGAACCGTTTGAAGCAAGAGATTCTGCTCGGTATCGGTGGTATTCTTACTTTGAAGAAATTGGGTATCAAGAAGGATATCTATCACTGCAATGAAGGTCATGCAGCACTTTGCAACCTCCAGCGTCTTTGCGACTACATCGAGAGTGGCTTGACATTCAATCAGGCTATGGAGCTTGTACGTGCTTCATCACTCTATACCGTTCATACTCCAGTTCCAGCAGGTCACGACTACTTCGATGAGGAACTCTTCGGTAAGTATATGGGTGATTATCCAGCAAAACTCGGTATCTCTTGGGATGAGTTCATCGGTATGGGTCGTACCAATCCTGATGATCACAGCGAGCGTTTCTGTATGAGTACCTTCGCTTGTAACACCTGTCAGGAAGTCAATGGTGTGTCAAAGCTTCACGGTTGGGTAAGTCAGAAGATGTTTGCTCCATTGTGGAAGGGTTACTTCCCAGAGGAGAATGCTGTAGGTTATGTAACCAATGGTGTACACCTCCCAACATGGACCGCAACAGAGTGGCGTAAGGTTTACGACAAGTACTTCGATGAAAGCTTTATGAGCGACCAGAGTAACGAGTCTATCTGGCACGCAATCTATAATGTTCCAGATTCAGAAATCTGGGAGACACGTATGGCATTGAAGCAGAAACTTATCAAGTATATCCGTGATAAGTTCACCAAGCAGTGGCTCCGCAACCAGGGTGACCCAGCTAAGGTCGTTTCTATCCTTGAGCGTATCAACCCTAACGCATTGATGATTGGTTTCTGCCGTCGCTTTGCAACTTATAAGCGTGCACACTTGCTCTTCACTGACCTTGAGCGTTTGGAGAAGATTGTAAACAACCCAGAGCGTCCAGTTCTGTTCTTCTTCTCAGGTAAGGCTCACCCAGCTGATGGTGCAGGACAGGGACTTATCAAGCGTATCTTTGAGATTTCACGTATGCCACAGTTCCTCGGTAAGATTATCTTCCTTGAGGATTACGATATGCAGTTGGCTCGTCGTCTCGTTTCTGGTGTTGATATCTGGATGAATACACCAACTCGTCCACTCGAGGCAAGTGGTACATCTGGTGAGAAAGCAGAGATGAATGGTGTTGTTAACCTCTCAGTACTTGATGGCTGGTGGGTTGAAGGCTACCGTGAGGGTGCTGGATGGGCATTGCCAGAGAAGCGTACCTATCAGAACCAGGGCTATCAGGATCAGCTCGATGCAGCTACTATCTACGGTCTGCTTGAGAATGAGATTGCTCCTCTCTACTTCAATAAGAATCAAGATGGCTACTCAGAGGATTGGGTAAAGGTTGTAAAGAACTCTATTGCAACTATCGCTCCTCACTATACAATGAAGCGTCAGCTTGATGACTACTATGACAAGTTCTATGAGAGTCAGGCTAAGCGTTCTCATAAGCTCATAGCTAACGACTATAAACTTGCTAAGGAGATTGCTCTTTGGAAAGAGTCTGTAGCTGAGCGTTGGGACAGCATCTACGTTGTTTCTAAGAATGAAGATGCATTGCAGGATATTTCTACAGGTCATAAGATTAAGGTTACTTACGTTATCGACGAGCAGGGCTTGAACGATGCAGTAGGTCTTGAGTTAGTATTCTTGAAGAATGCACCTGTTGATGATGTTAACATCCACAAGGTTATCCCATTCAAGATGGTGAAGACAGAGGGTAATCACTATACCTTCGAGGCTACTTTCGATGCAACTGTAGCAGGTGCTTATAAGTACGCTGTACGTATGTATCCTAAGAATGCTCTCCTGCCACATCGTCAGGACTTCGCTTATGTGAAGTGGATTGGATAAGACAGATAAAGCATATACATAATAAGAAAGCCATTCTCAGCCGAGTGTTGAGAATGGCTTTTTATTGATACTGGATATAATCCTCTATATTCTGTTTCATGATACCAGCAAGAAAAACGCCTCCAAAAACTAATTTCGATACATCAAGGCAGTATTTTCCACCTTCTTGTAGCATTGTCTTTTTTGCTTGCTTCTTCATGCTGCAAACATAGCAATTATATTTATAAAAACATACCTTTGTACCTTTTCTTTTGTGCTGACGTTATGCCTTTCTGAATAACTTGCAACGGCGAGAACCGATGTTAACAATCTTTCCTTCAGCTTCTAGTTTGGTAAGGAGCCTATAAGATGTAGATTTCGAGAGATCTAGGCTCCGTCGGAATTGCTCTGATGTAAAGACGTTTCCATTAGTGAGTAAATTCTCTACGGCGGCATTAATCTCATCACTATTTGGAACAGCTGTCATACCATATTCGTCGGTTATATTCCTTATCTCAATCCCACCAAGATCACGCAGAAATTCAGCGTCAGGGCGGAACTTAATTTTACGTATCTTAGCATTGCGTAATCGTGGTCTGTTCGATCGAGAGTCTCTATAAATGTCACCTTTCAGTGCAAGTGAGAAGTAGCCAATACCTGGTATATGAACCCGATTCCCCATCTTTAGTTCGGCTATCATCTCCGACTTCAAGGCAATAATTGTAGCAAGAATATCGCCCGTTGTGAGCGATGTCGCCTGTTCAATGCTCTTACTCATTCGCCTTAAACTAGCCGTTTGCCTTTCCACGGTAATAACTTTCAACTCGGCATTCTTAGGTAATCCGCCAGTTGCTCTCATTAGTTTGTAATCAATTGCCATAGTATATCCTTTCTTTTGGTTTATGGTTAGTGCGGAACAAATCTAGTATCTCATAATTTTTACTAGCGTACTTCTTAACGATTTAATCCGCATGTTTGATCTTTTTAGTCATGGTCTAAATTCAGTTTCACCATGGTGAAACGAGTGTCTCTTCATGATGAAACGAGTGTCTTATCGTGATGAAACTTGTGTCTCTTCATGATGAAACAGATTTTAAATCCGTACAAAGATAATACAAATCCCGTATCTTTGCAAGTCGAAACATAATAAAAAAGACTCCCGAACCTATGAGAAAGGTTCGGGAATCGTATGTATGTGTTTTGTCGTTGCTTATCAGCTTGACTTGATAAATGATGTTCTGTTAAGGTTATAAGTCTTCGCCATGAGCCTGGTTTCTTTTGTTATCGTAAAATATGAGTATACGATATTTACCATATACTTCTCCTATGATAAACCAAACTTTCCTATTCCGTGCTCTGTCATGTGGTAGTTGGTAGTAGACAGCCTCAAATTGTTTATGGTGTACAGTCATTTCGTATGAGATATCGTCATTATCAGATAGCTTTTGTGTTCCTTTTAATGAATAGTACTTGGGATTGTCATCAAATTGTTGGCATAGATCGTTGAATCTTATTTTTATCAGTCCTTCATCAAAATCAATTTTATCAGTTACGGCAATCCTCCACACTTTGCTTTTGTTTGTCAGTATATAGATAGATACATTTTCTCCATTAAATATTCCTTCAAGGCAATCTTCTTGGGCGTTGTAACTAAATCCCTTTGCTTTGATCTTTTGAATCATATCAGCTTTAGTCCCATCAATAGGGATGCCTAAGAACTTGGTTACTTCATTTTGCGCATACATAGCTACGGATAGCATGAGTAGCGTTAAGGATAATAGAATCTTTTTCATACTCTTTTGTTTTGGTTTATAATTATGTTTATGGATTTATCAGTTCGCTTGATTGATAAGGTTTACCACCACCTTCACCATTATGTCTTTCTCTTCCGTCTTGCTCTCTGCTATCATCAGCGTGAGGGCAACGAGCGTATTGTCAGCAATTCGTTTGGTACCATCGGGACGATAGAGAATATTGTTGTTATTCATGAACCAGAGGAAGAGGGTAGCTGCAATGCGCTGTTACCATCACTGAACGAGTGGTTCTTGGTGACAAGATAGAGAAGCATAGCCGCTTTCTCCTCCACACTCGGGTAAAGTTCTGTCCCATCAAAGGTTTGATAGATTTGTCCGATAGAACTTTTGAAGGACTCATCCTTCTCATTACCAAAGAGTACTGAACCACCAAACTTCTGTCGAAGCATATCTATCTCGTGCATAGCATTCTCGTATGTAGCATGGAAAGGTTCTTCTTTGGTGGTCTTAGCGATATGGAGTCGTTGGTAATCATAGTTATCGAGTGTGTCGAGTGCGTAGGTATAGTCCACCACAACATCAAAGAGCGCATTGCTTTCGTCCGTTGTCTTTGCAGGTTGTTGCTGGATGGCTCTGCCTAATACTTGTATGAGTTGGCGCAGTTCTGCAATCTGATGTTTGCGTATGTTCTCGTTGATAGCATAGCCTTTGACAAGATATTGCTTAAGAACAGAGTTTGCCCATTGGCGGAAACGAGTAGCATTCTTACTATTGACACGGTAGCCTACAGAAAGTATAGCATCTAAGTTATAATATTTCGTATTGTAACTTTGTCTACCATCATTACCCATGTGTTCCAAAATGGAACATGTGCTTTCTTCGGTTAATTCCTCTGAAGCATAAATATTCTTTAAGTGCTTTGTTATGGCTGGTCTCTTTGTTCCAAATAGTTCAGCTATCTGTTTCTGTGTTAGCCACACTGTTTCGTGTTCCAGCGTCACATCAAGTTGCGTCTTACCATCTTCACTTTGATAGATGATAATTTTGTCGTTTAGGTTTTCAGTCATGTTGTTTAGGTTTATAGTTGTTATTTAATAGATGAGAAACATCTTAATAGCTCATAGATTTATTGCTTATATAATGTAAAAGACTTCAAGTAAAAAGCTAAACGATAAGGATAATTATTATATGTCAATGGAGCCTGATAGATTTGTCCGATAGAACTTTTGAAGGACTCATCCTTTTCATTACCAAAGAGTACAGAACCACCAAACTTCTGTCGAAGCATATCTATCTCGTGCATAGCATTCTCGTATGTGGCATGGAAAGGTTCTTCTTTGGTGGTCTTAGCGATATGGAGTCGTTGGTAATCATAGTTATCGAGTGTGTCGAGTGCGTAGGTATAGTCCACTACAACATCAAAGAGCGCATTGCTTTCGTCCGTCGTCTTTGCAGGTTGTTGCTGGATGGCTCTGCCTAATACTTGTATGAGTTGGCGCAGTTCTGCAATCTGATGTTTTCGTATGTTCTCGTTGATAGCATAGCCTTTGACAAGATATTGCTTAAGAACAGAGTTTGCCCATTGGCGGAAACGGATACCACGTTTTGTATTTACACGATATCCCACGGATATTATCATATCAAGATTGTAATAAGCGACTATACGAGAAACTTGCCGTTTGCCCTCTTGTTGAACTGTTCGGAATTTCCGAACAGTTGAGTTAGCATCGAGTTCATCATCTTCTATGATGTGTTTTATATGCTCGCTAATCGTTGCTTTACTGGATTGAAAGAGTTCAACCATCTGTGCCTGTGTAAGCCACACGGTCTCTCCTTCCAACTTTACATCAAGTTGGGTCTTACCATCTTCACTTTGGTAGATAATAATCTTGTCATTTAGGTTCTCAGTCATATCGTTTAGATGTTTAGTTATGCGTAAGTGTGATAATCACTACTCGTGTTTTACGGTAGAAGTGTAGGTTATGTATGCTGCTATTGTCATTCTTTCGTCAGTTTACGACTCATATAGCGTACAGGATACCATACGGAGAGCCAGCCAACAAGGATAACAGTAAAGAAGATAGTAACGATGTCTTCGGGGTGAACGCTAATAGGATAGGCATTGACAACAAAGTTTCCTGCTTGATCACCAAGCTGTACAAGACCGTATGTCTGCTGTAACCAGCAAAGTAGTAAGCCGAGTGCAATACCAATGACGGCACCAGCAGCGGAAATCATTCTACCTTCAAAGAGGAAGATACGACGTATCTGACTATCTGTTGCACCGAGGTTACGCAAGGTAATGACATCATTCTTCTTGTCAATGATGAGCATAGAGAGCGAACCAATGATGTTAAAGCATGCCACCATAAGGATAAACGTGAGGAATATGTAGGCAAAGAGCTTCTCTATACGCATGATATTAAACGTGTCAGCTTGCTGTTCATAGCGGTCTAATACCTTATATTTATCACCGAGAAGAGTTTGTATTTCGTCCTTTGCCTTATCAATGTCAACACCCGGTTTCATGCGTAATTCAAGTGAAGTAATCTCTCCTTGTCGGTTGAAGATACGACGTGCGAAATCGAGGGAGGTGATGATATATCCCTTATCATACTTCATCTGTTTCACTTGAAAGAGTGCTCCTGGGGATATCAAAGAGTCCTTTACAAAGGCATCTGTAGGGTTAGAGGCATCATACTGTCCCTCACGTTGTGGCGCATAGATGTGTAAGTAGTCCTGCCAAGCTACTCCTGTACCGAGGTCTTGAGCCAGTCTAATACCAAGGACACCATATTGCAAGTTAGCAGTATGGAGTCTGAAATCACCATCACCATAAAGAATATTACTGATATGAGTCAGCGAGTCGAAGTTATCTTCTACTCCCTTCACGTTCACCATGGCTTGTTTGTCGTGATAGATAGCCAGAGCCTGATCCTCAACACACTCCGTTGCAACCTCTACAGTAGGAAGATGTTTCACTTTAAGGAGCAAGGGGTCATTAGCAGTCATGGCCTTACCTTTAGCAGCTTCAATCTTCAGTTGTGGGTCGAAGTTGGTGAAGAATGACGCAACAAGGTCGGAGAATCCATTGAATCCACTTAATACAACGACCAATGCCATTGTTGCCACCGACACACCGAGTACTGAGATGAGGCTGATGATATTAATGGCATGTGTGCTCTTCTTTGAGAAGAGGTAACGTCGAGCAATGTAAAAAGGGAAGTTCATGATGGGTGTTAGGTGTTGAATGTTGGGTGATGATGTGTAGAGTGTTGGGTGTGATGGGTGTTTGGTGATGGGTGTTAGGTGTTGAATGTTGGGTGTTGATGAATTGATAACTGGGGGGGGTGGATTTCTGAATAGGCTTAGGTACCTATTTACTAATCGTCAACACCTACCTCTTAATACTTATCAACAATTCATTAACACCCAACATTCAACACCCATCACCCACCTTCTACTTCTTTAGTAACTCATCAATACGCTCCAAGTAGTCGAGGGAGTCGTCAATGAAGAAGCGTAGTTCAGGGATGATACGCAGCTGATTATGCACACGCTGACCTAAGTCATAGCGGATAGTCTTCTCATTGGCATTGATGTTTTTCAGTATCTCGTCTCCCTTTTCAGATGGGAAAATACTGAGGTAGGCGGTACAGATACTGAGGTCTGGGCTTACCTTTACGCGTGTTACACTAACCAAAATACCATGCATCATACGTGTCTGTGTCTGGAAAATACTTGCTAACTCCTTCTGAAGGAGGCGTGATATGCGGTTTTGTCTTGTCTCTTGCATTGTCTTATCTATTTATTGTTTTATCCTGCAAAGGTACTGAAAGTTTGAAGAATACACAAACTTTTAGTATTGGGTGTTGGGTGTTTAATGTTAGGTGTTAATGGTCGGTATGTTTGGTAGGGAGGATGGATACTAAGACTGGAGAGGGCTTTATTTCTTCCTAATCAACGTTAACCCATCGCGAAGGGGCAGTATAACCTTCTCAACACGGTCGTCTTTGGCAACGAAGTCATTGAATTGTCGGATACCAATCGTTTGATGGTCGTGGTCGTAGGCTGGGTCAATGACGTGCCAATCCCACAGTGTATTGTCAGCGAGGATATAGCCACCAGAACGGATGATGGGCAACAGCTTCTCATATACCTCTGTATAATTACGCTTGTCACCATCGACGAAAGCCATATCAAACATAATCCCCAACTTTGGAGCCTCTTCTGCTGCATCACCAATACGAAAGTCTATCTTGTCGGCAACTGGGGACCCTTCAATCCAAGGACGGGTGAAATCCTCCATCTCGTCATTGATTTCAAAGGTATAGAGTTTGCCCCCTTCCTCTAATCCTTCAGCCATACAGATAGCCGAATAGCCACTGAAAGTACCCACTTCGAGGATATTCTTAGGACGAATCATCTGTACAAGCATCTTCAAGAGACGCCCTTGCAGATGTCCACTGGCCATTCGTCCGTGTATAGTATGGATGTTTGTGGCACGATAAAGACGGTAGAGATAATCGCCTTCAGGGTCGATATGCGAGGCAAGATAGGCATCGCAGCCCGCCTCATCAGTGAGAGAAGTATAGGTATTGGTTGTTGGCATGGGTGGTGATGGTGATGATGAGTGTTGAAAGATTATAAAAGTGATAATGCTTCTATAGCCAATCTGTAGCTGTTAAGACCAAAGCCTTGGATCGTACCCTTGCAGGCTGGCGCAATCATCGAGTGTCGGCGGAAGTCCTCACGGTCGTTAACATTGCTGATATGTACCTCTATCACAGGTGCTTGTAACGAGCGGATGCAATCTAAAAGCGCAATACTTGTATGCGTATAGGCTCCCGCATTGAGGATGATGCCATCGTATGAGAACCCAGTCTCCTGTAGTTTGTTGATGAGTTCGCCCTCAACATTACTTTGGTAATAGTCGATGACATCATTAGGGTAGCTCTCACGCAATTGTGAGAGGAATGTATCCATCGACACACTACCGTATATTCCTGGCTCACGCACACCTAACAGATTAAGGTTAGGGCCATTAATAATGATTACTTTCATATTCTCTTTCTTCTCAAATATCGTTTTTTAATGTATCTTTGCAGCTAAATTGCGATATGCAAAAATAAGAAATTAAATGGAAACAGGCAAGAATTCAAAGGATATTGTAGGTCGTTACCGCCGTTATCTGAAGTTAGAGAAAGGCTACTCGGCGAATACGTTGGATGCTTATCTGCGTGATGTGGATAAGCTCTTTCGCTATCTTGCCTTAGAGCAGGTCGATGTGTTAGATGTGAAATTAGAAGATTTAGAACATTTCGCAGCCTTTATCTCCGACCTTGGCATTGGTCCTCGTTCATTGGCACGTATCCTTAGTGGGGTGCGACAGTTCTACCGCTTTCTTGTTGTTGATGGTTATTTAGAGGTTGACCCAACTGAGTTATTAGAGTCGCCCAAGCAGCCTGACCACTTACCAGAGGTGCTCTCCACAGCAGAAGTCGACCTTTTAGAGCAGGCAATAGACCTGACGAAGTGGGAGGGACACCGCAATCGTGCCATTATCGAGGTCTTGTTCTCTTGTGGACTACGTGTGTCAGAACTAACAAACCTAAAGTTATCCAATCTATATGTTGACGAACAGTATATAAGAGTGATGGGTAAAGGGTCGAAGGAACGCTTAGTTCCGATCTCACCACGAGCCTTAGACGAGCTAAACTATTGGTTTGCTGACCGTAACGAGATGAAGATTAAGCCCGGCGAGGAGGATTATGTCTTCCTTAATCGGCGTGGTCACCATCTTACACGTACGATGATACTTATCATGATAAAGCGCTATGCACTCGAAGCAGGTATCAAGAAGACTATCTCTCCTCACACTCTTCGCCACTCCTTTGCCACCTCCTTGCTCGAAGGCGGTGCCGACCTACGTGCCATACAGGCTATGTTGGGTCACGAAAGTATCGGTACAACAGAGATTTACACGCATATAGACACCTCTACACTACGACAGGAAATTCTCGAACATCACCCCCGTAATATCCAGTATGATGAGCGTCAACAAGCCGACTTACTATCAGAATAATCTTTATTGATGCCCATCAACATGTAAAAAAAGGATAAAATCGAATTGCGTAACGGATTTTTATGTATCTTTGTGCCATTAAACTAATATTAAATTACAAACAACGTTTAAGATGAAAGTCAAACATTTATTCTTAATCGTCTTACTTTTTGTCACTGGTTTGGCCTCTGCTCAGCAGATGGGGCCTATCCCTGTGAATAAGAATGTAAGACAAGGTAAGCTCAGCAATGGCTTAACTTACTACATCCTTCACAATGAATGGCCAGAGCATGTAGCCAACTTTTACATTGCTCAGCGTGTGGGTTCTATTCAAGAAAACGACAAACAGCGTGGTTTGGCACACTTCCTTGAGCACATGGCATTCAATGGCTCAGAGCATTTCCCTGACTCTACGCTCCTCGAATTCACCCGTTCACTCGGTGTGGAGTTCGGTAGTAACTTGAATGCTTACACCAGTATCGACCAGACGGTCTATCGTATTTGTGACGTGCCTACAGCTCGTCAGACTGCGCTCGACTCTTGTCTGTTGATTCTAAAGGACTGGTCAAATGGCCTGACATTGGCTGATAAGGAGATAGATAAGGAACGTGGCGTTATTCATCAGGAGTGGCAGCTACGCCGTTCACCAGTGATGCGTATCTACGATGACGTGTTACCGAAGTTTTATCCTAATTCTAAGTATGGTCATCGTATGCCAATTGGCTTGATGAGCATTGTCGATAAGTTCCCTTATCAGGACCTTCGCGACTATTATAAGAAATGGTATCGTCCAGACAACCAGTGTATCATCGTTGTTGGTGATGTCGATGTAGACCATACCGAGAACGAGATTAAGAAGCTTTGGGCTAACTCTACTGTTCCTGCTAATGCTGCACAGGTTGTAGAAGAGGCCGTGCCTGACACGAAAGATGCTATTTACGTGTTTGGTAAGGACAAGGAGTTGCCTTACAGCCAGGTAGGGTTCAGCATGAAGCATGATGCCTTCCCTGACGCACAGAAGGGCGATATGTACTACTATGTTGACTCTTATGCAAAGAACATCATCACTATGATGCTCAATCAGCGACTCGCTGAATTGGCACAGAAAGCCGACTGTCCTTTCACTGGTGCTTATTCTGAGGATGGCGACTACATGCTTTCTAAACCAAAGGCTGCCTTCAGTATGGCTGCAGATGCTAAGGAAGGTAAGGACCTCCAAGCCCTTGCTGCTATCTATCGTGAGGCACAGCGCGTTCGTCTTTATGGCTTTACTGCAGGCGAATACGACCGTATGAAGGCTGAATACCTCTCTCAGTTGGAGTCTGCTTACGTTAATCGTAACAAGGTGAAGAACGCTCAGTATGGTGATGAACTTCGTGATCATTATCTTTCTAACGAACCTATCCCAAGCAAGGAGGACGATTATCAGATCATGAAGCAGCTTATTGAGATGCCTGCATTGAATGTTGATGTTATCAATAAGTATGCGCAGGAACTCATCACTGACAAGGACAGCAACTTCGTTGCATATATCTTTGCACAGGATAAAGCGGGTGCTACTTACCCAACAGAGGCTCAGATGGCACAAACCATTAATGCTGTACGTGCCGAGAAGATTGAACCTTACGTTGACAATGTAAAGCAGGAGCCACTACTCGACGAGAAGAAGCTACCTAAGGCAGGTAAGATTGTTAGCGAGAAGGAGAACAAAGTGCTTGGTTTTAAGGAACTGACATTGAGCAATGGAGCACGTGTCATTCTGAAGAAGACCAACTTCAAGGATAATGAAATTCAGTTCCAAGCTTTAGCGAAGGGCGGTAAGGGTCTCTATGGTAAGGCCGATTTCAGTAACTTACAGCTCTTTGAGGCTGTCATCGGTTATAGTGGCTTGGGTAATTTCTCACGTCAGGAACTGCAGAAAGCACTCTCTGGTAAGCAGGCTTCTATGAGCTGTGGCTTGTCAAGCTATTATCAGTCAGTAGGTGGTTCATGTGTTCCTAAGGACATAGAGACGATGATGCAGTTGCTTTACCTTAACTTTACGAATGTTGCAAAGGATGAGGCTTCTTACAAGGCAATGATGGCACAGTTGGAATTAGGGCTGAAGAATAAGGACCTTTCACCTGAGAGCGTGTTCAGTGATTCGCTTAGTTTGACCATTTTTGGCCATGAGGCACGCTTCGCTCCAATGACGTTGAACACATTGAAGAACGTTAACTACGACCGTATCTTACAGATTTGGAAGGAGCGCTTTGCCAACCCGGGTCAGTTTGTTTACTACTTTGTAGGTAATTTCGATGAGTCTTCTCTGCGTCCATTGATTGAGAAGTACATTGCATCTCTGCCTAAGGGCAAGGCTGAAACATGGAAGGAAGTACCAAGCTACGTGAACGGTAACGTGGTTAATAAGTTCACTCGTAAGTCTGAAACACCAAAGGCTATAGCCTTCGAGTTCTGGCATGCGCCAATGGCTTACACTCTTGAGAACGAAATTCTTACCAGTGCTGCAGCCCAAGTACTCTCAATGGTCTACTTGAAGAGCATTCGTGAGGATGCCAGTGCGGCCTACTCTGTAAGCGCAGGTGGCTCTTTGCGTCGTCTTGGCAATAAGTCTACTGCCGTCATTCAAGCATATTGTCCTATGGATCCAGCTAAGTCCGACCTCGCTCTGAAGCTTCTTGCTGAGGGAATAAAGGATAATACAGTGAAGATGGATGCCGATAAGGTGCAGAAGGTAAAGGATTTCATGCTGAAGGATGCTGAGCTTGCTGCTAAGAATAATGGGCATTGGATGGATATCCTCGATGAGTATGTTTGGACAGGTGTAGACTTCCAGACAAACTATAAGAAGACTGTTGAGGCTATTACTCCAGCTAAGCTTGCAGCTTATCTGAAGCAGATCTTGGCTGCTGGCAACCATGCTGAGGTTGTTATGACACCTGCGAAATAATACGAATTGGGCGTGTGGAGAAGGACATTTCTTTGTCTTTTTCCATGCAGCCAATAGCCGATTACGAATTATTTACACGACAATAAGTATTTCTTTTCATGAAGAAAAATATTTTTTTTCATGAAAGGAAATATTTTTTTTCATGAAAAAAAATCAATGAGGGGGGACTTCTCTTCTATCGATTGGGGGAGTGGTGGATAGGAGGTGAGGGCTTTCTTAGGTGTTAAAGGGCTATGGCTTGTTGGCCTAATAGGCCCAAATAAGGCAAATAAGATAGTGCTTAATGGTCTTGGGGCTATATGGCTTATTAGGCTAATAGGCCCTAATAAGGCTAATAAGATAGCGCTTAATAGTCTTGGGGCTATATGGCTTATTAGGCTAATAAGCCCCAAATAAGGCTAATAAGATAGTGCCCAATAGTCTTGGGGAGACTAAATAGCTTATTTGACTAATAGGCCCAAATAAGGCTAATCCTGTCACACTAAATAGAAAAAGAGAATACAGACTATTCGTGAAGACAATCTTTAATTTCGCTTAAAGCACTGTTTCGTTTGGTAGTATCATGCTTTTTATCTATATTTGTGCATTGTAACAAATACAAAAAGGATAATAATCGACAAATAGATGAAAGCTATCGAAATACTTTTTCCTGTCTTCTTTATGATGTTTCTCGGCTGGTTAAGTCACAGAAGAGGGTGGGTGACGGCTGAACAGAACGAAGGAGCGAAGTCGTTGGTGTTTAATATTCTATTCCCGTTGTTAGTCTTTCACGTTCTTGTGAAGGCTGAGCTGTCTACGAATTTCATATATGAAATACTCTTCTTAGATGCCGCTTGGATTCTTGTCTATCTGATAGGAAAGAGCATAGCTAACCCTATCAGTGGACGTTATGCCCGTTTGGCACCATTCTTACTGATGACCTGCGAAGGTGGAAGTGTTGCCCTACCACTTTATATAGCACTTGTAGGAGCAAAACATGCAGTGAACATTATCACCTTTGATGTGGCTGGAATCCTCATCAACTTTGGACTTGTTCCGGCGCTCATCATGCGTCAAACGTCAAGAGACGTGGCTTTCCTGCCATTGGCAAAACGGATTATTAGTGCTCCCTTCATCATAGCTGTTGTCGTTGGTATCGTTGTTAATCTGTTGGGATTATACCAATGGTTGGCGGAGAATGGCTTGAACAATATATATGACGGTACGATGGATATGGCAATGTCACCTATTGCAAGCATAATCCTCTTCACCCTCGGCTATGGTTTCCACTTACGAACAGCGCAGCTTAAACCGCTATTGACATTGACGTTGGTGCGCCTCATGTTGTGTGGCACTATTGTGGTAGGCTTTTTACTCTTGTTCCCTGGCTTGATGAAGGAGAAGATATTTTTCGTTGGCGTACTCCTTTACTTTGCTTGTCCAACAGGTTTCCCAGTTCCACTACAGATAGAAAGTCTTTGTAACGATGAGGATGACAAAAGTTTTATGTCGGCTTTTATCTCAATCTTCATCCTTGTGGCGATGGTAGTATATACGTTGATAACATTGTTCTTGGTGTAGGGAATTTAAGGAGTTAAGGCGATATTGGTAAGGGGTTAAGGGATGAAAAGAAGCAAAAGAAGTAAAGACAATAGTTTTATAGGGACAAGAAGGGAGTGGAAGAAGTGAATATAAGAATGGGACATGAGGCCTCTGAGTTTTCGTCTCAACTGCCTTCACTACTTCACACCTTCGCTCTTAAACAGAAAGAATATGAATGATAATGTAAAGAGTCCATGGCCAGGACCGGCGGGAATGATACCCGTAACAAGTGGCAAAGCGGATGATGCTAATGTGTTTAACCGCAACTACTTGGATTCTATCCATGTTGAGATGCGTGTTATTGATGCTGTTGAACCATCATTGAAGACGGTCATCTTCGGTGAAGAGTTCGACTCACCGATTATGATGCCAGCCTTCTCACATTTGAATAAGGTGTTGAAAGATGGTAAGAAACCGATGTTAGAGTATGCACGTGCAGCCAAGAAGCTAAAGACAGTGAACTGGGTTGGTATGGAGCCCAACGATGAGTATGCGGAAATTGCAGCTGAAGGGGCACGGACAGTGAGAATTATTAAACCGTTCGCCGACCATAGTATTATTTTAGATGAGATTCGCTTTGCTATCGAACAAGGTGCGATAGCTGTTGGCGTAGACATCGATCATGTCCCAGGAACAGACGGACGATATGACGTTGTAGACGGTATTCCACTCGGACCGGTCATGCTCTCCGATCTAAAAGAGTATGTGAAGGCTGCTGGTAACGTACCCTTCGTAGCCAAAGGGGTGTTGTCTGTGCAAGACGCCATGAAGTGTAAGGAGGCAGGTTGTGCCGGGATTGTTGTCTCTCATCACCATGGTAGAATACCTTTCGGTATTGCTCCACTGATGGTTCTCCCTAAGATAAAGGCAAGCTTAGCAGGAAGTGGAATCGCTATCTTCGTCGATTGCGGTATAGATACGGGTTATGATGCTTACAAAGCATTAGCGTTAGGGGCTGACGCCGTAGCTGTCGGCAGAGGTATCCTTAAACCTTTACTGCAACAAGGAGTTGAGGGAGTAGAGGAGAAGGTAAATAAAATGAACGAAGAACTTTCTGAGCTGATGATGTACACCTGCGTGAAAGATGTCTGTTCATTCGATGCATCTGTGCTTTATATCTAAAGAAAATAGCATCTATAGGTACTGCTTAGTATTCCTATAGATGCTATTTTAATATTAATGTGTAGTCTGATAATAATGGTTACTACCAAGAGAATTTGTCACTGTCTGGTTGGTTGATGGGTCAGAAATCGTTATACCAGAATACGACTGGATAGGTATTATATTGAAGCCAGCCGTCCGAAGTGATGTATAATAGGCATCTGTATGTCTTTTTTCAGGTACAAGACGATCGAGCTGACGGTTGAATTTTGCCAATAGCAGAGGGTCGTTCTGTGCGAGCTGACGCACGTAATCGCCCATATCATAGAATATTGAAGGGGTGTAACCATCCATACTTTGAATGTTACTCTCCGTGATTGTTGAGAGAGAACTTGATGCGTTTATCTCCTTCATGATGTCAACCATGGCCTCCACCTGCGAACAGTCGATTACACTAATAGTTCCATAAGGATAAGGAGTACCCTCATACTTGTAGTTACTATAGAAGTTGATGAAGTTGGTACAGATACTATGATAGTCTGGGTTGACCTTTGATAGTTCGCTCCACAAGAGCTTGTACGGCATACCATACGCCATTATCTCTGTTGGACTACCAATGATATGGTTCGTAGCATTGCGTAGCTCGTAGGCAACTTCTATACCCGTCATATTACAGTCATCGAAGAGGATGTACTGAAACTTACCAATCCCTGAGTCCTCTATACCCTTGTCAAAGTCTGAGATGTTCGTCTGATAGGCATTACCTCCTAACCAACGGGTTGGTGGACCAGCCTTACCAGCATTTTGGCTAAGTCCGAAAGGTGAGGCAGCAGGACGATTGATACGTGTGCTTGGCTTGGCAGGTATCCATCCCATACCGTGACATCCCACAATCATAGAGTAATGGTTAGCAGGCGCTTCTTGCTTAACTCGTTTCAACAGGGTTGTTATCCACTCTGCTGTATTGAGCTTTAAGCCAGGCTGGGTATTGTCATAAATGGCCACAGTATCGTCTATACAATTTCCATTCTTGTACTGAACATTAATCAGTGCACCCTTATCTACCTTCGTGGAGATAAATATCATGAGCTTCTTGTTACCAAGTCCACCTTGGTTGACAATCGCAGTCTTTATGTCTTGTATATTGGTGAGGAAGAAGCTATAAAGGCCAGGGTCTTTCTTAGTGGGACCTGACCATGGCATATAAACAAAGATAGTATTTGTTTCTATGACAGGTGGTTGAGGTGCTGGATCTGGGTCTTCATCACTACAAGAGGCAAAGAGGATGAAGGCTGCCAGCTGTAAGAAAAGGACGAGTTTCTTCATAATCAAACTTTTTAAGCCCATGTCTTGCTTGTTTGTAGTCCATGGGAAAGTGGTTAATAAAAAAGCCTTGCGACGCCACAAGGGACGTAGTAAGGCTTTTCATAGCTGTAATGATAGTTCGTAGATACTTATTTTACGATAATCAGAGAGTAGTTCTTCTTACCCTTCTGGATGAGAAGATACTTACCATCGATGAGGTCTTCAGAGGTTACTGGCTGGTCGAAGGCTGCAAGCTTCTCCTTGTTAAGGGATACACCACCGCCCTTTACGAGCTTACGCATCTCACTCTTGCTTGGGAAGATCTGCATACCTTCCTGATTGAAGACCTCGACTGCGGGTTGACCAAGTACATCCTTTGATACCTCATAATGGGGTACATCCTTAAAGACATCGGTGAAGGTCTGCTCATCTAACTGCAGTAAATTCTCCTTAGTGCTCTTACCAAAGAGGATGTTAGAGGCAGCAATGGCCATATCAAGGTCTTCCTGTGAGTGTACCATACGAGTGACCTCTTCTGCAAGACGGTACTGAAGTGTACGACGACCAGGGTCTTGACGATGCTCTTCGATGAGGTTGTTGATGACATCCTGCTCCAAAGATGTGAAGATCTTAATATACTTCTCTGCGTCATCATCACTGACATTCAACCAGAACTGATAGAAGGCATACGGTGTTGTTCGGTTGCGATCGAGCCAGATATTACCGCTTTCTGTCTTGCCAAACTTCTTTCCATCGGCCTTTGTAATCAGTGGACAAGTGAGGCAAAATGCCTCTGTCTCGTTACCTAAGGTACGACGGATAAGCTCTGTACCAGTGGTCATGTTGCCCCATTGGTCATTACCTCCTAACTGCAACTTAACGCCGAATTTCTCATAAAGATAGAGGAAATCGTAACCCTGTAAGAGCTGATAAGTGAACTCAGTAAAGCTGAGTCCGTCGCGAGCCTCACCACTCAAGCGCTTTTTCACACTGTCCTTAGCCATCATGTAGTTGACGGTGATGTGCTTGCCAACCAATCGAGCGAAATCAAGGAAGGTGAAGTTCTTCATCCAATCATAGTTGTTAACCATCTCAGCCTTGTTTGGCTCGTTGCCATCAAAGTCCAAGAACTTACTTACTTGTCTCTTGATAGCCTCTTGGTTATGGTAAAGTGTTTCCGCATCAAGTAGGTTGCGCTCCTGACTCTTGCCTGATGGGTCGCCAATCATGCCTGTGGCTCCACCAACGAGGAGGTAAGGCTTATGGCCACAACGCTGCAAATGACGCAACATCATGATACCACAAAGGTGACCGATGTGCAATGAGTCAGCTGTAGGGTCAGTACCTAAGTAAGCTGAAACCATCTCTTTTTGAAGCATTTCCTCGGTTCCTGGCATCATTTGAGCCAGCATACCACGCCAACGGAGTTCTTCTACAAAGTTCTTCATCTATGTCTTTATACTTTAAGGAGTCGAGGGGGTGAAGACTTTAAAAGCGTTCTGCCCTATCTTCATAAACCTCTACTCTGTATTAATATTCTGTTGTTAGCATCGTTAGGGAACTGGGTCATAACCACTGCCTCCCCATGGATTGCATCTTAATATGCGCCATATCGTAAGCGCCAAACCCTTAAAAGGACCATGCTTGAGTATTGCTTGTCTGCCATACTCCGAACAGGTAGGGGTGAAACGACAAGAGGGTGGGGTAAAGGGAGATATGAACTGACGATAGAAAAGTATCGGGAGTATCAATAACCACGATAAACCACGTGTGAAAAGACGCCATAGCTTGGCAAAGATGTTTTGAGATTGCACTTCAGATGAGGCTTTCTCTTTTCTCTCCTTCTCATCCATTATATCTGTTCTCCTATTCTTTTATATTGGTTCCTCTATCCTTTTGTATCCGTTCCTCTATCCTTTTATATCTGTTTCCTTATCCTTTAATATTCGTTCTCCTATTCTTTGAAGTAGGTTGCAAACCCGCTGTTCGATGGTGTCGGAGTCCGTCAATTCGTCTGAAAGCCATATAAAAGCTATCAACAACTGTTTATCTGTTAGTTTGTCCACACTTTGTGTGACAAGACGCTTGTGCTTTCGATAGGCTTCACGTACCTGGCGTTTCACCCTGTTACGCTTTACGGCACGCTTAAAATGCTTTTTCGGAACACTGACTAAAAGCTGTACATTAGACTCTGTGAGCGTTTCTTGCGATGTAGAAACCTCTGACTTACTATCGATTAGTCTGTAAACAGCTTTCAAGGGGAATACTGTCATCGCATGACTTCTACCAGGTCCAAAGAGCGTATCTATGAGCTTCTTGCTGCATAGACGTTCTCCTTTCCTCAGTCTTTCTTCATGTTTTTCCATCCTTGTTAGCCTATGTTTACCGTATGTCCGGTACTGATGTCGGCTCCTTCCCCATCCTTTCAGATGAGGCAGAAGCCGTTATTCTATTTATTCTTCTTCTCTTCTTCTAAGAAAGCACGCAATGCTCCTGTCATAGAAGGATACTCTTTAGATGGAGCTTGGAGGTCGAGTCTCAACCCTTGTGCCTCCACTTCCTTCGCTGTAGCAGGTCCAAAGGCTGCTATCTTGATATCTCCTTGCACAAAGTCGGGGATATTCTCTTTCAGTGCCTTTACTCCTGTTGGACTGAAGAAGACAAGCATATCATAATCAAAGTTCTTTACCTCTTCCTCTGTTAAGCCATTGCTCACTGTGCGATACATCACACATTCCTTGTGCTTGAGCTTATTAGCATCCAACAACTCGCTTAGTGCCTCCGTATGCACAGAACTTTGTGGAACGAGATACTTCTCTGTCTTGTGCTTAGTCATTGTTGGAATGAGGCTATCTATCTTTCCTGTATTACCGAAGAACACCTTACGTTTGCGGTATTGCACATACTTCTGGATATAAAGGGCAATCGTTTCAATCACACAGAAATACTTCATATCCTCTGGGATAGTGATGCGCATCTCCTTTGCAAGGTTAAAATAATTGTCTACAGCATGCCGAGAAGTAAACACCACAGCCGTATAGTCCAATATATTTACCTTCTGTTGACGGAACTCTTTGGCTGAGAGTCCCTCCACCTTAAAGAATGGTCTGAATACCAAGTCAACTCCTAAGTCCTCTTCAATGTCGTAGTAAGGAGACTTATCGCTTGACGGCTTTGGCTGAGAAACCAAGATCTTTTTTATCATCGTGTCCTAAAAGTTTATTATCAAATAGTTATCTGTAATGAACAAAATGCCCCACAATACCATCAGCGGCATCAATTCGAGCGCACAAAAGTACAAAATTATTTGCAGACTGGCCCCCATTCTCTTAAAAAAGATGGTATAACTCTTATAAAAAGCAAGCATTTTGATAAATAACATAACAATTAGTGTATAAATCAATGCAGCATGGAGTGACAGCGAGAAATAAACCTGCAAGAGTATAATAGGGAATAACAAGACCCCTTCAAGAGCGTATAAGAAGATTTGTGTATGTCTCCATTGTCCATTATTTTTCCTATCGAAGAACACCCAGTTAACGAACCCATAGACCAGATACTTGAATAGAAAATATACGAGGAAGACGCCAAAAAAGCATCCTATTGCCCCAAGTTGTGAGTCATTCGAGAGTCTACCGCCCCCTACATCACGTACGAAGAAATAATAGAGGATACTACCTAAAAGTGAGGTCTGTGCTATTAAGATAGGTTGAAAGCGTATTTCTTCATTTGCTTCAACGACCGACTCCTTGCTACGGCTACCACGGAAGAAACTCTTTACTTGCCGTTCTATGAAATTCCTCGATAGAGAGAAGGCCACCATTGCCATGATAAAGCACCCCAAGAGCATTGCTGCAATAACATTGTCGTTGCTTACTGCGTATGGAGCAAGGATACCCGACACACCATCAGCATGAACGTCTCCACGTCCCAACTTAAAGTACTTGTTACCTTTGAAGTATCCTTCTTCTGCAAACTTGAAATCCGTTAGCTGAAACCTCTTCTGTTTTTTAGGGCGCAACAAGACTGGCGAGTCAGTAGTCTGACCCGCCTTAGCCACAGAATCAACATTCGCCTTCTGTCCTGCTACTAATGTTTTCTTCAGCAGCAGAGACGGGCGAACAATGGAGTCAGTTGTCGGCATTGTCTATTAAAGTCCGAAGGTCTTTTTGATATCATCAACTCGGTCGAGCTTCTCCCATGTGAATAGCTCAACATCAAGTGTTTTAGCGTCATGGTAACGGCTCTCGAAAGTCTTTTTGATAACCTCGTTCTTACGTCCCATGTGACCATAAGCCGCTGTCTCCAAATACATAGGCTGACGAAGTTTCAATGTCTTTTCGATAGCCTTTGGACGTAGGTCAAACAGCTCCTTAACCTTTTCTGCAATCTCACCATCAGTTGCTTTCACATGTGAACGACCGTAAGTATTCACATAAACACTAACTGGCTCGGCAACACCAATGGCGTAAGCCAACTGTACGAGTATCTCATCACTCACACCAGCTGCCACCATGTTCTTAGCGATATAGCGTGTTATGTAAGCTGCTGAGCGGTCTACCTTACTTGAGTCCTTGCCTGAGAAGGCACCACCACCATGGCCACCTTTACCGCCATAAGTGTCTACAATAATCTTACGACCAGTCAGACCCGTGTCGCCATGAGGTCCACCAATCACGAACTTACCTGTTGGGTTGACAAGATACTTTATATCATCATTGAACAAAGCCAGTACTTTCTCTGATTTAATCTGTGCTTTCACACGTGGCATGAGAATTTCAAGTACGTCTTTGTGAATCTGTTCTACCATCTCTTTATCGGCCTTCAACTGTGCCTCACGTGAGTTGTCTGCTGGCTGAATAAAGTCGTCGTGTTGTGTAGAAACGACGATTGTATCAATGCGCTGAGGGATGTTATCATCGCTATACTCCACTGTCACCTGACTCTTTGAGTCTGGACGAAGGTAGGTCATGTGCTTACCTTCCTTACGGATGTCGGCTAATGTGGTCATAAGGAGGTGTGCTAAGTCGAGGGTTACAGGCATGTAATTGTCTGTCTCATTACATGCGTAACCGAACATCATACCTTGGTCTCCGGCTCCTTGGTTCTCTGTGTCGCCATTATCAACACCACGATTGATATCATCACTCTGCTCGTGAATAGCGGAGAGAACTCCACAGCTGTTACCATCAAACTGATACTCAGCTTTTGTATAACCTATCTTGTTGATTGTCTTACGGGCTATTGTCTGAAGGTCAACATATTCCTTAGACCTCACCTCACCCATGATTACCACCTGTCCTGTGGTGTTAAAGGTTTCTATTGCGCAACGTGCATCCTCGTCGTAAGCCAAGAACTGGTCGAGTAAAGCGTCGCTTATCTGGTCGGCAACTTTATCTGGGTGACCCTCAGATACTGATTCCGATGAAAACAAATATGCCATATTGTTATCTTATATTTTATGTTTGAAATTACTGTTAACTCTCTGTTTAAGTTTGCAAAGTTACTGCAACTTAGCGGGATAACAAAATAAATAGGTAAGATTTATGCTTTATTGGCGGGCGATTGATGGGTGTTGGGTGTTGAATGTTAGGTGTTGATGATTAGTTTTGGAGGGTGTTAGGTGTTGAGTGTTGGGTGATGATGATTAGTTTTAGTGGGTGTTGGATGTTGAGTGTTGGGTGTTGATGATTAGTAGGTGATGGTGAAAAGCGGTGATGATGTTTCTTTTCAAAAACGTTGCAAAAGGTGCGTTATTTGAGAAAATATTTGGAGTTTCGGTATTAATTAGGTATTTTTGTCGCATAATCTGCGACGATATGAGATATAAATCGTTGCATAAATGATAAGAGAGGATGATGTATATACACGAAAGAGACAATTGGACTGACTTTCGTTGGGACATTTCAAAGGTGGAACTACTTCAAGAAGAGGTATTCCGTAAACAAGGTTTACTTTGTGGAAGGTTGAGCTCGTTGGGTTTTGATAGCAAACTTCGTGCAATGGCTGAGAACCTGACAGCTGACATCGTGTATTCTTCCGAGGTTGAAGGTGTTCGTTTAAACGTGGAACAGGTGCGCTCTTCTATTGCAAGAAAGCTTGGAATTAAGAACGTAAAATATACTGCACCATCCCACTACATAGAGTCAGTTGTCAACGTAATGCTCGAAGCTATTCAGCATTATGACACACCTCTTAATAAAGAGAAGCTGTGTGCTTGGCAGGCAGCGTTTTTTCCTTCTGGTTATAGTGAGGGTAGTCAGATAGAGGTTGGGCAGTATCGCACTAATGAGGAGTATATTGTCAGTGGTATGTTTGGGCGCGAGAAGATTCACTATATAGCTCCTTCACCAGACCGCATTGAGCTTGAGATGCAACAATTCCTTGCTTGGTTTGATAGAGAAGAGCCCGTAAGTAGTGTTATCCGTTCGGCTATTGCCCATTTTTGGTTTGTAAGCATTCATCCCTTTGAGGATGGAAACGGACGATTAGCACGTATTCTTTCAGACATGCTCTTGGCTCGTGGCGAGAAAAGTGAGTTCCGTTTCTATAATATTTCATCACAGATAAACAAAGACAAGAATCACTACTACGACATTCTCGAGCGTATGCAGCGTGGCGATGGAGACATTACGGAGTGGTTAGTGTGGTATATGCAGAAACTGGTGGATGCGCTCGATGAAGCCGATTCTGCTGTCTCTACAATCTTAAACAAGAGTTTCTTCTGGCAGAAGGCATCGGCTGTTCCCATGACAGAACGGCAGACACAAGTGATCAATCTCTTCCTTGATGGCTATGAAGCTAAGATTAGTTCAAAGACATGGGCGGCGTTGGCAAAATGCTCGAAGGATACTGCTATTCGTGATATACAGGATTTGGTCGATAAGAATATACTCGTAGAAACAGTCCCGGGAGCTAAGAGACCAAGCTATTCTATCGTCTATGACGCAGAGGATTTGACGCAGTTCTTTACTGACGTGACCATAACGGAGGAAAAAGGAATCCCTTATCTCCACGCTTTATTCAAGGGGGCAAGACCTATACACGAGCGGGTATTGAAGCTTGATGCAGACCGATATGAGAAGGGGGAACTGTCGTTGCGCGATTTGCTCAGTAAGTACTGCGCATATATGGTTGCAAACAATAGAGGGTGATAAGTCGCTTTTCCGAGGGTGGAATAGGTTTTATGGAGGCCCGAAATGGCTGTTTATGCGATGAGCTTATCGGCGAGTTAAGTGAGTGTAGCATATTTTGAAAGGCGATAATAAGCGTCAATAACATGAAATGTAAAGCCACTTAATATCGCCTTTCAAGGTTTTGGTGAGTCTTAATCCTTATCTTCTATGATTTCTTTTCATGAAGAAAAATATTTTTTTTCATGAGAAGAAATATTTTTTTTCACGACAAGAAATATTTTTTTTTCATGAAAATAATTCGAAAGTTATCGTGTTGTAACGGTAAACACCTTTGTTTCGTGAGGTTGTAAGGTGCCTTGCCAAGTCTTACGTTGACGTGTTGTTTTATGCTCCCAAACGTCTCTGAAATTGTATTCTTTCGTGTTCCCAAGGATAGAAAGCGGCAACTTAATGCGTTGAGGAGTGTCAGAAGGATTCATGATGGCAAGCGCCTGACGGTTACCACTTAGTTGACGAAGGTAGACACGGCACTGTCCTGGGACGTTAACTCTGTGAGCTACTTCGCCAAGGGCGTCTTGGTTGATAGCTATTATCTCTTTGTTGAGAAGGATGCGACGTGTTGCTTCGTTCTCATGAAGGATGTCGTGACTCATCGCCAAGGGTGAAGCAAACGTACACCACATAGACATTTGGGTCTGATACTCCGTATATGTACAGCCAATACCACCCAAATCGCTTGATGGACCACCCTTTCCATCGAGTCCAATGACGAGCATGTCCATGTCGAGCCAGTGTCCCGGTCCAGCGTATTTATAAAGTGGTTCGGTCACGTTGATGATGTCGATGATACCCATACCACCCTGTTTCACGATATCTTTCCACATGTCTCGCACGTCAAAGCTCACGCGCCAGAGCGAACCACCAGCCTGTCTTGCCCACTTCTCAGGGTTTAGTTGTCCCCATTCACAGACTCCCAAGACAATTTTCCGACCTGAGTTCTGCAGTGCATCAGCCATCTTCTTATAGCGTTCGTGGGCAACAGCGCTGTCAGAAGGAGCGTGGCAGTAGTCGTATTTAAGGTAGTCAATACCCCATTCAGCAAAGGTCTTGGCGTCTTGTTGCTCAAAACCATAACTTGCAGTATAGCCTGCACAAGTCAGCAAAGCGGCATCTGAGTAGATACCGAGCCGTAAACCTTTTGAGTGAACATAGTCGGCAAGGGCCTTCATGCCGCTTGGGAATTTCTCAGGGTCGGGTAAGATGTTATTACGTTTGTCGCGTCCTCCCTGCCATGCATCGTCTATGAAGATGTATTTATATCCTGCTTCTGCATAGCCGTCGGACGCCATCTTGTCGGCAATCTGTCGTATCAGCTGTTCGTTGATATCCTCCTTATATTTGTTCCAAGTCATGAAACCCATTGGAGGGGTCAGTGCTAACGAGTCACGATTAGTCGCTGTTGTGTGTAAGGAGGTTAGGAGAGCGATTGCAAAAAACAATAGCAATCTACGGAATTTAGTTTGTTGATAGGTCATAAATATTATCATTTAGTAATGAGCATAAACTAAAAAATCCGCAGAAACATGATGAATCTGCGGATAATCTATGTTGTCCCAGGCGGATTCGAACCACCACTGACAGAACCAAAAACTGTAGTGCTACCATTACACCATAGGACAATCGTGTGTGCAAAGGTAATGTTTTTTCGGTTAATGCCCAAATTTTACTGTATAATTTTGCGTCTTAATGTTGTTTGAAGAGCAAATATGCTGTGTTTCTATGGCTTTTGCGCTATATTTCTCGTCCCTTATTTGTATTTCATGACAGAATATACTATCTTTGTGACAAGCTATAGCTCAAACAGTTCTTACACCTCTTATTATATAAGCCTATGAAACCTATATCGGCAGTTGTTGTATTCTTACTTCTCATTTGCTCGGCAGTGTGGGCAAGTGTTGACGGTTATCACTGTGCAGAAACAGCAATAGTGCAAGACATGAATCAGGCTTTGTCGAAGACTCTTGCACAGAAGCGTGAGGCGTGGATAACGCCAGACACGATAGAAAACTATCGCCAACATTTGCAGATAGCTGCCCTAAGACGTCGCTCGGTTGTGTCGTATGCTTTGGGTGAAGACGCCCATTCGCTTTGCAGTAGACAGATGAAGTGGCGGTCTGGCAGTCGTTCGCTGAGGGTTCAGAGTTATGCTGATTGTTCCTTTGCTACGGTGTGGGGTTTGTCAGACCAGCGACTGTCGTTTCTCTTTTTGATGTTATCATTGGTTTGGATGGCGGTGTCTATCGTTTATCTTCGGCGTCATCAATCAGGTCGGTTGGTGTTGGGTAAGATGGTGTATGCCACTTCCGACCGCAGTTTTCGTGACTGTCATGGAGAGAGGATAGCCTTTACGCCAATGCAACAGCAACTGATGGAGCTATTTATTAATGCGTCTAATTGCAAGTTGACAAAGGCTTTTATCTGTGAAACTCTTTGGCCTAAGAAACCCGACGCAAGCGAGACTCTTTACACACTTATCCGTCGTCTTAAACCTATAGTCAGCGAGCGTTGCGGATTAAAGATTGTTGCTGATAGGGGAGATGGCTACCGACTTACTTCTGATTTGGCCTCAAAGAAAGAGAAGGACTGTCTTTCTTAATGGAAAGAATGTCCCTTTTGCTTTATAAATCTTAAGCTTATTTTATAGGAGTATTATGCTTGGCAAGTTCTTGTCAGGTAGGTTCAGTTGTGCTTTCTACTTGTCTGTCGACCCTCAATTAGCTAATGTCAGCTAATTGTCAGTGTCCTTTTTTGTCCTAATAGGAGCTGAACTCTATCTTTGTAGCAAAAAACAAAGACTATGAGAAAAGGTTTATGGATGTTGTCATTATGCTTTCTTGCACTGCCTATTGGGGCACAGAACGAGAAAGAGAACGGTGAGAAAGCGAAGAGTGTAGTGATGAAAGAGGTGACAGTTGAGGCTGCACGAGTGACGAAAAAGGTTGATGGACTGTTGATTATACCGTCTGCTGCACAACGGGAAGCGTCAACAGACGGGTATAGTCTGCTTGCTAAGCTGTCGCTTCCACGCCTTAGAGTAGACGAGGTGATGCGTACTGTCACTCCGTTGATGAATGATGGTAGTGTGCAAATCAGACTGAATGGAACCTTAGCAAGCAAAGAAGACCTACTGTCATTGGACCCAAAACTTGTGAAAAACATCGATTTCATCGATAATCCGGGTGTTAGATATGGTGAAGGAATAGGCTATGTTATTGACATTCAGACAAGACGTAACACGACTGGTTATGTGCTTGGAGCTGATTTGTCGAACGCTGTTACAACACTGAATGGCGATAATACGGTCTATGCAAAGGTCAATCACAAACATTCAGAACTGTCTTTGACCTATAATTTCTTATATAATGACCATCGTGGTTTACGGTCTTTAGAGACGGCCGACTATACTTTGAATAATGGTAGTCATTATCTGGTAACACGCAATCAGACCGCTGGCAGGAGTCGTCACTTTGGTAATCAACTTGAGATAAAATACTGTCTTGCAGACTCGGCTACCTATGTTTTTCAAGCGAGTCTATCAACGGAGGGCAGCAGCACACCCGGTAATTATGCTGATTACACATATCGAGACGGAATGAGAGAGCAGGCTTTTCGGACAATAGATGTGGCCAGTAGCTTCTCTCCTACGCTTGATCTCTACTTTTTCCATCAGCTTGGTAAGCATCAGAACATTACGGCTAACGTTGTTGGGGCAAGTATATATACGGATAAACAAGGGTATAACGGGGAAGGGGGAGCCTATGCGTATGACGTAAACGGTCGTACATGGTCGTTGCTGAGTGAGGCTATCTATGAGAATAAACTTAAGCCTTTCACCTTTTCAGTAGGGTTGGAACACTCGATGTCGTTTACGAATAATGAATATACGGGTGATGTGTCGGCTCTAAATAAGGTGCGGAGAGGAGAGCTTTATATTTTCTCTCAGGTGAAAGGACGATGGAAGCAATTAGGCTATTCGGCAGGGATCGGTGTGGCAAACAAGACCTATTCGCAGGGAGACCACAGCTTTGACTATTGGACTTTTCGTCCGAAACTGACGTTGAGTTACGAAGTCTTGACAGGGTTAAGTGCTCGTTACACCTTTGAAACCTATCGTCGTGTGTCTTCATACGCTATGGTGAGCGATGCAAAAATCAGAGAGAACAGTCGTGAATGGAAAGTTGGTAACCCTAATCTGCAACCTTCAAGGGTCATAAAGAATATTTTTGATATAAGTTATAATGGTAGTCGCGTTAGCTGTGGGGCAAATATAGAGTACCGACGTGACCTTGGTAGCAATATGAGTGTGTATGAACGTACGGCAACAGATGAGTTTCTTTATTCACAACAGAACATTGGTAATATCATGATGTTTGTTGTTCAGAACTATCTTAGGTATGATGTAGTGCCAGAGCATCTGTCTGTAACACTTTTCGGAGGTATCAATCGTTTCTTTAACATCAGTAGTCTGTATCGTCATTACCTAACAAGTTACAACTATGGTGGTAATGTTCAGGCTTATCTTGGACGCTGGACGCTCACGGGATATGCCGATAATGGGTGGAAATATGTCGAGGGTGAGCATGAAGGATGTAATGGACCAGCAATCTATTTAGGTGTTAGTTACAGATGGAAGAAGTGTAATGTGTCGCTCTTTTTACAGCATCCTTTCCAGCAACATCCCGTCATACAGCGTGGCAAGGTACTGAATGAAAACCTTTATAAAACCTACAGTTATCGTAGTAGAGACTTGGGTAATATGATAACGCTAAAGTTTAGTTGGAAGCTGTCAAGGGGTAAGAGCTATAAAGAAATAGAGAAGAAAGTACAGAACGAAGGGTATAAACAGACGGGAATCATGTAGGGTAATGATATTATTCATCTGTGATAGTAGGGGAAAGTTCGCTTTTCTGTCCTTTGATTTATTATCGGAAGGGATTGAAAAGGGAGCTTTCCCCTTTCTTTTTATGGGTAGTCAATCATCTTGTTGATTGTGTTCAGCGAGCCAGAAAGACGTTATTTCCAAATTATTTTCACGTAAGAAAGAATTTATTTTCATGAAGAAAAATATTTTTTTTCATGATAATAATTATTTTTTTTCATGATAATAATTCGAGACGGATAGGTCGAGGGGGTAAGTAAAAAGGGATGGAGAGGGGGAAGAAAACTGATGATAAGGTGAGAACAAAGGGTATAAAAAAGAAAAAGGCAGACCCTTGGCCTGCCTAATTATATCATGTATTTATATTTACAGATTACTTGTTCACAGCGTCTGAAAGGTCAGCACCAGCCTTGAACTTAGCTACCTTCTTAGCTGCAATCATAATCTTCTCCTTAGAACTTGGGTTGATACCCTCATGAGCAGGACGTTCAGTTGTAGAGAAGGTGCCAAAACCTACGAGTTGTACTTTATCACCAGCAGCGAGTGCATCCTTAATTGCTTCTGTAGTTGCGTCTAAAGCTTTCTTAGCAACAGCCTTGCTTACCTCAGCATTAGCTGCAATCTTCTCGATCAATTCCGTTTTGTTCATAATTTTGATTTATTTATTGATTAATTGTATGAGTGATTACAAGATTATGATGCAAATATACTTGATTACTTTTATAAATCAAATAAAATCAAGGGAAAAGTGTAGAAAATCATAAAAAATAGTCTTTATGTTGCTTGTTTTATGCTTAATAACGATAGAATTTAGTATTTTTGCATTGATAAATAATACGTTGTAAAGATTAAGACATCACTTAAATGCGAAATATACCCGTAATAACAAAGAATCTTCTTATCATCAATGTGCTGGTTTTTGTCGCCACATACGCTTTAAGAGGATTGAATATTGATTTGGATACCCTCCTTGGTTTACATTTCATTTTGGCTCCTGATTTCCGTGCTTGGCAGTTTGTTACCTATATGTTCATGCACGGTGGCGTAACTCATCTATTGATGAATATGTTCATGTTGTGGATGTTTGGCATGGTTGTAGAGAATGTTTGGGGTCCAAAGAAATTCCTTTTTTATTACATGGTCTGTGGTCTTGGCGCTGGTGTTTGCCAAGAGTTGGCACAGTATGGTACGTATGTAGTGGAGGGTCTGGCGCAGTATGAAACTGTGAGGATAGCTAATTCGATTATTCCTATGAGTGAGTATCTGAACATGATGAACACTGTTGGTGCCTCTGGAGCCATCTATGGTGTGCTACTTGCCTTCGGTATGTTGTTCCCAGAAGAGCGTATGTTCATCATACCTATCCCTGTCCCTATTAAAGCAAAGTGGATTGTTATAGGCTCAGTAGTAGTTGAATTGTTCTCTGCTATTGGTACAAGCAATGACGGAGTGGCGCATTTGGCACACTTAGGGGGTATGCTCTTTGGTTTTATTCTTATCCGTTATTGGAAGAAACATCCGTATTCTGGCTATGGAGACTTCGGTATGAATAAGGGACATCAGTTCTTTGATCGTATGAAGAATTCGTGGGAACAACGTGGAGGTGCGACTCCTCATGCGAATGCGAATGGTAGTAGGGAGTCTTGGACGGATGCTTCACATAATAATACTACGGATAGTAATAGTGATTGGGAGTACAATGCTCGTAAAAAACAACAGCAAGAAGAGGTCGATCGTATCTTGGATAAGATTCGTAAGAGTGGTTATGACAGTTTGACGAAAGAGGAGAAACAGAAGCTCTTTGATAGTAGTAAGAAATAAGGTAATCCCTCTGTTGCTGGTTGGTTGGGTGTTGATAAAATCTGAGAAGGATATATGTCAGCAAGGAATTAAGACGTGAGTAGATAGTAGGTCGTTATTGTTTGACGGTATAGTACTTACTTTATAGCTCTTTTGTGACTATTTAATAGGATTGTTGAAAACTAAAGGAACCAATGGTAGTGAGTACCAGCGTGCTTGGTGTAGAGATGTTTAGCAAATTTAAGAAACTTACATATAGGGTTTTATTGATAGGTAATATCATCGTTGTTCTGTTGATGTTACTTGTTGGGAATATCGGTAGGCTCAATCCTGTCGACTATCCTTCATTGGCTAATTTGGGCTTAGGATTCCCAATATTGCTTGTGTTCAATCTCGTGTTTCTTGTCGTTTGGTGCTTTTGTCGATTGCGTTCTATTTGGCTGCCGTTGTTAGGCTTTATTCTTTGTTATGGCCCTATCCGAACGTATTCACCCTTTAACTTTCCTGAAGATAAGCCACATGGAAGTATAAAGGTGCTGTCTTATAATGTCTTTATGTTCTCTTCTTGGGATGAACCACATGGTGCGAAGAATCCAATCGTTGATTATATCGTAAAGAGTAAGGCTGATATAGTCTGTTTGCAAGAGGCGCAAGCAAGGTTGGATAACGGTGATCAGATTTATTCAACACTGAAGAAACACTACCCATACTTCAAGTTGATGATAAAAAAACACCCTGGTGCTGATTATATCGTATTACTGAGTAAGTATCCTGTTCTTTGGCAAGATACAATCCCGTATGGCTCAAGTAGTAACCAGAGTGTGGCTTATATGCTTGATATCAAAGGAACTAAGACACTTGTTGTTAATAACCATTTCGAGAGTAACGGACTGAGTTCTGGCGACAAAGAAGGGTTTAAGACACTCGTGAAGGGTGAGTTGAAGACCGATGAAGCTAAGAAACAATCAGTCCATCTAATCAAGAAGTTAGGGGATGTATCGGCTCGACGTGCACCACAGGCAGAGGCAGTTGCACGTTTTGTTAAGAAATATCTCGATAAGCAGATACCTGTTATCTTGTGTGGAGACTTCAATGACAGTCCATTAAGCTATACGCACCATGTCATCTCAAAAGAGCTGAATGACTGCTATGTAGAGAGTGGAAATGGACCAGGGATAAGCTATCATAAGAGTGGGATGTACTTTCGCATTGATCATATCTTTTGTTCTGACGATTTTGAGTCGTATGGGGCTAAGGTCGACAACAGTGTGACTACTTCTGACCATTATCCCATCTATTGTTGGCTTAAATACCGTCCAAAACCTTAAAAAACACACATTTATAAGTTATAAATTTCTCAAAGTGTGAAAATTTGCTTATCTTTGCACGTCTATCAGGCGTAGTGAAACAATAATTAAATACAATCAAATAAAATGCAAAACAAAGGATTAGTAATTTGCGTAGCCATTCTTTTGACGCTCGCAAGTATCTTCTACCTGTCATTCTCTGTAGCGACAAGCTACTATGATAGCCAGGCAGCAAAGATTAAAGACCCTATTGCGCAACAGGATTATAAGGATTCTGTAAAGTATTTGGGTATCTACTCTTACCAGAAATGCCTTGAAACACAGATCGGTCTTGGTCTTGACTTGAAGGGCGGTATGAATGTTGTACTTGAGATTTCAGTACCTGACGTTATTGATTTCTTGGCTGATCATAAGCAAGATGCTGCTTATCAGAAGGCTTTAGAGATGGCTAAGCAGGAAGAGACGAAGAGTCAGAAAGACTTTATCACACTCTTTGTTGATGCCTATCATCAGGTAGCTCCAGGTCATAAGCTGGCTGAGATTTTCGCTACACAGGAGTTGAAAGGCAAGGTAAGTACCCAGAGTACGGATGGAGAAGTTGTAAAGGCACTTCGTGAAGCAGTTGCTTCAGCTATCGACAACTCCTACAATGTTGTTACAAACCGTATCGACCAGTATGGCGTTGTACAGCCAAATATCCAGAAATTAGAGGGTCAAGAAGGTCGCCTTATGGTTGAGATGCCTGGTATTCGTGAGCCTGAGCGCATGCGTAAACTCCTCCAAGGCTCTGCTAACCTTGAGTTCTGGGAGACTTACAACAACCAAGAGATTAATCCTTATCTTACTCAGCTCGATCAGCGTTTGGCTAATGCTGATACAAAGACAGACACAACTGCTACTGCTTCAAATAAGGAAGTACAGGGAAAGAAGGCCCCAGCTAAAAAGTTAGTACTTGACAGAAGCGATGCAGCTGAGGGTGGGAACGCTCAGATGGATGCTATGAAGAAGATGCACCCATTGCTTTCTATGCTACAGACTATTCCTGGTAATGCGCTTAGTCTCGTAGGTTATGCAAGCGTACGAGATACTGCTGCTATCAATAAGATTATTTACAGTCAGCTTGCTAAGCAGATCTTCCCAAGCGACTTGAAGCTTCTTTGGGGTGCAAAGCCAGCAGAAGGACTTAATAAGAAGAATGTCTTTGAGCTTTATGCACTGAAGGTAACAACCGCTGATGGTCGTGCTCCATTGGAGGGTGACGTTGTTACATTTGCTAAAGACGAGTTTGATCAGCATGGTCGTCCTCAGGTTAGCATGACAATGAACTCTGAGGGTGCTCGTGAGTGGGCTGCTTTGACAAAGGCAAATCAAGGTAAGGCTATCGCAATCGTACTCGATGGCGTTGTTTACTCAGCTCCAAACGTAAAAGGTGAGATTACTGGTGGACAGTCAGTTATCTCTGGTAACTTCACTATTGAGGATACTAAGGACTTGGCTAACACATTGAAGTCAGGTCGTATGCCTGCTCCTGCGAAGATTGTACAGGAGGAAGTCGTAGGTCCTACACTTGGTGCACAGTCTATTGAGCAGGGTCTTATCTCATTTGCTATAGCTTTTGTCCTCTTGATGCTTTACATGATTGTCATGTACAACTTCATTCCTGGTATGATGGCTAACCTTGCTTTGATAGCCAACCTCTTCTTCACGTTGGGTGTCTTAGCGTCCTTCCAGTCGGCATTGACTATGCCAGGTATTGCCGGTATCGTGTTGACCTTGGGTACAGCTGTGGATGCTAATGTACTTATCTATGAGCGTATTAAGGAGGAGTTGAAACTCGGCAAGGGTATGAAAGTGGCTTTGAAAGAAGGTTACGGTAATGCCTTCTCAGCTATCTTCGACTCTAACTTGACATCACTCATTACTGGTGTTATCCTTCTTGTGACTGGTACAGGTCCTATCCGTGGCTTCGCTACCACTTGGATCATTGGTCTTGTTATCTCATTCTTCACTGCAGTATTCCTCACACGTATCGTATTTGAGAACCGTGTAGGTAAGGATAAGTGGATGAATCAAACCTTCACAACTGCGTTCTCAAAGAACTTCATGCAGAATAAGAACTATCACTTCCTCAGTATGTATAAGACTACATTCACTGTTTGGGGTGTTGCTGTCTCAGTATGTATTGTTAGCTTCGCTGTTCGTGGCTTGAGTCGTAGTATTGATTTCACTGGTGGTCGCAACTACGTAGTCACTTTGAACAAGCCAACTCACGTAGAGGATGTTCGTAAGGTGATGACAGGCGCCTTCGTGAATACGGTTGGTGAGAATGCTGGTAAGCCTGCAACGACAACAGTTATTGCGTTGGGTACAGACGGTAAGACCGTTCGTATCTCTACGAACTATAATATTGATTCAAACAACCCAGCTGAGGACGACAAGGCAGAGACAATCCTTTACAACGCATTGAAGAAGGGTGGCTTTGTTAGTCAAGCAAGTGTTGTGAACTTCAAGAACCCAGATATCCGTGAAGGTGGCTCTATTATCCAGAGTGCGAAGGTTGGTCCTTCAATCGCAAAGAACATTACTTATAATGCAATCATGAGTGTGTTGTTGGCTATCTTCTTCATCTTCTTGTACATACTCTTGCGTTTCCGCAACATAGGTTTCTCTGTTGGTTCTATTGTTGGACTTGTTCTTGACACGACAATCGTTATCGGTTGCTTCTCATTATGCTATGGTTGGATAGGCTTCTCACTTGAGATTGACCAGACGTTCATCGGTGCCATCTTGACAGTTATCGGTTATGATATCAACGATACAGTGGTTGTTTACGACCGTATCCGTGAGAACTTGGGTAAACACAAGCATAATCTTGCTAAGGCTGATATTCAGAAGATATTCAACGACTCTATCAACCAGACCCTCTCACGTACTATTAATACGTCTGTATCAACCTTGATAGTACTCGTGTCTATCTTCGTCCTTGGTGGTGAAAGTATCCGTAGCTTCTCTTTCGCAATGATTATCGGTATTATCATCGGTACTTTGAGTTCAATCTTCATCGCATCTCCTGTTGCTTACCTCGTATTGGGTAAGAAGATTGAGAAGCGTTCAAAGGAGCTTGCTGCAGCACCTGTGGAGGCTTAGGCAATAGATAGTCTGAACTAAGGTTTTACACCTTATTATATATAACAGCCCGTTATCAGCAATGGTAGCGGGCTGTTTTCGTCTTGTTCGAAAGCGCATTTTAGACTTTTAAGGATACTATTTCAAACTTATTAAAGGCCTATCTCAGAGGCGTGTCGGCCGTAAAGGAGGGTCGAGGTAGGGAGTGTTTTGTGTGTTCTATACGTTGACTTGCGAATTATTTTCATGAAAAAAAATATTTTTTGTCGTGAAAATAAATATTTATTGTCGTGAAAATAATTATTTCTCTTCATGAAAAGAAATCATAGCAGTTGATGAGTAAGCCGCTAAAGAACCTTGAACGAAGTGTTTAAGTGGTTCTATTGGCTATGTTCCTAACGCTTATCGTCGTCTTACATCGTTGGTCATCTTTTCTTGTTATAACCCTCATTACTATTGGTACTTAGCCTTAACACGATAGGTGAGGAGCGTCAGCACCACTTGTGTTCGACGTTAATATGGTTGTAGAGAACAGAAAGCAAGACTTATTATGGTGATTTATTGGTTTTTATTTTGCCGTTCATGCGGTTTGCACTACCTTTGTAGTCTAATTTAAAAAGATAGAATGAGCAAGAAACATATACTACTTATAAATGATATAGCAGGGTACGGAAAAGTCGCGACAGCGGCTATGCTCCCTATCTTATCATACTTAGGACACCCTGTTTACAACCTTCCTACGGCCTTGGTGTCCAACACGCTCGATTATGGTAAGTTCAATATCCTTGAGACAACAGACTATATTAAGGGCGTTTTCCCGGTATGGAAGGAGCTTGGCTTTAGCTTTGATGCGATTGCGACGGGCTTTATCGCTTCAGAGCGACAGGCTAAATTGGTAGCCGACTACTGTCGCGAACAGGCAGAACGAGGCACGACGATCTTTGTCGACCCTATCATGGGCGATGAAGGAAAACTCTATAATGGTGTGACGGCAGCTGCGATAAACTCCATGCGTGAGATGATTAGCGTAGCCGACCTTACTTTCCCTAATTACACAGAGGCCTGCTATCTTACGTCAAGTAAGTATGACGAGCAGGGAGTAAGCTTCGATGAAGCCAAGAGACTGCTTGATGGTCTACGCCTAATCGGTACGAAATCGGCTTTGATAACGTCTATCCTCGTTGAAGGAACACCGTCTGTCGTAGGCTATAACCACGTGACAGATAAGTATTTCTCACTACCTTATACAGAGATTCCCGTCCATTTCCCAGGCACAGGCGACATCTTCTCGGCTATTCTCATTGGTCATCTCTTGGATGGCGAGCTACTCATTCCGAGCACGCAGAAGGCTATTGACGGTGTTTATAAGCTGATTGACCTCAATAAGGACAACTCGGATAAGAACAGGGGAATCCCTTTGGAGAAGCATCTTCAGATATTGTAATGATAAGATATGAACTGGATTGACGGACTATTTAGCATCCCTTCTGCCCTACAAGCAGTAGTGGTCCTCTCACTTGTATGTACAGTGGGATTGGGATTAGGTAAGATTAGGATAGCAGGTATATCTCTTGGTATAGCCTTTGTGTTCTTCTTTGGTATCGCTGCGGGTAGCTTTGGGCTGCAAGTAGACGAGCAGATGCTCAATTACTGTGAGACTTTTGGGTTGGTAATCTTTGTTTATACGCTTGGACTGAGCGTTGGTCCAACCTTCTTTGGGTCCTTCCGACATGAAGGAACCTTGTTTAATCTGTGGAGTTTAGGCGTTATCTTCTTAGGAACGATTATGTCTGTCGTCCTCTCCTACGCCATGAACGTACCGATGTCAGACATGGTGGGTATCCTTTGTGGTGCTACAACGAACACTCCAGCACTTGGTGCTGCACAGCAGGCATTGCAACATGCGGGGCATAGTGGTGGTCCTGCTGCCTTGGCAACAGCCGTCACTTATCCGTTGGGTGTGGTCGGTGTTATCTTTGCCATGATATTTCTCCGCAAGTTCTTTGTGCGACCTTCCGACTTAGTAGTGCACTCTGGCGCAGAAGACGACCATACTTATATCGGACAGTTTGTCGTTCTCAATCCAGCTATTAATGGTAAGTCAATAGCCGAAATAGCTCAGGGTACCCACCGCAAGTTTATCATCTCACGCATTTGGCGTGGTGAAGACGTGATTGTCCCAATGAGTTCAACGGTGTTGCAAACCAATGATAATCTCCTTGTAGCTACTAAACGTGATGAGGTATCAGCCATGGAAATACTCTTCGGACAGATGGTCAACCGTGATTTGAACAAGGATCAAGTCGATTGGAACCACCTTGACACAAAGGTGGAGAGCCGTGTTATCATCTTGTCAAACGGTGTGTTAAATGGAAAGAAGCTTGGACAACTTCATTTGCGCGATGCTTATAATGTCAATGTGAGCCGTGTTATCCGTGCAGATATCAAGCTACTTGCAACGCAGGACCTTGTCCTCCGTTATGGAGACCGCCTTACCTTAGTGGGTCAACCAGAGGCTATCGACCATGCAGAGAAGTTCCTTGGCAATTCAGTTAAGACCCTCAATGAGCCTAACCTCGCTGTTATTTTCCTCGGAATGGTGTTTGGTTTGGCCTTAGGAACAATCCCTATCAACCTTCCAGGTATGGAGTCTCCAATCCGATTGGGCATTGCTGGCGGTCCTATCATCATGGGTATATTGGCCGGAGCATTTGGTCCTCGATTGCACTTCATCGCTTATACCACACGTAGTGCGTCTCTTATGTTGCGCAAGTTAGGCTTGTCACTCTATCTTGCTTGCTTAGGCTTGGATGCCGGTAGAGACTTCCTCGCTACCGTCGTACGCCCAGAGGGCTTGTTGTGGATAGGCTTAGGCTTTGTACTCACCGTTGTTCCAGTAGTCATTGTAGGCTTAATAGCCTTGCGATTGAAGAAGTTTGACTTCGGAACTATCTGTGGTATCCTTTGCGGTTCGATGGCTAATCCGATGGCGTTGGGCTATGCCAACGATACAGTCAAGGGCGAAACAAGTAATATTAGTTACGCTTCAGTCTACCCGTTGGGCATGTTTGCCAGGGTTATCATCGCACAGATATTGGTCATGTTCTTCGTTTGATAGGGGAGTGTAAGCGTCATGATTCTCAGTTTGTCACACCTGACTATAGGCTATTCTGCATCCCATCCCGTCATTACTGATATTGATTTAGCATTGAGGAGTGGGCAACTTTCATGCTTGATAGGGGAGAACGGCATTGGTAAGTCTACACTTCTGAAGACGCTTACAGGCTTTCTTCCTAAGTTAGGTGGCAATCTGTTGCTCGATGGACGTGACATACAATCCTATTCACAACGTGAGTTGGCACGAGAGGTGAGCATTGTCTTGACGCAAAAACCAGATGTTCAAAACCTCACGATAGAGGAGATAATAGGCTTGGGAAGGTCGCCTTACACTGGCTTCTTTGGTCGGTTGCGTGCTGAAGACCGCTTGGTTGTTGAGGACGCAATCGCTGCGATGGGGATTGAAAAGCTCAAAGGGAGAATGATACAGACCCTGTCTGATGGCGAAAGGCAGAAGGTGATGATTGCGAAAGCACTCGCTCAAGAAACGTCAGTCATCTTACTTGATGAGCCAACAGCCTTCCTCGATTTCCCTTCTAAGGCCGAAACCTTTCAGACATTACGGCGAATGGCACACGAGAGGGATAAGCTCATCCTCCTTTCTACTCATGACTTAGAACTTGCAGTACGCTTTGCAGACAATTTGTTGGAGGTGAGAGAGGGACGTCTTAAGGAGGTTTCTGCAGCCGATGTGAAGGCTTCTATGCAGACAATTATGGGCAGTTAAGACTTGTAGATACTATTATTTCGCATACTGCCCCAACCTTATTCGTAATAAAAACAACATTAATTAAAATAGAAAGAACTTATGAAAAAGAATGTATGGATAGCTCCTATCGTCCTTTTATTGGCTTTGCTCTTGAATAGTTGTGGTACACAACAGAAGGCTACAGCGCCTGTAGCGACTCCTGTCGTTAGAGATACAGTGGTCGCTGTTGAGCCTTTGAAGGATGTTATTAGTATTGCTGAGGCTTTGGATATGTATCAGAATCCAAGTAAGGTAGACGCCATCACGAAGAAATACGGCTACAAGTTGAAGACGAATTATGAGGTTTATCGACTTGATAAGTTCACTAAGATGTACTATAAGAACTGTGCTCTTGCAAAGCTTCTAACGGCCGATAAGTATGAAGACTATCCAAAGCCAATGCGCAAGGGTGTGTCCAGTTACGTTGCTTTTAAGGATGGTGCTATCATCATTGCAGTGTTCAATCAGCCTGCATACGACAATCTTGTAGCTCAGGTTAAGGCTGCCGGATTTACCTTGGATATGCCTGGTAGCGAAGATATCTATACCAATGGCAGTCGCACTATCGCCTGTTATAAGGATGGCAAAAGTGTGAGAATCCAATAAGCTAACCTTTGTTTGCCGTGCTATTCATACTTTTTAGCACAACCCATAACCCTCTCTTTTTCTCTCTCCAACCCCGTATTTGTTGGTAGAGCGACGTAAGAGAGGGTTTTCTTATCACTTTTCTTGTTGTTTTATTTGCTTTTCTCAGTAACAAAGACTATATTTGTTGTCTTAATACTAAGGAAATCTAACTAAATGAAACACCTACTACTAACCTGCCTATTGGGCCTTTTTAGCCTCACGTCTACAGCACAACAGCCTTTAGAATGGGACGAACTGTTAGAGGAACTCTATGCGACAAATGACGAGAATAGGGACGCAAGGGAGGATGACTACGACGTCTTAGCCGACCTTGCAGCACATCCTTTGAATCTAAATACGGCAAGTAGGGAAGAACTTGCACGTATTCCGTTTCTTACAGCAGAACAAATTGAGGACATACAAGCCTATGTTTATCAATATCATGGTATGCAGTCATTGGGCGAATTGGCTATGATTGAGTCCTTAGATGCGCTCCGTCGTCAGCTTCTCCCTTATTTTGTCTATGTCTCACCAGTTGAGGAACAACGCAAGTTCCCCTCCCTTAAAGCCATTGCGAAGGGTGGGAAGCACTGCTTCTTATTGACTGCGAATGTTCCGTTCTACCAACGAGAAGGCGACCGGCAAGGCTATCTTGGCTATCCCTATACCCATTCCTTCCGTTATTCTTTCCGTTATAGCGATTATGTTCAGGCTGGATTGGTGGGTGCACAAGATGCTGGCGAACCCTTCTTGGCGCATGGTAATGGCCTTGGATACGACCATTATAGCTTTTACTTACTGTTGAGAAAGATGGGACGGGTGAAGGCTTTGGCTATAGGACGCTATAAAGTGAGCTTCGGACAAGGACTTGTTATCAACAACTCCTTAGGCTTTGGGAAACTTGCTATGCTCTCCATGTTAGGCAGACAAGCTACGGCTATTCGGGCACACTCATCCCGCTCGGCTGCTAACTATCTGCAGGGAGCTGCTTCAACAGTGGAGATTGCAAAGCACCTCAACCTCACCACCTTCCTTTCTTACCGTAGTATAGATGCCACACTGACTGACAATGGGACTATCAAGACCATCCTTAAAACAGGATATCACCGTACTTTGCGTGAAATAAGCCGTAAAGATGCAGCTTCCCAATTAACTGCTGGTGCACACGTCGGTTGGTCGTCTGGTGCACTTAGCCTCAGTTTGTCAGGCGTTTATAGCCGTTTTAATAAGGATTTAACTCCTAATACGTCTTTATATTACCGTCATTACGCACCCGTAGGTAATGACTTTTGGAACGTAAGTGCCGATTATAGCTATCAACACCCACGCTGGGCGTTGACAGGGGAGACGGCAATAGATGGTAAGGGACACATAGCTACGGTGAATAACCTTTCTTTTCAAGCCACTCATAACCTGTCGCTTCTTGCTGTGCAACGCTATTATGACTATCAGTACACTGCCCTCTTCGCTCGTAGCTTTGGTGATAACGGAACGGTTCAGAACGAGAGTGGCTTGCTCATCGGTGCTAACTGGGGGCTAACTCGTGGTTTGTCGCTCATGGCTTATAGTGATTTCGCTTATTTCTCACACCCTCGTTTTGGCGCACATACAGCCAGTAAGGCGTGGGATAACCTACTGATGCTTACTTATAGTCGGCAACGTTGGTCGCTCTTGGCCCGTTATCGCCTTCGAATACGTGGGAGAGACAATGCTGATAAGACGATGCTTCTAAACGAGGTGGCGCAGCGTGGTCGCCTTTCTTTGGCTTATTCGGCAGAATTTTGGAGCTGTAAAAGTCAGTTGGATGTCGTTGCAAGCAATTATCTCAAGCGTAGTTTCGGTTATATGGTGAGTGAGTCTGGCGCTTGGAAACCCCTTTCGTGGCTCACGCTGAATGGTATGATTGGTTATTTCCAAACGACAGATTTCGCCTCACGTATCTATGTTTACGAACGTGGTCCACTCTATTCTTTTAGTTTTCCTGCCTTCTTTGGTAAGGGTATGCATTATAGTCTGTTTGCTCGGGCAGACCTATCGAGCCGTCTTATGATAATTCTTCGCAGTTCTACCACGCATTATTTCGACCGTGACCATATATCTTCTGGACTTCAACAAGTCAACTCCTCAACGCTAAGTGGACTTGATATTCAATTGCGTTGGCGGTTTTAGGTGTTGATGCTTTATGTGATTACGATTTATGGGGACGATAGTGCAGGGTGTTATTCACCAAAGGCTTCATAGTTTCCCATCCGTAAGAGCATTGGAAAATGGCGTCGGTAACGATAAAGAGAGAAGTCGCCTTCATCGTCAAATGCCGTAAAATCGTATTGACGTGTGGCTTGATACTTTGCAGTAGAATTGTGTTCGTCAACGTAGATGTCCGTCAAACAGGGTTGTCCATCAGACATATTGATAAGGATTTGATAGTCATATTTGTATCCTTGTCCACCCACATAACTCAGTTCTATACCCACTTTTCCTGTCCTAATCTCCTCAAAACTTAGCATTGTATCCGCCTCCGTGTTACGGATAACATTGCTATAAACCCATCTTTTTCCCTTGTATTCAATGGCAAGAAGACGGTCGGTAAAGATAGAATCTGTGATGCTGTCTATGCTTGTCGTCATCGTTATTGGAGACAAAATAGCGGCATTCATTCCCTTGAAAGATGCTTCACCCATCTTCACATAGAAGTTAGATATCTTAAACCCTTTCCATGTATAAAAGCCCTTCCAGCGGCTTGGTGTAGGACAACTAAGTGTTATGGTGTTATTCGCAAAGCTTGTCAGGTGCTGAATTGGCTTCCCATAATATTCCATAACCGTATCAGCATCGAGATCATATCCGTCCTCTATCAGTGGATTATCTGCCTTTTTACTTGTCATTGTGGTATCGGCAGAAAGGTTGAAAGCCATGCAATTAACAGCAAACAGCGTAAATAATAAAAAGTTGAAAGCCTTTCTTCTCATATTACTAATCCTCTTTTGTTTTATTATTAACTATCGATTCTATTCTTTCCTATGGTTGCAAAAGTAATTAAAAGTAGCGACATAAACAAGTAAGAACTATGTTTGCCGAATTATTTACATGAAAATAAATATTTTTTGTCGTGAAAATAAATATTTATCTTCATGAAAATAAATTCTTCTTGTCATGAAAATAATTCGTAGGAGAAGCTTGTTGCGCTATTGCGCTACCCTCTTTTTGATTAGTAAACACATACAATTGGGTGGTAAGAAAAGGTCTTTTCTGTCTTTTGTTATCCTTTTTTTTATCTATATTTGCAGGTGAAAGCAATACTATATACGACATGAAACAAGTCAGTAAGATAACTCTTTGTTTGCTCTGTGTGGCAATGGCGTTGGCAGGTTGCCGTGATAAGGTGCGGTCAAAAGCCGATGCAGCCGACCCTCAAGCCGCAGTAAGCCAGTCAATGAAGCGTATATCAAAGGTGGAAAAACAAGGAGATATGCATCAATATGATGTTGCTGACCAGCAGCGAATAACTGATTTCATTCCCAAAGGTTATAAACTATTTGAGAAGATTTCGGGTGACTTGAACAAAGATGGGCTTGATGACTGTGTGTTAATCATCAAGGCAACACGCAAGGATGGTTTTGAAAGAGATTATGAAGGTAAATTGATAGACCGAAATCGTAGGGGTATTATTGTGCTGTTCTCTGAAGAGAAAGGCTATAAAGTTGCTGTAAAGAATTACAACTGCTTCTCGTCAGAGAATGAGGATGGTGGAGTTTATTTTGCTCCTTACCTGAGTATAGATATTAGGAATAGTAAGCTTTTTGTACATTATGCCCATGGTCGGTATGGCTATTGGGAGTATTGCTTCCGTTATCAAGACTCTGACTTTATGTTGATAGGTTATGAATCACTTGGTAGTCAGGGTCCAACAGTGCTTGGAAAAGTGAGTATTAACTTCCTTACAGGGGTTAGGTATGATGATGATAATGTCAATAAGTATGATGATGATGCGGAAGAAAAGTTTGTACGGAAAGTTATAAAGCTGAAGAAAGAACCATTAAAGAAACTCTCGGAGATAGATGATTTTGATGAACTTGAAATAGAGAGACTGAATACAGATGATTAATAGATAAGATATAAGTTTTGAAACAAATGAACAAGACGACTGTAGTAGGGCTGATATTAGTGATCTTTATGCTGTCAGGTTGCCGTGATAAGGTACGGTCAAAAGCCGATACTGCCAACCCTCAAGCCGCAGTAAGCCAGTCAATGATGCGTATATCAAAGGTGGAAAAACAAGGAGATATGTGTCAGTATGATGTTGCTGACAAGCAGCGAATAACTGATTTCATTCCCAAAGGTTATAAACTATTTGAGAAGATATCGGGTGACTTGAACAAAGATGGGCTTGAAGACTGTGTGTTAATCATTAAGGCTACACGCAAGGATGGCTTCGTAAAAAACAGTTTTGATAAAGTGGTAGACCGTAATCGTAGGGGTATTATCATACTGTTTACTGAGAAAGATGGTTATAAACTTGCGTCGAAGAATTACAATTGCTTCTCATCAGAGAATGAAGAAGGGGGTGTTTATTATGCTCCAGAACTGTGGGTAGAGGAGAGAAAAGGGAATCTTTATTTGCGTTATTGTCATGGTCGGTATGGTTATTGGGAGTATTGTTTTCGTTATCAAGGCTCAGACTTTATGCTTATAGGCTATGAAGCGTATCATGATCGTGGACCAGTAGTCTTATTTAAAACGAGCATCAACTTTCTTACAGGCATCGTATATGATGATGAGAATATTAATGCTGACAAGTATGATGCAGATTCTGATGATGACTCAGAAATAGATGAAGTGTTCAAGAGGACTGTTGTTAAGTTGAAGAAGAAGCCGTTATTGAAGCTTTCGGAAATAGAAGATTTCGACGAACTAAGGTTTGAATAGTTATCTTAAACAAAGGGATTACGAATAAAAGAGTTTGTGTGTTGTCGTTTTGTTCTTAGTTTTTGAGAAGGTCCCTTATATCGCTTTTGGTAAATAAAACGAGTTGAACATGTAGCTTTTAAGGGCTGTGTAGAGTTATCGAGCGCTTGTCTTTAAAACATATAGAGCGTCAGAATTGGCTCAAAATACCATTCTTTCTACTTGTTTTTAGGCTTACGATGAGCCGATAATTGGCTTTTTATTGCTATATTTGCACCGATTAAGGTTTCAGAATAATTAGTGTTTGGACAAAACTTTGCCCTCTATTAGTTTGTTACTATCGTCTTACTACGTTCATTATAATGATTATAAAGCCCTCTCTTTTGCCTTTCTTGTAGACGTGTTGGTGCTCCGCACGTGTGGTGCTGATGGTAAGCACCAATGGTGCTGAGCACTAAATAGCTTGCAAAAAGTTCTCGGAATGGGAGCGATGTGTTGTTAGGAAAGAGATGTACTACCATGAGTAAAGATGCCTTCTTTGATTAAGGGAGACTTACTCTTACGAAAACAATACGAAAAAAGGCAATTATAACGTGTGGAGATGCACACATTATAATTGCCTTTTAAGGTTATTTGAAAAAAGCCGATTAGGCTTATCTTATCCCACCTGACTACCTGGCTTCACCTCACCCATAGTTGTTGTTACGGAGAGGGAACCATCAAAGTTAACGGCAGAGAGAATCATTCCCTGGCTCTCGATGCCCATCATCTTACGAGGAGCAAAATTTGCAACGAAAAGAACGTCCTTTCCAGTGAGCTGCTCTGGCTCGTAGTAGGCAGCAATACCACTAAGGATAGTGCGCTCAACACCCGAACCATCATCGATAGTGAACTGCAAGAGCTTCTTACTCTTCTTCACCTTCTCGCATTTAATGATATGTCCTACACGGATATCAAGTTTCTCGAAATCCTCAAAAGGAACATCTTTCTTGATAGGTTCAGCCTTGTAGGAAGCAGCTTCGTTAGCCTTCTTAGTCTCTTCCAACTTACGCAACTGAGCCTCGATAGCCTCATCGTCAATCTTGTCAAAGAGTAGTTCTGGCTCTGCCAACTGCTTTCCAGCTGGGAGGAGATCGGTAGAACCAAGTTCACTCCAATCATACTCCGTCATGTTAATCATCTCACGAAGTTTCTTACTACTAAATGGCAAGAATGGTTCGAAGGCAATACTGAGGTTGGCAACGAGCTGAAGCGAGATGTAGAGAATTGTCTCCACACGCTTAGGGTCGGTCTTCCAAAGCTTCCAAGGTTCTGTCTCAGCGATGTATTTATTACCGATGCGAGCGAGGTTCATAGCCTCTTTCTGTGCCTCACGGAACTTAAAGATATCGAGGTAAGCCTCTACCTTTGCCTTAACATCCTTGAACTCTTGGATAGTCTGGCGGTCAATCTCTTCTAACTCACCACAGGCAGGAACCACACCGTTCCAATACTTCTTCGTTAACTGTAGTGCACGGTTTACGAAATTACCGTAGACTGCAACGAGTTCAGAGTTGTTACGCTCTTGGAAGTCTTTCCAAGTGAAGTTGTTATCTTTGGTTTCTGGTGCGTTAGCAGTCAGTACATAGCGTAGCACATCCTGCTTTCCTTCAAAGTCACGGAGGTACTCATGGAGCCATACAGCCCAGTTCTTACTTGTAGAAATCTTGTCGTCTTCAAGGTTGAGGAACTCATTTGAAGGTACGTTGTCAGGCAAAATATAATCGCCATGAGCCTTCAACATCGTCGGGAAGATAAGACAGTGGAACACGATATTGTCCTTTCCAATGAAGTGAACAATACGTGTCTCTGGGTCTTGCCACCACTTCTGCCAGTTGCCGAAGTGCTCTGGATCCTTTTCGCAAAGTTCCTTTGTGTTTGAGATATAGCCGATAGGCGCATCAAACCATACGTAAAGAACCTTGCCCTCGGCGCCCTCTACTGGTACAGGAATACCCCAATCAAGGTCGCGGGTCATAGCACGTGGCTGGAGATCCATGTCTAACCAGCTCTTACACTGACCATAAACGTTTGGTCGCCACTCCTTGTGATCCGTCAAGATCCACTGCTTCAGCCACTCTTGATAGTCATTCAGAGGGAGGTACCAGTTCTTAGTACGCTTGATGACAGGCTGTGAACCAGAGATAGTAGAGTGTGGATTCTTCAGCTCCATAGGGCTAAGGTCACTACCACACTTCTCACATTGGTCGCCATAAGCATTTGGATTGCCACAGTGAGGACACTCACCCATGATATAACGGTCGGCAAGGAACTGGTGAGCTTCCTCATCATAGTACTGCTCACTCTCCTTCTCAACGAGCTTACCATCATCATATAGCTTACGGAAGAAGTCTGAAGCAAACTTGTGGTGAGTCTCACTTGTAGTGCGACTATAGATGTCGAAGGAGATACCAAACTCTTCAAAAGAGTCCTTTATCAACTTATGATAACGGTCACATACGTCCTGTGGGGTGATACCTTCCTTCTTAGCACGGATGGTGATAGGCACACCATGCTCGTCACTACCACCAATGAAAGCAACTTCACGCTTCTTCAATCGGAGATAACGAACGTAGATATCGGCAGGAACATATACACCAGCAAGGTGTCCTATATGTACACCTCCATTCGCATAAGGCAATGCTGCGGTAACAGTGGTGCGCTTAAATTTCTTTTCTTCCATATCTGTTTGATTATTTATTATCTACTGCAAAGTTACAGTAAATAAGAGAAACGACAAAAGAAATATAGATAAAAGCCTTAAGAGGGTTATGCAGTTATCATGATTTTGTTTACCTTTGCATCCGTTTTAAGATATAATAAGAATGACACGGGATAACAATTGTAGTATTTCTGCACGCCATAAACTAAGTTTAATGGGCGTTATTGTAACCTTAGGTATTGTTTTCGGAGATATAGGTACATCTCCTTTGTATGTGATGAAGGCTATTGTTAGGGCTGGAAACCCTGTTAATGCTGAATATATCATCGGTGCAGTGTCGTGTATTATATGGACATTAACCCTTCAAACGACTGTTAAGTATGTCTTAATTGCCCTCCGTGCGGATAATAAAGGAGAGGGTGGAATACTCGCTTTATATGCTTTAATACGTCGACATAGTCGTAAATGGTTTTATTTCTTAGCGATAATAGGTGCCAGTACGCTGATAGCTGATGGTGTTATAACGCCTTCTATTACGGTTCTCTCTGCTATAGAGGGATTGAAGGTCTATGAACCAGAGACCCCAGTTGTGCCTATTGCCCTTTGTATTGTTACTGTTTTGTTCTTCATTCAGCAATTTGGAACGAATATGATTGGCAAGTTGTTTGGTCCTTTAATGCTCTTATGGTTTTCAATGTTGGGTGTGTTAGGAGCTATGCATATCGGTGATTATATTCCTATTCTGCAAGCTTTCAATCCCTTACATGCCATCCGCTTGCTGACGAGTAACCCAGAGTGGTTCTTAATCTTGGGTGCAGTGTTCCTTTGTACGACTGGTGCTGAGGCCTTATACTCCGACTTAGGGCATTGTGGAATTAATAATATCCGTACGAGTTGGGCCTTTGTCAAGGTCATGTTAATCCTCAACTATCTTGGTCAAGGGGCTTGGATAATTGCACATGTCGATAATCTTACCTCTGGGTTGAACCCTTTTTATGCCATTATGCCCCACGGTATGCTCTTTTTCGGTATCGTCATGGCAACGATAGCAGCAATTATTGCGAGTCAAGCATTGATTAGTGGCTCGTTTACTATCTTCAGTGAAGCAATGAACTTAAAGTTTTGGCCACGTCAGAAGATTAAGTATCCGACCGATGTTAAGGGACAACTTTATATCCCATTTGTCAATATGTCGCTCTTTATCTTATGTGTGATTGTGATACTTTTCTTCAAGAGTTCGGAGCGAATGGAGGCTGCTTACGGTCTTTCTATTACGATAACCATGCTCATGACTACCTTCCTCTTGAGTGCTTATCTTACTATTCGTCGGGTAAATCGTTGGCTCACACTCCTGTTCCTTATCGTCTTTGTCGGTTTGGAGAGTATTTTCTTCGTCGCAAACATGGCAAAGTTTATGAATGGAGGTTGGGTAACCATGCTTCTTGCCAGTGTGATGATAGCAATCATGTATGTGTGGTATAATGCCACAACCATTCGTAATTCGCAGATACAGATACGTGATGTTCGTGAATCGTTCAGTATTATTTCTGATATTAAGAACGATGATTCAATCCCTAAGTATGCGACAAATATTGTCTATCTCACCAAACTTGGGGGTAAATACGACATCGAACAGAAGATTCTCTATTCAATTATTAACAAGCATCCAATGCGTGCTGACCATTATTTCTTGCTGCATATAGACTATCAAGACAGTCCATCAACGCTGGAATATGACGTTACCACGCTTGTTCCCGATACTCTTTATCGTATCAATCTACGGTTAGGATTCCGCATCCACCCACTTGTCAATCTTTATTTTAGGCAGATAATCGAGGATATGGTGGCTAAGAATGAGTTCTCTCTTGCGTCATCTTATCCGTCATTAGCTAAGCATAATGTGATGGGAAACTTCGTATTTGTGCTTATTAATAGGATTTATTCAACCTTCGCTTCTTTCTCTTTTAAGGAGCGACTTATCATGGATGCCTATGAATGGATTGACCATTTGAAATTGAGTATGACACGTTCTTTAGGTCTGAATACGAGTAATGTCTTGATAGAGAACGTACCACTCACATTAAAGTCACATGCTAAAAAGGTAGGAAATAGTATTCCAAGGGTTGAAAGAATAGAAGAAGAGGAAGAGTAGATAGCTTCGATACCTATAAAGGAGTATCAAAACTCATCCGCTCTTGGGTTATGGGATGGGTGAACTCAAGGTGAGTTGCGTGTAACCAAAGGCGCTCAGCCCGTTGTCCGTAGAGGTTATCACCAATGATAGGAGTACCCAAACCGTCTGGATGAACACAATGAATGCGCAGCTGGTGGGTACGACCTGTCAGCGGATAGAGCTCAATCTTCACTGCTTTCAATGTTTCTTTTCCGTATGTTGTCTTACCGATAAGGCGATACTTGGTGATAGCTGGCTTCCCATTAGTTCTATCAACACGCTGCCGAGGACGGTCGTCTGGGTCGGGAGAGAGTGGAAGTTCTATCCGTCCCTCTGCTGGTAACTGCTTTTCGAGGATAGAGAGAGGAAGCAGAGCAACATACTTCTTCTTTACTGTTCGCCTAATAAACTGTGCTTGCAAAGCCTTATGGACCTCAGAAGTGCGCGCAACAACGAGTAAACCACTTGTTGCCATGTCTAATCGATGTACCATGAAGGCATCGCTCTTACCCTTCCATCGTTCGCTTAGAATACTATAAACGGATGGTTGACAGTCTTTTCCTGGAACAGAAAGTAAGCCCGACGGTTTGACAACTACTGCAAGATAATCGTCTTCATAGAGTATTTGTAGTCTTTCAGAAAGAGCTAATTCGGTTTTATTATCTGTCCTATTGCAATCCTTATGGTCAACGTCTATCCCTTCCAACATCCACTCCAAGATAGGTTTACACTTTCCATTGCAAGCAGGATAGTAGTTTCCATGCTGTCTTATCTCGGTCTTTGGCGATGGTCCCCACCAAAACATTGCCATGCTAATAGGCTTATAACCATGAAGAAAGGCATATTGTAATAGCTTTGGTTCACAGCATTCACCTGCGCCAGAAGGCGGAAGTAGCGAAGCTGCGAGACTCTCCTTGGCAGCACGTTCAGCAGTATTCACACTTGTTATATGGGCAGCCTTCGTACGTGCAGGACTATTCTGCAGATAGTAATCACGGAAGATATCGAGTAAGTTCTTACGCTCTCCGCGTGCATTGAGCAGTGAGAACTGAGAGAAAAGCCAACGTTGAAGACGATCAGACTTCATTTTCCGCTCCCGTTTCCAAGCTGTTATCTGTTCTTGATAGCTGTTTACAACTGTCTGTGCAGCGGTAATCTGCTCAGCATAAGCCTTTTTCTTACGTTGCAATTCAGCTTTAAGAAACTGGCTCTGGCGTGTCATCTCGTTGCGTTCTGCCTCTGAAATAAAAGCCTCCTTACGGCGTTTGTCACGTAAGAACTTGGCACCTTGCATCACTTTCCGTGCTTCTTCGATAGCCTTTTCAGCCTCTTGCTGAATCTTTTTTAGGTTTTCCTGTGCCTGTCGATAGGCTGTTGAGGCTTTTAGTTGGACTATCTTTTGATTCAATTGGGTAATCTCTGCCTCATGAATTTTGAAGTAACCATCGGGCTGAAGATAGTCGAAAACAGCAGGAACAAAGTCTTCTCCTTCATCAGCTATTTGTCCTGAGTAGGCTTGCAGATAGCCTATCTGTCCGTCTCGTTCAACAATCAGAACGCCATACATCTTCCCCTCGGTAGGTGCAATGGGTAGATTTGCCTGCAACAGCTTAACTGCTGCACGGCAAAGAGTGTCCGGTTCGTAATCGAAAGGATTATTAAACCGAGCGGGTAGAGTCTGTTCTGATAGGATAGGATGGAACTTCATGGTGCAAAGGTAGGGAATAGTTGACAAGTAAACAAGTTTATGGAGTGGACAAGTTGACAAGTTAACGAGTAAACAAGTTGCTTGTAGTTGACAAGGGATGAGGCTTGGTGGAGAAATGAAAAGCAACAATAAAAGGAAAAAGCACGCTTTTCTCTTAGAAAAACATTACTTTTGTCGCTATGAAAAAGTACTTACTTGTATTTCTGATGCTGATATGCTGTGGTCTATCTATGATGGCACAGCAACAGAACGAAGGTGGGAAGACCCGCCCAAAGGTGGGACTTGTGCTCGGAGGAGGTGGTGCAAAAGGTGCTGCAGCCATAGGAGTACTGAGAGAGTTAGAACGGGCCAAGATACCTATCGACTATATTGCAGGGACGAGTATAGGGGCAATTATAGGCGGACTCTACGCTCAAGGCTATCGGGCAGACGACCTCGATAAGCTTTTTCGGTCGCAGAATTGGTTGTCGTTATTGGCTGATAGAGATACAGCTCTTGTAGGAAAGATGTACAAGGAAGAGGATGGTGTGGTCTATGTCTTCGGCTTCCCTGTCCATAAGAAGGCGGATGTTGGTGGACAGAAAGGATTTGGCATCTTACATGGCGACCATGTCTACGACTTTCTTGACAGCCTTGTCAGTCGTTCGCCTGTGCAGCGTGGTGCTCTCCGAAAGGCTATTCCCTTTGCATGTGTAGCCTATGATATTCGTTGCCAACAAGAGATAATCCTCGATACAGGGTCTGTTGTGCGGAATATGCGTGCCAGTATGGCTATTCCTGGGGCGTTTAAAGCCATACGAATGGACACGCTGATGCTGGTAGATGGCGGTATGAGTAACAATCTTCCTGTAGATGTTGTGCGCAAGATGGGGGCAGACGTGGTGATAGCTGTCGACCTTCAGCAACGTAAGTATGATGACTATCATTCGCCTTTCGCCTTTCTGAAAGGTATGGGTGGTATTCTGAAATGGTTGGCCGAACGGCCAGATATAAAGAAATATAATGTTAACCGGACGCAAGCCGACCTATATATTAATCCTGAGTTAGGTCGTTATGGTGTCACTGACTTCAATAAGAAGGCCATAAAAGACATCCTTCGAATAGGCGAAGAGACAGCTTTGAAGCATCGGACGCAGATTAGTTCGGTGTTGAAAGGTATCGGTGTGCGATAGAACAGTTTCCTTATAAGTAAGGCGTTAGTGCTTTACGATATATTAACTAACGCCATTCTTCATCGTTCCAAACTATCTTCTCTTATGGTACGGATACTCCGCACAAACTGTCCGGAGGCCCCGGACAAAGTGTCCGAGTACTCCGGACAATCTGTCCGAAGGCTCCGGACAAAGTGTTCGGACGCTCTGGACAACTGAAGAGAAACGTTCTCTTGGTGTCAATCTACCCTTGTGAGGTGTCAAAAACATCAATTTCTTCCCATTTCATCGATAGTTTTTGTCTTCGAGAGGGTGCGAAGTATAGACTGAGAACAAGAAATTTATGGTTCTGTTTGAGTAAGTTTCTGCTTACAAAGAAGAGTATAGAGGAGTGGAGTTAACTGTTAAATATGTATCTATTGCGCTTTTGTTAGTTGTTAAAACATGTTCTCTGCGCTTATAACTCATGTTGTATTTTTTTGTATAATACGGTTTGTAAGTTGCTGATAGTCAGTGAAGAGTATTTGTAATTTCATTTATTTACCCTTTTATCCTTACCATATAGTCTAATTTTCGTGTATCTTTGCATACACCTTTTAAGATAAGGAGTTTCCGTTATAACGACAGGAAATAATTTTAAAAACATAAATCAAATTAACAATCATGAAACCATTGCAAACTGAGACCAGTTCATGGCGTAAGGTACTTGCCCTATTGGTGGGTCTAATATGCACCTTGAACGTAGCGGCTCAAAAACTCAATGTTAAGGGATCGGTAACCGATCAGAATGGAGAACCAGTCATTGGTGCAACCATTATGGAGGAAGGTACCAAGAATGGTGTGGTGACGGATATTGATGGTAACTTCTCTCTATCTGTTGCAAGTCCTAAATCTCGACTCCGTGTGACCTACATCGGTTACAAGACACAGGATTTACCAGTAAACAATCAGACTGATTTTAAGATTAAGTTGCAGGAAGATGCTGCTAATCTTGATGAGGTTGTTGTAGTTGGTTATGGTACGATGGATAAGAAGGAACTTACTTCTGCTGTGTCTCACGTATCTTCTAAGAACTTCACACAGGTAGCAAGTGTAGACCCATCTATGATGATTCAAGGTAAGGTGGCTGGTGTTAGTATTACCAATACTGGTGCTGGTGACCCTAACAATCAGGCAAGTATTCAGGTGCGTGGTGTCTCATCTCGTGCTGCAGGACTTGGTCCATTGATTGTCATCGATGGTGTACCAGGTGGTAACCTTACTAATATTAACCCAAATGATATCGAAAGCTACGACGTCCTCAAGGATGGTGCAGCTTCTGCTATCTATGGTACACGTGGTTCTAATGGTGTCATCCTCGTGACAACTAAGAAGGGTGCACGCGACGGAAACTTGCACACCTCTTATAATGGATCTATCGCTTTAGATGTCATTAAGAAGGACCTTGATATGCTCTCACCTGATGAGTATCGTGCCAACCGATTGGCTTCTGGTACTGGTTATGACCTTGGTGGTTCAACAGACTGGATGAAGGAAGTGAGCCGTGTTGGTGTTCGCACTGTTCATACATTGACACTTAGTGGTGGTAATATCAAGTCAAATTACCGTGCATCGGTAGACTATCGTGATGCAAAGGGTATTGATAAGTACTCTGGTCGTCAGGAGTATGGTGCTCGTATCAGCTTGAACCATACAACCAACAGCGGTTTGATAACCTTCGGTTTGAATATCGCTCCACGTGTTGCCTATCGTAAGAACGCAACTTGGGATGTGTTCCGCAATGCCTTGGAGGCTAACCCAACTACTCCTATCTGGGATCCACAGAACCCTGCGCTGTACTATAACTTTAAGGGACAGCCTGCTGACTGGAACCCTATTGAGCAGGAGAAGAGACGTAAAGATACTGGTACAACAAAGTTGATTGACTGGGATGGTACCATTAAGTTGAATCTCTTCCCATTGTTATTGACCAATCCTGGAAAGCAGGTGTTGACAACACAGTTGACATTCGCTGACCATCAGTATGATAACTATAACCAGTGGTTTAGTCCATCAACTAATACCCGTACGATTAATGCAGGTCGTGATGGTGAAGCTTCACAGAGTTATGGCAAGGAGTCTCTCCATAGTTTGGAGTGGATTAACAACTATAGCAACTCTTTTGGTAATCACAACTTAAAGGCTATGTTTGGTTACTCTTATCAAGAGGCTCTCTACTCAGGTTTTAATGCAGAGAACAAGGACTTCCCTAACGATGCTCTTGAGGACAACAACTTGGGAACAGGTAAGTTCATGAAGAAGAAGGATGAGCTGGGTATGGGTTCTTATAAGAATGGTTACAAGCTGATTGCATTCTTCGGACGTGTAAGCTATGACTGGAAGGGACGCTATATGTTGACAGCTTCTTTGCGTCATGAAGGTTCAACAAAGTTCGGTGAGCATTACAAGTGGGGTAATTTCCCAGCTGTGTCTGCAGGTTGGCGTATCTCTGATGAGGCGTTTATGGCAGGAACAAAGAGTTGGTTGACCGACTTGAAGCTCCGTGCTGACTTCGGTGTGACAGGTAATCAGGACTTCG
>FLSB01066296.1_pt1 | contig 59657 bp, 56 predicted proteins | sample 1550551 | NCBI WGS metagenome assembly FLSB01 (sample SAMEA4031774, study PRJEB14383) | metagenome | biome: human; feature: oral; material: saliva | place: Philippines | collected 2014 | reverse complement strand
CTTATTCCCTTATTAAATCATGTTTGTAAACTATTTTTGTACAGATCAGACCCAATACATGCTTTTTTGGCTTCTAAAAGACGCCCTTCTGGCTTGCAAAAGATGCTCTTTAAGACCCTTGCTAACGCCCTTTTGAAGTCCAACTAAGCACCTTTTACTTTATACTTGGTAACTAATTGATACTCTGTTGATTGCAAACCTGCTTCATGTGTGTATTTTTGTCGTTAGTTATAGGTATTTTCTTTGAAATTATGTAATGATTTTTTAACCCTTATCTGCAGGTTTTCGATGTCTTAAAACGAAAAGATTTTCAATGAAAGAGGATGAAAATAGGATAAATAGTTGACGACTTTCTCAGCTATATTTTTGTTTAATGAGTAACTTTGGCTCTTACGTTAAAGCACTACGAAAAGCGTCCACACATTTAACGGAAGAACTCCAAAAAGGGCTATTCCACATACAACAAGAGTAATGGAATATCCTTTTATCAGCATAAATCATAAAAGGAAAATCATCTAAGCGTAATCTTATCTCTTACTGACGGATAAGATTACGCCCAGCATCAATGCGGAGGAAGATAAATAAGAGTAATGTAAAACCCCAAAGAGAAGATCCTCCATAACTGAAGAAAGGTAACGGTATACCGATTACAGGTGTCAGACCGAGTACCATTCCAACGTTTATAAACACGTGGAACAGGAAGATTCCTGCCACACAATAGCCATAGACCCGCCCGAACTTAAAGGGTTGTCGGTCGGCAAGATACATCAGTCGAAGGATAAGACAGAGGAACAACACAAGTACTGAGGCCGAACCAAGGAAGCCTTCCTCCTCTCCTACAGTACAGAAGATAAAGTCGGTGTCTTGCTCAGGCACGAACTTCAACTTTGTCTGCGTCCCATTCAAGAACCCTTTGCCCTGCAGACCGCCAGAGCCAATGGCTATCTCACTCTGATGCACATTATATCCCGCTCCTGCAAGGTCCTCATCCAATCCTAAGAGTACATTGATACGTACTCGTTGGTGGGGCTGCATGACATCGTTCAAAACATAGTCTGCTGAATAGAAAAAGGCTATTGAACCTAAAGCAAACAATGCTATATAGAAATAGTTGGCAAAGCGAGTATTCATCGCATTATAGACTAAATAGCCTATGACACATGCTGATATAACCAACTGAACCCAAACAACATCAAAAGGTATGACAAATTCAGAGAATAATAAGGCAAGGGCTGTAATACCAAAGACGTAGGTTAATAACAAGCGCATACGTCCCTTCTCTCCCACATAAACCCATACCATAACGGATGAGAATACCTGAACAAGCAAGAGGACCACAAACTTTCCTAAAGACGTTGGTGTGTCCCACAACAATATATCCTCATACTTGATTCCAACAACGAAATAAATGATCATTGCCAGTCCCGTAAAGAGAAAAGCACCAGACATTCCTTCACGGTAAAGCATGAGGAAGAAAGAGAGATAAACCAATGCTGAACCTGTCTCGCGCTGTCCTACAATACATAACATCGGTAGGAAGATGATTCCACAAGCACCGGCGAAATGCTTCCAATTCTTAATTGTAAAGCCGTAAGCAGACATAAACTTGGCAATTGCCAATGCCGTTGCGAACTTAGCAAACTCGGCAGGTTGAAGTCGGAGTGGACCAAGCACAATCCATGAACGTGAACCTTTAATACTATGAGGATTAAAGATTGTGGCAAATAGGAGGAGCACTAATAAACCATAGATGACGTAAGCAAAGGTGTCATAGAAGCGGTCGTCCATCATTAGAAGCACAAAACCTAAACAGATAGAAGTACCAATCCACACGATTTGCATACCCGAACGAGTTGAAAGTGAGAAGATCTCTGTATCTCCATAAGTATAACTCGCACCGCAGACGCTTACCCACCCGAAAGTGAGTAACGCTATATAGATACCAATCGTCCACCAGTCTAATGAACGAAGAACACCCGGCTGTCTGTCTGCTGTATAATTACTTGGCACGATTTACTTTCTCCTTACTATTTTGTTTTGCCTTGGATTGACCCTTAGACTTATCTTTGATCTGCTCCTTAGGCTTATCTTTTACTTGCTCTTTAGTTTTATCCTTCGACCGTTCCTTAGGCTTATCTTTTGCCTGTTCTTTGGACTTCACCTTGGTTTGTTCCTTGGGTCTGTCCTTTGGTTGGTCCTTAGGCTTTTCCTTGTCCTTAGACCTCTCTTTACTCTCCTTTCGTGTTTCCTTATTCTTTTCTTTATCTTTTTCCTTCTTATCGTCGCCCTTATCCTTGTCTTTCCTCTCTGTCTTGACCTTAGTATCAGGCTCTACACGGATAGCAGGGTCGTTCTGAGGTTCCTTCTTCTTCTCCTTCTCTTCTGCATCCTTCTTTGCCTTTGCCTCTTTAAGTTTCTCAGCTACAGCCATGTCCTGCTTTTCTCTGACTTTCTTCAGTGAGTCACGAATAACATTCACACGTTTTATTGAATCAAGACGAACTGAGTCTGCACGTGAGAGAGGACGCTTAAAGGAATAAGAGATATGACGACTCTGAAGGGCTGCAGCACGAGCTTCATCCCCAGGTGTCAGTTTACCGTTGATATACTGCTCTATCATAAGTGAGCCAATAGGCACACCATAATCAGCACCAAACCCACCATTCTCAACATAAACGGCAATGGCAATCTTCGGAGTATCGACCGGTGCAAAACCCATAAACACTGAATGGTCCTTACCACGGTTCTGTGCTGTACCCGTCTTACCGGCTAACGAGTAACCAGGATGGACAGCATGCGCACATGTTCCACCACGAACGGAGGACATCATACCCGCTATTACCTCTTGATAAGCTTTAATGCTTCCCTTTGTACGATGCTTCTCAAGATACTTCTTATCCAATTTCTTGCCTTGAATATTACGTACAACGTGTGGCGTAATGAAATATCCACGATTGGCAATCGTAGCACACAAGTTGGCAATCTGTAATGGGGTAAGGTTAACCTCACCTTGTCCAATAGAGATAGAGATTACTGATAATGGGTTCCATCTCTTAAAGGCATTATCATAGAACTTCGCATTAGGAATCATTCCTCGCTTCTCTCCTGGAAGGTCAATACCAAGTTTATAACCAAAGCCCATTGATACCATATAATCGCGCCATACGTTCATCGCATCTTCCAACGTCTTATACTTCCTACGATTGGAGAGCATGTGATAGAGTCCCCAACAGTAATAACTGTTACAAGAAGTACTAATAGAAGGTACCAAAGAGATTGGAGAGGCATGAGCGTGACAACCTACATGGAGTCCCTTAAAGTTAAATCCATGATGACAAGGATAACGAGTTGAGTCTGTAACAATCCCTTCTGTGAAATAAGTAACAGCCTGTCCAGTCTTAAACGTTGAACCTGGAGGATACTGACCCATTATCGCACGATTGAGCAGAGGTTTAGCTGGGTCTAAGGTCATCTCACGCTGATACTTACCACGCAGTTTACCTATCATAGCACGAGGGTCGAAAGTAGGTGCTGAGACCATTGCTAAGATCTGTCCCGTCTTAGGTTCAATAGCCACGATAGCACCGAGTTTTCCTTCCATCAAACGTTCGCCAAGGGCTTGAAGATTAGCATCAAGACCAAGCTGAATGTCTCGTCCGGGATGTGGACGCTGGTCATACTTACCATTCTGATAGCGACCTTGTATCTGACCATGCGCATCTCGCAGAAGTATCTGTACTCCCTTTACACCACGTAAGTCTTTTTCATACTCACGCTCAATACCCATCTTACCGATATAATCGCCTGCCTGATAGTAGTCATCATCCTCTATATCACTCTGACTTACCTCAGCAACGTCGCCAAGGACATGGGCTGCAATAGGTTGTTGATACTGTCGAACACTACGTTTCCTTATATAGAAGCCTGGGAAACGATAGAGTTTCTCTTGGAAAGCACTAAAGTCTTTATCACTTAACTGGCTTAAGAAGAGTTGTTGCGTGAAACGTGAGTATCCTGGATTCTTGTTTCTATCCTTGATATTAACCATCCGGTTAATAAAGTCGGCCTTAGTTATGTTCAAAGCCTTGCAAAACTCGAGCGTGTCAAGATGGCCCCTCATCTCGTTAGTAACAACCATGATGTCATAAGCTGGCTGATTATAAACCAGCAGCTTACCGTTCCTATCAGTGATAGTACCACGCGATGGGAACTCAATCTTCTTTAGGAAAGCATTAGAATCAGCACTCTTCCGATAGTCGTCACTGGCTATCTGAAGAGCAAAAAGGCGTATGATGTATATCGCCACGATACCTATTGCAACAGCACTAAGCACGAGGCGACGTTTTTCTAAGTCATAATTCTTCATTTCTTATCGCCTCCTAACGTTCTCAACAACAAGAATAAGAATCACAGTGAGCAATGAACTACCTCCAATACACTGTAGCCATTCAAACACATTAAAGAAGCTGAACATCTCTAAAGAGAAGAAGACAACACAGTATATCAAGGTGAGAATGGCCACATACCACGTATATTGCGGTATACTTAACGTATCCATACCTGCTTGGAAGTTCTCACTACTATCACGAGGAATGAACAGCTGCAACACAAAAGGTTGTAAAGCAGCTATTAAAGTCAACGAACTTGCAGCTACACCTGGCGTATTCGAGAAGGTGTCAATCGTTAGTCCCATCACAAAAGCCCATATCAGAATAGCCCACTGAGGATAATTACGAGGGAAAAGAAGAATGAAATAGATATAAAGCAATGGCGTGGCAACAGCAAACAGATGGATGTGATTAAGTACAAACACCTGTGCTACCGTCAAAACAGTAAACCAAAGCAAACGTTTTAGAAAATCTATATTCATTCTTTCTATACGTGTATATAAAGGGGATAATAGTCACACAAAACGAAGAAATTGCTTATAAAGTGGACTTATCCGGCCTTTCTCCAAACTAATACTATTGATAGTCACAGCTTACTGTGCTTTATTTCCTATCTGCTCCTCAATAGGCTTGATAGAATCTTGTGCTGCTTTTATAACTTCTCGTTGGTCTCTTATAGAAGCATCATCTATTACACAAACATCACGAAGATTACCGAAATCAGTTGAAAGCTGTATCTGCAAGCGATAAGAGAGACCATCCTCCGAATTATAGACATGCTTTACCTTGCCCACTAACACCCCAGCTGGGAAAACGGAAGAATATCCACTCGTCACGACACGATCGCCTAACTTAAACTTAGCATGTCGAGGTATATCATCCAAATAGGCTACATCAGATGCGCCACCATTCCAATGAAGATAACCAAAGTAGTCACGTCCTTGAATGGAACAACTGATATTTGACTTTGAATTCAGCACTGGGATAACAACAGCATAATGGATACCTGCCATATAGACAATACCTACAACGCCATTACCACAGGCTACGCCCATATCCTTCTGTACTCCATCCCATGTTCCCTTATTGATGGTGATAAAGTTATTTGGCTTATCCAGCGAGTTAGCAACAACCTTTGCTTGTATCAAACGGAACTTAGACAGGAAACGATACTGACCTTTATGAAGAAAGGTAGAATCCTTTGTTTTATCATACAGTTGGGCGGACAACGCCTTAACTTGCTGTTCCAATTCGAGGTTACGCTTGGTTAAAGCTTCATTCACCTCACCCATTGTCAGATAAGATGTAACCTTCGAACTCCCTTCATAAGCCAAACCAGCAACGTAGTTTGCCGACGTGAACCACACACTGCCCTGATAGTCATTGAATCGGAACAGGAGAACCATACTCAAGACTTCCAGGGCAACGAACAAGAACCAATGCTTGTACTTAGCAAGGAACTCTGTCAGATTGTGCATGAACAGTTATTGTTATCTCATTAAGAACGAGAATCGGTCTACGTTCTTCAATGCAATACCGGCACCCTTAGCCACACTGTGCAATGGGTCTTCGGCTATATGGAATGGAATATTAATCTTATCAGTCAGACGCTTGTCGATACCACGAAGCAAAGCACCACCACCACTGAGATAGATACCATTCTTTACGATATCAGCATAAAGCTCAGGTGGTGTGTTTTCCAATGCTGAAAGTACAGCATTTTCAATCTTTGCTACTGTCTTATCAAGGCAATGAGCAATCTCTTGATAGCATACAGGTACCTCCATAGGAAGAGCTGTTATACGGTTAGGACCATGTACGATGTAATCCTCTGGAGCCTCCTCACCAAGGTCTGTCAGCGCTGAACCTACATGAAGCTTGATACGTTCTGCCATACGCTCACTGACCTTTACATTGTGCTGGCGGCTCATATACTCTTGAATATCAGCTGTAAGATCATCACCAGCAACACGGATAGAGTTGTTACATACGATACCTCCTAAAGAAATCACAGCTATCTCCGTACTTCCACCACCGATATCAACAATCATGTTACCCTCTGGTGCCTCTACATCAAGACCCATACCAAGGGCTGCTGCCATTGGTTCGAAGATAAGGTAAACATCACGACCATCAGCGTGTTCTGCTGAGTCACGCACTGCACGAAGTTCTACTTCTGTAGAGCCAGATGGCACTCCTATCACCATACGCAGTGAAGGAGAGAAGAAACGATTACCTGTGTGAACCATTTTAATGAGTCCACGCATCATCTGTTCACAAGCTGTAAAGTCTGCAATAACACCGTCGCGTAAAGGGCGAATAGTACGAATATTGGGATGTTCCTTCTCGTACATCATCTTCGCATCACCTCCCACAGCAATCATCTTATCTGTGCGACGGTCCAGAGCTACTACTGACGGCTCATCTACAACAATCTTATCATCACTGATAATGATTGTGTTTGCCGTTCCCAGGTCCATAGCTATTTCCTGGATAAATGAAAATAATCCCATTAATATATGTGTATTTTGTAAATTTCTAATTCTTTATCTTATATGCTTATTCCGCTGCAAACCAACGATGAATAGCTGTGTCATAATGACTACTAACACCAAAAGCACGCTCTGCAAACATCTTTCGGTCTTCAATATCTGTCTGTGCTCCGTTCGTGTTAAGTATCTGAAGCAACACTGGATATTCTGCTTTACTTGGCACTATGACAACATCCTTGAAATTCTTTGCGCCTGCACGTATCAACGAGATACCACCAATATCAATCTTCTCAATGATATCCTCTGCACTGGCACCACTGGCTACTGTCTGCTCAAAAGGATAGAGGTCTACGATAACAAGGTCGATAAATGGAATATCATACTCCTTCATCTGTGCTTGATCGTCTGCATTATCACGACGAGAGAGGATTCCTCCAAATATCTTCGGGTGGAGTGTCTTTACGCGACCACCAAGAATAGAAGGGTAAGATGTAACCTCTTCAACCTTTTGGCACTCATAGCCTAAGGACTCAATAAACTCCTGTGTACCGCCAGTACTTAGGAACTTAACGCCTTCTTCGTGTAATTTCTTGAGCAAATCCTCAAGCCCATCTTTGTGAAAGACCGAAATAAGAGCAGTCTTAATTTGTTTTTTACCAGCCATTGTAAAACATTTTATGGATTTGATGTGCAAAGTTACTAATTAAAGGTGACTAAACAATATTTTAAATCAAAAAAAAACAAAAGGTGAGCAACTAATTGATTAAAGTCTAATAAGCTGCCATCTTTTGTTTTATTATGCTTGTTCTCTGAGCGCTGCAGTTTTGTTCTTAACTCCCTACAAAGCTCTCTTTAAGTTTATTCATTACGCTTGATACCGAGAGCATCTAATATACCTTGTATCTCACTACCGAGACCAAAGACACTATTCACCACTCCGTTCTTAGCTCCTCGCACCATATAGCGTGCACAATCGCCTTCGAGTCTACCGATACGCTGGCGTTCTGCAACGGTATAGTCATGCCGTGCTATCTCACGACGTATCCTACCAAACTTGTTCACAGCCTTACGCCACTTCTTTGCAGTATAATACTGACTGTTATCTCGCAATTCGTACGAAAATTTCTCTAAGTCATTAACAGCTGACTCACGTGTGGCACATGAGCTTACCGAGAGTGTTGCCACAATGAGGGCAAGTCCCATTAGCATTTTCTTCATCTTGTTTCTCATCTTTTATAACCTCTAATTCTACATTAATTTTCCCTATCTTCGGCTTGTATTTACAATACTTCCACTACATGCTAAGTAATGTCATTTTATGCCATCGTAGGGTAACAGTCATGGCAAAAATAGGAAATAATAATGATTTTAGCAACAAATCGCCACGTTACTTTTCATTCTTTTTCTACTTTTTAACTACCTTTGCCCCATGAATTTCGCTGCAACACTCCTTCAATGGTTCAAAAACAACGGACGAGCTCTGCCTTGGCGGGATACGAATGACGCATACGCTATTTGGCTTAGCGAGGTCATTCTACAACAAACTCGTATCGCTCAAGGTCTGAGCTACTGGCAACATTTTATGGAACAATGGCCTACGGTAAACGAACTGGCTGCTGCTACGGAGGACGAGGTACTAAAGGCTTGGCAGGGATTAGGCTATTACTCCCGTGCACGAAACCTACATACTGCTGCCCAACAGGTGGTTGAATTAGGTGGATTTCCACAGACATTCAAGGGATTGAAAGCACTGAAGGGGGTGGGTGATTACACTGCTGCTGCCATTGCTTCTATTGCTTTTGGCGAACCGGTAGCCGTGGTGGATGGCAATGTGTATCGTGTCCTCTCTCGTTATTATGGTATAGAAACTCCTATTGACAGCACCGACGGCAAGAAAGAGTTTCAAACACTGGCTCAATCTCTTTTACCTACAGGCGAACCAGCTGACTACAATGAGGCGATAATGGACTTTGGTGCTATTCAGTGTACACCATCTTCTCCTCATTGTAATACTTGCCCTTTATGTGAAACATGCGTCGCTTTCCGTGAGCAACGTGTTAATGAACTGCCCATAAAAAGCAAGAAGGTGAAACAACGGGAACGCCATTTCACCTATTTATATATTGAATATGGAGACGAGATTGCCATCCATCAACGTGGTGCTGGCGATATTTGGCAAGGATTATGGGAATTTCCACAACCCGAGCTGCTTGCTCCTTCCATAGGAGATAGATGGGAAACAGAAGCACAACTACTACGGAAAGGGATGAAGCATATCCTCACTCATCAAATTCTACTTGCTGATTTCTTCCTTTGGCAACCTAAGGAACGCCCACAGCTACCCTCTGATTTCATCTGGATAGACAAGCAAGACCTTGAGAAATATGCCTTACCTCGCCTTATCGAAATTCTCCTGAAGGAAATTCCAACCTAAGCTTCTCTTCCCTTTCATCCTCCCTTCTCGCCTTCTGGCTATCATCTCCTTTTCCACGGTCCACTTCTACAAGGCACAGCCTCTTAGCCAGTCTTCCCATGCAATGGCTACCTTCTCGCTCCTTTCCTTTCTCTTCAAAACCCAGCCCCAACCATTACTTCTTTCCAAAGTCCTCATCAATACGTAACTGATGAGCCACCAAGAAGGGGAAGATGCAGACTATCATCACGATTACAAAGAACCAACGATAACCCACAGCCTGTGCTAATGTTCCCGCAAATAGTCCCGGAACCATCATTGACAAAGCCATAAAACCCGTACAGAGGGCGTAATGACTGGTTTTGTGTTCACCCTGACTGAAATAAATCATAAAGAGCATATAAGCACTGAACCCAAAGCCATAACCGAAATTCTCGATAAATACGGCTACACTAACGGCTATTACGTTGTCTGGAAGCATATAGGCGAGGTAAACGTAGGCCAAATTAGGCAACGTGATAGCTGCAGTCATCGGCCATATCCAACGCTTCAAACCATCACGACTAATCATCATTCCTCCAATAACACCACCTATCAAGAGGCCTACTGTACCAACTATACCATTCACTGTACCATACTCAATCTCGGAAAGTGCTATCCCTCCCTTTGCCTTCGATGCTTGTAGGAAAAGTTGAGAGATAGGTATAATTAATGCCTCTGGCAAACGAAAGAGTAATAGAAAGCAAATAGTGGTTAGTGCTTGTTCCTTTTTGAAGAAGGAGAGAAAGGTCTGCCCAAAGCTGCGTAACAAATGGCAAGCTGAAACTTGTTCTCTCTCTGCGTCTTCAGATGGACAAGGGAGTATCAAACGATGATAGAGAGCAAGACCCATAAAGAGTGCCATCAGGCCATAGAACACAAGCGACCACGTCCATTGTATATCAAAGCTCATGTGCAGAAAACCTGCAAGAGCAATCAGTCCACCCTTTCCGACGACCATAGAAATACGATAGAAGGTAGAACGAATACCAACGAAAAAGGCTTGGTCGTGCTGGTTGAGTCCCATCATATAGAACCCATCGGCAACTACATCATGCGTAGCACTACTGAAAGCAAGTAACCAGAAGAAACAGATGGTTCCTTGAAGCCATAGAGACGTGTTAACCGTAAAAGCTACTCCAGCAAAGGCTGCTCCCACAAGCGTTTGCATAATGATAATCCACCATCGTTTTGTCTTTATCAAATCAAGGAAGGGACTCCACAAGGGTTTGATAACCCAAGGCAGATAAAGCCATGATGTGTAAAACGTTACTTCGGCATCTGACAGCCCCATCTGCATATAGACTTGAAGTGACAACACCGTTACGGCAATATAAGGCAGGCCCTCTGCGAAATAAAGAGAGGGAATCCATGCCCACGGACTTATCTTTCTTTCTGTTTTCAATGCTTATCGTGTTATATGTTCTATTATTTTCACTATTGCTTGAAGTGTGTTCATCTTTTACTGTCTACTGTCTGCAAACCAATTAGAGGTTATCCTATCATGTCAGCCAAGAGAGACATATAGGACTAAGTAGACAAGCCGAACATTATTGAACACTTTGTTTTGTGACTTTTCAAACGATTACAAAGATACACAAAATTAACGAGAAAAGATAAAATGACACTCACGAAAAAGGATAAGAAAGATAATTTATACATTAGAGTGCAATGATTTTCGCTTTTCTTGAAAGCATCTTTGAGAAATTTAACCTATCTTTGTGAACAGAAAAATGACATCCGTCATATTGTCACTTATGTTCTCTACATGTGTTTAGATTAGTTCATAAAATACGAACAAAGAAACGACTCTAATACACTCTACCCTCTCTATTGGATATAGAGAACCATAGAGTAACACGATAAGGAAGCATGACACTAACAAAGGTCTGTCTAAAACTCAAAGTGATATGCTTCCTTCTTCGTTTGCAAAAGAATGAACAGGAATATAGCTAAACTTTACCTCCATTAATAACAGCCCAATCTAAGGGTAGAATCTATCATCTCTAAAGCTATAGAAACACCAATATTATCTGCTTAATTATTTCTTTCTTCTATCGCAAGAATCTATCTTCGACAATTTATTCTCGTGTGAAGAAATATTTATTTTCACGAGAAGAAATATTTATTTTCATGAAGAAAAATATTTTTTTTCATGAAAATAATTCGCAACACACTATTCTCTGTTATTGAAAAGAGTAACTAATACTCATCTATAATGGGGATTTATGATGTTAGAACGACATAGCTAATAACGGATCTTACCAACAACAAGCCTCCTACCCCAGCGTTGTAACATAAAAAAAAGGGCGATAGTCATTACGACCATCGCCCTTATACCTAATAAATATTACGGATAATTACATTCCTAAAGCCTTCTTTGCGCCCTCATTGTTAGGGTTAACCTTCAGCACCTTATTGAAGTACTCGTCTGCAAGAGGCTTATTACCCTTCTTTGAGTAATAGTAACCAAGACCATAGTAAACGTTCTCCAAATAGCTCTTGCTATCTTCGTCGAGTGTTGGCTTTGCCTCTTCGTATGCAGCAACCTTCTGATATATCTCAGCAACCTTATCTGGGTCGTTCATTAACTGAGCTACGTTAGCTTGGTTCAACCATACCCAGTCAGAGATTGTTGGGAACTTGGCAACCATCTGCTCATAAACGTCAAGAGCCTTAGCGAGAACCGCATTCTTTGCAGCACGGTCTGTCAAGCCATCTGCCTTTGCAATGTATGTGTTGGCAAGTGTTGCCCAGTCGTTGTTAGTAGCCTTCTTGCTCTTTGAAAGATACTCCTGCTGAACCTCAAGTGCTTTATCATCATTACCCTGTGCAGCATAAATAGCGGCCAAAGTCTTCAATGGTTCAATATTGTTCTTATCAGCTTCAAGTGCCTTGTTGACAGTGCTAATAGCCTCGTCATACTGCTGAGCACCACAGAGAGCCTTTGCATATACGTCATAGTCGTTAGCTACCTTCTTACCAGAACCAGCGAATACTGCCTTTCCATAGTTGATAGCTGAAGCATAATCCTTCAACTCAACAGATGCCATCATTGCTATACGGCTCAAGTATTCACTGTTAGGGAACTTCTGCAAACCCTGCTTTACAACATCCAAAGCTCTCTGGTAGTCTTTTGTAATGTATGCTGCGAAACCATAGTTATAGAAGTTGTCCTCTGACATATTAGCTGGATTAGCCTTAGCATACCACTCCAAAGCTTCCTTATACTTACCGTCATTCAACATGATTTCAGCTGCAGTTGCCTCAACAGGATAGTCTGGCTTAACTTTACGAAGTTCTTCAAGTTTCTGAACAGCAACCTTTGAATTTACATGACGAAAAACCTTTGCATAACGCTCGTAAGCTGTTACGTTCTGTGGATCAACAGTAATTGCGTTCTGATACTGTGTAGCAGCTGCACCCGCATTACCGATAGAGTCCTTAAGAGCAGCAATGTCGCCCAAAAGAACGTATGCTAAGCTGCCCTTAAATTTCTTATTATTGATAACATTGTTGGCAATCTCTGTTGCTGCATCGTAATTATGCTGCAAAAGATAAACATTACCCAACGCAACAATAGCCTCCTCACTCTTCTTAAAGGTCTTTTGATACTCCTTGATGAGGTCCTTGGCTGCCTTTGGATCATTTGGTGCAGCTTCGATAGCTGCTACTATAGGCTTAAGTGCAACAGCATAGTCAACTTCCTGTGCCAGTGCTGGAGTTGACATTGCCAACATCAAAGCTCCAGCTATCAAATATTTCTTTGTCTTCATAATTCTCTCTTTTTAATTTTCAATTTAAGTGAACACATTATTTATTAAGACGCCTATCATGATATAATAGTTTAAAGAAACTATCTATATTTGACTATTATCGAGGATAAGCAAGCTTATTTATCTCTATCTCATAACTACTTATTCTACGTCTATAACTACTTCTAATTTAATGTTTCTAACTAAGACTTACCTGTCAGATAACACGTAATTAATACTTAAACCATATATTATGGTAACTTGTTCAACACCTCCAACCAAGTAAATCTCTCGAAGATAACTACTTAACCTACATGTAATGGCTGCTTGTATAGCATCACTATCTCAACCAAAGAAGATATTGTAAAGACTTAGACTACTTGTGATAGCTGCCTGTACCCTACGTCCAACTTAGCCAGATAACCTATACTTAATATTTAACCCACCTGCGATGGCTGCTTGTACGATATACCCAACTTAGCAAGAGGATACGTAATCATTGCTCATCCACTAAGGATGATAGTCAGTACAAAATCTTCGTCCATGTCTGGTGACATGATGCTTAACTCTTAAACCACCTGCGATAGCCGCTTGTACGATACGTTCAACTTAGCAAGATGATATGTAATCAAAGCTCAACCACATACGATGGTAACCAGCACCAACTTCTTCGTCACTGTCTTGTAACAAATAGCCAGATGTATAAACCACCTACAATAGTAGTTTGTTCCACATCTCCATCCTATCGGATGGTCCGTTATTAATCATTAAGCCACTACTGTGTCTTTACCTCTACCTCACGGATGTTAATCTCTCCACGATAAGGCAATAGACCAGCCTTGAAGATAATCTTCTGCCCAATAGGGTTCGTTACGAAGTTAGCAAATGCCCATGGAAGTGCCTTATGAGGGTCAGCAACTATCGCATAGATTGTTCTAACAAACGGATACCTTCCATCCAAGAGATAAGCTTGGTATGGCTGCCAACTGTTACCAGGCTGTGCTACAGTAGCCTGTGAGATACCTACTACGGTAATATCTTTCTTAAATGTAGTGTTTGTTGAGTCTCTGTGGTCATTCAACCAGTTTGAGCCAATAACACCTATGGCGTTAGGAGTCTTATGAACATAGTCGACAACCGACTTACTATTGCTTGCAGCAACAATGTTCGCACCCTTAATATTCTTTCCACCTAATATCGAATCGACTACATAATGTAATGTTGCTGAAGCCTTATTATCAAAGACAACTTCAATGTTACCCTTGTTATTCTTCGGGTTCAGTTGATTCCACTTAGTAATCTGTCCGCTGAGAATCTTCTTAACATTTGTGACCGTTATACATGAATCTGCATTCGTATTGTTCACAATGAAAGCAATTCCATCATATCCTATCGGGAATACCGCTGGAATAGGACCTTTCTCTCGTAACATGGCATCCTCTCCCTTCGTCAGTGCATGAGAAGTAAAGAAAAGATTAACCTTCTGGTCGAGAATCAGTTGCATACCTTTGTTGTCATCAGTGTAGATTGGCAACAAGTGAGTTTGTGGGTAGCGGAACTGATAATTCTGTAACAGTTCCTCTATAATAGGACTAAAACTTTCGTCAGAGGCAAATTGAATCGTCCCTGACGTCGGTGTATCTGTTCTGCCGTCCTTAGCTTTCTTCTGTCCGCAAGCAGACAGAAGGAAGCCGAGGGATAGCATCAATCCTACTGTTATGTAGAATCTGGTTCTTTTCATATAATATTTGCTTTTACTGCAGTTTGAAGGTAATAGGGAGAGTAAACCAAACGTTTGCTGGCTGACCATTGTTCATACCAGGAGACCACTTCGGCATGCTGTTAACAACACGAAGCGCCTCACGGTCGAGTGACTGGTCAACACCACGAACAATCTGTGCCTGACTTACGCTACCATCGCGTCCTACAACGAACTTAACGATAACACGACCCTGCACACCATTCTCAGCTGCTACAGCTGGGTACTGGATGTGAGAAGCCAACCAAGCATTTACGTTCGGGAACGAAGGCATAACCTCTGCCACTGTGAAGACCTTATTCTCAACCTCCTGCTTTGGCTCTGGTTTTGGAGCCTCAACAACAGGCTTTTCGATCTTTGGTACAATCTGCTCAGGAGTAGCAACGGTACTACGAGCTGCAGTTTCAGTACGATCTTCCGTACCTTCCTTGTTCTCAACACCGACTGCCTTGGTCTCCTTGTTCATCTTGACCATTGGTGGCATCTCTTCCTTTACATCCTTATCATCCTTGATGACAGGGGCTGTAAACTTAACAGTTGCACGAGTTTCAGGAACAACCTTTTCAACGTCAACCTTCTTAGGTTCTTCCTTCTTCTGTTGCTTCTTACGCTCAGCCTGATCTTTCTTAGCCTGCTCAAGAGCAGCTAATTCCATCTTAGCAGCATAAGCAGCTTGAGCAGCCAACTCGTCGTTGTGCTTCTTAATCTGATAAGCTAAGTAACCACCACCGAGGAATGCAGCACAAAGCAGAATAGCTAACGCTTTGATGTTACGCTGAGAAACAGTTTTACGAAGCTTGTATGCACCGTACTCCTTGTTCTTGTCGGCGAACACCATGTCGACCCATTTAGGATCGCATAAATCTATTTTTGCCATTGTCTTTCTTTCTTTAATTGTTTACGAATCAGTGATTAAGCCTTTATACCTTTCTTGGCTAAGAGTGCCTTGTCTTGGTCTGTCAGCTTGTCAATGACGTAAGTTCCAATATATGAAATCTGCATTTCATCGAGGATGTCTACCAAGTGACGATATGAAGCATGATCAGTTGGTTTAATAATGACAGTCATGGTTGAAACCTTCTTGCCATCAATCATACCACCTTTAATCGATGCAATCTCAGCCTGATAGATGCTATCAGGATAAGCCTTAGGGTTCTCAGCCTTCTTGCGATTCAGATCCTTTACAGCGATATCCATATCCTTATATGGGATAGAGATAGCTTCACCAGTAGAAGGATCACCCACTTGCTTATGTTGAAGAACGTAGCGAATACCTTTTGAAGTATTACTCCAATCAGCAGGCTTCAGCCAATTAGCGTTATCATACTCTGGTTTACCATTACCATAGAAGATTTTATCTCCGTCAGCAATGTAAATTGTAATAGAGTGTGACTCCTTAGCCTCATTCTTCTGGTTCTCATTCTGAGTTTTATCATTACTTGGCATCGTCAACTCCATAGTTGAAGGCTTGCTAAGCGAAGTACAAAGCATGAAGAAAGTAATCAGCAACATAAGCATATCCACCATCGGCGTAAAGTCTACGCGGACGGTCATCTTCTTCTGCTTGCCGCCTCCTTTTCCTGTATCCATCATTTCCATACTTTGATCTCCTTACTTATTAGCTGCCTGCGCAGCCTTTTTAGCGTCCAACTGTGTGATCATATAGTAATGGCTCTCATCCATATCTTGGAGTTCGCTCATTACCTTCTTAACGGTACCATAAGGAGAGTCAGCATCAGACTTGATAGCAAGTCTAACCTTTGGGTTCACCTGGCGGGCTGCGTTAACCCACTGTTGGAACTCAGTCATCTCCTGTCCTTGGATACTATCGAGAGGAATACCCATCTTAGGGAGTTCTTTACTACGCTCTGCAGCAGGCTTAGACAAATAAGCAGCCAACTTATCGAGCGGAGTACCAAATGTAGACTCAGCAACAAAAGTTTTCTTCTGTGCAGGAGTCAATGTAATGCCCATATTGTCTACGATCTGTCCCAACTCATTGGTATTATCGTAGCTCATGAAAACCTGGCCTTCGCCAGTAGGCTTTCCAGTAGGTCCTTTTTCAGGACTAACGAGAATTGTCAAGACACCATTCTCAGGCACCTTAGTTTCAGACACAGAACCCGGAGTATTTACCTTCACTGGCTCATTCTTAACGAAAGTAGAAGTCAGCATAAAGAAGGTAAGCAACAGGGTCATAACGTCTGACATAGGCGTCATGTCGATAAAAGTGTCATTCTTCTTAACTTTTACTTTACCCATAGCGATAAATTATTAAAGGGTTAGCAAAAATTAAGCCTCGTCTGTGTGGTTTACTTCGTATGTCTGAGCGATAGAATAACCAACCTCGTCGAGGGCGAAAGTCAACTTGTCAACCTTGTTAGAGTAGTAACCGTATGATACCACTGCACACCAAGATGTTGCAATACCGAAAGCGGTGTTGATCAACGCCTCAGAAATACCAGCAGAAAGTGCAGCAGAGTCAGCACCACCACCTGCAGAAAGAGCAGAGAACGACTTGATCATACCGGTTACAGTACCGAGAAGACCAGTAAGAGTACCAAGAGTTACGAGAGTAGCAATGATAGGGAGGTTCATTGTCAGAGTTGGCATCTCAAGCTGAGTAGCCTCCTCGTGGGCCTGCTGAATCTTAGCTACCTTCTGAGCCTTCTTAAGGTTAGCATTAGCACCAGTCTCCATATCCTTGTAAGCGTTCAAAGAAGCCTTAACAACGTTTGCTACAGAACCCTTCTGCTGATCGCAGAGCTGGTTAGCCTTAGCAAGGTCATTAGCGTTAAGAGCACTCTTGATGTTTGCAACGAACTTTGGAAGGGCACCCTTACCAAAAGCAGTCTTCAAAGCCATCCAACGCTCGATAGACATAGCAAGCACTGTCAACAAGAGAGTGTGGATAACTGGAACGACTACGCCACCCTTGAAGATAGTACCCCAAACGTCTGCTGGGTTCTCACGTGCAGCACCATCCTGGAAGTGCATCTGATTGCCGAACCATGCGTAGAACAATGTGAACGCAACGATAGCGCAAAAGATGATAATCCAAAATGCACCTCTAACTCCTGTGAAGCCCTCAGACTTTTTCTGTGGGACTGGTTTTTGTTGTGTAGTTGCCATAATTTGATAAAATTTTAATTTTTAGGTTATTAATGAATTAATTTGTTAATATCTTTCTGATTTATAAGCATTTGTATGATACGAGCCGTATGTGAGCTCGTTCAACACAGTGTCTTATCTCCGCAAAGATAGTAATTAAAAGAAAAATAGAGATAGGATTAATAACATTTAACAGTTATAAATGTACGGTTTCTCTCTATACTTTATTACTATCTACTCTTTCGAGTCCTATTTAAGTTTTGAAAGTACTTCTTTGATACGACGTAGTGCTTCCTTAATATTATCATCACTTGTTGCGTAACTCATTCGGAAACATTCTGGGGCACCAAAAGCGTCGCCACCCACTGTTGCCACGCCTCCTTCTTCAAGAATATACATTGCGAGGTCTGACGAACTACGAATGACATGCTTACCATCTGTCTTGCCAAAGTAGCTTGAACATTTAGGGAAGAGATAGAATGCACCCTGTGGTACATTCACTTCAAGGCCAGGTATCTCCTTTGCCAGCCTAACTATCAAGTCACGACGACGTCGGAATGCCTCACGATAGTCAGCCACGCAAGCTTGATCAGCCTCGTATGCAGCCACAGCTGCCATTTGACTCACACTACATGTACCTGACGTATATTGTCCTTGTAGCTTATTAATTCCTTTTGCAATCCACTCTGGTGCAGCAATCCAGCCTAATCTCCAACCTGTCATAGCGTAAGCTTTGCTAACACCATTGCAGAGTATCGTACGGTCTTTCATCCCTTGGCAAGAAGCAATACTACAATGACCACCTATATAATTAATGTGTTCATATATCTCATCTGACAGAACGAACAAGTCATCATGTGCCAAGACGACCTTGGCTAAGCTCTCCAACTCTTCTGCAGAGTAGACACTACCAGTAGGATTACTTGGAGAACAAAGAATAATCATCTTTGTCTTGGGTGTAATCGCATGCTCCAACTGTTCAGCCGTAATCTTGAAATCCTGTTCAATACCAGCAGAAACAATAACAGGAACGCCTCCAGCGAGTTTTACCATCTGTGGGTAACTAACCCAATAAGGTGCAGGAATAATGACTTCATCACCAGGATTAACCAAAGCCAAAATAGCATTGCATACACCTTGCTTACCTCCTGTACCAACAACTATCTCTGAAACAGCATAATCAAGGTGATTTTCTTGCTTCAGTTTCTTAACAATAGCCTCACGCAGAACAGGATATCCAGGAACAGGAGAATACTTAGAGAAGTTATCATCAATAGCTTTTTTGCCCGCTTCCTTCACATGGTCGGGTGTCATAAAGTCTGGTTCACCCACACTCATATTGATAACATCAATTCCCTGCGCTTTCATTTCACTACTCTTCTGCGACATTGCTAATGTTTCAGAAGGCGCCAGTCGATTCAAACGATCTGATAGTTGTGCCATTTCGAACTTTATCTTTCTTTATGAATAATATCAAGTACAAATGTACGTAAATTCATTCTGATAACGCAACTTTTCTTTCTTTATTTTATCATTATAACATTTTTACTGCCGATTTGACAGTTAAAACCACAAAAATAGGGTTCTTCCGATACTAAAAGTGATAGAACTTAAATACTAAGAAGAATTTTGTTACAAGAGCTGAACACCTTTTCTTCTCACCGGATGACACATGAGTTATACTCAAATAGAGTTGATGGGTGGTGGGTGATGGGTGTTAAGTGATCGGTGTTAATGGCTTGTGTTTGGTGGGTAGTAGGTGATGGGTTATGGGTGTTAGGTGATGGTGGATAGGTGTTAAGGGCTTGTGTTTGGTGAATAATAGGTGATGGATTATGGGTGTTGGGTGATGGTGGATGGGTGTTAAGGGTTTGTGTTAGTGATGGGAGTAGGTAACATCTGATGGGTATTAGAGACTATGGAAATCGCTCTCTCCCCCCTTTCTGTCAACTATTTTCACCCTTCATGAATAGAGTACACGCTTTTTAAGATAATAGAAGAGGCCTAACTGCATTCAAAAACATGCCCTTCTTGCATGTTGAAGACGCCCTTCTTGAAGCAAGAAAGGCATCTTCTTTAAGGCTACATGTAACCTATTGATTTATTGTATATTATAAGCTCTATCATAAGAGTTCTTATACTCGTATTATAAGGGTAATTAGTTCGATATTATGTAATGATTTTTTACGATTGAGTAAGTTCCCATGAAATAGAGACCGGTTCTTTTGATATACTTATCGAAAAGCCAAACAGACATGAAACACTATAATATTAACATACCTAATATACTATACTTTGCAAACAAAGACTCACCATCTTCGTCTATATAAAACCTCCTTTTACATCTATCGACCTCTCTAACTTACATTCGATCAAGCAATTCATAGCTTTGTGCCTACCCTTCACACAACTTGCAACAAAAGCTCACACTTACCCTATTGAGTAATATCTCACCTGTCATAAACCTATAAGTGCAGCATTTTTCTCATATTTCCACATAGCAACTGGTAGCTAACAAACTTACACGAGTAACGACTGTCAAAGGTCACAAAACACTACCACCACCCTATCCTACTCCATTCGCCACCAGCCAACAGACCATTTTTGATTCGGACAGATTATGAAGATAAACTCCCAAAAGCATAAACAACAATCCCACTATAAAGAGACTGGACATCTCTCCATAGTGGGATTGACAACAAGGCTTACTACATAGCCTTTCAAAAGTATATTATCTTTATAGATGCAAGTCGTGACCCATGCGATCACGCTTCGTCTTCAAATAGCGATAATCAAACTTATTAGGAGTAATCTCAATAGGGACATTCTCCTCAATCTCCAATCCGTAAGCTTCAAGCCCCACACGCTTCGTTGGGTTGTTTGTAATCAGACGCATCTTATGGACGCTAAGATGGCGCAACATCTGTGCTCCGCAACCATAATCACGTTCGTCAGGACGGAAGCCAAGGTGGAGGTTTGCCTCAACAGTATCAAGTCCTTCTTCCTGCAGTTTATAGGCAGCAATCTTATTCATCAAGCCGATGCCACGTCCTTCCTGTTGCATATAGATAAGGACACCCTTACCTTCTTTCTCAATCATCTCCATTGCCTTGTGCAGTTGCTCACCACAATCACAACGTTGACTACCAAGAATATCGCCCGTCGCACATGAAGAGTGTACACGCACAAGCACCGGTTCGTTTTCTGTCCACGTACCTTTAATAAGTGCCATGTGCTCTAATCCATTCGCTTGACGGAATGGAATTAGATGGAACATACCATATTTAGTAGGGAGCTCTACCTCCTCACCGACAACAATACTTGTCTCGGTCTTCAAGCGATAAGCTATGATATCCTTGATACTAATAATCTTCAGTCCCCATTCCTTTGCACGTTTCTGCAAATCAGGCATACGCGCCATCGATCCATCTTCGTTCATTATCTCCATCAACACACCCGCTGGAAAACAGCCAGAGAGCTTACAGAGATCGACGGCAGCCTCGGTATGACCCGAACGACGCAGGACTCCATTGTCTTGAGCATACAACGGGTTGATATGACCAGGTCGGCCAAAGGTCTGTGGAGTAGATTTTGGGTCGGCTAACGCCTTGATTGTCTCAGCACGATCATGTGTAGACACACCTGTCGAACAGCCTTCCAGCTTATCAACGGTGACGGTGAACGGAGTACCAAGCATTGATGTGTTATCAGAAACTTGGTGAGGTAGGTCCAATTCTTCCGCCCGTGATATCGTAATAGGTACACAAAGCACACCTCGTGCATTCTTCAACATAAAGTTAACCTTCTCTGGTGTGATCATTTCCGCAGCCATGATAAGGTCACCTTCATTCTCTCGGTCTTCGTCATCAACTACGATAACGAACTTTCCTTCCCGAAAGTCTTTCAGCGCATCTTCGATGCTATCGAGTTTAAAGTCTTCCATATTGTTACTGATTGTTTGTTGTTTCGATACCAATAAACCTTTGTCCCTCTCTTTCCTTCATCCGTATTATCTCTGAGATAATCGTCACGTTACATCCAATAATCGTATGGAGATCACGATAAAGACGCAAGCGGAAACGCCACATGCGGAAATAGAAGAAGATACCAGCTGGCAGTATCACTGCTGCAAGAATATTAGACCACTTATGGTCGAACGGTCTTGTATGTGCCTTAACAGCTAATATTGGGTATTTATTCAGTTCTGTCATGATGACCTTATTGCGTGTATTACCCAAGTCTTCAATGACAGTTTCAAGTTCGTCATTAATCTTCTCGATGACATGATCCGTATGATAACGGAAGAACACCTTTATTACATTAGGTGCTGACTTAAGTCTTCGAGTCTTAGCATAGTCCTCAATTCTAACGTTCAAATCCTTCAGTAGTTCTGCATCTTTATCATAGTCAGGGTCATGCAAAATAACTTCTTTGCTCGCAACGCTACGTTTCACCCTCATTCCAAACATCTTCATCAACATTCTCCTATACATATCTGCATTGAATACAGTTGAGTCATTGTTGGCTTTGTACGTAAAGAAAATCGCCATTGGAATAAGTATGGCCATAGAAAGCCCCTTACCAAACCAGATAGCCCAGTCTCCCTGTCGCGACATTCGATAACCAGTGTTATCGAGGATATAAAAGATAATGAACACAATAACGCTGATAATGATTGGAATACCCAATCCTCCCTTTCGGATAATAGCACCGAGTGGTGCACCGATAAAGAAGAAGATAATACATATCAGCGATAACGTAAACTTATTAATAATCTCTATTTCATGCAATCGGATAAGCTTATCACCATCACTGGTTATCATACTCTTAAAATCAAGGTCGCTTACTTCTTGCTGAACGGTCGATAAAGCCTGGTCAACAACATAACGTCGTTGATCGGCAGGTAGCTTATTAAAGGCCGAATCTATGTTGAACGCCTTCTCTTCCGACAGTTTTATGGCTTCCTTCTTTTCGACAGCCTTTAACTTAGGCGTTCGATAATAAAGGGACTGTGCATCCTTGTAAAAAGCGTTACCCACACTATCGTAGACGTGAACAAGGGAGTCCTTATCGTGCTGTATCTTCGTAATACTCTTCGTACGAGCATCATTTGAGATACCAGCCATATCCGTTAAGTTGAAGTCACCATCGAAGTCAAGGACGATATGCTTATGTGCAAAGGTCTCTCGACGATATGGGACACTGGCACTATTACCCATTTCTTGTGAGCGCATGTTCTCAAACCACTCTCCACTCCATAGGTTCAATACAAGGTGTTTCTTGTCTGCTGTAGACTGTAACATACCTGAATCGGCGAGGATAATAGCCTGGTCTTCGTAGCTGTCCGTCATCCTATACACCATAATATTATATAGGTGGCCAGTCTTCATATCCTTCTTTTCAACATAGAGGTTCGTCTGTGGTATACCATCATAGAAGATTCCTTCTGGTATTTCCAGCTCAGGACTCTTCTGTTTCATGGATATAAGTAATTGAGCAATATGCTTTTGTGCTGTTGGCCCCACATTGTTTTGGAAATAGAACGAGCCAAAAGCAATAAGAACACTAATAAAGATTAGTCCTCTAAACGACTGAATAAGAGAGATGCCAGCAGCCTTGATAGCCGTCAACTCCGAACTTTCGCCAAGGTTACCATAGGAGATTAGCGATGAAAGAAGAATTGCCAACGGAAGAGCCTGCGGTACCATCATTAAGCTCATGTACCAAAAGAATTGTCCAAGAACGTCCATAGACAATCCTTTACCTATCAAGTCATCAACATATCTCCACAAGAACTGCATCATCAACACGAACAAGCTGATGAAGAAAGTTCCCATGAAAAGCATACCAAATTGCTTGGCAATAAAGATATCTAACTTCTTGATTCGAAACATGATATAATGACAAGGAGTTTATTCTCCCTTATTTACATACGAGCTAAGACACATTAAGGATACAGAGGTCCCATCAGTGGAGAATAGCTTACCTTTTGCAAATTTACATAAAAATATCAGAGTAATTGTCTTTTTTAATATTTTTATTCTTTAACCTGCCTCTTTCATCTATCTGTTCACGTCAAATTAGCATCAAGGAGCTTACATACCCGTTATGACATGTAGGCGTTCAATGTTCTGATTCCACATCTGCTCCAAGCCCTCGACGTCATCGTCCTCTGCAAAGTCAGTTATATATAGATGGTAATTACCTGCAATCTCACTATGGAACATCTTTATCTCCCAATAAGCTTCATCCTCCGAAGCCTCCCAATGGAAACGTACATGGTCGTTCTTGACCATTTCGACGATTTTTGCTGTATGTATATCATGCTCACGAAGCGGGTCGCCCCATACAAAAGTTGCGACATCCTCATTTATTGTCACGTCATCAGCTAACCACTTCTTCAGCCCTATAGGTGTGCTAATCAGTGCCCACACAGCACTGCCTGAACGTGTTTTCAATTCGTATTCTAATTCTACTTTCTTACTCATAACTAAGTAAAGCGTTTTGTTTATGCTTATTTATCAACTCTCTATTGTGTCTCTTCACCCTCATACTACCCTCTTCCAGGAATAAAGTCATCATATAAGTTTGTTCTTAGCAGTTACTTAAATAGCCGTTAGATATACTTGCGATAATATCATCATAGAACCGTTTTCTTCTCTTACTGCGCCAAACAGAAGGACAGCCTTTAAACGTATATCTTCTTGTTTTTATTGTATTCCATCATTAATAAGCATAAATTAGGATGGTGTTCTTACTCAAAAGCATATCTTCTATCCTTATTGTAATAAGCAGCAAACCATCGCATCCCCTGCAGTATCCGACACAGAAAAAGAATGTTTTTAATGAATAAGCCACAAAAAAGTGAATTATTATTTGCAAGTATGATTTTTTCTTCATACCTTTGCACCCGCTTTCGAGAACGAAAGTAATATCGATGGCGGGATAGCTCAGTTGGTTAGAGCGTCGGATTCATAATCCGGAGGTCCGGGGATCGTAGCCCCGTCCCGCTACATTAATTATCAAGGAGTTACAGCAATGTAACTCCTTTTTTATTCCTCTCGGTGAACTTTCGGTGAACTTTCGGGGCAGTAGATATTTCTGAATGCAAAAACTTGTTTCCTGTAATAACTGTATTACAGAAAATTACAGAAGATTTTATCCGTTTCCTTTTGCACTTTCAAAATAAAAAGCTAAATTTGCAACATTCCCATCAGATGGACTTTCTGTGATAGCAGAAGTCCAGAGGGTGGGGATACATATATGATAAGGCGTTTACTTGACGCTTTGTTCTTGACTGCTTGAAACTTCGCAAACTTCAATCTCTGTCAGGAATGAGGCAACGGTAGATGTCCATGGGTGTGTAATACTCTGTTACTGCGTTACCAACAATAGTGGCGCACAACAGATTTACATATCGGCGTGGGCTTCTGCGTTGCTCGTTCGACAGAGATGGGCAACGCGAAGGCCTCAAGCAGTGGGACGGGTAACAGGTACAGACTCCCACGCTTTTTTCGTATATGTACTTTAACATGGTAATGTTTAAACACAGTCATATAGGGAGATATTATGGCTATTCGTATTAGGAGATATGGGAGATTTAATCTGCCATTATACAACACTCGAAGTTTTGCTTAGTCTTTTGAGAAATGCAGAAGACAAGAAGTTGACCTTTTGGGCAAGTAGCATTTACTCTATGAACGACCCTACAGAATTTATGTATGGATACGACATCTGTATGGATATCTTGCAAAAGGTAGAGAAGCGTCTAAAAGTTTCAGACAAGTTGAAAGTTTCAAAACTATGGATGGATATACATGACGATAGTTCGAATGATTGGAAAGAAATACTTATCCAATCTTTATATGAGAATAACGAGTGTCCATTTGTTGTTAGCTTTTCCAAGCTTAAAGATTCATTACCGCTTTGGAAAATGTATGGAAACAATGGTTATGGTGTATGTCTTGTTTTTTCAGAATATTTGGTGAAACCATTTAATCCCAATGGCATAGAACCGCAGATTTATAATTCAATCCATCTATATGACGTTGGGTATGGCACGATTCATCAATCAGAGTATGATATATTCAATAAAATTGTAGAATCAAGATATAAGAAGTACCTGAGCACAATTTGTCAAAATGGGTGCAACAACATCTTTGAAAAAAAACTTTCATTGTTATGCCTCACTTTGGTAATTTGCTCTCCATGTATTAAACATCCTTCCTATGCTTATGAACAAGAGAAACGATTGCTCAAATATTATTTGGAAGAAAGCAATCAGAAAGTTCAGTTTTATGAAAAAAATAACAATATAATTTCCTACACAGAAGTTCAAATACCAATTGATAATTTGAAAGAAATAATAATAGGTCCTTGTTCAGACTTTCAAGCTATATCAAGAAGCATAACACAACTGCTACATAGTCAGGAACAAAATCCTCAAGATATTAAAATCGTACAATCAGAAGTACCATATAGAAATTAATAGATATGGAAAAGAGAATAAGTATGAGCAATGGAAATAGATATTTTCAGTAATAAACTCCTTATAGATTTTCCGAATAACAATATATCCAATAATAATTATTTATAAAAAATAGCAACAAATTATGCGCCAGGTAAGATTCTTTTTATTTCTCATTTTGATGTCATTCTCAATTACGATTGCAGCTCAAACTACTGAGTTTCCCACAGTAGAATATCAGACAGACAAAGATGCAGTTATATCTAAAGTCAGGATAATGAGTACTTCGACTATAGTTAGCGTAAGAGTGCAAGGACAGGGGAAAGGGTCATGGATATCTATCAGCCCGTATACTTATTTGCGTTTTATTTATGGGTCATCTAGCTACCAATATCCTATACGAGCTTTGTCTGACGGTGTAAAAGCTTTGTCTTTAGGGCAAATATACTATACGAATGACTATAGTTATTATACTATAGATTTAATCTTTGATAAAATACCTTTAGGATGTAATCTCATTACTGTTCAGGAAATGGATGGCTGGTTTTGGTCTGGAATTCATATAAATAATCCAGGTTGATTAGAAGTGGTTGTTAAGTGATAATTAATAATGTTAAAATACAACTTCCGTAACTTTTCTGTTGCGGTCTGTGTTTGGCTCTATTGTCATACGCCTTATAAAAGGTCTTTGTAGAGAGATTATTTCTATACTCATTATACTACATATTTAAATACTTAACACATTAAACAATGAAAAAGATTCTATTTATATTCCTTATTTCTTTTTTTGCAGTTAATATCTTCGCTCAGTCTGTAACCAACCTTGAACGAGATCCCAGTTTCAAGGGTATAATTATTGGTGCCCCAATTGGTAAGTATAGCGACATATTAACATTTAGCCATGCTTTACAAGAGAAAAATATCTATCGTGTTAATCAAAATAGTTATTTGTCAATCTTCAATATCAAGATGCAAGATATGATTGTTGTTGAAAAAAACGGTAAAGTCTTTGCAGTTCAGTTGACAAAGACTTATCCATCTGATAGCAGTGGTGCTACTGTATTTAATGCTAATGAATTGTTATCTTGGTATTCAAACTTAAGAACTAGATACGGTAACAATAGTTTTAGCTTAGATGATATGTCGGGAACGCCATCTGTTTGTGGGATGAGATGGCAAACTACTTCTGTGGTATTAGATATTGTCTATTTGTTTTATGGGACATTTGGAGATGAGAAACCGAAATTACAATACTCTCTATATCAAAGAGAAGATGACTATTAAACGTTTTTTTATATTTATAGTATTTATCATTGCATCGTTATCATGTTTCGGTCAGAAGGTGATCCAACTCACAAAGCAGAATGGCGTTTATACTATTCCTTGTTCTATTAATGGAATTAAGCGTTCATTGATTTTCGATACAGGAGCTTCTACTGTGACTATATCGATGAAACTTGCTAATTTATTATATAGCATGGGAAAATTGAAGGATGCAGATTTTAAAGGTTTTGGAAGAAGCCAAACCGCAAGTGGACATATCGTTAATAATATGTCTATAGTATTAAGAAACATTGAAATAGAAGGACTACATTTGAAAAATGTTGATGCTGTTATCCTTAAAGGACAAAACGTTCCCTTACTACTCGGACTATCAGCAATTCAAAAACTTGGCAAAATAACATTGTCAGGAAATAAATTAGTTATAGACACATCTACATTAGATAACCTCCGTTTGTCAAGTGTTAGGACACAAATAGAGTCACATCTTAAAAAAGGGGAATATAGAGAGGCTATACTTTTGCTAAGGAAAATCGAGAAACAAGAAGAATTTGAAGAAAAGGATTTGTTTAATTTGGCTCAATGTTATTGCTACTCAAAGGACTACAACAAATCTCTTATGTACTGTCAACAATGGATGGGGACATACAAAATAACAAAGTCTTCTCATGAACCCGATGTTTGTTATTTAATGGGACTATCTTATATGGGATTAAAAAGTCACTTTGATGCTGATAACTGGTTTGCAAAAGCGATAAGGTTGATAAGCCTTGATGCTGTTGAGCAAACAAGTCGTAAAGATGCAAATACATTGTCTTACTATTACAATCAAAAAGCTATAAACTATTTGGAAGCTAAGTCATACGAAAATAGCGTAGAAGCATTTGATATAGCAACACAATACCGAATGAGATATTTAGGAGTAACATCAGAGGATTTGTGTGCAGGTAAGGTCAAAGATAAGAAAGTTGGAATATGGCTTTACTCCATAAGCAAAATGAATGCAGTCTTTCTTCATAATAAAGAGGCTGCCGAGCAATACGCAATATTGGCTGCCTTATGTGGAAATCTGGAAGCCATCGAATTCTGCAATCATTTTAAACTCGATTATAGTCCTCGTCTATAATAGATTAATAGGTAAATGGTGGTTATTGTAGCGGTGTCACACCTCTTCCCATTCCGAACAGCGAAGTTAAGCCCGCTTACGCTGATGGTACTACTGTGAGAAATGGGAGAGTAGGAAGCTGCCGCTGAGATTAGAGCCCGAATTAGCAAGCTAACATCCGAAATGGCTCCGGAAAGTCTATGTTGGCGTAATATGCTTAACATTATGGTTGAATATAAGCATTTAATCAAAGCATGTTAGACTGAGCTAAAAAAGAAGGCTCAGTCTATAGGTAGACTGGTAAATGACAATCCAGCCGCTGTTAATTGGATTTCTATTTTGCTCTCCGCATTGAGCTTATTCTATCCGTGGTTAGCAATACCAAGTATTATGTTGGGATTTATATAGCTTTATGCCATCCGATATAAGAAAGAGGTAAAAGATGACAATTGACAAATCTGAAAAGATAAAGCATCTCCCTACGCAAAAGCGTAGGGTTCTTTTGTCTTTGGAAGGGAACGGTTGTAAAATTTATTATAAAGCTATTCTTAACTTCATCATACATACACATATCTTACAAGAATATTTTTTGTTTCTATTTCCTGTCACTTTTAACACTTCGTTTATTCTTCTGTAAACTAACAAGTTAAGCACACACAACAAATGACAGCAGTGACAGCAAATTGAATTTCAACAATTACCCAAGCAGCTCCACAAACTAAATGAGTATCCACACTAAAAAACTACTGTTCCAAATACCAGTAACATCTCACGTTGAAAATATCACATTTTTACAATATATAAACAATAAGAAAGGAACGTAGCAATAAGGCAACAAAAAAGGCGAGCCTTACGACTCGCCTTGTGAATTTAATCAGTAACAGGTTATAAACCTTATGGAAGGCTAATAGCCTCATTTGGACAAACTGACGCGCATGTGCCACATTCTGTGCATGCGTCTGCGTCAATCTTATAGATATCACCCTCAGAGATTGCCTCTACTGGACATTCGTCGATACATGTACCACAAGCGATACAATCATTACCAATTACGTAAGCCATAATATAAATAATTTATAATGTTAATAATGTTCTTGTATTACAAATAGGTTTATACCTAAATTTGATGGTGCAAAGTTAGGAATAAATTCCTTAATACCTAAACATAATGAGATAAATTACAAATATTTAGACGACATAAAAATAGAATTACAAGGCCTTTCATAAACGTAACTAACTATTAAATAGAAACTTATAAACAAATAACACAACTATCACGAAGGCTACCCTCTATTACATTAAACAACATCGTTTTTCTTGCTTCATACCTAAAAAGGATGAGAGACACCTAAAGAAAAGGAAATATCAACAGAAAGATAGACAATAAAACAAGTAGATAAACGTTTGAAGAATAATATGAAAAGAATACTATTCACACTTATCTCATTGGCTATTGTGCTTTCAAGCCATGCACAGGAACGGAGAGTTCAGAACCGTCCCTACACCGACTTGCGTGAATTTCACTTCGGTGTACTCGTCGGAACACATCTACAAGACCTCGAACTCAATAATGTCGGACCACAGATGGTAGACCTTGGAGATGGTAACGGACTGGTTCAGAAGACTATATCAGTAGACCAAGACCGTTGGGATGCGGGCTTCACTGTTGGCGTCTTAGGAGAGTTACGACTCAACTCAACCCTCCAACTGCGTATGGCCCCAGCCATGTACTTTGGCACACGACATCTTACTTTCCGAAACCTCACAGACCTTAATACGCAAGGCGAACCTACTGAACAGGTGCAAGAACTAAAAACTGCGTATATCTCATGCGCTTTCAACCTCATTGCAGCTGCCCCACGATTCAACAACCACCGTCCATACGTAATGTTAGGATTGAACCCCATGCTCAATCTCTCAGGTAAGGACAATGATTATATCAAGCTCAAACGCAGCGATGTCTTCGTAGAAGTGGGACTTGGATGTGATTTCTACCTCCCTTACTTTAAGTTACGTCCAGAATTAAAGTTCATGTACAGTCTTACTAATAGCCTTGACAAGAGTCATTCAAAGAACCTCCAAGATAAGAATATGCTCATGTACACCAACTCTGTCAACGATACACGGGCAAAGATGATAGCCCTCACATTCTACTTTGAATAAATCGCTTGTTTGCAAAATTAGCAGATATTACATCGAAGAAAAGCAACGGAAGAAGACTTACCAGAACACTTATAGAATCTATGCAATATTGAAGTGCAACTCCAAAATTGCATAGATTCTTTATTAAAAACACGCTTTTCACTTGTACACATGCCCTTTTTTATGTAATTTTTGAGTTGAACTCCAAATTTACATAAGCTTATGACCGATTATATACATCGCAAAATAGAGGAAACGATACTTGAGGCATCAAAATACTTCTCCGTGATAGCAGTCTCTGGGCCACGTCAATCAGGCAAGAGTACATTGCTAACTCAATTATTCCCACTCTACGAGAAATACAGTCTAAAGGATCTCAACATTCTTGATTACGCAAAGAATGATCCCATAGCCTTCCTTAATCAGACAGATGAAGGAATGTTTATTGACGAGATACAAAGGTGTCCTCAACTATTAGACTACATACAAGGCATTGTAGATAATAATTCCAAGAGACATTTCGCATTGTCAGGAAGTTCGAATTTCGAGGTAATGAAGAATTTATCAGAATCTCTTGCTGGTCGTGCAGGGGTGTTCGAACTATTGCCAATGTCCATACAGGAGGTGACAGGAAAGGTTGATTTAGACAATCTAAATCAAATCCTTTACAACGGGCTCTACCCTTCTATCTGTACAAAGAAGAATATTGCTAAGTTCTTTTACCCCTCTTATGTTAGGACATACTTGGAGAAAGACGTAAGAGATCTCCTACAGATGAAAGACCAAATACGCTTCACAAAGTTCTTGAAACTGTGTGCAGCACGAATAGGCTCACTCTTCAACGCTTCTGAATTAGGCGCAGAGGTAGGCGTAAGTTCCAAGACTATCAGCCACTGGCTTTCTGTCTTGCAGGCTTCTTACCTCATAACGCTCCTCCCACCCTACTATGAGAACATTCCAAAAAGACTGGTGAAGAGCCCTAAACTCTATTTCAACGACCCAGGACTGGCCTGTTATCTACTCGACATCGAGAGTCCTCAACAGTTAGACAGGGATAAGATGCGTGGTGCTATCTTTGAGAATATGATTATTATGGAGGCCATCAAGCATCGCTATAACATGGGCTTAGAGGGTGGAGTATTCTTCTATCGCGACTCTAATCAGAATGAAGTTGATCTCTTAATCAAGCAGGAAGGAGAGCTAACCGCCATTGAAGTGAAGTCTTCTATGACTTATAGTTCATCATTTGAGAAGACACTTACACAGATTGAAGGCTGGATAAAGACTCCCATAAGTAAGAAGGCTATTGTCTACTCTGGCGACTTTGAGAACTCGAGTGGTGATATCAACCTTATCAACTATCGCCATATATCTTCCATTCTCTGAGTCTTTATTATCCAAGATAAAGTACTGCTTCTCTCCTACAGAAACTCTCCTCTTCTTTTTCCAATGCCGAATAGGTAGACAATAAAAGATGTTAAAAAAGTAAGAACTTTGTTTCACAATATAAAAAAACAGTATCTTTGTTACATTACTAATCGTAAACAAAAGTAGTTATGAGAAAGTTTATTATCCTTCTTTGTGCACTCGTTGCAAGTATAAACATTAGCGCACAGACCAAAGAAAAGCAAGATAGTCTGAACATCCCAGTGTTTCTTGTAGATGGAGTTGAGGTACAGAGCATCGATGACCTTGACCAGAAAGACATCATTAGTGTGCATGTTATCAAAAACAGCGACCTCAATAAGCTGTTTTATCCACGTACTGGCGGTATTTTACTGATTACAACAAAATCAAAGAAGTATCTGAAGCCTATCATCCAAAAGCATCAAGATGAAATGAAGAAGGCAAAGGGCAACAAGAAATCTGGGCAGATTTATATAAGATAAGGGCACCCACGAGCCTCTTTCATAACCCGAGAAAACTATCAGACTATAGCTTTTTACATCATAACCCACGTCCAATAGTAGCCGTAATAACCGTCACCTCCAACTATTGGACTTGGTTCTTGTAAACAAAAGAGACCGATTTCCACGAATTATTACCATGAATAAAAGAATTTATTGTCGTGAAAAAAAATATTTCTCATCATGAAAATAAATATTTCTTTTCATGAAAATAATTCGTATCAGACCATCTGCACGCTCTTTTATCTTTCTCTTCACGCTTATAGAATGGCGGAGAAGGCGACAGTAGAAAGCATCTATTCACATACTCTCAACAACGTTCATAGCGCATGAACGACAATGGGCTGAATCAATAAGATAGCCATTAACAACCTTATTGATACAGCCCACATTATTTATATATAGGTCTTATCGATTGAAAGACTTACTTTTTCTTCTTCATATCAAGTACTAACTTACCGACGTAAATAGCATGCTTACCATTCTGATCATCGCCAACCATCTTACCATCAAGGTCTTTCACGTATTCTAACTTAGTCAGGAAGGTATGCGAATGACCACCTAAAATGAGGTCGAGACCACGAGTTCCTGCAATAACCTCCTCATCACTGACCCCTTCTATATTCCATCCAAGATGAGAGATACAGATAATCAAATCGCACTTCTTTGCTTTTAACTCGTTAATAACCTTCTGTGCACAAGCAACAGGGTCGTTATAAACAATTGGACCATAGTTAGCTTTCACTACCAAACCATCCAACTTAGGAGCAAGACCGAACACCCCTATCTTTAAGCCATTGCGTTTCAAGATGACATAAGGCTTTACCAAGCCCTGAAGTGGCGTACCCGTAAAGTCGTAATTAGCACATACAATAGGGAACTTAGCCATCTTAAAGAGGCGAACCATATTGTCCATGCCAAAGTCGAACTCATGGTTTCCAATCGTAGCAGCGTCATAGTGCATCTGATTCATCAGTCCCACTTCAACGTCACCCTTGAACATTGTATAATAAGGAGAGCCTTGTGAGAAATCGCCACTATCGAAGAGCAGCAAGTCTGGTTGCTTCTTTCTCTCTTCTTTAATCATAGCCACACGACGCACGAAACCGCCTCGTCCAGCCTTCATCGTGTCTGCAAGATTCGTATTAAGCGGATAGATCTGACTATGCGCATCGTTAGTATGCAGAATTGTTAAGTGCTTATCTTGACCGAAAGCGAGAACAGTCAGGAAGCAGAAAGTAATCAATAATATATTTCTTTTCATACATGTGTATCGTTAAAAGATTATTCCACTCGGATACGTCCCTCTTTATGTGAATTGACAACCTTACCTTGAGCAGTCTGCTCCTTAAAGTAGTTCATGATAAGGAAGCGTGTATTATTACTGCTTGCTTGGGGTGATACGACATTAGTAGCCGACTTGAAAGCCTCCATCTTATCATTACCTTGCGCCAAGTAGTCAAGTGTTGCAATACGATAAGTTGCCTTTGGGTCAATCTCCTTACCATTGAGACGAGCCGATTTCAACTTATGGTCACGTGTAAAAACGAGTTCTACTCCATGGCTGACAGCCTCACCACCAGTATGTGCCATCTGTGAGAACAACTCTAAAACCTTCTCACCTGTGAGTGTCACAAAGCATATCTTATTCTCAAAAGGAGCAATGTCTAACACATCTCCGTAGGTCACTTTACCTTTAGAAAGTGCTGCACGGATACCTCCCATATTGTAAACACCAAAGTCAACCTTCTCATTATAGCTGCGAGCAGACCATACCATAATATCTGCTAACAGGTTAGAAAGGTCGCTCTCAGGCCGATGAGCCACCATCTCGTGGTCGACCTCGCCCACAACAGGTCCCATCACAGAGTCAACCTTATGTTTAAATGGTTCCATAAACTTTGCTGCTTCAGCATCAGGAGTAGCATCATACCTACTGTCAACCAGCACACGTGTACGCTGAATGCCCGCTAACTCATAATGAGAAGCACAGCCTGTCAACGCTAATACCGCTGTTAGTCCAGACAGATAAACTGTTTTCTTATACATATATAATGACATTTTATAGTTCTCATAAAGACCTGTCAGAACAAAGAATACACATCCTTTATTTGATAACCGATAACTTCCACCTATTATATATAGGTGATGTCGCAAACTGACAACATCTAAAAAGACAATGCAAAAGTAAGAAAAAAAATCGAATACACTGCTTGTCTAAGAATGAAAGATAGTCTCTCTTTTCATGAAAGGACAAACGACAGCATCCCCAACGACCCTAACTATACCTTGTTTTAGGTATTGTGAGTTTGAAAGACTATTTATACTTTTGTAACCAATAATTAATATTTAACGGATTGTGTTCACATGAAGAAAGAAGTAATTTACCTATCTCTTACAATGCTCACAATGGCTGCAATGCCTTGTAATGCACAAGCACAAGAGATGGAAGACACCACATTACAACTCAAAGAGGTTACGATTAGTACAACACGTATGCCTGAAGTAAAGCAGAATGCGGCTGCTACTGTTACCATCATTGACCAGAAACAAATAGCAGAAATGAGTAAGGCTGCACCTGACATCACCCACCTTTTGGGTATGCTCACACCTGGTATGGCTCTATCGAGCAATACTACCAGCTCGCGCTCACAATCGCTTCGCGGACGAAGTGCACTTATCTTGATTGATGGAATCCCTCAATCAACTCCTTTACGTTCAACCGATCGTGACATAAGAACCATTGACATCGCTGCTATCGACCATATAGAAGTGGTGAAGGGGTCTACTGCTCTCTATGGTAATGGGGCTATTGGTGGATTGATAAACATCATCACAAAGAAGAATACTACCAATAAGTCTTTTGCAGGAGAGACGACTCTCTCAGGGTCAACCTACAATTTCTTCCGTAAAGGAAAAGGCCAGGGTTATCGCATCAACCAGCAAGTCTATGGACGTGTGGGTAATTTCGATTATCTCGTAAATGGTGCTTTCGGGCGTACAGGTAGCGCTATTGACGGTGACGGAGAGTTTATTTCTCCACGTTACGGACTCGGTGATACTTACACCACGAATGCCCTCGTCAATCTCGGTTACAGCCTATCTCCAAAGAACAGAATTGAGTTGATGTATAATTTCTATCGTAGTTTGCAGGACACAAAGCTGATTCCTTTCGGTGGAAAATACCTCCAAAGTCCTTCTATTGGCGTCATTGGCAACAAGGACCCACAGGCAGTTGACGAGGGAACAAGGTATAACCACAATGCGTACCTCAAGTTTACTTCAAAGGACATATTCAAGCACACCGACTTAGAAGCGTCTGTTTATGGTTCAAGTCTATACACCATCTTTGACTTCCGCAAGGCTAATCCTGCACAACCAAGATGGGAGGAAACAAGCGGACAGTCGGCTGTTAAGGACCGTAAGTTCGGTGTTCGTGCTCAGTTCAATAGTCGTCTTATATTCTCTGACGATGCCTTTGCGCACATAGTCTACGGTTACGACTACCTCTATAACAAGACTTCTCAACCCTTAGTAGACGGCAGGTATTGGATGCCATGGCTCACAAGCAACAACCATGCACCCTTTGTTCAAATCAAGACAACGCTCTGGCAGCACCTTAACGTCAAACTTGGAGGTCGTTACGACTACATTAGTGTGAAGGTGCCAGACTATGACGTGCTGCGTAATAAGCTCTCCGACCCACAGGTTCAGGTCAAGGGTGGGACGCTGAAGTATAATAACATGTCTTTTAACGTAGGTCTTTCCTATAACAAATATCCTGCTTTTCAACCCTTCGTAGCCTACTCTCAAGGCTTTTCTATCTTCGATTTAGGTCGTACACTACGTGCTGCTAAGGCCGATGTACTCACTAAGATCTCCACAGAACCAGTCAAGACTAACAACTACGAGATTGGTGCTTACTCTAATATCAACCATTGGTTGCAACTCAATGGTTCGTTCTTCTACACCTATTCTAAGTTAGGAAGTGACCTCAAGATAGACCACGGCTTCTGGGTAGTCAATCGTACTCCACAGAAGGTATATGGCGTTGAGTTGAGTGCAGACGCACAAATCCTCAGTAACTTAAAGGCTGGTGCTAACTTCTCATGGTTCGAAGGTAAGCTCAAATCAGCTACTGGTGATTGGGACACATACATGTCGAATATCTCCATCCCAGCTGCTAAGTTGGCAATGTATGTCAACTATGCTCCAGTCAAGAACACCTATCTCCAGCTGCAATACATGCACACTGGTAAGCGCGACCGATTTGCTCCTAACGCATCAGGAAAGTATAATGAAGGAGAAGGAATAGTAAGTCGTATCAACTTACTAAACCTCACTGCAGGTGTTAAACTGAAGGTTTGTGACTTGAGTTTGGCCGTATCTAACTTGCTAAACTACACTTATTACACACCAGCATCTATGATGATGGCACGTAATGCAGAGTATGCTCATGCTGATGGACGCAAGATTACGCTCACAGCAGTGTTTAAGTATTAAAGTTGAAACAGTCTCGTAAAGATATTCACAGGTGTTGGGAGTTTCCTAAATAAGGAAGCTGAGGTTGATTAAACAGTCCTCTTACACTTATACAAAAGGTCCTTTTAAACACTGACACACCTTATTTATATATTGTAACCCACAAGCAGGGAAGACGGGAAACAGCGCATGTTGCTCCTCTTCCCTGCTTTTCATTTACTCTCTCAAAAACCTTATCGTATTAGCACGATTGTTCTTATGTAAACGAATAAGTATTACGTCACTATAATATAAGGTCACACTATCAGCCCTTTATACGTCAAGAAGCTAATAGTTGCAACCTCTCAGAAAGGCTGTCAATACAGAATGCAACTATTAAAAACCTATTAAACCTTTGAAAAACACGTACAAATCCCTACTTTTGCAGCATATAACACATATCAACTTAAATTCATTAAAACAATTATTCATTATGAGAAAAAGTTTGTTCGTAAGCTTTGTTATGCTATTAATAGGCATGACGGTGAATGCTCAGGATTACAAGAAGCAGTCGTTCATACCAGAGGCTGACATGCCAGATGCCGGTATCTACCTCCCAGCCCCACCTGACACAGCATCCTATCAGTTCGACTATGACTTCCGTCAATATTGGTGGGGTCGCAAGATGAGAGAGGACAAAGAGCGTGCTGCACAGGCTAAGTTCGATGCTAACTTTGATGTTGATTCAGTCCTCGTAGGCTTTGCTCCTTCCTTTGGCATGCTCATCACACCAGAGAAGACACCTGAGACTTACAAGCTCATGTGTATGATTGGTATCGATGGTAACCATGCTGTCGACCGTGCTAAGGCTAAGTATATGCGCAAGCGTCCATTTGCTCAGTTCCATGAGCATACCCTCCAGCCACAGTTCGAGGCAGAGTTAATCAACAACGGGTCCTATCCTTCTGGTCATACTTGCCGTGGATGGATTTTCGGATTGATCTTAACAGCCTTGAACCCATCCCGTGGCAACGAAATCATGAAGCATGCCTACGAGTATGGTCAGAGCCGAGTAATCTGTGGATACCACTATCAGAGCGATGTCGACGCAGGCCGTCTCTGTGCAAGTGTAGGCTTTGCTGCCGTACAATCATCTGATGCTTTCCAAAAGCAAATGGCTAAGGCAAAGAAGGAGATCGCAAAGGTGCTTGCAACAAATAAGCATTAAAAAGCATATAAATACTTTGTCATTTCATTGAAAAGTAGTAACTTTGCATCGCTTTTGGCGTAACCGCTGGTCGTGGAAGAGTCATGGACTATGTTACGTTGGAACGACAAACAATATTTAATTAATAAAAGACAATGGATTTAATTAAAGTTGCTGAAGAAGCATTTGCAACCGGCAAGCAGTTCCCAGAGTTCAAGGCTGGAGACACTATCACTGTCGCTTACAAAATCGTCGAGGGTAATAAGCAGCGTATTCAGCTCTACCGTGGCGTAGTAATCAAGATTTCTGGTCATGGAGAGAAGAAGCGTTTCACTGTTCGTAAGATGTCAGGCACCATCGGTGTTGAGCGTATCTTCCCTATTGAGTCACCTAACATCGATTCTATCGAGGTGAACAAGCGTGGTAAGGTTCGCCGTGCGAAACTCTACTACCTACGTAATCTTACAGGTAAGGCTGCACGCATCAAGGAGAAGAGAACCGTTGCTGTTGAAAAGTAAATCCTTGAGAATCCAAGAAAATAAAAGCTCGAAACCATTGGTTTCGGGCTTTTTTATTTGTCTCTCAAAAGGTTTATTTACCACTACCTCACCTGTGACACGTTAGAAAGAGAGCGAAATCAATAATCCTAAGAACTTACATACAAACTTACATCTCACTTTTCGCTTAACCCCGAGACGTGGTATTCCTCTATCAAAAATGGCATTAAAAAAATGTAGGGATATACGCTTTGTTTATCTCATAACAGGTCTTTGCCGCAGATAAACCTACCGTATGTCCCTACAAATCCTCACAGACAGTCTTTCAGCATCCAGTCTTCAAGACCATCCCCTACCCCATCATACAATGGAGTACTTAATCTTCATAATTCAACTTCGCATCGTTTTCGCCATGCAAAGCAGCACTTAAATCCTTCCAGTTTTGGAACCCTGCAAAGAGAGCCAGCCTATCTAATGTTTTTTTAGAAGGTTTTTCTATCCCCTTGAAATAGCCTATCAGCTTCTTCAACGATGCTGAGCCCAAGTGGATGTGATAAAGTGCTAACCTGTCAGACAATCTCTCCAAATCGGAAGCCAGTTCTTTACGCATATACGTCCTTTGCCCAAGCTCCTCGATAATGGTTCTAAGCTTCTTTCTCATACCTCATTCTCCAGTATAAATACTAACGTGTTACAAAAGTAATAAAAGAATAAGTAATTAAGTAATATTCAACGACTTTTCTCAACGTTAAATATGTTAATTAAACTTGTAAACGAAGAAGTAATAATTTAATGAGTTCCATCACTATGCGATACCGCTTTGACTTAGAACGCCTTACGTCGTTTTCTAATAAAGAAAAATCTAATCTAACAAACCTTATTCTGAGTTATCTAACGCCTCATCCGCCCCTTTCTATCCTCCATCCAAACAGTATCTCGGAAGGCGATTAAGCCTTAATACCATTCGTGCGAACACACCATACAACGACAGAAAAAGGGGTGATTATCGTCTTTCCTACCCTTTCTATCTATCTTCCTAAGCAACAAAACGTTCCTCTTTTAAGCTTTTCTACCAGTGCATCCGACTTTTTAATGAATGTTCCATACCTTCTTCTCCCTATCTCAAGGGCATTTGTAGATACATAAAAAATCATTACATATTATAGAGAAAAGCTCTCTCATAGCAGGAATATAATATCCTCAACTATCAAGCTTATAATCATCACTATATCAGTATATTACAAACAGCATTGCAGAAGACGCCCTTCTTGCATCAAGAAGGGCGTCTTCTATAAGCAAGAAGGGCATATTCTGCAATCTAATTAGGCCTCTTCTCTTAGCTTGAAGGGCATATACTGCTTTCAAGAGAGGCGAAAATTATTTACATCAAGACGATTGGGATAAATCCAGATGAGCGTTACTCGTATGTAAACATCTGTGCCATTCCATGAGAGAACTGGCCATCCTCCCCACAAGCTAAGAACATACGATTAGGTAAATCACACCACCTTACTTCACAGCAATGCACTCCACCTCAACGAGTGCACCCTTTGGCAAAGCTTTGACAGCGAAGGCTGAGCGAGCAGGATAAGGTTCCTTGAAGAACTCAGCATAAACCTCATTCATCGCTGCGAAGTTCTCCATATCTGAAAGGAATACTGTTGTCTTAACGACATGAGACAGGTCAACACCAGCAGAAGCCAACACGTTACGTGCATTCGTGAGTGATTGGCGTGTCTGCTCCTTCACACCTCCTTCAGCGAAAGCATTGGTGGCTGGGTCAATAGGGAGCTGACCAGATGCGAAAATGAAACCATTAGCCTCGATGGCCTGGCTGTAAGGACCTACTGCAGCAGGTGCCTTGTCTGTGTGTAATGCTTGCATATCTATTATAATTTGTAAGGGATTAAAGGTAGCCGAGGGTGTATAGTCAATGACAAGACAGCCCTCTATGCTCCAAAGATTAATTTTTTTCGAGTGTAAAAGTAATGATTTCTTTCAAAAGAAACAAACCTGAAGTGCTATTTTACTTAAAAACAACGACCGTAACAACGTATTCCATTATTTTTCCTTACCTTTGCATAACCATTTACATATACCACATAAGTTATATGAAAGAATTAGCTCTTAAGTACGGATGCAATCCGAACCAGAAGCCTTCACGTATCTATATGGAGGAAGGCGAACTCCCCATCACAGTTCTCAGTGGTCGTCCAGGCTACATTAACTTTCTTGATGCATTCAACAGTTGGCAGCTTGTTAAGGAGCTGAAGGCTGCTACGGGTCTTCCTGCAGCCGCATCATTCAAGCATGTCAGCCCAGCTGGCGCTGCAGTAGGTCTTCCTTTGAGTGAGACACTCAAGAAGATTTACTTTGTCGACGACGTTGACTTCGAGCTTACACCGCTTGCCAGTGCCTATGCACGTGCTCGTGGAGCCGACCGTATGTGCTCATACGGCGATTTCTGTGCCCTTAGTGACACCTGCGACAAGGAGACTGCGCTACTCATCAAACGTGAGGTTAGCGACGGTGTGATAGCCCCTGACTATACTCCGGAGGCTTTAGAGATTCTAAAGGCGAAGCGTAAGGGGACATACAATGTTATCAAGATAGACCCTGACTATGTACCTGCTCCTATCGAGAGAAAGCAAGTCTTCGGTATTACCTTTGAACAAGGGCGCAACGAAGTGAAGCTTGATGACCCCAAGCTCTTCGAGAACATTCCTACAAAGAACAAGACTTTCACTGCGAATGCCAAGCGAGATCTTATCATATCGTTGATTACTTTGAAATATACTCAGAGTAATTCGGTTTGTTATGTGGCTGATGGACAAGCTATAGGGATTGGGGCTGGACAGCAGAGTCGCATCCACTGTACCCGTTTAGCTGGTAATAAGGCTGACGAATGGTGGCTACGTCAGTGCCCAAAGGTTATGAATCTCCCATTCAAGAAGGATATTCGCCGTGCTGATAGGGACAATACTATCAACATCTACATCTCTGACGAGTATGAAGACGTGCTGCAAGATGGCGTATGGCAACAGTTCTTTACAGAATGTCCAAAGCCTCTGACACGTGAAGAGCGCAAGGAGTGGATTGCCAAAAACACTGGTGTTGCACTTGGTTCTGACGCATTCTTCCCATTTGGCGACAATATTGAGCGTGCGCATAAGAGTGGTGTAGAATATATAGCACAGGCCGGAGGGAGTATTCGTGACGACCATGTCATCGACACATGTGATAAGTATAACATCGCAATGGCCTTTACGGGCGTTCGTTTATTCCATCATTAAAGAGATTAAATATGAGCGATATAGATGAAATCATCGAGAGTGGAATGGTCTTTCGAGGTGCCTCGAAACCCAAGACCGATGATGGCAAGGTGAAAACCAAAGCCAAGAAAAAGAAGTATATAACTGGTGCTCATGGCTCTGGCAGTGCTAAGCAGAAGGCTAAATACCGTCAGCAACGTGCTAACCGACACAAGTAAATAAATCAACAAACGCCCTCGTTTGTCCGTCCCTATCGAAGGGAGCTGGAGAAATGAGGGCGTTTGCTTTTGGTTTTATAACTGTTTATTCATATCCATCACCAAAGTCGTCACCAGGATATTTCCTTAATAACCTAACAAAGCGAGGGTTGTAATGAGACAACATAGCCGAATGGAAGTTTGTTGCCATCGTTATATTAGAGTCATACTCACGGTCGTTCTTTTTTGATGACAAGGCAAGTGTTGCGTCAATAAAGTTGTAGGCCCACTGGTTGTTGTAGGCCATTACAGCCTCAAATAAGTATTTGCTACGTGGCAGCATACTATCATTATCCTTCTTAACCTCGTCGTCTCGGATAAGTATCAACATCGGGATAAATTCCTGACAAGGCCAAACCGTAACCGCCAACAAGGCGTTGTTGGTTTCATCATCTTCTCTTTCTACATCCTCTTCTTTGTTTACATAATGAGACAAAGCACTCATTAAAATCGCTTTATCTCCCTCTCTACGAAAGCGAGCTAAGGCTTTCAACGCTTGATAGGTTCGCTCCTTAAGCGCAATCTCCTTTATCCTTGCGTAATAACTCGCCTTCGGTGGGAGTCTTAATAAGAGTCTTCTGGTATATAGATAATTGGACAATCCTACTGCATAAAGTGCTAATGAGTCATTGCGCAAAGAATCTTCTTTACTAATGACCGCCTTTTTTCTACACGACTGAACATTACGTAAGAACACACTACCAACACGTTCTTCCCACCCAACATCGTCTGAACAGACACCTATCCTCGTCGTATCTGTATAATTCGAAAGCAATATGTCTTCTAAATGTACATACTTTCGACGTATCAGGGCATCTGTGGCAGCAAGACGAACGACTGCGGAATAGCTCCTACTTGTGAGTTCACAAAGTTCTTCAGTAGTACATAATGAGTCTAACAAAGGCTGCACAATAGGAAAGGCTCTTGCCCCTTTGGACGTCTTTATATTAGTTGTGTCTATACAATCCAACAAACTATCAACATTCAGATAACACTGTCTACTATCAGCATTAGACCTTTCATAGTATGTTCCTGTCCTATTCATTAGAAAGAGAACTTTCGCTATCTGCCCTTGTCGCTTGTCTGTACATGCAACCAAAAGCATACATATTGATAGGAAAAACACGATTTTCTTCATACGATACAACAAATATCTCGGTACGGAATAAACGTCTCCTTAGACAGCAAAGATACTAAATTATTCACAAAGACATGCCTTTCAATCACATTTCCTCACCTTATTATATCCCAATCTGAACGCTCAACACCACTTACACAAACACCCTTCTCGAATTCTTTTCATGATAAGAAATATTTTTCTTCACGACAAGAAAGATTTATTTTCACGACAAGAAAGATTTATTTACATGACAATAAATATGTGACAACACGTCATGTAGAAATTTATCGCAGGGCTATACCAGTGTAAATAGTGCCAAATCCTTCTTTTAGAATACGTGCTGAGAAGAAGTCGGAAGCATTATCATAGGTGCAGATAGCCGCCTGAAGGATGTTAGCAGTTGGTACACCGAGTTCTTCTAATTGAAGTTGATTACAGAGCGGAAGGTCGATATGCCATTTCTCATACATCCGTGCAATACGTTCCATAGGGAAGCCAGCTTCAGAAAAGGCGTCATATACCTCCTGACCAACCTCAAAGTTCTTTAATGAGATGCATGGTCCTACAACTGCCTTAAGCTCCTTTGGGTTGGTACCGTACAGTTCTGTCATCTTACGAAGTGTATGTTGAGCGATACGTTGCACCGTGCCACGCCAACCGGCATGGGCTGCCCCAATAGCAGAGTGAACGGGGTCGTAAAAAAGAATAGGAACACAATCGGCCGTATGAACACCAATGCAAACGTTACGACAATCGGTAACGACAGCATCTTTCCCTTCTTCCCTCTCATACTGTTCAGCGACTGAAAGATGGAAGAAATCATCCGTCACGGTAAGACAGTGCGTCTCATGTATCTGATGAAGACGGACAATCTTATCTGCTTTGACGCCAATCTCTGCAGCTACGGCCTGCAGATTTTCAGCTACAGCAGATGGGTCATCCCCCCGATGAGGGTTGATATTCAGTGTTGCAAGTTTCCCCCTGCTAACACCGCCATGGCGGGTAGTGCTAAAGCAGACTACCTCGTCGGCAAGATTAAAGTAATGTAGAACAGGCTTAATCATCCGTATATTCAAAATCTTCGAGGTCTTCCACCTCATCTAACTCGTCTATTCCAACCTCTTCTACATCATCTATATCAGCATCCTCAGCCGCTAACTCGGCTGCAAAACGTGACATATCCTTATCACGATGGACAAGTGTGTCTTCTGAGAGAATACCCTGTAGCTTATTACTCTCAGCATTCAGTTCCCTCCATAGAATATCCTTCAGTTCATCAAGGCCTTGTCCAGTAACTGCTGAAATGAAGACTACAGGAAGGTCGGTTGGCAATGTCTCGCGCAGCATCTCAATGAGTTCATCATCAAGAAGGTCGCTCTTTGTTACCGCTAAAACACGGTGCTTGTCGAGCATCTCAGGATTAAACTGCTGCAACTCATTAAGTAGTATCTCATACTCACGCTTGATGTCGTCTGTATCCCCTGGTACCATAAAGAGGAGAAGAGAGTTGCGTTCGATATGACGGAGGAAGCGCAAGCCGAGTCCCTTACCTTCGCTTGCCCCTTCAATGATACCTGGAATATCGGCCATCACGAAGCTCTGGTTGTCACGATAGCTGACAATTCCTAACGAAGGTTCCATTGTTGTGAAAGGATAGTTGGCTATCTTGGGCTTTGCACTTGAGAGAGAAGAAAGCAAAGTAGACTTACCTGCATTCGGAAAACCCACCAGACCGACATCAGCTAACAGCTTCAACTCAAGAATAACAGTCATCTCCTGCATTGGTTCACCTGGTTGTGCATAACGGGGAGCCTGATTTGTGGATGTACGGAACTGAAAGTTACCCAATCCACCACGTCCACCTTTCAACAGCAATACCGTCTGTCCGTCGTGCATAACATCACAGACATACTTGCCCGTCTCGGCATCGTAGACAACAGTACCACATGGAACGTCGATATAAACATCCTTACCATCCGTACCATGACACTTGTCACGCCCACCATTACCACCATGTTCAGCATAAATATGACGCTGAAACTTCAAGTGCAACAGCGTCCAATAATTGTGGTTACCACGCAGATAAACGCTCCCACCTTTGCCACCGTCGCCACCATCTGGGCCTCCATTAGGGTTATACTTCACATGACGAAGGTGCATGGAACCTCTACCTCCCTTACCAGAGCGGCAGTATATCTTTACATAATCAACAAAATTCGAATCAGCCATAGCAAGTGATGAATGTTAGAGAATAGTATGAATAATCGTTTATATCAACTGACCTTTTATTATTTAAGGTCTAATTAGCAAAAAGCTGATAGGCTTTAGGAAAAGACAATACATATAGTATCTGCCCATACCTAACACCTATCAGCCAGTATATTAAAGTTCTTCAATAACAGACGCAATACGTGCGAAGATCTCATCTACAGTTCCGAGACCTTCCACATGATGGTGGATATTCTCACCCTTGTACCAGTCGATTAATGGAGAAGTCTGATTGTGATACACGTTAAGACGCTTCTTAATAGTCTCTTCGTTATCGTCTGAACGGCCACTCTGCTGTCCACGGAGAAGTAGACGCTTCATCAACTCGTCCTCTGGAACAAATAGTTCAATCATTGCTGCTACGTTGTGACCACGCTCAGCCAACATCTTCTTCAATGCTTCTGCTTGTGGGATAGTGCGTGGGAAACCATCGAAGATAACTCCCTTATGCTCCTTTCCAAAGCTGTCATAGACGCTTGCAAGGATGTCTATCATCAACTCGTCAGGAATGAGCTGACCATTGTCAATGTAACCTTTTGCCGTTTTACCGAGTTCTGTACCATTCTTTATCTCATTACGAAGTACGTCACCTGTAGAGATATGACCGAACCCATACTTCTCAATCATCCTGTCGCTCTGAGTGCCTTTACCTGCACCTGGCGCACCGAAAATCACAATATTCTTCATTATTCTTGTACTAATGTGTATATATCCCTTAAGTTACGACCCTCTTGATCGTAGTCGAGTCCATAGCCAACGATAAAGTCGTTTGGTATTTCAATAGCTGCATACTCTATGTTCAAAGGTACTGTAAGCTTACCTGGCTTCAATAGTAAGGTTGTAATATGTAGTCCTGCTGGCTCACGTGTACCAAGTGTCTCGAGCATACGCTTCATCGTTGCACCTGTATCAACAATATCTTCTACAATGATGACCTCCCTGCCACGGATGTCTTCATTCAAACCGATAATCTCCTTGATAGTGCCTGTTGAAGTAACACCTTGATAAGAGGCTAACTTGACAAAAGATATTTCACATGGGATAGTGATATTCTTCATCAAGTCAGAGGCATACATAAAAGAACCATTCAACACGGCAAGGAACAATGGTTTCTTACCTTCAAAATCCTTATTAATACGCTCTGCTACCTGTTTCACACTATCCAGAATCTCCGCTTCTGGTATAGATGTCTCAAACGTTTTATCCTTAATTGTTACGCGACTCATGCTTCTTTATTTATAATTTAGCGCAAAATTACGAAAATAATACCAAACTATCCGCATTTATTTTGTAAATTTGCCATCGTTATGAAGATATTTACAAGTGCCCAGATTCACGAACTGGACAGATACACTATAGAGCATGAACCAATCAAGTCGATTGACTTGATGGAACGTGCGGCCAAGGCTATTACTCGTGCTATCACTGAGGAATGGTCTACAAACACGCCAATTGTTGTCTTTGCAGGCCCTGGAAACAATGGTGGGGACGCCCTTGCTGTGGCCAGATTACTGATAAATGAGGGGTATAAGGTAAGTACATACCTCTTTAATATCACCAATCATCTATCGGAAGACTGCGTAACCAACCGTCAGCGTCTGCTTGATGGTAAGCATGCAAAGGACTTTACTGAGATTACAGCAAAGTTTGATCCACCAGAGCTGACCGCTGACACTTTGGTTATTGACGGTCTCTTCGGATCTGGACTCAACAAGCCTTTGGCTGGAGGATTTGCTTCTTTGGTGAAATATATCAATCAGAGTCCTGCAAAGATTGTAAGTATTGATGTGCCATCAGGCCTGATGTCTGAAGACAACACTTATAATGTACGTGCCAATATCATCCATGCTACACTCACGCTGACCCTCCACGAGCGGAAACTCTCCTTCCTTTTCGCTGATGCACAGCAGTTTATTGGTAGACTGAAAGTACTTGACATTCGTTTAAGTCAGGAGTTTATTCAGAAGACAGAAGCACAATTTTATGTATTGGAAGAGAGCGACATTCGTTCACGTCTTATCCATCGGGACGACTTCGCACACAAGGGAGACATGGGGAATGCGCTTATCATAGCTGGTAGTTATGGTATGTCTGGGGCAGCAATATTGTCTGCTCGTGCTTGTCTACGCTGTGGTGTGGGCAAGACCACCGTACATACACCCAAGAAGAACTACGACATCATGCAGATTGCAGTCCCTGAAGCAGTCTTACAGATGGACCACGAGGAGACAGCCTTTACCGAAGCCGTTGATACAGATGACTTTGATGCATTAGCCATAGGACCCGGCTTGGGCAGACAAGAGCCTACAGCGATTGCGATGATAGCACAGATAAGACGTGCGCAATGTCCTATTGTTGCAGATGCGGATGCTTTGAACATCCTTGCAAGCCATCGTGCATGGATGCAACAACTACCAAAGGGAATCATAATGACACCTCATGCGAGGGAACTCGACCGCCTGACAGGCTCTCCAGCCAATGCTGATTACGAGCGTCTCCACCGTACACGTGAGTTGGCAAAGTCGTTACAAGCCTACATTATACTTAAAGGACATAACAGTGCACTATGCCTTCCTAATGGCAACGTTATCTTCAACTCCACTGGTAATAGCGGTATGGCAACAGCTGGAAGTGGTGATGTACTCACCGGCATCATCACAGCCCTCCTTGCACGTGGCTATCATCAACAGAACGCTTGTATGGTGGGAATGTACTTACACGGCCTTGCTGGCGACTTAGCCGCTAAAGACTTAGGTAAGGAGAGCCTTGTTGCAAGTGATATCATCAACTATCTTCCTAAGGCCTTTAAGCTCTTGGATGATTAGCTAATCACCCACCCGTAGCCTATTATAATAAGGTATTAGCCTACGAGACATCGTCTCGTAGAAAACGAAACAACCAAAAAGCGGCAGCTCCAAAAGGAACTACCGCTTATTTTTATATCTAATCAAACTGATCTCAACTGACGATTAGTCGCAGTTAACGAGCTTGTTATCAGAACCAAGAACATCAGTGATCTTGTGCTTGTAAAGGTCCTCCATGTACTCACGAGCCTTACCACAGTACTGACGTGGGTCGAAGTACTCAGGATGTTCATCAAATGTTTGACGAACGCCAGCAGTAAAGGCAAGACGAGAGTCAGAGTCGATGTTAATCTTACATACAGCACTCTTAGCAGCCTGACGAAGCTGATCCTCTGGGATACCTACAGCGTTTGGCAACTTACCACCGTGTTCGTTGATGATGTCAACATACTCCTGAGGAACAGAAGAAGAACCGTGGAGAACGATTGGGAAGCCTGGGAGCTGCTTCTCGATAGCTGCGAGAACGTCGAAAGCCAATGGAGGAGGAATCAAACGGCCAGTCTTTGGGTCACGTGTACACTGCTCTGGAGTGAACTTGTAAGCACCATGAGAAGTACCGATTGAGATAGCCAAAGAGTCACAACCAGTGCGAGTAGCGAAGTCAACAACCTCTTCTGGCTTTGTATAGTGAGATACCTCAGCAACAACGTCATCCTCAACACCAGCGAGAACACCGAGCTCAGCCTCAACAGTTACATCATACTGATGTGCATATTCAACAACCTTCTTTGTCAAAGCAATATTCTCCTCGTATGGAAGAGCAGAACCATCAATCATCACAGAAGAGAAGCCGAAGTCTACACAAGACTTACATGTCTCGAAGCTATCACCGTGGTCAAGGTGAAGTACAATCTCTGGATGATGGCAACCCAACTCCTTTGCATACTCTACAGCACCCTCTGCGAGGTAACGAAGTAGAGTCTGGTTAGCATACTTACGAGCACCCTTAGATACCTGAAGGATAACAGGTGATCTCAACTCAGAAGATGCTTTGATAATAGCCTGAAGCTGCTCAAGGTTATTAAAGTTGAATGCTGGGATAGCATAACCGCCTTTGATGGCTCTCTTGAACATCTCACGTGTGTTCACGAGACCTAATTTCTTGTAATCTACTACCATAATTTCTATTATGCTTAAAAAATTAAAATTAATAAGTCTATACCTATTTTGTATTTGCAAAAGTACGGTTTTATTTTCTCATAACCAAGACATCACACATATTTAATAGCCTTTAAGTGTTAAAATCCCTAACAATTGCTCGTTGCCTCAAGATTATAGATTAATAGGCTTATTAGCACCGTCTGTCTAATAAGCCTATTCTATTACTTCTCTGATGAGTCGAGAACTCGCCAAATGACGGACGCTATTGCACCGCCAACAAACGGTCCGACGATGAATATCCATAGGTTACTCCATGCTGCGGAAGGACCTCCTGCGAGCTTAACAAACAAAGCTGGACCAAATGAACGTGCTGGGTTGACTGATGTTCCTGTATAACGAATACATACAAGGTGTACGAGGATGAGCGACAAACCTATTGCTAATCCTGCAAACTTACCTGTTGTACCATTGGTCTTTGACGTTGCACCCAATACTACAAGTACGAATACGCATGTAAAGATAATCTCTGCAAGTAGGCCACTTACGACACTTATCCCTTCTTGCAACCCATTTGCGCCTAAGCCTGCACCTGCTGCTGCAAAACTACTACCGGCATTCGTGACAAGGAGGAACAGTAGTGCTGCACCTATCAAACCGCCAATAAACTGGAACAACATGTACATCACGCAGTCTTTCGCACTCATCCGACCACTAAGGAAGACACCGAGTGTAATCGCTGGATTAATATGACAACCAGAGATACCCCCTATCGTGTAAGCCATTGCGACTACGGAAAGACCAAACGCAATGGCAGTTCCAACCACAGCTGCTTGATTGTTAACAGGGTCACAACCCAAAGATACAGCTGCGCCACAGCCCATGAGGACCAATACCATTGTACCGATCATCTCAGCTAAATACTTCTTCATAACTCTCTTCGATTTTAATTAATATTTATTTATCCTGACTTTAACGTCTTTAGAATGGTTAATTCGCTGTATAAACGCTTTCGCCTACGATTTATTATATCGGTCGTCTACTTTTTGAAAGTTTTTGTTTTATATCAAGAGAAACACGGCCTTTACTTCATAAAAAGCCGTACCTTTGCAAAGAGATTCGTACGTCTCAATAAGAATTAGATGTTTTCCACAACCGAAAATACAAAGAATAAAGTATTAAAGCAATATGAAATATAAGATGATAGTGCTCGACTTGGACGGCACACTGACCAACAATAAAAAACTCATAACCCCTCACACCCAGCAAGCCCTCATGCTGGCACAGGCTGCTGGAGTGCATGTCGTACTGGCATCTGGCCGCCCCACATACGGTATCGTCCCTTTGGCGGAGGAATTAAAACTGAAAGAAAACAACGGTTATATCCTCGCCTTCAATGGAGGAAAGATTATCGACTGCACGAACAACAACGTTCTTTTTGAACAGAAGTTGGACGAGCAGCTTGTTCCTCTGCTCTATCAAGAAGCGAAGAAGGCTAATATGGAAATATTAACCTACCAAGGGGAGGGTATAGCAGCTACCAACAAAGACGATAAATACGTACAACACGAGGCTTTCATCAATAAGATGCCCGTCATGCAATACGATGATTTCCTTCATCAGTTGGTCTATCCTATCAACAAATGTCTCATTGTTGGCGACCCTACCCCGCTCCATGAGTTAGAATTAAGATTGTCTAAAGAGTTGGAAGGGAGGATGGATGTCTATCGTTCGGCCGACTTTTTCCTTGAGTGTGTACCGCTCGGGATCGATAAAGCCCGCTCTCTCGATCGCCTCATCTCGTCGCTCGGTATTAGCCGCGAGGAGGTTATCGCCTGTGGTGATGGGTATAACGACCTTAGTATGATACGCTTTGCAGGACTCGGTGTAGCGATGGCGAACGCTGCAGAAGACATACAGAAAGAGGCCGACTTCGTCACCTTATCGAATGAAGAAGATGGTGTGGCACATGTCATCGAACGCTTTATTCTTCCAACTGAGTAGGCGAATTAAATTAGTTAACATCACTAAGACTGAATTATGTTCATGAAAAGAAATATTTTTCTTCATGAACATAAATATTTTTTATCGTGAAAAGAAATATTTCTCTTCATGAAAAGAATTCGAAAACAAGCTAAAGTCGACCAGTCCTAATAGTCGATTTAGCTTATTATTTACCCTTATCAAACACGCTGAAAACGACAAGATAGCCGCTCACCGACTGTCTTATCCTGCCCTCAACTTACTCGACTATTCAAAAGACATTGGGCTTTAAGATTCCTTTCAACAAGTATGTAGCATTCTGATTACGTGCTACTCCCTTGGTTATCTTATATGAATAGGTGATATCCTCACCTAATTCTATCTCAAAACAATAGTTATGAAAACGCCCCTCATACTCGTTCTCCATCTTTGAAAGCTCAAGGTCGTGCGTGGCAATGACGCCTGTCACATTGCGTTCAGCGATGTATTGTAAGAAAAGACGAGAGCCATTCAACTTATCAAGCGAGTTTGTTCCCTTCAATATCTCGTCTAAGATAATCAGACTCGGTACGTCATCTTGCAACGAGCCTAACAATTTCTTCAAACGAAGCAACTCCGCATTGAAATAAGAGATGCCATGGGTAAGGTCGTCCGTGGTGCGCATGCTCGTGAAAAGATGAAACACTGAGACCTTCAACTCGTCTGCAAAGACGGGCAAGCCATTCATCGCTAAGAGGTAATTAATACCTAATGAACGAAGGAAAGTACTCTTTCCTGCCATATTCGCACCCGTGACGATGTAGTACTCATGGTCGTGAATAGTGAAATCGTTTGCCACAGCCTTCTCGCCAAGGAAGGGATGATAAAGACCTTTCGCTTCGTAGACTACCTTATTCTCCTCGCTGATTTCGGCCTTTACTGCCCTATCTTCATTCAGCCGATAGTTACCCATTGACACCAAAGCATCAAAGAGATTAAGACCGTCAATCCATTCTTTTGTGCGTTGCTCATACGTGTGTTGCCAACGAAGGAACAGTCTTACAATCGCAAGATCAATCAAGGCAAAACTGTTGAAGATAAACACCCCGACCTCATTACTTCTGTTATCTATCTTTTGTAAGATAAGTTCTAACTGCTCAAAGGAGGCCTCTGCACCCGAAAGCTGTGCTTTCAACGCTTGGAGTTCAGCCGACTTAAACTCGGTTTTGTTAATCAACTTCAACACTTGTAGATAGCCACCAACCTCCGTATGTACCTTTGCTATCAGTTCAGAAATGACACGCATGTGCTTATGCCCACAAAGAAAAGAGAACATAAAGTTAAATATTCCCCACCATAGAGGGAGTAAAGAGGGAACCAAACCCATAATAGAAAGTACGATACTCACGTAGAACCCGAGTAAGTCGGCATAACAGAAATAACGCAAGAGAGGGTTGTGGAAGATCGTTGGAAAGGTCTGCTGATGAATAGCCGTCAGTGCTTTCAACACTTCTGCTGTATTAATTCGCTCTTTAACGCCCAAAGACTTGAAGGTAGATAAGAATGTTTCGTCTTGTCCTAACTCGTCAATAGCAGCCATTCTCATGCGTATCTGTCCGACAAGTTCCTCCCTTTTTGCATGTCCCCACTCAGTAGACAGACAGGCTGCCAACTGGTCGCTACCACCAGTAGAGATGGTACGGTTCATCCTTTGAAACAGTGATCCTGCGCCGAAGACATCCATATCAAAGGTATAAGGATGTTGCGGATTAACATATTGTTCGCCAGCTTCAAAGCCTGAGAAGTTACCATTTAGATAGTCTATCTCATTCTGATAAACCCGCAGCAGTGCCTCTCCGTGCTTTATCTTTCGGTCGTTCAATACGTCACGATGACGGATATAAAGATAGAAACACAAGGCGGCTACGGCACAGAGGAGTGTCCAAGCTGCATTAGCCAATAGCGTGTAGAGAACTACAAAGCCAATGGCAACTAAAAAGGAACCGATTTCTGTCAAGATAAAAAACCGACTACGACTACGGAGAGAGACGAGTTGAGCATTCATCTCTTCCGCTTTATGCTGATACAAATCAGTTAAGTCTTTATTCATGATTACACCTAATATAATATTAAAAGAAATCTATTTTGTCACTACCTCTTTGCTCACTCGACCATCGCTATACCTCACGATGTTAATTCCCCTTTGTGGAGTCGTGATGCGTCGACCGTCAAGTGTGTAGCGTCCTACCACTACTTCGCTACGAGTACCATCTGAAACAGAAGAGATGGCAGTGGCCTTTGGATCAGAGATAACACACTTGGCAGCATTCTCAACATGCCCCGTTTGTGTGTTAATCAGCAGGACACAGACACGAAGATCCTCTTTCTTTTGTATGACTTTCTTACTTTTAATATCTTTAAAGACGTAGGAGTGGCTCAGTGGGGTATCTGCTTTAATCGGTGCTTTGACGTGACCTGTTACAGGAACATTCACCCCCTCTGCTGCAATAGCTACAAAGTTGTTCTTGAGATTACGGATTTCTCCAGGAGAGTCGATTATCTCGTCAAACTCCTTTGTTACTCCGCGGTCTCCGTGACTACCAGAGTATGCATTGTTCTGCACCCATCTTGAGTCCGTCATTCCATCCTCTGTTAGGACGTAGGCAAAGCCGTATGGAGCCTCATCTCGGTTCACTCGGAATGTTACAACTGGTGTCACAGTGATGCTGTTCTTACTCTCGTCCCATACAGCTGACACCTCAAGGTCCATGTCTGTACCAGCGTCTTGCTCTGCTTTGAACTCATCAACTGCCAAGACATACCCTAACCTGTGGCTTCTATTCATATCAACTGTGGGTAAATGAACCCCCTTAGCCTTTGAATAATAGTCCCAACAGTCCAATGGATCACCAGTATGCACAGCAATACCGATGAAGTCATCGCCAAAAGTATGTGACAGGTTCTCCATAAGGGCAATCCCTGTTGGACAATACCTGCACCACATTGCCGTGTATTCTTCCACTGCTATCCTCCGCTTAGGGACCTTTGTTACAGTAATTCTCGGTAGGTTAGCATAGCTAATCGTTGCACCATTACGTCCCCCATTCACCTTTGTTATCGTGAAGACAAGTTCGTCCTCTCCCAGTTCTGTGTATGGTGGGACCTCTACCTCAACCACTGCATCATCGTTATGTCCCAACGTCTGTGGGAATACATAGTGTTTTGACTCCAACTCCCTCCCATTGAGAGAAAGCGTATAGTCTATGTCCTGAATAGTAGTCCTACCTATATTAGAGACTTTCATCTTCCCTTTTACACTCTTTGCAGTGATGGGGACATACACTCTCTGCCCTGCAGTAGGCATGAGAATATGCTCTTGTGCCTTAACGTTCACGGTGTATGAGAAGAGAGCAATTAGTATGATGATTTGTATATAATACTTACGTAACATATCAGGTTGTGCGTTTTAAAGATGAATGTTTAGTGAATTACGCATTTCTTAATCGTGGTAACACCCTTTGCAGACTGCTGTCTCACAAGATAAATACCCTTAGGGAGATTTGATAAAGACGTAATTTGCTTATATAACAACATACCCTGAGTATTGAATACATCGTAAGTAAGCCCCTTCTGTGACGCTACCGAAGCAATACCTGCTGCATTAGTATCAAACTTAATAGTAATCGATGGACCTTCCTTCTCTACCTCAGAACCAAATTCTTTTACTTTAAGTTTAAGCGTTATTGAGCAGTTCTCGAATTCTCCATAGAAGTGTTCTATGTCAATAGCTTCCTTATCTGGACCAACAGAAAAAAGCTTATCACCTACCTCATAACTACCTATTTCTGAATTATTAGTACACTTTTCAAACGCACAAACCTGCACTTCGCCTTCATCTATAGTGTTAATGATATAGGAAAGGGAAACATTTAAAGGCTTATCCGACTTGTTTTGAAGATGCACTTTTCCTGCTATTTTATTCCCTTCAAAAGGAAATTCGCTTGCAACAGCCTTGTTCAAGACAACAACAGTGCCGTTAGGAATAACTCTACCTTGCTCATCGAGGAAGGCAACATCATTAGTACTTGTCTGTGCTTGTGCACTAACAAAAAGACTGGTCAGCAGACCAATAAACACGAGTAAACGTAATTTCATATTGATTTTTTTATAATTATATTCTTAAGTGATGATGATTCATTGATTAGAGAGATACCTTTTGGCGCACAGCCTGCAATACTCCGCTGTCGTTATAGAAGAAACCTACTATCCATGCGTTCTTTGGAACGATACCTTCTGGGAGTGTATACTTTGTTTTCTCCTTATGAATACCCTTCGCAGAGAGCGTTAACTCCGTTCCCCACTCCCCATTGATAGCAGCACGGAACACGTGGTTATGCACATACTCCTTATCCATCTTATTGTTTGGAAAGAGCTGTGGAGCCACGACACTATCCTCTACTAACCAAAGCTGAAGCCTTCCCTTCACATCATCGGACAATGTTTTTAGATTGGTTTCAATCTTCACTTGACGTGTAGCTGCGTCATAGTGACATTGAAGGGCTATATTTATTGTAGTCGTTTGAGCGAACTCTTCATAGATACGCCCAGCCCAAGTATCTTTCTGTAGGACGCCTCCACGACGATTGATAATGGCTTTCGGCACATTAGGAACCGCCCAATACTTGTAATAAACATCCCCTGCATCAGTGCGCAAGCCCTTAACTCCACCCATACTCTTTATTGCGAGCGGTCCAGCATGTATGCCTACAGCTATCAATCTGTCTGCTCCATAAAGTTTTTGCAGCTCTTCTATCGTCTGAGAAGCCGCCGGACAGAATATGCAACGTTGCCCAGTAAAGTCCTCTATGAGTACATTTCGCTGAACAGTTGCAGGTGGGATCTCTATCAATCGTTCGTCAGAACCAACAGAATCACAGCCTGTCAAGAGCGCAACAGCAGCCAAGATAAGTATATAAAAACGTCTCATTTCCATCAAAAGTTATAATTATAAGAGAGTGTCAAACCCTTTGTTGCTGGGATATAACGGCATACTCCACCCGAACAGTTGAAGCCCGCACGTGTTCGACCATAGCCTAATTGCAGTCGATGTGCCCCACCGCTATAGGTTACATAGCCTTGGTAGTAATGCACATGGGTGTTACCTGCATTGTAGAGGTCGATCACGGTGACCATCCAATGCGGTGCGAACGATAGTTCTCCCAGCCCAAATAGCCAGTCTTTATCGCCCTCTTTTGATGCAAGATACTGCCCTTCGACACGCAAGATGGCGTTCGTTGCGAGTTTCTGTTTGACATCTGCGACGAAGATATGCGTGTTTAACATTCCTCCATGCCCTTCCAACAAGGTCTGATTGTATCGTTGATACATATACATCAGGTTTAACTTCGTTTCTTTGGAGAGTCGCTTCTCCAACTGTACATCAATATCTTGATAATAGGTAGCGTCACCCCATGCCCAAAACGGACTTCCATAACCCTCTGTTCCCATCTCTCCTGCACCCTTCTTACGCACTGAATGGACATGAGAGAAGTTCACTTTCGTTGTTGTTCCATACTTTCCTCCCATCCAAGAGCCCTTTGGAAAGGTATAAGCTGCCGTGGCTTGATAAGCCCACTCACCCTCGGGGCGTGTGGCGTAGGGGTAGAGTGCAGCCAAAGTGTAGGTATGCTCCACCGTGAAAGGCGGTAGATGATTGATGAAAGAGGAGATGCCTTCCATTCCTCTACGGCTTCGGAAACCCATATTCGTACTGCGTTTTGCTTGCAGCAATAGGCTCATTCCACGCTTAGAATAGGACCCTGAGAGCATTGCCACATAGCCATTACGATAGATGTAACCATTATCATGCGAAGGATCCTGCGTTTTCATCGCCATTTCTGCCAATACATTGAAGCCGTGATGTTGCACTCGTAGACGTAAATCGAACGCATTGACATAACGAGGAAGGCGCAACCGATGGGTCGGATCGACCATCACCACTTCGTCTCTCTCGTATTTATTAAGGTAGGAAGCACCCAACATTATATAGGTATTATGCTCTTGAAGCGACTTAAACGACTCTTCCATATTCCATTCCACATCTGCTCCTGTCATCCAACTCTTATTGTGATGCCAGTAACGACGCTGTCTACCCGTAAGCAACTTGACCGCAACTCCAGCACAAGGGAGATAGTTCAAGCGTGCACCTTGCAATGAATTATCAATTCCAAGACTGCGTTCTTCATACGAACGGAGGATGAAACCAGAGCCAAACTGCTCATAGAAGCTACCCAAAGTAAGCTCCGCATTCTTATAACGACCCTTCAAGTAGGCGTAAGGAACGCCCCAACCCTTAAAGTCGCTCTCGTATCCTGGAAGCGGATGGGGCATATATTCCAACCTTGCACCAGCCTCAAAGTATCTGTTTGAAAGCCTCAAGTCGAGATAAGTATTCGTTCGGAAACGACTGCCAGTAGCCTCTGCGCCTGTCGCACTGTCCTTTTGTGCCAACAGCATATCACTCTGAAGACTTCCAGAAAGGTGTAATTTGTCGGACTCTTGTGCATAAAGCGATGCACTACTCAGGCTTATGAGCAGTCCTATCATCATCCATCTTTTCATAAAATCACCTTCTTGCTACCTCTTTCACCTTCTTATATAGCTCCATCTCAGCGCCATCTGTGTAGCCATTATGCTTATAAACAATCCTGCCCTGACCATCAAGTAAGATCGTATAAGGCACTGACTGGATACCTAACAAGCGTCGGAACTCACCATTAGGGTCGAGTAATACATCATAACGCCAGCCATTCTGGTCGACCATCGGCTTCACTTTATTGACGTTTTGAGCCTGATCAATGGATACTGCAACGATTCGCACACCTGTTTCTCGGCACCAATCGTCATAAAGCTCATCAATGCTTTTCAACTCACGGTCGCATGGCTTGCACCAAGTAGCAAAGAAGGTAACAACAAGAGGATTACCATTATTAGAGATAGTGTCGGTTTGTACGGTCCTTCCTTCTATGTCTTTTAGTATCACTTTGGGCAGTCGCTCTTGTGCAGACAACGCAAAGCTCACCAACAACAAACAAAGGGATAGAAATAACTTATTCATTGTTTTTAATTATATTGGTGCTACAAAAATACGAAAAAAAAGCGATATAGCAAAGAAGAAACAGCCAAAGACAAATAACATTATACGTCTTGACCGATTTTAGACTTGTCCGTCATGCGCATCACGCTCACTTATCTTATTCGCTCGGGGTGGTTTTCTGCTGTAATAAAGAGGTTGCTTGAGAACGATAGGGAGTATTTTCTCTCACGAAGGACTTTTCTTTCTCTCACGAAGAACATTTATTTCTCTCACGAAGAACATTTATTTCTCTCACGAAGGACACTTCTTTCTCTCACTAAGGACACTTCTTTCTCTCACTAAGGACATTTATTTCTCTCACGAAGGACATTTATTTCTCTCACAGAACTCACAGATCTAACAGAACTTTTTTGCGCACTGTTTCGAACTCACAGAAGGCCTTCGGCATACAGATATCACAGAACGTTATAGCTAATGTTGGCTGTAACGTTCTGTGAATTCGGTTGACTTAATGTCTCTGTGAAGCTTTGTGTGTTCTGTTCTTCTGTGTTCTTCTGTGAGAAAGAGAACGCACCCACTCGATGAGGTACGGCCTATGAGACTCGCTGGGGAGTTTTTTTTCTCACAGAACTCACAGATTTAACAGAACCTTTTGGCGCACTATGTCGATCCCACAGAAGGCCTCCGGCATACAGA
>FLSB01002867.1_pt1 | contig 59821 bp, 64 predicted proteins | sample 1550551 | NCBI WGS metagenome assembly FLSB01 (sample SAMEA4031774, study PRJEB14383) | metagenome | biome: human; feature: oral; material: saliva | place: Philippines | collected 2014 | reverse complement strand
TAATATATTTATATAGTTATAAAACTATAATATTTAATAAATGATATAAATTATTTATTAACTAATTTATGCTGATGAGATTCAATTTTTAACATTGAATTTCTCCTTTTATTGCAATATTTTAAAAATATTCTCAATATAGGTACCGTAAAACAATTCTGTATTTATATTGCTTTTCTCAAATTATAATTACCCAACCCTAATCCCATTCAAATTATTATTGACTAATATGTTGATAATGAAAAATTAAGGACTGTATTTTTACAGTCCTTAAAGTTTTTTAGTTTCCTAAGAATACATACAAGCCAAAATTAGAATCACGATCTTCAATTTCTTTCAATTCTTCATTAGAATCAAATTTAAAGCTGTGAATATCTTTTGGAGATTCAATCATATATGTAGTTTCATTTTGAGTATTTTCATAATAAAATTTGCAATGTTTCACTTTTAGTGTTTTCTTGATTGCTTTAATAACTTTTTCAATAAGTTCTTGATCTTCTTTTGAGAGTTTTTGATTTTTACTTTTATTATATGAAAGATTTGTTAGAATCTTGTTCATAATAATTTTCATAAAAGTATTTGCAGGATATGAGCTGTTTTTCAACTCATTATAGTCCTTTTTGCATAATTTTACTCCTGAGACCTTACTGATTTCTTGAAGAGATGATACAAAATCAATTTTATTTGGTGTAAACAATACAGTGTCTTTTAGTTCCATTTAAACTACTCCATTTCTATTGAGACAACATTATTTGTACAGAAGTGCAAATCATTTTTGATATAATTATTTACTTTGTTTAGCGTTTCTAAGTTTTCATTTCCTCCAAACAATTTAAATCTTTTCTTATATAATACTGCTATAAGTTTTGATTTCTTATTCTTAATACAAAGGTATACAGGAATAGTAGAATCAATCTTTTTTGAGTAGTATTTAACAGATTCAAAAAAGTTTTTAAATACTTTATTCTTGTTCAAAACAAAATGAATCGTAGAAACCTTGTATACAGATTTCATATGCAACTCCTTTCCTTTATATTAAACAACTTTAATATAAATGTAGAAGCTGAGCAAATTAATTAAAATTTACTCAGCTTATAATAAATAAGGCCTTAAGGAATAAAGTCTTATTATGAAAAAAGTTACATACAAACAACTACGTCTTATCAATTTTATTTTATTTGTATGATTTTAAATTTATTTTTATTTGTTTTTATAAACCTCCTTTTTGATTTCTGTTTCTAATAATTCTCGAATATTTTTATTCGTAATTCCATATTTTAATTTTATTTTCTCTAAATACAAATAGCAATATGCAATAGTAGAAGGATCAATCAAATTACTAGTATTATTGCATAATTTTTCTTTTACATTGTTAAATTCATCTTTATTGTAATCTGAATCATTTTTTACAAGATTGTGTAAATCTTTTAATGCTGAAGAAGATAAAATATCTGATTCTTTTTCAAATTTGATATATTCTCTAATAAGATATTTCTCGTCAATTTCTTTGTTATTGTGAATATCTACAATTTTAATGTTTCCTTGAGATTTTAAATATGTTTCTGGGTCTTTCTCGAATTCTAAGAATCTTTCATCTTCTGCTAGCTCTCTTTCATCAAAATTGTAGCCTAATCTCATACTAGTTCGTTCTCTTCGTATTTCTTTATCTACTTTAAGGTGTATAATAAAGTAATCATTATTAGGAGAATTAATCAAAAGTTCCCTAGCTCCAATAGGGTCTATTACATAGATATCAGAATCTTGTAATTGTGATTCAGTAGCAAAGTATTCATCATCTCCAATTTTAGTATATGCTATAAATTCCTTTTTATATTTTTGAACATCTTCTGGTTTAATAAAAATATGAGAATCATCAAATGTATCTCTAATAGGTCTAGTAGAATAACTTTTCAATGATTTTAATCCATATACCCAATTTAAATATCTTTCTAATGTACTCTTTCCTGAACCAGTTCTCCCTATAATTAAAATTTTAATCATAAACAATCCTTTCCTATATCTAAATAAAAACAAAATAAGAAGTAAAATTATTTTTTACTTCTTATTAATTGTAATATAGTGCTACTTATTTGGTAACTTTACTTTTAATACTGGTTTTACAGGCTTGTTTGGCTTAGAAAGGATTTCTTCTAATTCTTCTAAATCGTAATTGTCTTCCTTAGAATTTTCTTTGTTTTCTACCTTTTCTTCTTGCTTTTTAATATCTTTTGCATCTGTTTTATTTTCTTCTACCTGGCTTTGATTTTGAAGATTTTCATCTTCTTCTAATTCTTTTATTTGTTTTTCGTATTCTTTAATAGGAAGAACTTCTACAATAATTTCAGAATTAGATTTTTGGTCTCCTAAATATTCATAATGAAATTTACTAGATTCATTGTTAAATTCATCAAATATTTTCTCAATTCTATCTTCATCTAAATACATATTTTTGTAATTTATATAAAGATATGTCTTTTCATATAAGATATATGAACCGTTAAAATTGTTTTGAACTGCATTAGGAAGCCAATTATCAAAATATGTTCTTTTTAGCCAAGTCATTTTAATAAATTGAGATATTACTACTGCTATTCCTATAATGCACAACAAATATGTATGCAAATTTGGATTAATCTGATTTACAATAGCTTTTATGAATTCTGTAATGATAGGAAGTAATGGTATAGCTCTAGGCAAATCTGTTTTGAAAATAATGTATATAACAAAGAATGCTAATAATCCATATCCTGTAATATAATCTAATACCTTTTTTAATTCGTGTTTTACATGTCCTACAAAAAATTCATTTTTCATATTCTATACCTCTTCAAATTGTTGGTCTTTAGTGCTATCTACTTCACCTTTAATACCTGCGAATTCAATTTCAGTTTTTGTTCTAGTTTGGTCAATTTCTTCTTCGCCTTCGAATAGTTCTCCTGTTTCTTCATCAGAGTCTGTTTCTATATCAGATCCATCTAAAGCAAATCCAAATTCATCCATTCCTCTATCTCTATACCACTCACTAATCCATTTAGTTTCTGCAAAATAGTGCTGAAGAATAGAAACGTTTCCTAAAGAAGCCAATGCTCCTGCACCAGGATTAGAGCTAATAGTTGTAGCTAGAGTGTTGCCTAAAGCCATCATAGAAGCTATGGAACCAAGCCTTCCACAAACTAGTCTAAATTGACAATTATGAGTATATACTGAATTTTTCATTGCTAGCAATATTTGATATAATTGTTCTTTTGTTAATACTACACAATCATCTTCATTATTTAATCTTACTACAAAATTTACAATTTCACCAGAATCATTTTTATTTATAGATATAATATTAGCAAAATTTCCATTTTTAATATCTACTATGTCTCCTGGTTGAAATTCTGAAATAGATAATTTCATAAATTTCTCCTAACTATTATAACATATACTATAAATAAACAATAAAAGTTGAAAATTTTTGTTATTTTATAAAGTTCTATTTTGGCTCTCTAAGAGCTAAAAACGTTCGTTATATAACGAACAAAGTAGGTTATCAAAAGATGCTTGTCCGTTATATGACGAACAAATTTCATTTTTATATTAATTTATTTCGTCACTTTATCGTCTTTAAACAGTTTTCAAGTATTTTTATATAATAAGAATAATTTTAAAGAAATAAACTACAATAAAAACTAATAACAATAAAAAATATAGAGGCTAGTATTACACTAACCTCTAATAACTTCCCAAGTAATAGAATCAATTGGGTCTTTCTCTGGGATATATCCCGAGAATATAGAAGAATCTTTTATCCCCTCAGATTCTAATTGTATTTGAAATAAATGGTCTTCTGAATCAAGAATCTCAATACATCTAACTTCTTCTTTTGGCAATTCTTCAAAAGAAGCTAACATTGGACCATCTTTCTGCCCAAATCTATATGTAATAACATTAGCATCATATAGAAGTTCTCTGGTTGTAAATTCTCCCCATCTATTATTTATAGGGTCATATACTTTCCAATAGTGGTCCCCAGAGCATTTTACAGACCCTAAAATATTCCAAGATTCAAACAGTCCTTGAGAGAATGTTAACTTGTATAAATCATATGGAATATGTATAGGTTGTAATTTTATATTATGCCACTTTTTGTCTGAGCCAAAGACTTTATCGTCTTCTTTTATATCTCCCATAGTTTTTGTGATAATATTATTTTGATTATTTTTAACTATAAGTTTTGTATCAAGAGACAATGGATTATTTTGTATAACCCCTGGGATAATAGAACTGTCATTACGTTGAGTAGCAAGAATCATATGAATACCTGCAGCACGACCAAGTTGAGTAATACTTTGTATAATCATAGTGCATTCTTGCTTTAAAGCATCCTCTTCTTTTCCTTCTGCTGTTTTAACTCCAGAAGGCATAAGTAATTCTGCCACCTCATCTATAATTACTAATAGAGCTCCACCTAAATCGTCTCTATTAATAATATCTGCTTGGTTTATATTCATTCTGACATATTTTCTTCCGTCAGGTAACATAATATCAATCTCTGGGAGGTCAAATTCCTCCATTGTTCCTTCGTTTTTACCTGTCTCTTCTTGGTGGTCTAACCATCCCATTATTCTATCCTCCTAAAATTTTATTTTTCTTTTAAAGAAAAGTATATTGAAGATAAATTATCCTACTCCACTTTCTCCAGTAACTTCAGGAGCTTTTGATTCCCCTGAGAAAATATATTGGTCATTAAAATATACTCCAACTACTGATGGCTTATGATACGGAGTAAAATAACTTTCTATTGGAGATGTAATATAGCCATTTATCTCTTTTACATTGTCTTTATTTTTCAATGTTTCATAGTCTTTTGTTTCTACACTGTCAATTTTAATTCCCCATAATTTGTAATATACATTTTCATTATAAGATGATTTGCTATAATTAGGCAATCTATCAGCAATTTTCCCAGCCTCTTCTTCAGTTGGAGTTTTAGGAATATTACTATTATCAGAGTTACTAGAAGAGCTTGAAGAACTAGGAGCATCTTGCTCCTGTTCATCATCTCCTGAATTAGCTTGTTTTATATATTCTTCTATATTCCTTCCTGGAAGCTGTTTATTTACACTAGTCTTCAATTGATATACAATAGCTCCAAATACTACAATAATTACAATGATAATACTCAACATAATCTTATTCTTCCTGCTATTTTTAAATTTATTTAAAAAATTTCTTATATATTCTTTTAAATTGTCAAACATTTTATTTTACCCCTATTAAAAATTACTTAGATAGCCATAAATATCTTTTACAGACATATCTTGTTCTTCCCCATTTAATCTTACTTTTAGAATATCATTTTCATTTAAGACTCTTCCAGATAAGAATATTTTATCAGTTGGTTGCTGTGGAATAAAATCTGTAAATTCTTGCAAGTCTAAATCTGACATGTCTTTATTTCGCTTATACATAGTTGTTCTTGCAACTCGTAATAGTTCTGCTGTTTCAGCTACAGAATTTGCAACAGCCAATACATCTTTAAACTTTTTATATCTTGTAAATTCAGTAAGTTTCAAATCTACCATTGCAACAGAAATTTTATTAGAATGTGTTAAACAATGAAAAATAATGTCCCTCAATGTTACAGAATTATGATGAATTAAACCATTAGTTTCATATCTTTTTGTATCTGTTGAAATACAAAAAGCTTCTTTCATACCCTGATAATATGAATGAACCAATTTGTGTCCATTACAATAAAGCTTTTGATTGTTTTGTAATAATTTATGAATGTCTTCTACGCTCAACCAACATAAATATGGTTCTTTATCTCCATTTTCTAAAATATGGGGTTCATCTTCTAAAATTTCATCTGTATTTAGTATATCTTGGAATACTTTTTGAACTTCTTCTACTCTATCACATTGCCCTGTTCTCATGTATCTATCTATTTCATATTCTATTCCTTCAGGCAAATCTTTTGGATTTTTAATAAATAAATGAACATCTAATCCTATGGGAATAGTTTGTCCTTGATATCTATCTTTTATCCACATTTTCCATTCTTTATTTAATTTTGAAAAGTCACACAAAAGCAAATGGTCATTTGATAAAAGCATACTTTTTCTTTCTAAAATACCTGTTTGATATTCTAATTTATATGCTTCATATTCATATGTGTTATGCCTTTGAGTAACTACTGAGCCATCTGCAAATTTATCACCCACCTTTATTTCACCCCATTTTATAGTTTTTAAATTTTTATTAGTCTTTTTAAACATTATTGACTCCTTTATTGACATAAGAGATATCCTTATGTCTTTTAAATCCATATTTTATAATTAAATATTTATCTAAAGATATTTATATATCATTTGGTGATTTTTTCAATAAAAAGAATACTAGAATACCATTTCTAGTATTCTAGTATATAATAAGATAATTAGTTATTTATCTTCTTTCTTTTTGCGCAATCCTAATAGACCAAGTCCAGCAATAAAGCTTGTAAGTCCTACCCAAGCTTTTGCAATATTGTTATCTTCACCAGTTTTTGGAAGAACTTTAGTTCCAGATACTACTGCTGGAGATTGAGGTTGAGGTTGAGGATTTTCTGGTTTAGCAGGATCTGCTGGTTTGGCTGGTTCTGAAGTATAAGTTACTACAGTATTAGAATCTACAGATACTCCATTTACAGAATGAGATTCTGTATTGTAAACAGTTCCTGCTTTAATACGAGTTACTTGCATGAAGATATTCCCTTTAAAGTTTGAATCAAGAGAAACAGAACGCAAGAAATCTTCTTTAAATTTGTATTCTACAATACCATTTTCCCAGTCAACTGTCTGTTGAACTTGGTCACTGATATCATCTCCAGCTTTGTATTCTTTAATTTTCTTACCATCTTTGTCTACAGTTACAAAGTCTGTTGCAGCAACCCCTTTGAATACACCTTTGTATTCATCGTGTTCTTGGTCCCAATCATCTTTGAATGAATAATCCCAAAGTTTATCTACGCGTCCAGCTGGAATTAAAGAGCCTTCAAATTTGTAATCAAATGTTTGACCAAGAGCTACTTCTTTATTATCTAGAGATTCTGTAGAAGACATATCTACAACAACATCTTTATGTGTACTAATTTTTGGAATATTATTTACTACAGTTTCAGTAGCATAACCTTTACCAAATTCAAGTTGATATGCAGTATTTTCATATTTACCGCCTTGGCGAGCAAATTCATCTTTAACTTTCATTGGGTCAATAATTGTAATATTTGTACCCTCTTTAACATATTTGTCAAAGAATGCTTTAGGGTTATCAGCAGAAAATACTTGGAATGAACCTTTAACTTTAACTCCTGCTTTTTTGATAGCATTTTGAACAGCTTCTGGAGCTTTATCCAATGCTTCATATACTGTAGCAGTAACTCCTTCAACTTGTCTTCCTTTGCTATCTGTAATTTTAATAGCATCTGATTGAGGAGTCAAAGCTTCTTCTGGGAAATCATCTACATAGTAAAATCCTTTAGATAGAATTTCATCATCTGCTAAGATTCCTTTATATTGGTCAAAGTCCCAAGTATGTTTGTAGAAGTTGGTTGAACCAGGAAGTACTGTTTTACCATCAATGTTTACGCCATCTTTGTTCAAATCTACTTTATGAGGTTCTGCAGTTGGAACTTCATTCTTAATTTGAACAGGATATACTGTAACACTACCTTTTGCATTTTGAGGTCCAGTATATTCTTTCTTAACTGGGGCTTTAACAGCATCAGCTGCAACTTGCCCTGTAATGGCAAACCATTGGTGCCCGTATCCAGAATCAGCATTATCTTCATTACCAAATTCAAGTTTTACTGAATTTCCAGAATCTTGTACGTATCCAATAGAACCATAGTAGAAGTATTTAGATTCAATGCTATCCCAGTTTTCTGGAGTTTCTTGATATTCACCAGAATTATATCGAGTAGCTTTGGCTTTATTTCCCATATCTTTGATTGTAGAGCCATTAATTTCTACAAATTTACCTGTAGTTTTATAAACAGTTTCATAACGGTCTAAATAAGAGTTCAAAGAAGAAACTCCAATAGCTACAGGTGATTTCTTAGTAAACTCGATTTGTTTACCTTTTTCATCGAAGAATTTTACTTCTGCCAATGTTTTAGCTGTTGGGTCATCAGAAATTCTTGTTGCTCCACCAGTTGCTGTGTGAGAAATATAGAGGATATTTGCAAGAGGAGATTCATTAGTATATGTAAATTCTACTTTAGAAATTTTATTTCCGTCGTAGCTTGCATTTTTAAGATCAGTATACGTAACTGTAATAGAACCATTTGGTGCGATTACAGGTGCTGTAACAACTCCAGCTCCAGTATATTCTGTTACTGATGGTTCTTTTTCAAGAGGATCTCCATCTTTATATGTGACAAATAGATTTTTAGGGTCAACTTTATAATAACCTAGAATGTCACCCTTGATATCTTGAATCTTAGATTCAGGTTCATTGTTAAATGTAAGTCCTTGAACAACAACTTCTTTGAAGTTTCCTTCTTCTTTTGTTTTAGCTTCAAGATCTTTTAGTTCTTTTTGATATCTTTCTTCTTCAGCTTTATTTGCTTTTGCAATCTTTTCTTTTTCAGCGTTAATTGCATCATTTTGTGCTTTTGTATCTGCAATAGCTTTTTCTACTGCTTTAACTTGATTGTTAAGTTCAGCTTTAGCAGCATTTGAAGAATCTACTACTTTAGCTTCTCCTGTTTTAACTTCAACATTGTTTGATTTCGCTGTTTCTACTGCTTTATTCAATTCTTCTGATGATTTAACAGGAACTAGAATTTCGCCTTCAGATTTATCAATATTTGTTTTTGCATCCTTATTTTCTGCATTTGCTTCTGATTGTTTATCTTTAAGATTTGTAGATGGATTTTCAGATACTGACGCATTATTAGCTGCAGTTGTTTCTGCTACTGTATTAGCTTCTGTAGTTGGAGCTGTAGAAGCAGTATTTGCTGTCGCTGGAGCTGTAGCTGTTGATGTAGATACAGGTGTTTCTGTATTTACTGCAGTTGCAGGTGCATTTGTATTAGCTGTAACTGTTGTATCAGTTGTTGTAGGTGTTGTAGCAGGAACTACTGCATTATCTGCATGTGTTGATACAGGCACAGCAGTAGTTGTAGACGTAGCTACTGTTGTAGACGCATCTGGAACTGTCGTTACTTCATCGGCAGAAGCATTGCTTCCTCCAATAACTATAGCACCAGCAGCTGCTGTACCTAAAAGAGCAATTCCTACTCCTTTAATAGCTTTGTTTTTGCGAGGTCCGTAAACTTCTTTTGTTTCTTTCATAAATATCCTCCATTTTATTTAAAAGAATCTTTTTGACAACTATTTCTATTAAAATAGTTGTGCATAACGTTAAATAATCTTATATAATTAGAAAAAATAAACAATAGAATTTAATCTATTGTTTAAATAAAGTTTTATTTTATTAAAAATGATAATTTTTAATCTTTAACAATCTGAACATATTGTTCTATAAAAATTGCTTTTCCACCACCGGTAGAACCTAGAGTAAGTCCTTGAGGGGCTTTTGGAATATCTATAGTTTGAGCTCTGGTTTTATTTCCATCTTCATCTTCGAAAAAGAAACTAGAATGACCTATAAATTTCTTTTTAACTCCAAGATTCCAACCTAGTTCTCCCTCTGCTGACATACCAACAGGAATCCAGTTCCAAGGTCTGAAATCTGAACCTGGATATGGAGCTTTTGTTGGTGGATGGTTCTTACCTTCTAATATACATTCCAAATTAGGAAAATCTATTTTATAAGCCCATTTCTTTTTAGGGTAGTACTTATTCATAGAGTTCGTGATATCTGTCAAGGCTTTATCTGTAAATATATCCGAATTTAAAATATCTATTTTTAATCCTACTAAATCTCCTCTATGATATTTAGGTTCAAATGGAATATTATTGAAATCTAGTTCTTCTGGGACTCTCTGTCCAGGAGCAACTAGAAGCCTTTTAATAACTCCATATATTTCCAGTAATTGATTTCGTTTCTTTTCAATCAATTTAACACGAATATCATTTGCTAAGTACATACCTGTAATATATACAAAGAAAGATACAGCTATTCCTGGAAGAATATGTGGTCTCATAAAAGGAAGTTTAAATAAAAATTGAAGTAAAATAGATAAGCCGATGAATCCTAAAATAATCCATCGGCTTGAACCATCGAATATAAATGCATCATTATTGTCTTGATCAATATCCTTTACTCTATTGTTAACATGTGTTACAATAGCTAAAGCCATAAATAACAAGAATATGAACATCTATTTTCCTCCTACAGCTTGATTCAATTCATCTGCAGATTTATCTGTTGCTGCCTTAGAGAAATTTTGGAATGCTTTTGCAATTTCTTGGAAGTTAACCATGATAGCAATGAAACCTAGAATAATAAATCCAGCTCCAATTTTACCAAGAGTTTTCCAAATTGAAGTACTTCCATCCATATTTCCTTTAGTATCTTTTGCAACATACCAAATAATAAAGATAGCTGCGAAGAACAATCCCCAGTTAACAGCTTTCTTCATAAGGTTTCCTGTCATACCATCATCTGCAAATACAGTATTTAGCTGTGAGAAGATAGCAAAGAATGAATAAAAAGCAACCCTAAATTTTGTAATTTTAGCTTGTGAAATAGCACCTTTTATAATTTCAGAAAAGATATAAGCTGTTTTCACTTTAAATTTGTCTAATTTGTTCATTGGTCTAATTTTCTCCTTTAATTTTTCTAATAATATCATCCCAAATAGGTGATAGCAATTCAGAATTATCCTGTGTCTTTTCAAACACTTCCCTACATTGATTAATAATATTTAATTGAATAGATGTAACTAGATCATCTCCTTGCATAATATTTGATGAAGATTTATTTTGTCTAGAAGCCTTTGGAGATGCTCTCCTAGAACGTCTAGAAGTTGTTTGCTTAGGTTTTGGTTCTTCTTTAACAACGGGAACTTCTTGAGGCTCTTCTGTTTCTTCAATTGTAGAAGTATTATCCTGTGCTGGAACCTCAGTGTTTTCTCCTTTTGTTTCTTCAATTGTTTCTTGTGTATTGGGAACTTCTTCAATATCTTCCATATTTTCGTATACTTCTTCTTTGCGAATCCTATCCAATACACTTGTTGCTTTATTTGTATTTTCTTCTGGTTCAAGATCAATTGTTGTATCTAGACTCTCACCAAGGAGAGCTTTCTTAGCTAAATTTGCCATTATTTCCTCCTAATTTCTGTTATACATAGCATTTGTAAGAATTCTCAGATCTGATTTTAAGAAATCAATCTGCATACCGATTGTACCTAAAGCAATATCCAAAGCTTCTTTCTTAGCACTTAAGATTTGATATTCATCATTATTTTCAATAGCATCTAATCGGTCATTTCTTTTAGGGTTTTGAAGATTAATTTCTCGTTTAATAGCAGACATTTTCTCTGAAATATCAAGTCTATCTCCTCTAAAATCATCTTGAATTCGAATGAGTTTCAATGTTGCTTGCCTAGTTTTATTAATCTGTTTTTCCAAAATACTTCTATCAGAAATATCCAATTCTTCTGGGATAGAAGGAAGTTCAGATTCATCAAAAGACAACAAATACTTTAATAACATACTTTATTTTCCTTTCATATTAAAACCCATTATGATATAAATAGATATTCTTATAATAATAGAGTGAAGACTTTCATCTTCACTATTCATTAATTAGTTCTTTTTTACTATTAGCTTTCTTATCTCTTTTAACGGATTTAAATCCTTTATTTAAGCTTTCGAAAGCATCAATATCGCTTTTTGTCATATCCTCTTCTGGGATTTCTTCATAAAGTTCTTCTTCAGATTGATTTTCCATTGTATAATCTTCATTCATATTGTTAAGATTTTCTTTAATTTCTTCTGGAATTTCAATATTTTCTTCCTCATGAGTATCTTCTGGGAATCTTTCAGGATGATTCTTATGATTGTGCTCTTTGAATTTGTCAATCAAATATTTTTCCTGGATTTCAGAAGTATCTGGAATTTCCAACATAGACATTTCTAAAGTCATTCTTTGAATTTCATTGTTCGCTAAATCAAGTGTTCTTTGCAATTCTTCAATTTTAGCATCTTTGCTTCTAATAACATTATTATAAGCTAGAATTGCTCTGTTTACATGGTCCGGATGATATCCGAAAGGTCTAGATATAGGGAATAGTTTTTCTGACAATTTACTTACCTCTATTCATTAATTCTATCTAAAATGCTATTTACAAGTTTGCTATCATCAAAAACTTTCCAGTTTCCGTAATATTCAGCTTCTTCAAACTTCTTAATCATTGATGGGAAGATTCCCAAGATATTGATATCATTTTCAAATGTTTCAATAACTTGTTGGTTAATAGGAGAATCTGGAATTGCTTGAGTAATCACAAGATTCAGAGTTTTCTCCATTTCATCTTCTTTTGTAAAGATATCATTTTTATTTAAACCTTTAAGTTTAGAAATTTGTTTCTTAACAGAAGCTACAGATTTGATAGAAGTAGATGAAGTTAAAATTACTTTATCTGCAATCTTATACAATTTGTAAATTGGTTCGTATTCAAGATAAGAAATTCCAGTATCAAAATAGATTCTATCGTAATTCTTAATAAGATTTACGAATACATTATCCCAGAATTTTTGGTCTTTGATAATAATATCCTTTGGAGCTAGGTAAAAATCTAGGTTAGATGGGAAATTATCTGCGTTTACATGATAATTTTCCATATAAGTAAAGTCTTTATCTCCTTTACTCCAAGATTTTGAATAATAATCATATAAAGTTGGACCAATCTTGTGAATAGTGATACCCAATTGTCCATCCAACAAATCAAAGTCTGCAATAGCTACTTTTTTATAAGGATTTTGCTTTGCATATCGTCTTGCTCCTAATACACATGTAGAAGTTTTTCCTCCTCCACCTTTAGAAGAACCTGTAGCATATACCTCCCCTTCTTTATTGTTAATTTCCTCTTCTTTTCCCTCCCTTTGTGCTGCAGAATCTGTCAATAGATTTTGAATATTATCTACAGAAGAATGGTCAATTGGTGTTTCTTCTTTGTTAATATCAAAATATTCATATTTATTTTCTTGAGCAAATTCTTCATCTTCTGTTTGCTCTAATTGTTCTGATGGTACATCATTAATTTGATTTTCTTGAGATTCTTCATTGTCTTCTGAGATACTTTCTTCTTGAGCATCTTGGATAGATTCTCGCAAATCTACATATTGAAGATCCTTAGCATAATCTGGAACTTCATCTTGCAATGTAAATAATTGCATGTAATCTCCCAATGCTTCTTTGAAAGCATTGTAATATGTTTCATCCATATCATTTACATCAATATAGATATATTCCAAATCATCAGGAGTATTTAGGCCTTCTGATGATGTAACTTCAGCTACAAAATCATTATATGTTTTATATCCATCAAATTGAGATAAAATTTCATTATTACTTACAAAAATATTTGACATGTGTAAAAAATCCTTCCTATTTACTTCTATACTTCATAGTTGCACGATTCAATATTTGACTAATAGTTTTTCTAGAAATACCATCACGATTCTTAAGAATCTTAACATCAATTGATGCTTCTGGAGAATCATCAATATTTTCAGTTTCAACATCTTCAAATCCTAAAACAATATCTGTATCATTTTCAATTGTTGAAGAACCGAATAAAGATGTCAAATCAAGTCCATAATTAGTAGATTCACGAGATACTTGAGAACAAGAAACAACTAATATGTCATTTTTATTTGCCAATTGTTTTAATTCAAATGTCAATTTACGCAATGAACCCCATTCATCCATATCTCCATATCGAGTAATTTGAAGATAGTCCAACATAACAATTTGGTATCCCTGTTCTTGTACAGATAATTCTATATCATCTAAAACAGCGTTTGCTGAACGACCACCAAATATTGCAATACCCAAGTTTTTCATTACTTGTTTATATTCTACAGATTGTTGAATATGTGGCCAGTTATCAATTTCTGTATCTTCTCCTCCAAACCATTTCATAATTCTGGTTTTAATTTGAATGTCAGACATTTCCATTGATACAAATAAGCTTTTAATTCCATTCTTAGCATTCTGCAATGCCATCTGCAACATAAAGATAGATTTACCTACTCCAGGACGAGCAGCAGCAACCATGAAATTCTTATTTTTAGGTTGTAAATACTCATCTAAATCTGTAATCCCTGTTGTATAATAAACTCCATCAAATTCTTCTGGAAGAATGATATCGTCGAGACTAAGAATCTTCTTTTTCTCTTCAAATTCAATATTCCGAGGTTTGTAATTAAGTTTGTCTTTGAATGGTAATTCAGATTTATCTAGAGATGAAATCTTATCTTTATGACATAGCCAATAGTAATGATAAAATAGATCTTCACCTAATTCAAACAAGATATCGTTATCTTCAAGCAGAATTCCTTCAAGCCAAAGTTCAAACTGCTCTCTACTAATCTCATTAGGTTCAGTTTCATTTATTTGTTTTAATTGATTTAGAATCTCAATATTCGACAATTCTGTTCCATGTTTAGCAGAATTCTTGAATATTTTTGTCATATATTTTATAAATGTTAAAAATGGTCCAACAGGAGCTAGTTCTGGGTCGCCTTCAATTTCTTGGAACAATTCAAGAAAAGCGTGAAATTGTTCTTGGTCATAATACAGCATTGAAGCTGCCAATTGAGGCTCCAGACTCCTCCGAGTCGTTCTATCAACCTTTTTCCTAGTTGTAGCCATATATTCCTCCTGCAATTTTATTACATTTTTATAATTTTAAATGTCTATATAAATAGTTAAGGAATACAGATTGTAAAGTATCTGTATTCCTTAATATTAACTAGCCTTTTTAGATTTTCGCATTTTAATTCTATTTTTAAGTCTTTGATAATTGATATTTGCAGATTGTTTTGTTTTATTGAACCAATTCTTAAGTTGTTTCGTTCCTTTAGGAGGTCTTGCATTGATATTCATTATTATTGCACTAATAATCCACATACCTTGAGCAAGTATTCCTTTATTTATTAATATAATATATAGTACTAACATAACATATACTACAAATGAATAAAAGAAATAGTAATATAACATTTTAAACAATGTTTTTAAGTTGCTCCAAGGTTGAAGCGATTCATCTCCAGGACTAAATACTGAACGAATAGATCTCCATAAATATGTAAATCCAGCAAACAATAACCAGAATAATTGTATTAATTTCTTAAGACCTAGTGGGAATATAAGAAGTAATAGTATCCCTCTCCAAAATGCAGCAAGGCCATTAGAAGTGAAATTATGAGTATAAGAACGAGAATTTGTATAATTCTCTGTATAATCTCCAGGTTTTGTATAATTATAGCTTATATTCAATAATGCATCTATCCATCTGAAATCATCTACATAGATTTTATTATTGTTTGGAGCTGTTTCTGCAATAGGGAATTTGTTATTAGCATCTTCTCCTGCAGATAGTTTTGTAAGCTGTTTATCAGCATATTCTTTTCTATCTGATTCTAGAGCAGGCATATGATATTGAGACTGAGTTGACCAAGCTAAAGCAGCCCAGTTTCGAACTTCAGTATTTCCCAATGGGATTGTTATATCCCCAGTAGATTCTTTTGAATTAAATCTAGAAGATCCATCATCCCATTTTTCAGTAACATTATCCTGACTTTGGTCTAATTTAGTTTTTCCTGATTCATCATATTGAGTATACATCTCATCATAATTTCTTCCATCAAACATACCTTTAGACCACGGTTCTAAGATAGATTTTTCCCATACTGCGGCTGTCATAACAAATTTATCATTATCTGATTTTACTACTTCACTATCTGATGATGCAGACATCCCTTTAGAAAATACTTTATCTATAGAAGTTATTGCTCCATTTGTTATATTATTAAATGATTTTGGAGATGCTAATATAGTTAATATAATCCCAAGAGTTATATAGAAATTTAGCAATATAAGTAGCATATCTTTTAAAGATCTTCTACCTTGATAGATTTGCTTTAATCCAAATGCTAAATATATAGCAGCCCCTCCAATACCTATAGGAAGTATTATATTATTTACTGCTTTTTTAACATATTCCCATATGTTGCTCGTATATATTTTACTTATAATTTCTTTACCAAAATTTGGAATTTTATCAGACAATATATACATCATACCTTGAACAAGGAAATTTCCTACCCCTAAATAGGTATTTCCTAAATAAGCATCAGAACCCGCAATATTTAATTCACTATATGCATCACGTCTAGGGTCTTTCCATTTCTTAGTTTGATAATCATCTTCTTTAGTGACATCTGGACGTGTCTCATAAACAATATGATTTTCATCTGAATCTTCACTACTAAATAAATCATTAAAAGAGATATCAAATTTCTTATTCCCCTTTTTAATATTAGTATAGAATTTATCTATAATAGTAATAGGATATCTTGCTTCTCCATAATAGGGAATAAATTTTATACTACCTCCAAATCTGTCATATAAAGAAGCTCTCTTATTATATGTACCAGAAGCAATCTCTGTATTAATTTTATTTCTATCTTCTAATTCATCTCCAAATATACCGGCACTTACACTAATATCTTTATCAAAAACTCTCATAAAGAAATCAGACCTAAATTGCTGCCAGGTTTTTCCTTCTGCTACTTGAGACTGAGCTACTAAAGCTGATATAGTAATAATAGAGAAAAAGAGGATAAAATTCTTTACTATTTTACTAAACTTATATTTTTCTATAAAGTTTTTCATGATTTTTAATATCCTCCTTTCTATTAATCTATTATATTACCTCTATTTCGACTGGTAAGATAAGGAATATACCTTTCCATGAATTTTAAGAATCGAGGTTTAAAAATTGAATTAGACAATGCAATTTTCTTAATCAAGAAGAAAATGATTGCTATCATGAATACCAAAGCTAGTAATCCATCCCATCCTGGACTTGTAGTAGAATTAACAAGAATCATAGATGTTAATAATCCCCAAGCTGGGACTCTAATAAACCCTACAAATACTCTTAGAATTTGACGAATAAATTCTTTCTCATCTATTGATGTAGAAACTAAGTATATAGGAAGCAATACTAATTCATACATAGCTTCAAAGAATAATACTGCTTTAATAAGTACAGCTAACAACAATACGAATATTGAAATTATAATTGAAACAGATATGCTAGATTGAATCTGACCATTATAATTTTCATTTGTTTTCATAGTAAACATAGGATTATTATTTTCATTTAAATCCTGCATTCTAGGAGCCATATAGTGGTCAACCATTCTTAAAGCATCATCGTGATTGCCAGATCCTCCTGTCCATGCATCAGCAGCTACAGCAGACCATAATTTGATATCCTTTCCTCCTAGTTTAGGCATAGTCATATCTTTTTGTTCTGGTTCTTTTTTGCTATTCTTTGTATCTATTTTATCTTCAGATAGAATATGATTAGTATTATAGTTTACCCATAATGAATAATATGGAACCCAATATGTCGCAGCTTGTTTTTCTTCAGCAGTCCCTCTTCCTATTAAATCTGATACAGAACTATCAGCATTCATAATAACACTAGATTCCATGCTCATAATGCTATTTCCTATGCTCTTTATAGAATTATAGAATGACAAAGGATTTATCAATAACCAAGCTCCATAACTCAAAGCTATCAAACCAATAAAGAATTTACTAATATGTCTTGCCAAACCTTCTCCATTAGCTAGATATTTTCTAAGAGTTCTAACAATCATTATTAAGAATCCAATAAATGATAATGTTATAATAATCTTTACAATATCGCTATTCCATAATTGTGGAACATTTATCCCTGCATTTTCCATAAATGAGAACGAAATCATACTATTAATTACAGATGTCCATTCAGCAATAGTTCCCATTAAATCTAAAAAGAATGTTGCAACTCCATTTGAAAATACATGCCACATATTAGAGTCAATATGAAAGACTCCGAATATGTCTACTCCTTTAGGAATTCTAGGGTCTTCTACTGTTAAAGAAGCTTGGTCTGTATCAGTAATAGTTTCTCTTTCATATGGCATTTGTCTAACAGGAACATTATTAAATCCTTCTGCAGCTCCATTTTTTACTGCTAAATATACCAAGTTTGATGCAAAAGAGTTATATTTCTTCCCTAAATAATCTTTTAAGGCCTTATTAACTTCTTTACCAGATGTCATTGAATCTAATCCAGTATCACTGTTTACAATATTACTCCAAACATATTGATTTCCTTCTGAGTCTTTCCCATCGTCATCAACACCAGCATCTTTAGATACCATAACTTGGTTATCTGGAATCTTACCTGATTTAACTATTTTTTGCCAGTTATTATTTAACCATTTCTCAAAAGTCCTATCATTTACCATATAATCATTTGGAGAAATATATTCAAGAGTATTGATATCTTCTGCCTCTGGTGGGGATAGAACATCTCCTCCAAAGAAAGCAGAGATTTTCTTAATAGCAGTTTTTACCCAGTTTGATTCCATAAGAACCCCTGAGATAGACATAGTAATTCTAGGTTGTTCTCCTACATATGTCGGAGATGGAATGTGATAACCCCATTTTTGAGCCCCAGTTTTAGCCTCATCTGGCTTCTTTAATTCTGTTATTTTCAGAATCTTTTTATTGTTATTCTCATAAGCATTTATTGTGCTTCCTTGATATCCGTAAGGTTCCATAACTGTAACCTTATTATACAATATTTGTTGCAGATTTGGAGTATTAAACCAGAAAGATCTTTCTCCTTTTCCCTCATCTTTAATAAGAACATATGTTTCTCTATTTGTCATCCATTTAATAGGATCTGATGTTATTGAATCATCTCCATACAATTTTGAACTAAAAATTTCTTGTATTGCTTTGATATCAATATTAGTCCAGTAGTTTTCTCCTTTATAAGAAGAATCTGCTACAGCACTTTTACTGCTTATTAAAACAATAGCCATCATTGCGATAGCTATTGTTTTCCTTAACTTTTTAAATTTCAAACAATTCTCCTTTCTATAAAAGGGAATATTTAGATTTAAAGACAATGTCTCCTGTTGATGACACAGATTTTTCTGTAATTTCAAATGTTTCAATATTAAATTCTAAAACTTTCCCATTTTCATCAGAAATAAGGTTTTTAGAGTTTATTTCTTCAACGATATGATCTGAGATTTCAGACCAAATATCTGTAATATTATCAATTAAATTTTGTCCTAATTCAAATTTATCATATATTGATCCTTGCTGTTCAATAAATTTTTGAACATTGTTCCCTTCAAATACAATAAGAAGTTCATCATTACTTGATTTTAATAATAAATTATATTCTACTCCTTCATAACCAGTCATATCAATCCGACTCTTGATGTTATCCATAATTTTTACCTTCCATTTGCATCTTTATACATATGCTTCAACTACGTGTTCTTTGTTCCTTCCTTTAAGCTTCTTAGCTTTAAAATCATGTTTATATTTCTTATTTAATTCTAATACCCTTACTTCAAAACCTAGCTCTTCTAATTTATCTTTAACATAAGGGTGTTTTTCTCTTTCTTGGTAGTAAATTATTTTCGCATTATTCCCAAGCCAGAAATTTGATGCGTATGATAAAATACTAGTAAGTTCAGAATATGTATCTGAATATATGTATTTGATTATAACTGCAGTTACATCATCAATTTTTTGAATTTTAAATGAAACAAATGAGTCTCCCGAGTAAAAATTATATCCAGAAAGGTCTACATTTTCAGAAAATCCTTCTCCATTTTCTGAGTCAATAAGCTCTTTCATTCTCTCTTTGTTCATTCATCATTCCTCCTTTACCATATTTTGCATTTCAAGGTATTGCTCCTCAGATACATTATCTTTTGCCCATGCCCAAAATTCTTTGATAGACCCCTTTAAAGCTCTATTTTGAGTTGAAATATCTTCAACTTTCATAGAAAAATGAAGAGCTTTATTTATGGCTTCTTTATAAAGGTCAGATTCAATATCTTTCCAGTCACCTAAATATTTTACAAAATAAATGTTATATTCTATATTTTTTAAGAATTCTTCTAATTCTTCTTTATTATTAATTGTTATACGTATATTCTGAATAGTAGGGATATTAATAGTTGTAATATCACCTGTTTCTGTATCAATAACAACTGGGCCATATTCAGAAGAATCATTATCAATCTTAAAAGACCCTTCATTATCTTCCATAAGAGTTCCAGGAGAGATTAAAACTCTATTTTCATTTGATTCATTAGATAGTTTTTGAACAAATCCATTATGAATATGACCTAAAACAGTATAATCAAAAGTTTTCATTGGGAACCAATCTGGGAATACAGTTGTTCCTAATTCTAATAATTCTAAAGCCAAAGAATCTTCTTCTTTCATGAATCTGTCAACCCACATTTTAACAACTCCATGTGAAGCTAAGACTTTCTTTTTATCTTTATATTTTGAAATTTCATCTGTAATTTGAACTAAAAACTCATTAAAATCTGACTTGTCAATTTTACCAGATTCAGAATTCTTATATAACTGATAATGAGGAATATAACAAATAACAGTATCATCAAATTCTTCTATTTCATATCCTTTAGAAATAAATTTGATATTTTTATATCTGTTTTGGAATGCATCAAAAACATGCTGATTGATTTGTTTACTTAACTCATTATATTCATGATTCCCAGCAATAATTCTAGTTTTAATAGACAAGCTGTCAATATAATCAAAAATTTCTAAAGCTTTTATAATTACACGGGAATTTGGAGTTGATGAATGAAAAATATCTCCCTCAATAATAAGAACACTATCGTCATCCCAAGAATCTTTAATAACATTAATAGCCTTCTTAAATTGTTCGTATCCAAGTCTTTCTATATCGTTAATAAATTGAGAAGCTTTTCTAAATTTCTTTCTTCCTAAGTGTAAGTCTGCAAGATTATATATTTTCATTATTTTCTCCTATTCAGCCCAATATTTGTCATGAGTGATAATGAATGTTTGGAAACTGCTATTTTTAAACAATGGTTTCAATGATGAGATATTCTCTTTGTCCAAAGAAGAGAAAGATTCATCAAATAACAAAGGCATATCTGGGAAGAACAAGTTGTGAGCTGCTAAAATAATACTAATAGCTACCAAAGTCTTTTCTCCAGAAGATAATTTATGAACTTTAGACAAAGATAAAGTTTGCATAGATTCGCCTAATACAGAAACATAATATTTTCCATCTTCTAAATATAATTGGTCATATCTTGGATTAAGATTATTTAGTATTTCTGATGCTCTCATAGTAACATTATCAGAATAATATTCAGAAGCTAGTGTAATATATTCTTGTACCTTGTTTCTTCTTTCAATCAAAGATTGCATTTCTGATTTCAATTTATTATAGTTTTTGAATTCTTTCTTTTGAATGTCTAAAATTCTTCTTCGATTTTCTAGTTTTTCTAGTTCCCCCCATAATAAATTGCTATTCTCATCATAAGTTTTAATAATTTCTTCAAAATTTGGAACTTGGGAAGCAATTCTTTCATTGTTCCAATAAATTTCAGCGTTTGATATTTCTTCTGAAGTATATTTCTTAATAAATTCTATAGTCTTTTCTAATCTTTCAATAAGATTTTCGTCTGCAATTCCTTCCTCTAATAGTTTATTAATATTTTTACTATATTTAGGACGCCATTGTTGCCCTGTAATAATAGATTTCCCAATCTTTTCTGACTCATCTTTGATATATTTCAAAGTTTGAGATGGAATTTTACTCATAGGAGATTCTGATTGTTTAGTTTTCTCCAATCTTAGAGTGTAATCTAAATTTAAAATAGCTGCAGATGGAGTTTGTCCATTAACAACCCTTTTCCATTTAGAAATAATATCTAAAGTTGGGATTTTATCTACATTAATATTTTCTATTTTCTTAAATGCTTCCTGAGCACTTAGAGCTTTCATATATTGCTCTTTTGTATATGACCCTTTCTTACCATCTTTAATTTGATTTTTGATATGTTCTATGTTTAGAACTACAATTTCAATATCTTTTTCTACATTAATATTGATATCTTTTTCTAAAGATTTAATATTTTGATTTAAGACATATATTTTCTTTTTATATTCAGAAATAATAGTGTTTGGGTCTCTGAAAATATAAGAGAAAATTTCGTTAATTATAAAATCTGGCTTTAGAATATCGCTATATTTCAAGCTATCTTCTGACCACATTACAGAAATAATATTATATGGAACAATATTATTAATAAATTCAATAGTTTTACCAGCAGATGTTGTAATTTGTTGGCCATCTTGATATAGAACTACGCTAGAGCTCTTTTTAAATTTTCTAATAATTTTAATGTCATGAAACTTGTCATCTATACTATATGAAAAATCTAATTCAACAATAGATTCTTTTTCTGGGTCATTGCTTAAATCACTAAAAGACCATCCTGAAGGCCTTTTGCCATATAAAGCAAATATAATAGCTTCAAACATAGAAGTTTTCCCATATCCGTTTGGATAGTTAATAATATTCATATCATCAAATATTTCTGTATGTGACGTGAATGATTTCCAATTCTTCATTTTCAATTTGTGAATTTTCATATAATCTCTTCTCCTATTAAGATTTTAATATAAATATACAAAACTATAGCTATGATTTTCACATAGCTATAGTTATATTGAATATCTTACATATCTTTACTTGATGGCAAAATCTTCTGAACATCTCTGAGAATATGAGATACATCTGAACTTGGTGAAATAAGACCAGTTTTCAAACCATTTAGAACTGTTTGATTTTGAGTTAAGCTATGATATTTAGAATCTCCCAGAGATGTTTTATCGAAATGTAAATAACGTTTGTAAAACATAATGAAATTATTGTTCATTTCTGGGTCAAATTTATGCATAGCTTTACGACAGATTCTCATTCGTTCTGATACATCTGGAATATCTTTGTATCCAACAAATTTTACAATATCCCATACCTTGTAAAATTTATTTTGTTTGATAAGTTCTATTAATTCTCCTTGGTCATTAGGAGTTTGCTTTGTTTTAGTCATTATATAATTTTCCTCCGAAAATCTTCTAATACTCTTCTTTATATCTAAGTTTAAGTATAATCTTAGCCTTTTCTTCTGATATAGGAAGTGGTTCGATATTAATATCTTCACATTTTCCTATAGTCGCCAAGAGACGTTGATAATAACTCTGTTTATCTTCTGATGAGTTTGGTTTATTCTTTATAAAAAGAATTTCTTGTGCTTGTTTTACTGTGTAATTAAATCTGTTCGCAAATAAATGAAGAATTTTTGGTTTTATAATTTCTGAAGAACACTCATTATAAAGTTTTAAAATATCTTCATTCGACTGAGTATTGACAAACCATACCAAAGAATTTTCTTTATTTGATATAGCTTCTTGCAATTCTTTGGTATTCATATCCCCAGGGTCTTTTCCATCTGGAATAGAAACAATAAATGAACGTTCTAAATTTAAAGGTTTATATTTAGCAATAGTTAGAACGTTGTTTTTGTTTGCTTTATCACCTGCCTTATCACCATCCATAACAAATATAAAATTATTGTTGGGTTCTAATATTTCCATAACTTTATCTGAAAAATTAGATGTCCCACATACTGCAATTGTATTCTTGAATCCAGCTCTAATCATACTAGCTACATCGCCAGGACCCTCAACAAAATATGAGAATCCTTGTTCATCAATTTCTTTATTAGCATTATGCAAATTAAAAATATTATGAACTTGACCTATTAAGGAACCTTGCATACTGGAATGTTTCCATTTAGCTTGGTCTTCTTCATTTAGCCTACGCTTTGTAAATCCCATAATAGTTCCAATTTTGCTAGTTAATGGTAAAACAATCCTATTTTCTCTAATATCATATCCGCATTCTAATGGAAAGAATCGTCTAGACATTTCTAACAATGTTTTGTTGTTTTGAACATTTTCTTGAAAAGCTTTCTGGTAGCTGTTCCATTCTAGCTTTATTTTATTTCTCATTTCCCCAGTTTGAGAAATTTTATTTCCAAGAATTTCAACATTCATGAAATTTGCAATTTTTTCTATTGCTTCCATGAAAGTTAAAGAGTCATACAATTGTACCCATTTGATTAAATCACCTTTGTTGTCACATCCATAGCACTTAAAGAAATTATCAGTTACTTGAAGTGAAGGTGTTCTATCCCCTTGATGGAATACACATCTAATCATACTTCCTTTAAAGTCATCTTCAACTATGTATCCCATATCTAAAATTGTCTGCTTCAAAGATTCTTTCTTTAAATCAGAAATGAAATCATCTACACTTGAATATTGTTTTTTCATTTAGCCCCTCCAATATTTCCTTGTTTTAAATTGTCTTACTACCTTAATATTAAACAAGAAATATTAGAGACTAACTATAAATAGCTAGTCTCTAATTTTAAAGGAAATTATCTAAATCAAATCCTTTAGACAAGTCTTCATCAGTAAATTTATTATGCTCTGATTTGAACTCATCTTCTTGAACTTCTTCCTTGAATTCATTCAAGTATTTTTGTTTTTCTACTTCTGTAACTTTAATACGTATTTCCCCAGATTTAGCTCTTTTCTTTTCTGGTTTTTCGTATCCAACTTTTCCTTTATCGCTATCCTTTTCAATATGCATTAACATACCAGGGTCAATATAAGGAGTCATTTTATATGTGTCATGTTTATCTTTATGATGGTTTACATGTCCATATTTAGAAATATACATTGCTGTAGGTTTTCTACCATTTTCTGGTTTAGAAAGCTGCATAATTACATCTTCAACATAGTCGTCTTCTTGTAATTCTGCATATTCTTCAGCCATATCTTTTGTAGCCCCTGCAAAAATAATAAAAGTATTAACAGTTCCTAAAAGAGATTTCATATATGATTCATTAGTTCTTAATATTACTTGGTTCAAATCTTGCATTGAAGCAGTAATAAGAAGTCCGCCAGAACGACCTTTTTCAAACATATCTTTTGCAAGCATAGCATCTTCAAATGAACCATATTCATCAAATTTTACGTAAAATCCATTCTTATATGGTTTTGAGTTTGCTTGTGCTAACAAATCTCTAACTGCAAATGATGCTAGAGAATTAGCAACTTCTTTAGAGTCACTCAAAAAAGAAAATATTACAACGAATTGTTTTGAGTTGCTAAAATTGAATTTCTTTTCATAATCTTCTGTAAATGCAGGAGCAATAGCAGAAGATAGAACCAAGTCTAACATCTTAACTAATGTTTGATATGCTTCTTTATGACTTTCTCCAACTTTAACACTATTTACATATTCAGCAAATTTATTTAGATAATTATTCTTTGGATTTTTCTTTAATTCTTGCCATTTAGGTTCAAATCCATCAACCATTTGTTGAATCAAAACTTGAGCAGATGTTCTATAGAAAGCATCATTCCCCTCTAAAGACCATTTACGAGTGTTAAGCAATGCTTCTACTCGACCACCTTTTGACAAATTTGCAAGAGGGTCATAGTTAAAATCTGTATTATAACTAGACATTTCATATACATCGACATTAAATTCTTTTGCAAATTTCTTAATATCTTCTATGATTCCTTGTTCACCTTTCATGTCAAAGAACATTCCAGACAAACCATTCTTCATATCTTGATATAGTTGAGATTCTAGAAAGAAAGTTTTACCTGAACCAGAAGAACCTGTTATAATCTCCCCTCCTCTGTGTACTTGTTGAGGAGTACAAATAATTCTTTTGTTCTTTGGCAATTGCTCGCTGTAATACGGAATGATATGCCCTACTTTTCTCATATATTTCTGAGATTTATCTGTTTTATAGAATAATTGATTATAGAACATACTAAGAGAATATATGTTCCTTTTATTTAGATATTCTATTTTATATTTAACTAAATATTTCCATGCATTAGTTATTCCAAACCATAAAATTGCTATAGCTAAAAAATCTAATCTTAATTTCCCAATAAAAACAAAAATTAAAGATGTAAGAAAAGTTATGGTAGTAAAATATATTTTAGTAGACCTTGGAGCTATCCAATACATATAATAAATACATACTATTGAATATATTACAAGAAGAAAAAGCATATTTATCATTTAGTATCACCACTTTCAGTTGAACTTGAATCTGAATCTTTTACTGCATCTCCTTCTTTAATTTGAATTCTACCATTTTCATCTTCTTCAACTTTAGGAACATAATCTTTAGAATTATCTTTATTATGGAGAATATTCAATCCCTCTTCTTTTACATGGTCTCCTATCTCATACATTTTATTTAAAACTTTATTTCCATAGGTTGGTTTAAAAACAAATGCATAGATAAAGGCTAGTGCAATAAAAATAAATACAAATCCTGATATAAGTTTCCTAAGACCCCTGAAGACAAATCTTCCTGCTTGTCTATCAACCATATAAGATGTACGTCTCATAGACCCCATAAGTCTTTGTTGTCTTCGTTTATTTCTTCGTTCTTGCTCTTTAGCTTTTCTTTCTTTTTCTCTAAGTTCTTCTTTACTTTCTGCCATTTTAATATAAACCTTTCTTTCTATATTTTAGGAATTTCAAATGGGATAGGAATAAATTTACATGTTCCTAATCCATCCACATATTCAATAGCTTGATTTATTCTATCTAATATTTTATCTGAAGTGTAATAATAAACTAAATATCCATATTTATTGTTATCTTTATAATACTTCATAAGATTTTTATATCTTGTTAAAGATTTAGCTGACAATTCTATTTCTATAGAAATAGATTGTGGTGTCCCATTGCTTTTTCTTTGAATAGGAACAGTAATATCTGGATATATAAATTGATAACCATTAACAGCTAAGTCTTGATTTGAATCTTCAAGTATTGCTATAGGGAAACATCCATGTTCAATTAATTCCTGTGTTTCTCTAATTCCAGATTCTATTTGAGTCTGAATAAGTTCTTCCATTTTATATACTGTGTATGATTTTATAGACCTAGATGCATATAAAGTTCTATATTCTTTTTCAGTAATTATATTTAAACCTTTACTATGGTTGATTTTATATTTATCTGAGAATTTAGATTCTTTGTCTCTAACTATACTAGAGAAATATTTTACTATAAGATTATCTTTTTTACCTGTTAGTATTTCTAACATAATCTTAGCTTCAGACATATCATGAACATACTGAGAAAAATTTATCTCAGTATATCCAGGATTCTGAATGTCAAATAAGCTGTATAGTAAATTTGTAGGTCTTATAAAGTCTGATATGTAGTTATTTTCTAGCCATATTAACCCTATATTTATCCAGCTAGATAGAATAGATTCAGGGGCATTGTTGTCTAATTTATTCTTATATGCTAATGTATCTAATACAAATTTTTTAGGTAAATAGCTATAATCAGTTATAACAGACAATACAGATTCATCAAAACTATCTATTACAACTTTCAAATCTAAATTTACAAGCTCTAAAAATTCTTCATTAACTCTAATAGCAGTATTCTTTTGCTCATTATAATTAACCCAAGTATTGTTAACTGCTATTTTAGAGTTTTGAATTATTTTATTTATTGATAGTTTTCCATCAGACATTTTCTAATCCTCTAGATCTTCAAGTTCATCATAATCATAATTGTAAAATCCATCTGGAATATCATCATCGTCATTTTCTTGACCAAAGAATTCACTATTTACCAAGTCAAACATTTCTTGGTCAATAATAGAGAATTTGTATTCATTTTCAGATTCATCTGCAAATTTGAATTTCATAGCATTTTCTTCTGGAAGATATTCAACAACGAATAATACACATCCATCTTCATCATAAAATTCTGTTGTATTTCCATATGATTCTCTTCCTTCAATAGAATCTTGATACATTCTAATATAATACAAGAATTTTTGTTTGTCATCTAATTTTTCAAATTCTTCAGCTGTATAGTTTTCTTTAAGATTGTTAATATTCATTTCCATAGTATTTCTAACCTCCATAATACTATTTTTCTTACTTACATAATGAATTATTGTTCACTAAAGAAAAGATTAGGTAGAGAGTAATCTCTACCTAATTATAATAAACTACTTAAAAGAATCGTTAATCATACGAATAATTACTGGAAACAAATAAAAATATCTCCAAGTAACCAAAGATGACAAGAAAAATGCTACAAATAATCGAATTTCAATTTTAGGTTTATTTTTATTATTTGATATAATCCTTTTAATCATATATACAATAACTGCTAATATAAGATTTGCAATCAATCCTAGTATAATTGCAGACAGCATAAATTGTAATTCTTGAGATGAATAAAGACTAGCCCATTTAGCAAATTTGTCTTTTACTAGAGTATTAACAAGAATTAAAGGAATAACTAAATTAATAATATTCCCAAAAATCATATAGATATCTGCTTTCCCAATTTTGCTATATTTATAGTATTTATAAATCACAAACCTAGAGAATAAAAAGAAGAAAGCAGATAAAATAAACCCAATTATCAACCATTTAATATCATTTAGATACACATATGTTGTTAACCCCCAAGCACACCAACTTACAATCCAATATAGCATAATATACCATGTTGGTATAGTCTTTTTTCTAACATCAAGATATGTTAAATATCCAAGAAGAATAAATCCAAAAATGAACCCTGTAATTGGAATAAACCCTTGTATTGAATATGGAGGAATATTAATTAAATTCCAACTAATAAATTGTTCATATGCTTTTTCCATCTACTAACCTCCTTAACCTCCTAATTTGCTTGTGGTGTTTACCAATAACTCTACAATATATGGCAAATTGATACTAAATTCAGAAGCAATAATAATTGCAATTACATTAAACAAGAATTCTAAATAACTGTTTTTATATCTAACAATATATCCTGCAAGAATTAAAGGTAAACATATAGTAATTAACTCTATTACTAACAATCCTAATACTACTGTAGCAATTTTATTACACCAACATTCAGTATATAATACAATCATATCTGAAACTAATATTAATAAAATATTTGATACAGATAATAATGTTGGAGACTCTATAAAATCAGATTTATCGAATGTATTAATAATAAACATCCATACTATTAATCCCATAAGTAAAAATATACTAGAGTATAAATACCCCAAAAATGAACTATTAATAAAATAGAATAGAATCCTTGGAATCAATACAGCTAATATAGGAGCAAAGATAAATAAAGCAGTGTATCCGTCATTTTTTGATTTGTTTACAAGATATAGTCTTTTAGAATATCCTGCAAAAATAAATAAACCAAGAAAGAATAATCCAATAATAGATAGTAATCTAATTGAAAATTGTTGATTGAGGAATTCTTTAATGAATTCCTCTAAAGTTCTATGTTGAGCTTCCATTAATTCTCCTTTCTTTATTCTAAATTGCTTCTGAAATCATATTCAGCTTTTAAAGCATTAATATTTTTAGTTGGGAATGTTCTAGGAGGTTTGATGTAAGAGTGATACCTCAATTTAAATCCAAGAGGAACAATGATAGGCTGATTCATGTGATATCCTCTATCTTCAGTTCCCATAACCTTAGATGTCATTAAAGAGACTTCTCTTCCTTCTATTAGAGTCCTCCTCAATGACGGATGCACTGCATAGAACTTGGCTGTGTATTTAGTTCCATTTTCAATGCCAAAGAATGTAGCTTCTTTTGTATCAGGATCAAATGATTTAACTATAAGTCTTGGAAGAATCATAGCTGGATTTTTAATAATCCTAAGTTCATCTAAGTTCAATACTGATATAGGGTCATTCCCATATAAGGAATTGAAATTCCAGTTAGGAGTACCCATATGCTTTTTAGTTTTCATTTTAGCAGTCAAAAATTCTTTAATAGGAGTATTTTCATCTACTTTAGTGAGAACATTTTTTAGAGATTCATCTAACTCAATAAATCCTTGATTTACTAATTGAAAGAATTGAGGAATAGAAGACCATTTTACAAGAGGTTTATATTCTGTCCAAACTTCTAAGTAACACAAAATATCTGCTGGTGCATTCCTTAGCCAAATCGTACCTTTCTTTTCATCAAAATATGCTTCTGCTTTTACATTTTCAATCCTTTCTTCTTCTAATTTGTTTACTTCTTCAACTAACCATTTATCATATTCTTTTGGGAATCTTTTCTTTATATCAGAAAGCCTTGTTTTATTAATTGCTAATACTCCTGTAATTGTAGAAGAGTAATCACTTAATTGGGCAAGTTTCATAAAGTCATTTTCATCTTTGACAATAACTTCTATTTTATTATTAGTTTTCATATTGTCCTCCTTGTTCTTATTATAATTAATCTTCATTATAAAAATATAGAGACTTTCGTCTCTATATTTTGTGGATTACTTCAGCGGATTGATAATAGAAACCTCCTTTGTATTCTTAAGTGTTTCAGCAATCACATTGTAATCTTCTTGAGAAATACTAATATCATACTTATTTGCAATAACAAGCCAAGTATAACAATAGCTTTCTTGATTCGCAGGAGTCATCCATTTAGCAGGACCTTTATCTCCCTTTGTACGGTTCAGAGTTCGATGAACATCTACAGAAACTGTAACATCAAAAGCATAATCCCTTTTCTTTTCAGCACTCCAAGAAGCTCCTCCATGCTGGTTTACATATCCAAGTGGAATAATATGGTCACGGTCAATCAGAGACTTCTTCTCAATATTCTTATTTGAATATGGGTCGATATACTCAAAAGATGTAGAAGAACCCTTGTAATTAGGAGAGAAGTATAGATTGTAATTCCTTGCAGTATACATCTTTCCATCTCGTTCTGTGAATTTCGTATTTCCATCCCATTCAGTCCTGTTATACTTAGAACCATCTGGTTCTGCAATCTTAACAGACTTCAGCAATGACTGAATTTCCTGGTTGTTCACACTCACGTTTTCCTGCCTAACGGTCTTGTTCTGTCTGATTTTTGGAAGATTGATATTTGTATTGTGCTCTTTCAAATATGAGAATCCATATTTGAACATTGCTACAAGTAATATAGCAATAATGTAATACATCTTTCTGTTTCTTCTATTCATATTTCCTCTCTACTTTCTTGCATTTCCATATAATTAAACAATTTTTTAGATTAGTGTTTAACAAATTTTCTAAAAGCCTCTAATTGTCTACTTATCATTTCCTTTTAACTTGTCAAAGATATACTTAGTAAACTTAATCCCTGGACGGGCTTTTTCTATGTATTTCTTCATATATGCAAATCTATTACCATCATCTAGTCTGTCATCAAAGATAGATACAAGCCCCTTTGAATCTGGAGAACGCCATAGTCGACCAGTAGTTTGTGTAATATCATTGATAACTAATGGTAGTGTAAATTCTTTCCAAGGATTCTTCCTACCAACTTTTTGTAAATAGTTAGCTTGAGCTTTAAACTTGTCATCATATGCTTGGAACGGTATTTGATTAATGCCTACAAATTCTAATCCTTTTGTATCTACACCTTGGAATAATGCTCTAGATCCTATAAGAATACTTTTCTCTTCTTTAGGAGAATTTTCAAATTCTTTAACTTTAGTATATACTTTGTAACCTCTTAGATATTCTTGTTCCAACATATATCGAACATCTACTAATGTTGTAGATAATATTAATCCCTTTTTGTATCCTTTTTCATTACATACAGATAAGAATCTATCTAAACGTTGAGGAAAATCAATACCATTAATTACAGTAAATTCAGATTTGGTATAGTCAATAGACTTACAATTTCTTTCATAGTACTGACGATTTTTATATACTCCGAACATATCTAATGTAAAGCTATCTTGTGTTGCAGAAAATAGTATATAGCAAATATTTTCTTGATTAACATCAAATGAACTAAAGAATTTTGTTACCTTAATTCCTCTTTCATTCATTTCAATAAAATTATCAATACTAGGTTTTGTAGTAGCAAAATCCTCAAATTTAATAACAAGATTATTGTCTATTTTAGTCTTCTGAAGATTTTCTTTTACTTTTTGAAATAATACAGGGTTGATTTGTTTATTATTAGAAATAGCTCTAGAAAATATAGCTCCTGTTGGACCACTTTCTAAAAGATATTTTTGAACAGTTTGAATTTCTTTTGGAGAGATATCTGTTCTTAAAAATAATTCATAGAATGTTCCAAAAGTATGTGATTCATCTACAATACAAATATCTGGTTCAAACATACCAAATTTTAATCCTAATAAGTAAGAAGAATGATTGGTAATAATCAATTTAGGGCCAAAGCTTTTTAATTTTGATTTTGCCTGATTATATAGACTCTTTTGCTCTTGCGAAGTATATTTCCAAGCTTCTTTGATTCTTAAACTTGGGTCTTGAGTAAATGCTTGTACATCTCTAGATAATATTGGCTCTTTCTTATATTTTTCTTTGTATTTTACTGCATCTACAGCAGCTGCTTGCCCCATCCAAATAACAGGATCTAAATCAAATTTATGACAGTCTTTCATAAATTGATATACCAAATTATTAAATCCAGTTGTAATTACAATAGTAAAGTCTTCATCTTTATGTTTTTCAAAATATCTTCTACAAAATTCAAGAATTACAAAAGTCTTACCAGAACCTGTAGGAGACTCAATAGACATAGGCAACTTTCCAGGAAGTTTCCTTTCAATGAAATCTATTTGTTGCTCTTGATAATAGCGTAATTTAATATTCTCCAATATTCTTTCTCCCATAAATAATATTTCATATTATTAAATAAGACATTAGGGAGCTCAATGCTCCCTAATAAATTGTCTAAATTAAGCGTCTAATTCTAATTTAGACTTGTCTTCTGCTCTATATTTTAGAATATCTTCATCTACATGAACATCTGTAATATTTTGATAAATATCAAACATAATTTGAGATTTCATGCTATTAGATTCAAATTCTTTTGTTTTAATAAGGTCTAAGAATTTCTTATATGAACCTTTACGATACAGATACATACCAAGCTTGTCTTCTCCGTATTCTGCTACATTACCAATAGCATATACTTTATAAGCTTTACGATTTTCATCATATCTTACACGAGACAACAAAGCTAATTCATAAAATCTAGATTGCACCCCAATATTTCCAATATCATCAATAAGATTATTAATAAATTCTTGGACTTCTTTCCAAGAAAGGAAAGCTTTAGATGGTTTCTTATCTAGCATTTTATTAATATTCTCAGAAGTACCTTTGTTCATAGAGTCCAAAGACGCCTGAGTGGCATGCTCTGTAATCATCAATGTTGAGAAAATACCAAGGTCTTTAGGTTGGAATTCATCTTTATTATTAAGCATATATGTTCCAGCACATACTGAACAACATTTACGACGTTTTCCTTCTTCACATGAAAGAATAGAACGAATATGGATTTTATCAAATCCCATAACAGCTTTTTGGAATTCTTTATAGTTACCTGTGAATGTTTTACCTAACTCAACAATATGAGAGAATCTAATTTTAAATTCAAATAGATTTTCATCAATTTCACCGGTAATATACTCTGTACCAGCAGAACCACAATCATCAATTGTAATAGTAAAATCATCTGTAGATGACATTAGTTTCTTATAGAAATATCCAGCATCTTTAATATCTGTATTATTAGATGCATTTACAGATTTAATATGTTTATTTGACTCTTCATCTGTATATCGAGATGAAGTTTTATTCAACAAAGCATCTACTTTTTCAGTATTGTCTGTATATTCAATAATTTTCTTATAATTTTCTGTTACATTACCATTGATATAATCTACAAAATCTCCAATATTAGGAATCTTAGAATATTCCCACACAAATTGTCCTAAGAATTGATAAAATTCAAAGTAATCTTCTCGGTCTAAGTTTTCAATATCTTCATTAGACATTCCTTTCCATTTACCCTTTTTATCTTCTGGAAGCCATTCATCCCATACATACATAAGATCTTCTGGAATAGAGTTACGAATTTTACCATTATTAACTCCAATATAGTTCTTAGATGGTAACAATCGTTCAATTTCTTTATTAGATTTATCAGAATATAATGGAAGAATAAGGAATTGGTCTCCATCTGTATCTGCAGCCAAACCATCAAAGATAATAGGATTGGTTCCTACAACAAATCGATATCGAGGGTCTGATTGAATTAAAGGTTTCATACCAAGAATAGATTTTTGACCAATTGTTGGAGGACGATTGGTAATAACTTTCATTTTGTATTTATCTAAGTGAGCTTGAATAGCTTCCCAATCTTCTCCATATTTTTCAAACAACATAGGCCATAGAGTTGACACAAATTCATACCCAATTTTAATTGTATCTTCTGGGCATTCATAATCATTGATAACAACTCCACGAATAGCATTTGTAATAGGCTGAGAAATCAATTCCTGTTGTACAATAGATTTCTTTCCTTCTGAGATATACTTAAACATATTATCAAGATATTCTTGATATAGTTTGTACATAGAATTAGCTTCATTAAGAATAACAAGCTTTTCTTCTTCATATTGCAAGAATGATTGAGTTCTAATGATATTATTCAACATTTTAGACAATGTATCATTCATAACTCCAGTTACATACTTGTTTCTATTTGTACGAATCATAGGTCTAAAAATAGGGTGTGGAATTGAAATTCTACGTTGTGTATTTTCTTCCCACCATTCTACTGAACCTTTAGGAAATACTCCTAATTCTTCATATCTTGCAAATGCTTCTTTACCATATAGAATATATTCATCTTCAAAATCTGCTAATGATTCTTTAAGATTAAATTCTGTAGGTTGGTCATGGAACAAGAAAACTTCATATTTAGCCAATCCTTCTGCAATTTCTTTAGAATTACCAAAGAATGAGAAATCTGCATTAACACGAAGAATATCAAAATTAGATTCCATATAATAGTTAGGAACTGCTTTACGTGAAATAACACGACATTTACAATTATGACAATATTCTTCTGGCCATTTAGTCTTTTTACAAATACATTCATCAAATTTACCAAAGATACGATTTGAGAACAATCCATCTTCATTAAAAATCCAGTTACCATCAGAATCAGTATATTTACGTGCTGCAAATAATTTATCTGAAGTTACTTGATTACTTTTATTTTCTGTAACATATTCATTCATCATTTCAATCAACATTATTAGATATCCTCCGATATATTTCCTTGGCTTTTATCCAAAAGCTCTCTTTCAATGCTTTGACACAATTTTAATGCTTTCTGCTGAGACATAAACAATTTAGAAGTAGAATAAGGGGTAAAAACTGAAATTTTACACTCTCCAGATTTCATGACTTGGAATTCAATAGATGAGTCATTATTTCCTCGAATTTTAGATTTATTCATTAATTTCACCTCCTATTCTTTAATTTCTTTAATGTTTTTCAATGTTAGTTCATCATCAGATACAATATTATGTTCACTTACATCTAAATCCCTATTATCTGTTGGAATTAATGATTCTCCATCAAGTCTCATGTCAATACCCATAGATTTAAGAATCAATGCGAATGACAATTTAGGAGACATGTTTTCTGGAAGTTCTCCAGTTTCCATAAGATATTTAATCTTTCCATATGGCTGATTATGTTTCTTAGCACTTCTTAATGAGAATTCTTGTAAAATATTCTTACATCCATTTGCAGAAAGATTTAATTTAATCATTTCTTCTAGTTTTAGCAAATGTGAAGTATTTGACTTTAAGAACGAACGAGAAGATTTTGATGGTGCGTGGTGCAACAATCGAATAATATCAATTTCTCCGATAGGTTTGATTGTTGTTACACCTTCAAATTCTACTGTTGATTTAGAAGCAAATTCTTTCATTTGCTCTCCGTATTCTTCTGCAATAATTTTAAAGAAATCTTGATTTGGAGGAATCACAGTATTTGTTGCATTAGCCCATGCCTCAAAAATTTGACCCAGTGACCCACGACGCATTACAGAATAACCAGAAAGTACAATTTCCATAGGTCCAGCTTTGAAATCTCCAATATCTTGTGTTAATCGAGGCATTTGGTCATCTGGTAAAATTCTACCTACAACTCCTTTTGCTCCATGAAGATTTGTAAGTTTATCTCCAACTCCAAAAGGAATCTCTGCTGTATATCGAATAATCAATACATCAGAATTCTTTAATTCCCAATTAAGAACTTTGATATTTTCATAGTTTTTGAATTTAAGTTCATCACTATGAGGATTGATTGTTTTAAATTCCCACATTGTTAAATCCATATCACCTGATTTTAATTTATTAACAATCATATCAAAATTTGAATCTTTAATTTCATCTTTCTTCACAACAATACGTTTGTTTGTTTTAGAACGAAGACGTTTCGCAAGTGATTCAGAGATGATAACAGCATCTGCATATGAGTACCCTTTAAGATCAGCAAACACTACACGTGCTCTGACACGATTTGTAAAATTATCATGTTGGCCTTCAACAGGAACAGATTGAGTAGACAATTTAGCTGTCATCATAATACGTTTAGGAGCATTATGATAGCAGAATGGAGACCAAGAAATAGTAGAGATAGACTTTGTTTGAAGTTCTGGATTCTTACGAAGTTCAAACATGTTATATTTCTTATCCCCATCAACTAGATAAAGCATTTCATTATCTACAAAGATATTATCTAACAACAATCGAGATTTACCTGCTGTTTGAGATGTAGATGTCTTAAATGCGTCCATAAACAAAGATGCATCTTCATATGAAAACTCTACATGCTTTGTAACTTCATAGATAGACATCTTAAATTCTTCTAGTGCTTGTAATTTTGATTTAAACAATACTAGTTTATTAGCAGGATTATTTCTGTTTAATATATTTGTTTCATTACCTTGATTTGCTTTAATAAATGCAATATTTGCTCCAAATGGAACTCCTTTTGATAAAGATCCATAATTAGTAGCATTTCTAAGCAAATCAAAGAAATTTTCAATATGTGCAAATTTAAATCGATAAATAGAATTTGGACTTAATTGATTTTCAGGAACGTATGTCATAGCTTCTTCGAAATTATCTTTAGTAATTTCATCAAATCCTGAAATAGATTTTAGATATTCTTTATTTCTGTTTGATAGATTTTCATATGGGTCATACTTCTTATCTTTAAGATTATCAGCAATAGTAAATTCTTTTGTATTTAAGTCATATGTCCATTGGTAATTGTGTTTTACTAATTTTTCATTTCCATTTTCAATATATGACAACATTTCCCAGTCTTTTACAGATGTGACACGAGGGATATATTTAGATGAATTAATTGTCCATGACAAATCATCATTTGGTGTTGGAATAGCAGCTACAAGACGTTCTTTAATTTGTTCTGTTTCTACTCCTCTTACCTTACGAATAACTTTAATATTCATACGAATTTCAACACATTCTGAATATGGATTCATTACAAGATGCAATGAATCTTTAATTCCTTTATTGTAATCCTCAAGAATCTTTTTATCTTTTGCCATAATCATAGCAAAGAATTCACAAGGGTTTTCTTCTGTCCAATAATTGTTTTTATCTTCTTCTAAAGCTTTAACAATATCTTCATGGGACATTTCTCCCCAATTACGAGGCTTTACACCAAAGAAATTAATGTTCTTTTCTGACCAGTGCTCCAACTGGTTTTGGTATATAAGTTCTAGGTCTTTTGATGAATTTTTCATTTTCATATCCTTTCATTTATACCATCTCTGTCCAGAGATACAATATTTTAGATTTAATAAGTAAATAGTTACTTAAATTATTATATATCCATAATATAAAACAAGATTTAAGAGAAATACTTAAATCTTGAACTTTTTCAATGCTTTAGATAAATCTATACCAGAAGTTTCTTTCTTAATTTGTGTATTTGCTATCTGTGTTAGCATATTTAGACTTATAGTCTTATTATTTACAGTTTCAACCCAATTTTCTAAGAATTCTTTTAATTCCCCAATAAAGATTGGTTTGCATTGAGATTGATACCAATCTTCATTTTTCCATATAGTACACCCAGATTTGTTAATAATGACAATACAGCCTTCTATTTTGCTGTATTGTACACCCTTTTTATTTAAATAATTTCTCCATACATAAGTAGATGGTTTCACTTCCAATAATTCTTTATCTACAGCCATAAGTTTGTTTCCATGTATGTAAACAGGAAGCTCTGGATTAGTTGCTATATTTTTAGCATCAAGTATTAATATAGCATCTCCATGGATAAATAAAAAATCAGAATCTGGAGTATAGTCTAGTTCTTCATTTTGTATGTTATCTATTGAAAGAGATGTAAAAGCTATAGAACCATCTAAATTTTCATTTTCTTTTATTTCCTTCTGCAAGAAAGAAGCAAGGTCTTGTTCTCCGTTAATTCCTGCTTTTGTTTTAGCTATTTGAGATTTTAATTGCTTGTCTACTGTAATCCAACCATCTTGAGAATCATGTTCATCAAGTTTTCTTTCAAGTTCAATTAATGTTTGTTTTAATCCCTCTGCTGGATTCCCAAAAACAAAATCTCTCATTCTAAGTCTATTTAAAACCTTTGTAGCTTGAGGAATATCTTCTTTTCTTATATTACTCTTATCTATCCTCATTAATAAGAAAACCTCCTATGTTTTTATGTAAATAAAACTTTAGGAAATCTATATAGATTTCCTAAAATAATATCATTCTTTATACAATAATGCAGTATCACTAGCTAGTTTATCTACAACAGCATTAGCATTAATCATATATTCTGTAATAGTTGGATCTTTTTGTTCTTTTCCATGAGACATAATATGCTTATATTCAATTTTAATGCCTTTAGAAATAATAAATTCTTCAAGCTTGAAAACTGTTTTCCACAAATCCCAATTTTTAACTTCAAAATTACCTTTTAATTTCTTACCTGTTTCTTGGTTGTAAATAGAAGGATCTCTCCAAGTTTTAGACCAATTAGAAATAGAATTTACAGTATATTCAGAATCAGATACAATTGTAACATTACTTGAGAAATATTTATTAATCATATCTAAATTACTATAGATATGCTCAAAAGCTAATTTTAGAGCATTAATTTCAGCAATATTGTTTGTCCCTTTATTTGAACCTTGTGCATGAGAAATATTTGCAGATGGGATATAAATAGCCCATCCACAAGGAGATTCTCCATTATTGCCTTTACATGCTCCATCACAATAGATTTCAAAATTTTTCATTTATTTCACCTCACTTAAAATAGGAATAATGTCATATGCCATTCTTAATTCAGCTTCTACTCCTTCTTTAATCCATTGATTCTCAGGAGCTTTTAACCAATCTGGATTGTGTAGATTTACATTTGATACTACTGCTCCTCCTTCAACTTTAGTTGGAATTATATCAGCAGACACTGTAATATTTCCTAATTTAGTAGTTTTATAGTTAATCTTAAGGATTTTTGTTCTAGAAGCATCTGTTGGAAGTTTCACTGCAATTTGGTCCTTAGGATACTTAGGGACAATGATTTTTCCTGCTTTCTCATATGGTTCCATATTTTGAGACTCTGTATTGCTTCCAATAGGTTTAATAACAATACCATCCATAGGGAATTTAGAAGTCAATTTCTTACGTTCTAAATTAGTATCCCTAATAAAATTCTTTGTACCATATAGATTATCAATGCATTTGATTACATGTTTGAATTCATCAATACTTTTACCTTGGTATGATAAATCTTTGAATGCTTCATGAAAACCTACATATTGAAAATCTGGTAGATTCTTAAACACTTCTAAATTATCAATACGATTACCTTTATTGTCTACAATAGAAAACATAAAGAAGTATAGTTGTTCTTTATATCTAAGCTTATCAAAAGCTAATCCTTCACTTGTAGATTTTAGATATTCATATAAAGATTTTTCTTCCCCGTTTTCTAATCCAATGATATCATTTTCTAGAACTTTTTTAGGAACAAAATTTTTATATCCAGATTTAGATTTAATTAATCGTATTTCTTTTGGAGTAAAATCTTCTTGTCCTTCCTCAAAATTAGATTTTACAAAGTATTCTAAGTTACTAGGAATCTTTCTATTAAAAATTCCTGCTGCAATAGACCTTGGAATAATATCATTCCAATATTCTTCACTTTTATTAGAATAAAATGATTTATCTACTACTGCTTCACCAGAGATTTCAATGCGATTATTTTGAACAAATCCATTATCTTTTAGATATTCTCCTGTTTCTTTTGAAATAATATCTGGGAGATATTTCTTTTCTACGTATTTTAATGCATCATCCCATAAAGCTAATCCATTAATACCATCACCACGAGTTGTAATTTTATCAAGTTCAAATAAGCCATTTTTATTTTCTCGATAGATAGCATTATATGTCAAACCATCTAATTTTGGTTCTGTGATAAAACCATTAGTCATATATTGTTCTAAATGGGATTTTAGTCTGTCCATATCATTAATTTTGTTTAATGAGCCTAATGGAGCTCCTAATTTAACCCAAGTTCGACCATTTGGAGATACAATTTCATCTAAAGATTCTTCATAGTTTGTTTTTGAGACTAGTTCATCCCATTCTTCATCTGAGATAATTGGCTTACCTTCACGATATTTACGTTCAGCTTGTTGCATAAATAACAACATTTCTTCACTGCCTTTAAAATTAGGTTGTTCTTTAAGTTTAAATTTTTGTTCTAATGCTTCTTTTTTAATTTCTTCTAGTTCTTCTTTAGACCTTTGAATAATAATATTTTCTTTTACCATATAAACCTCTATAAAGCTGTAATAATATTCGTATTAAATTTTCTATGTGAAATAAATTCTCTATATCTCATCCCTTCATTATATTTGTTTCTTGGACCGAACATATCTTCAAACCATGGAGCTAACACATATCCATAGCTCTTCCATTTTCTATTATACCTAAAATAGCTTTTTCTATCTAACAATTTAGATTGATTGTCAAATTCCCAATGGTTTCCTTTAGCAGAGAATTCAATAAGCTTTGGTTTGAATGAATTCTTAATATCTCCATAATAGTTCCCTCCAAGAACTTGTGTCACTACAGGACATCCAAACTCACTATTTGTATTATCAATCATAATTTGATAGCTTTTATTGGACAAAGCTTCATTTAACATCTCTTTTACTCTGTTATTAAAGCTTGCTACTTCTTGGCTATTCGTATAGTTATTTGGGTTAAATACTTTTTCAAAATATTGACACCCTATTGATTCAACTTTTCCTCCATTAATCTTTGTAACAATCAAAGTTGGACGAATATGCTTTTCAAACCCTTTCCCATAACCTAATTCAGCATATTTTATAAGCAACAAATTTTGCTTATCTTGAAAAATATTAAAAATCATAATTTTACCTCCAAATCAGAGGTAAAATTATGAAATTACCTCTGGGTTATTATTCTTTTTCTTGCATATTTCTATTCTCCTATATTAGTATTCTGAATAATATAGTCCTGGCTTATCAGTATTGAATAAAGCCATATATTTATCTAATACATTATGTTCTTGAAGATATTCCAATCGATATTCATCTTTAAGGTCCATAATATAATCATCGTCATCTAAGTTATTTTCTTTTTGAATTTGATTGTTCACAAAGTCATCTAAGTCATTTCCATTAAGGAACAAATCATTATTACAATAATATCGGTTCTTTTCTTTAGAATATTCATATAATAAATTATCTGTAATAACCACAATCTTATTGTAATTTTCAAACCTTACCAAGCTTGAAAATCCATTATCTTTAAGTTCTAGAATATTATTAAACAATTTATAAGGCTTGCATACCTTAATATTATTATTTAACTCTTTTAAGATTTCCCCCTTTTCTTCTGAAGTTTTGTTTAGAATTAACAATTTAAGAATATCTTTATCTTTATTGTTTAATTCTCCTAATAATTTAATTTCTGATTTTACCATTATATAATTAACCTCATTTATATTTATATTGTACAAGATCAGGATTAAATTTAAATGTTCTTTGAATACATTTATTCCAATTATCATACATCAATTTATTATTTAAAAGTACAATTTCATCTCCTCTTTGTAGGCTAAAACCATCTGGAATACGAATAATTGTAGTATCATGCATTTGAGCCAGAACTTTAAATTTTGTAGATGTCTTAGGACAATATACAGTATTAATATTATCAAAGTTGTAATATCCTACTGGAAGAACAGCTACAGTCATATCTCTAGAAGCTTTATAATGCTGATATCCTACTGTTTCTCCAGCAGCCACTTTTTGAATATGAGCAATTTTCGTAGAAATCGTTACTGGATTGTAGTTCTCTCCATCTTCCTCAATAGTTTTAGGTAACAACAAATGTTCCCCAAGTCTTGCATAGCCTCCAAGGAAAGGTTTATCATTGCTAAGAGTTTTAAATACTGCAGAGTTGGTATAATGAGTATTAAATTCTGAGATTTTTAAAGTTGAATACTCATTGATAGTTTCAAATAATTTCCAGAATCTTTCTTCATAATCTTCAATATATAAACGATCTTCTGCTGGACAATGTGTTGTAAGATACAAAGGATAATTATAATCTTTAATAATGTCACACAATGATTTAATATCTGTTAGAGTGAAACCTCCTCGATTCATACCAATATTGAAAGCAAGATGAATAGGAATATTATTATCATAACAGAATTGTACTTGATCTAGTTCTTTACAAACAAGTTCTACTTTAGCTTTTTGCTTCTCAGTAGCATTATAATATAGTTTTGAGTATGATTCAACATCCCAAATCCATGCCAACTTACGAGCTTCAATATCCAATGGAAGAATTTCTTCTGCATATGATGTTGCAACAATATCTGTAAGATTATCAAAAACCTTAGCCATAGTTTTAATTCCAAGACCATTGCAATTGTTCTTAATTACAGGAATAATTTTAGTACTAGGAGTTAATTTAGATAGTTGTTTGTATCTGTCTTCAATAACCTTTACGTTTACTTCTACTTGAATCATATAAAATTCCTCCATTTTAATATAAATATTAAGATAATAAATAATCTTTCCTTAATAATAAACAAGTATTCAGGTTTTATATAGAAAAATAAAGATGCAAAGGCTATTTGCCTTTAGCATCTTCAAGTTTTTGTTTCAATTCTCTATATTTAGCAACATATTCATCAGATTTCTTTTTAGTAGGAAGTGTCATACTTTCAGACTTAATCCCTAATGATTTTAAATTCAATAGTTTTTGTTTAATTTCATCTTGTGATTCATTCCCAGATAATTGATATTTATCTAATTCTTTCATGAGAAATTGATAATTTTCATTCATCTTATTTTCATGCTTTGTTTCAACTGTTTTAATATATTTATTTTCATGATTATTAAGATTACTATTATACCAAATACCAAAAATATTAATTACAAGAACTGCAGAAATACAGAAAACAATTGAAAGTAAAATTTTTGTATTTTTAATCAAAATAACCTCCAATCTTATTGAGCATCTTTAATAGCTTTATCTAGTTCCTCTACTACCTTAGTTTTCCCTTCATTGAAAGATTTCTTGTTTTCATCTGACAAGCTAGAATCGTCAAATGACACATCAGACAAGATTTTCTTTTTAGACTCTAAAGTTTCTTTTGAGTCATATTTTGATGGTTTGTACAAATCTAAATATTCTTTCAAATCAACAGATGATGGAGCCAGGATTACCCCTTGAGTGGTATCGTTTTCATCTAGAGGTTGTGTAATAACATACACATAGTCAGCTTTAGTTTTATTTTTGCTATCTATTTTGCTGTCTCCTGAATCTGTAATAGTATCTGAATTTCCACCTTTTTCTTTCTTCAATGCAGCAATAGTTTCATTTGCTTTCTTTAATTCAATAGATTTATTTTGATATAAATTAAACATAAAGAATGATAGAATAAAAACTGCTAAAGCGATTAGGAAATAGATAATTTCTTTATTCTTTTTAGGTTTTAGATTTTTAATATTTAGATTTTTCTTGATTTTCTTATTTTCTTCTGGCATATAAATACTCCTAATTCTTTTAATAAGTTATAGTTAAATTAATTAATTATTTATTTATGCTTCTCGATTATTTATAAGATTTTTATGGTTCTCATACATATCTTCTCTAAATTTCTTTCTTGACCAAGGTAATTTCTTAAATCTTTCTACCTCATATAACTGATTTTCCAAAATAAACAACATCTTATTCACATCTGCATCTGCTCTGTGTTCTACTTTAGCGAAGTATCCTCTTCTCTCAGCACAATCTTTAGCATTATGAGTTATATCAGGATACAAAATCTTCTCAATAAAACATGGGTCAAGACAATCATGTTTCTTAATGCTTTTATCCTTAAGAGATTCTAAATTGTAGTTAAAGAATTTCTTTTCAAAAATAGAATAATGAGCGACTAAGATATATTCTTTAGAATAAACCTTTTCAAACAATTCATTTAATTCATAAATAAATTCTTTAGTTTTAAGTGATTTAGGATTTGAGAATGTATTTCCTTCTCCAGCATATTCTATTAATTTTTCTTTTGTTAGGCCAGTAAGTTCAGATGTATTATCCGCTTTATCAGAATAGAAATATTGATGGCGCTCTTTTAATACAATAAACCTATTATAATACTTATTCCACTCTCTTAACTCCCAGTAAATTTCAGTGATATCAGAATCTTTTTCATCTAATCCTGTTGTCTCAATATCAATAAATAAAAATTTCTTTCTTCTGTCAAAATAATCAGGATTACCATTATTTTGAATCAATTTATCTAAATTCTTTTTATGCTTATTTTTAAATAAATATTTACTCATAATTCAAATTCCTTTTCTATTAATAACATATATAGTCAAGAAATGAATACTTGACTATATAACACGATTAAAGTTAAATAAATTTAATATTTTTATAATAAAATTAAATTCCTTTCCTTTATATTAATCAAAAATAACGTTATTTGCTGAGTCAGGTCTAACATCAAATTCTTGAGGTTTAGTAAATACTTTGTATGAAGAAGCTAATTCTCCTTGTTTCATAGGATTATTGTAGTTTCCAATAGCACTAAGGGATACAATATCACATACTTCTCCTTTTTCTACTAATCTAGTAGGAGACCTTTTATATGATGTCATCTTCTTAGCAATAATCTCAAGGTTGTAGTCTTCTACAGATAAACCATTCTTTTTATATTCTTCTTTTAATCCTTCGAATAATATCTTTCTACGTTCTTCTGTAGTTTCACCTTGCAGAGCTTTTTGAATAATAGGAGATGTTTTATATGCATCATATGTATTATACAATATATCTTTCTCTTTTTGTTTCTCGAGGTCTTTACCACCAGTATTATGGTTTAGAAATCCTCCAATAATGTATTGTCCTGTTGTAGTAGAGATACATCTTACTTTTTGGGGTTTTCCATTTTCATATGGGTCAATTTCAATCAATTGACGTTTATTCCCTTCATTATCAACCATATAGATAATCAAATCTGACAATCCTGAAATAAACCATAAATCTTTAACTGTAACCCAATTAGTATCTTCTGTACCAATTTCTTTTCTAACAATTTCAGAGAATTTAAGTAATTTGTTAATATTAACATTTTCATTTTCTTCAATATCAACATAAAACAAATGTTCATATGAGGCAACTATAGAATCATTATTATCTAATGTTAGTTTATAACATTTTTTATATTCCCATGGTGTAATTTCTGTAACTATAGAACCATCAGGAAATTGGTCTCCAACATTAACTTCGGACCATAGTTTTTCTACTAATTTAACCATTTATATCCCCCACTAAATTATTTTTCCAATACAAATACTGTTTGAGAGTGAAGTAATGGATGAAATTGTTTCATAGATACTTGTGTAAGACCCTCAGATGAATTTGTACTTACATGAGCTCCAATAAGGTCTCCAGTATTGTATTCTGTGACTCCTGATTTTTGCAAGCATTTCTTACAAATTCCTCCAGGAACAGAACATGTAGAAATACCTGTTGATGAATTATTTCCACAATCTGATTTTACTTCAATATCAGACAATCCATAGAACATTTTACGAGCAGCATAACCAGGTAATGCAGTACTTACTGACTTAGCTATTTGAGCTGCTCTAGCACTATATTGTTTCTCAAAGTATTCATCTGGTGTAAGTCCTTTTAAATATGAATTTTCAATATTTACATGTTCTCCGTTATATCCTGGAACTTCTCCTACACCTACAAGCATTTGTTCAAATGATGTTTTCTTACCTGCAATTCCTTCATTTGCTAGATCAGAGAAATACAAATTATTTTCATCTCTAGCTTCTCCATAATGCTCATCTGAGATATTAAGAGAAAATTCTGGAGCTGCGTCAAATCCAATACTATTGATTTCATTCATTTGTTCTGGAGATAAATTACTAAAAACTTCATCCATATTTTCAGGGGTTACATGAGTCCCAGCAATTTCATCAATACGTTTAGCATATTCATCTATTTGTTCTTGAGAAATTTCATTTTGGTCCTGATCTGATACAGCTTGAACAGAATTGTCTTCATGTTCTTCAATAAGATTTGAAATTCGTTCAACAAATTCTTCTGTTGTTTCTCCGTCTTTTTGATGGTCCATATGATTACATCTGCCTATTCCTCTTGCTTCTGGAGGAGCAGAGCAATATGTCATACGACCATCTGTAGTCATTGCTAAAATAGCCATAAAACTTATCTCCTTACTTATATAAAATATAGAATGTATAACAAACCTACAATATTAATATTAAATTAATTATATTTTTATAATATCAAACATAATAAAAATATTGACAATAGATAAAATAATTATCTTTGTCAATAAAAATAGTATCTTTAAAATATTTAACTGCTAATCATCATATTTAGATTTTAAAGATATAATAAATTCTGGATTATTTTCTAAGAATTTATTTAACATAATTTCTTCATATTTGTCTCCTACAAGAGCATATGAACTTTTCTTTCCATCAATATTAAATGTAATAGAATTAGACTTTTTATTATATTCTGCGAATCCTAATAATTCTATTCCTTGATATAATTTCATGTTTAATTTAAATTCATCGTTAATATTATTTTCATTTTTGATTATATGAACACAATCCAATACTCCAGAGTCTAATGTAGGTACTAGAACATATTTATTAAACCTTTTGTCCTCCTCTTTTTCTAAATTAACAGCATCTAAGATAATTTCCTTGAAATTTAATAAATTTTCATCAGAAATGTTATCTTCTTTCAAACTATCAATTTCAATACTTATAGAATGTCTTAAAGGAATTCCTAATTGGAATGTTTTCTTTCCAAATAATATCATACTAAATAACTCTCTATAACTCTATATTTCTTGAATAACAACTTCTAAATCTCCCAAATCAAACTTTTTCATAGAATTTTGAATAGATTTTAGACTGTTGTTACCTCTTACATATATAATTAAGGTTTTGAATAAATCTAAATTATTAGAATACATTCTAAATAATCTATCATATGAACCTTTAGTTGTGTTTTCTATTTCTATAGCAATAGATTGAGGGTTCATATATTCATCTCGTATATATGGAATAACTATCTTAGGAATATGAATATTATAATTATCATAATTCTTATCTTCTCCCATAATAGAAATAGACTCTTTTGTTATAGTATATTTTTCAACTAATGCAAAATATTTAGGGTCTTGTAATTCCCTTGAGAATCTATTTGTCTCATTATTTTGCTTTTCATTATACAAATCTATTTTTAAATCTGGATATCTAGCATATGTATGAGTGGATCCTATTTCATTAGGCAATACAATTTCATTGCCTTTAAGAGAATTATACTTTATATTAAAATATCCTAATCTAGCATCTCCAACTTTGTATTTGTTTACTATATCATTTTTACCTAATAATATATCCATACATAAATTCATAGTAAAGATATCTTCTTCTAGCTTAGTATTTGGTATATGAGATTTTGACCTTTTATTTTCTATAGAGTTGTTTGTTAAGAATTTTTCCAAATTAGTTGTTGGATAGTAACAATCAATAATCTCATTGTCATTTTCTACTTCTGATATAATACCTAATCCTAACAATGATGATATAATCTTATCTGGAGATACTATTATAGTTTCAGAGTCAGAAATTTTTTCAATAAGCAAATGTTTTGGCATGTATCCATATTTATATAGAATCCCTAAAATAGCATCAAGGTCGTCTTTTATATTTAATTCATAATCTGTTGATATAATTCCATAAACATTGTTATATTCATTGTTTATTTTTATTTCTGGCATGGGAACATCTATCCATTTACCGTCCATAGTATTCCTCCTTTACCAATTATTTATATTTTAATAAATAAAATTATAGAGGCACCTAGCCTCTATAATGATAATTGCTGCATCTAAATTATTCTGGCCAATAAAAGCACATTACCATATCTGATTCTTCCCTAATATGTTCAACAACCTTATTATAAATATCATCAACATATTCTAGATTATATTTAGCAATATCATCTTTTGTTATATTAAGATATCCAAAGCTCCATTCAAAGAACTCTAAAATATTGTCAAATGAATATTCTTCATTTTTATCTTTAGGTAGTCTAAATTCAATTATCCCTTTATTAATGTTTATAGAACAAATTGAGATATTATTTTCTTTTAAAGAATCATAAGGAATATCCTTTAATTGAAAAAGCTTCCCATATTTATCTGCGATTAGAACTCCATCTTTTTTAAATTTAATAGAGGGGTTTTTAGCTTCAACTAATTTCCCTTTCATCAATTCTTTTAATTTAGAAAAAATATCTTCTTTACTCAATTTATTTGATAAGATTTCTAAAGTGTATTTTTTATTTTCCATAATTAAACTCCTTTTTCAAAGCTAAAGCAAATATCTTTATATTAAATATAAATAAAATTATAGAGGTTTAACACCTCTATAATATTTTAATTAGAACGTTTAGCTAAGATATTCATTAATCCCCATCTAGATTCTTTAGATGGCTGAATAATAGAATGACTTCTGTCAGATGGTTTCTTAGTTCCGTGAACAGTTCCTGCTCCTAAAGCATTAATTGCTGTTTTAGAAACTTTACTGCTATTAATACCAAAGAATGTCATTTGGTCTCCGTCAAAGTCTGCAGCGTAACCTTCAACATTTAATGGATTAATTTTAGATGTCCCATCAGGAGAAATTTTTGGTTTGAAAGACAACATAGAACTGTAATGTAGTGATGGTTGCCTATTTACAACAACAGCTACATCAGCACTGTCAATAACTCTCTCAAGTTCTTGTCTTTCTTTCATAGGAATCATTCTTTGATCCCCTTTATATTTATCCATCCAATTATCTATCTGCTGAGCATTCCATCCCTTTTTAATAAAATGGTCTTCAATAGATGGTTTATACATTTCCACTGCCATTTTAGGAGGAATTTTAATCTCTCCATATTTTTGGTCTGGGTCAGGAGTAATAAGTGAACGTCCAGAGTAAGGTATTCTTCTACCAGACATTTCTTTACGCATAAGGCCACCTTTACCTCGTAACATATTAGATAAACCTTTTTGAGCGTATCCTCCAAATCCCTTAGCAGGAATTTCTTGATGTTCATTGTCTAATAACTCTTGATAAGCTCTTTGTTGAGCATCTGGGTCTTTTCTTTTAATAATAAGCTTATTATACATACCATTAAGAGGATGTTTTGTTTCTCCTCCATTTCCATCATTAGGAGGATCAGGTCTCATATAATAAGGTAAAACATATACCTCTTTTGTTCCTTCTATTCCATGTTGACTGGCAAATTCATTTAGACCTTCCACTCCAGTAGCAAATTTAATCTTATCTCTGTATTGGTCTTGTAACTTTTCTACAGATTTCTTTCTACAGTTAGGATTATCTTTATCTTCTTTCTTAAGTTCATAAGGAAGCCTCTGACCTAATTTCAATCCTTTAACATCTTCGTCTAAGTCTGTTACTACATACAAATCTTTCCTTAAAATAGCATTAATTTGAGATGTTGGAATTCCTGTTTCTTGATGCAGCATATTCTTATCTACATCATTCCATAAAGGAGTTTCTAGTTCAATGTAACCTCCTTCCATATCTTTATCTGCTAAATCTTTTCTTCCAGTAACTTTCATAAGAGAAGCTTTTTCTTCATCACTCATTCTATATGTTGTAATAGCAGCTTTGTGAGTTTCTCTATCTTGAGATACTAAGATATTAGATTTTCCTTCAGATTTTTGTTGATTTAGTTGTATCTTACTAACACGCTCTTGGAAAGATATAGGGTCTTCTCCTTCTTCCTGATGAGCTATATGAGGACAACGACCTTGACCTCGTTTCTCTTCAGGAGCAGAACACCATGTAAGTCTTCCATCAGCTGTCATAGCCATAATTTTTGATGCCATTATATCTCCTTACTAATTTTATTTGAAATAAATCATAATAATGAACAATAAGAGATTTTATTTATACAATAAAATCTCTTAAAACATGTAATTATTGAATAATATATTTTATTTTCTATACAATTCAATAAGGTCTTTGATATGGCTTACATCTTTTACATTAGAATTTTTAATTCTTCCATTAAGACTAATTTCTCCTGAGATAGGATATTTAAATTTAGATTCTTTTCTATAGTAAGAAGATAGGATAGAATTGGCAATAGCTAGGTCCATTTTACTATCATTAATGCTTAAACCATTGGAAATAGCTACATAGATATCTTTATCTGAAAATGAAGCCCCAGAAGCATTGTATTGAATAACACCTACTATTTGGTTTAATCTGTTATAATTAATACCATTAGCTTTCTTTTGACCGTAGTTACCAGATGCTGAAGTTACTAATGCTTCTACAATAATATCAATAGACCTATATCCAAATTGAGCTGAAGCATATGTAGAACCTACTTCTGTCTCAGAATAATCAATTTCCCCAGATATCTCTTTTAATCCAGACTCTTCATGTTCAAATATAGCAACAGAACCTATTTCTCCAAAACGATTCTTATTAGAAGACAAAATAAGATTTCCATTTGTCTCTGACCTCTCAAAATACAAAACCGTATCTACTGTATGAGCAATAGTCTGCATACCTGTCATTTCACCAGATTTAGTAACTTGAGAGATAATGATAGCACATTTATTGTTCTTTTTAAGTTCTGCAGTTAATTTTACTACATTCTGAGCTTGCTTAGTATACCAATCTTGACCATTGTTAATTTGATTCAATGAGTCTATAACAACAAAATTTCCATCAAAACTATTTATAGCATCAATAATAGTGTCAATATTAGTAGAATCTAAGATAACAGAGTTAGCATTCTTATTTACACGTAAGAATCTGCTATTAATTTGAGAAAAGGATTCTTCAGTTCCTATATACATAGAATTTTCATCGCAGATTTGAGCACAGAGTGTAGATTTCCCTGTACCAGGAGCTGCTCCAATAGCTACGATTTGTTGTTCTACAAAACCTCCCTGAGTTGATAAAATCCTATTTAAACCTTTGAATTTTGTTGTTTTGGCAATCTTGTCTTGTTTTACTTCATCTCTAACTCTCTGGAACTTAATAGGTTCTTTATTTTTATTTTTCCTTGAATTAGATGGTTCTATATAATCTTCTACAACTTCTCCAACCCCTGTTTTACATTTAGGACATAATCCAAAGAATGACTTCTTAGTATATTCACAATTAGGACATTTGTACATGATATTTCTCCTTATCTTAATATTCCATAATATTAAATAACAAAATTAAAAATATAGAGGATTTCTCCTCTATATTAATCTTTCAATTATGCTGTAAATAATCGAATCTTGTATTGAACTACAGGCTCAAGTTGACGATTCAAATATGAATCAATCTTAAGCTTAACTTTGTGAAGTTCTCCTTTCTTGTATGTGTTGACTTGTTTGATTACATCTTCTGCTACTCCTGGACGCAACCAGAATGTAATATCCCCGTTTTCAAATCCTAAGGTAACTTTAACAGTGTTGTAGGTTTTGTTATATACGATATCACGTACGATGACTTTGTACTCTGTGTCATTGATTTCATCAAATGCTCTACGATATTTATCATCATAGAAAGCCTTTCCAACAGCCTTCTTGATTCCTTCTGAGACTCTGTATCGTTCTTGAGATCGGAATGGTAAATCATCAGGTTGTCGGCCAGCAAGCAATTTCTCACGAGCTTTTAGTGGCATCTTAAGCATCTTGTCAATATCAAGGCTTGGTTGCTTGTCTAAAATTCCAGGGCGAACAATACCAAAGTACTTGATATCTTGCTTCATAGAGAATTCTACTCTATCCATAGGCATAGAGCTCAATGACTTATAGATAGTAACCTCTGTGGTACTGCGAGCTTTGATGACATCTAGGACGTATTTATTTTCATCGTCCTTCTTGATATTCCAGATGCCCATAAGCTCCCCATTGCGTACGATATCACGGAAAGTGTTACATTGTGGAAATTGAGGAATGTTGTTGAACTTAGCTTGAATGTTCTTGTTTAGATCTCGAATACCAAACCTATCAGGGACAGATTTGTCAAGGACTCCACGGACAATCATATTAGCCTTCACTGTTTTAGTCTCTTCTGAGAATAGGAAGTCAGAGAGATATTCATATGACAAATCCACATCGATAGGAGGAGTTACAACTCTATTTTCTACTTTCCATTGGTCAGATTTCTTAATGCTATGGAAATCAGGGAAGTCTAGTTTATAGCCAAGCTCAGCTGTCTTCTCAAGAGCTTTCTTAACCTTCTCTGACTTAGAATTGTTCATAACATACTCTAGGAACTTATCCTTGTTCTCATGCCATACTCTGGCAGTCTGATAGGAAATTAAAGAATAAGCTACTGCGTGCGATTTATTAAATGCGTACGAAGCAAAAGATTCAATCATTTCCCATATTTTCTCCGGGTCTATTTGCTTCATAATAACATTGTCTTTAGTTAATTTCATATAATGCTCCTTACTTGTATTAACATATTATTAAATTACTAATATAGAAGAATAGAGACCTTACAGACTCTATTGCTTATCCTATTCTTTCTTTCCATATTATATAATCATAAACATTATATTTCCTTATTATTAAGTAAATTTTGCTAAAAAGAATATAAGCTGCTAGATTTCTCTAACAGCTTGACAAACTATTTTAATTTGGAGAATTTTGGTTCAATTTTTGAACTACGAGAATCATGATCTCTGCTAACCACGCAAACTTGTGGCCGGTTTTGGATAACGCCCTCTTTGTTCCAAGCGAAGAGATCTTGAAATTTTTCTTCTTCACCGTCTGACAATACGCATAAGTTCTCTACTGAGCTTATTCCCTCTTTTTTAAGGTACTCTTTAAAGGACTTCTTGATATCGGTTCCGCCTTTGCAGCTTGAGTAGTAGAATTCGTCAGGATTATTGATGACACCTTTGATCTCATCGTCATAGTATACGATTTGGCATCCGTGTTTCTCTTGGAGCTGGCGTGCTGTTTCTTGTAGGACGTCTTTCAATTTAGCATTGGAAGTATTACCATTGACGCTGTACTCAGTTGAGATTGAGGTGTCTACGAAAACGACGCTAGATTTATTGACATCGATATCTTTCACAATATTGTCAACTGCCTTTTGCATTCCAGCAGAATTGTTCATAGATTTTGTAATCTTAGAAATTTTGTTTTCATCCACTTGCATGTCATTCCTGAGGTAGTTGGTTAACATGCGAGTAGCACAGGATAGTCCGACATCCTGTGGTTGGCAGTTGGACTCGTTCATCATTTTTTCTACGTAGTTTGAGTTATATTTGAAATCAAATACAGTGTAGCCTTCCCCAAAGATGTCTTCTCTTTGGACAAGTTCGCAGTCGGATTTCAATTCAGGATCTACTGTGAATGCGACATCCACATATTTGTCATTGAGTTGGTTTTTAAGAAATCTAACAAGATTTGAGCGATTCACAAGGCTTCCAATTTTGTTTACAGCTTCTTCGTGGTTTAATTTTCTCACGTTCTTTTTAGTATGAGTAGAAACGCGTTCTAGGAATTGCTCCATAGACTCATCCTCTTTCTGATGACCTATGTGGTTACAGCGACCTCGACCCTGAGCTTCTGGTGGAGCTGAGCAGTATGTCATCCTTCCATCTGTTGTCATTGCCATTCTTTTAGTCATATTATTTATCTCCTTAATATAAAGTCTGCTTTATTAATATTAAATTAACTATTTTATCTCCTATTCTTTGTTTCCATATTATAAAGCCAAGTTTTTTGCTAAAAAGATTTTAATCCTTTAGGACAGTATTTTAACAACTTTTTGTATCATAAATAAAAGAATTTTCTATTATGTATACTTGGGGAGTATTTTGAATAATTCCTTCTTTATAGTAAATAGTAAAGAGATCTTCATAATGGTCTTGCCCATCTGATATAACATACAATCTTTCTACTGAATTAATATCTTCTCTTTCTAGATATTCTTTAAATGAATCTCTGATATCTGTAGCTCCGCATGGTTCTAAATAATGGAACTTATCGGAATCTTTAATGATATCTACAATTCCAGTATCATAGTAAATTGTTTGGAGGCCATATTTTTCTTGAAGTTGACGAGCGGCTTCTTGAATAACATCTTTGTATGTAATTCCAGAAAAATTCTTAATAGTAGAATCAGTTGACCATGATACATCTACAAATACTACTCCAGTTTTGTTGAATTTCTTAGTCACACCTCCTCGTTCATATTTCTTTCCTGGTAGCAAGATAGAAGACCCTACATGCTTCTTATTAATAGAGAAATACGAATTCTTCTTTTGCATAGATACAATATCAACTTTACGCTCTTCTACAATAATGTCTTTCACAATCTTGTCAATGATTTCTTGAATTTTAGAAGAATGATCAATAGATTTAATTAGCTTAGAAATTTTGTTATAAGCTCCAACTTGCAAACCTTGAAGTTTTTTATCTCTGCATTCATTCTCTGCATTAAATTTAGGAAGGTTATCAATAGCTTCATTGATTTAATCTTTAATCAATTTTTCCTTGATATTCTTAAGATTCTGATCTTTGCTATCAGTGTTACTTTCAGAGTCCCCATTTTCTAAGGTCTTATCCTTATTTTCCTCTTTTGTACCTCGACTTATAAGTTTAAGAAGCTCTTCATACCCTGCACCTCCAATAAAGAATAATACTATAATGATTAATGTTAATGTTGAAGTTATTGTAAAAAGGCATGGAATAGATACAAAATAATCATACCATTCTACAGGTTGTGGAAGGACACCATCTATGTACAATCTTACTTGGAGAATACCAAGTAGATATAGAACAATAATAAATAATTTTTTCATATCTATTTTCTCCTTAATTATATTTTATCCATATAATTAATAGACTTTTTACAATTTTTTTAATTCTCCCCTCTCATTAATAACCATATTAACAGAACCATCAAAAGTTATTCCAGGTTTAATTACATAAACTTGGGGTTTGTTTTGAATTACTTTGTTTTTATGTTTAATAAAAAGTTCTTCATAATCATCCAAACCATCAGAAATAACATAAAGACGTTCAATAGATTGCAATTTTTCTAATTCCATTAATATAAGTATTATAATAGATTATTTGCAAACCATATTTTTCTTGCAACAATCTAGCAACTTCTTGAATAATAAACTCTATAGGTACTTTTGCTTTTTTCTGTGAGTATTTTCTAGCAGTAGAACCTGATACATCAACAAATATTGCTCCAGTTTTATTGAATTTCTTAGTTGTCCCTGTTCTTTCATATCTTTTTCCTGGAAGAATAACAGAAGAGTTCATATGCTTCTTATTAATAGCATAATATGAACTTTTCTTTTGCACAGGAACAATATCTTCTTTTCTTTCTTCTACAACAATATTCTTACAAATTTTGTCTACAATTTTTTCTACTTCAGATTCATAAGATATATCACTCATAATCTCTGAAATATCTTTTACTCCGTCTTTTGCTTCTGCTTCTGTTTTATCAATACTAGATGAATTTGGCAAATTGCTAATTGCTTCATTAATATCATGCTTTACTTTTTCATTTCTTAGAAATTCTAGTTCAGAATAAATATCTTCTGAAATATCTTCTGAACTAGAATTATTTGAATTATTCAATTTTTTCATTAATTCTTCATAGTAATATTCTGCAGACATTCCTTTTGGTAAGTCAAAATCTTTTGATTCTGGGAATCCCAAATTATCTGAGAAATATGAAGAAACATTAAGTTCAGAAGATAATTTCCATACATTTTCATCTTTGTCTTCCATATCTTTGAGAATATTTCCGTTTAAATAGTTTACTAGCATTCTAGTAGTTAAAAATGAACCAATATTCTGTGGAGATTTACCTGTCTTTTGCATAAGTTGAAAAATATATTTTGGTTTAATTTCAAAATAGAATCCAAATTTTTCATAATTTTCTTGGATTAATAATTGATAATCGTGTTCTGATGTGTCTATTGCTGAACTAAAATCTGTATAAACTGAAGTTTTTAAGTTTTTTGACAAGAAATTCGTAATGCTACCCTTATTGATAAGAGAAAATACCCTATATCTTTCTTGCGCATCAATGGTTTCTTTCATTTTATTCTCCTTAATAAATCAAAATGAAAAAGCTGAGTAAATATAAAACAGCTTTTCCATTCTAATTTTCTCCTCGATTATATTCTATCCATATAATTAATGAAGTTTTTTACATTTTTATCCTTAAGAAAGTCGTAAAGCATCATTTAGAAGTTCTAAGTGAATTTCAAGGATAGTTGTATCAATTTTAGACAATACCATGTCAAATTTCTTAGCTCGTGGGTATTTTGCTTTAATTGCTGCTGCTAGGTTTGTAATAGAATCATCTGGAATATAAACCCCATTTTCATTTTGTTTTACATAGATTAATAAAATATCATTTAATTTTTCATCTGAGCTTAACATAGGGAACATTTGTTCATTTGTAAACCCTTCATAAAATGGAGCATAGAATTCTTTTTCCAACTCTAGCAATTGTTCCAAACAACGAGGTTTTAATGAACGAGATTCAAACAAAATACCAGATTTGTCTACTTCATCTTTGTAGTTCAATTGGAAATTAGCCAATTTTTCTTTGCCATATTTGTTTGTAAGATATTCTTTATATGTCAAATTCTCAACATAGAACATAGAGAATCGAGATAGAATATTAGGGGCTGGTTGGAATACATATCCATCGATATTTGTAGCAGCTACAATTTGAACAAATGACAAATCAAAGTGTCCTACTTCTTTATCAGACAAGAATGTTAGGAAACTGTTCATAACTGATGGGTCCGCAGTCAAGAATTCATCTAAGAATAGGATTGGCTTTTCATCTTTATGCTCAATCATTTCATATACCCATTCTGGAATAGCAGATGTAATCATTTTTACATTGTTTCCTTGATGTTCTTTGTCAAATGGTACTGGGATTCCTAGAGCTTCAGATGCATCCAATTGTGATAGAATAAGTTTCTTCAAAAATCGACCATTTTCTTTTGCGTATTTTTGAATAGATTGTGTCTTACCTACTCCTGTATCCCCCAATAACATAATGTTAAGGTTTGGAGATTTTGATGCTGCTTCTACATATACGTTGATTTCTGATGTATCGATTGTTTTCATGTCATACTCCTATTATCTATCTACATTTATACTGTTTATACTCGTTATATTTTGATTTATATCTCAATATTTTGTAATTAAAATTGTTGGAATAACGCTTACGAATGATTCAAGTTCTTCAATACTTTTAACATTAGATTCTTCCATATTGATTAATTTTCCATTTTCAAATTTATATACCAATTTACCATAATTGTAAAATTCAATATATTTTGAATTATTTAATTTGTCTTCTTTTAGGAAAATGAGTTGTGGATAGTTTTTAAGTACTTTGCTGTTAAGAACTACGTCAAATTCAAAACCCTCCTCTGTTGGAATAATTTTTGTTGATTTGTATGAAATAATATTTTTGACATCTTGTGCTGGAATTTTGTCTGTACGAATTTCTGAAGTGAATTCTTGGACTCCCACCATACGTTTTGCTGATTTTTGAATTTTTGTTACTACTAATGACATATTAAGTTCCCTTCTCTTTATTAGTTATACATATTTCCTTCTGAGTCAATCCAACCAAGATCTACGGACCAGTTGATGTCTTTTCCAATGAAGTTTACAAGTTCTTCTGATGATTTGTATAAATCGCTGTATACATGATATAATCCAAATTCTCCTGCGTCTGGCTCTTCAGGGTCTACAATGAATCCTTTTGCTTGAAACCTAAAACCATTGCGGTTCAAGCAAGATTCTAATTTTGATGAGTCTGATGTAAAGATTTTAAGTTCCATGATGTAATTCTCCTGATTCAATTATTTTGCATTTTCTTTGATGAGTCGTTTTGTCAATGAAATTAGAATAAAGTCCCAATCCATATTTGGATTATTCAACATTTCTTCTTCGTAATTCTGAACCAATTTCTTGTCAATTTTAGCAATTTTTCGTGCTGTTGTTTCATCACGTTTCAATGGATTTTTAATTGTACGGAATTTGAATGAACGATAGTAGAAATTACCAAGAATTTCATTAATTACTTTTTCTTCATTTTCTTTGTTATATTCCATATCTACAGTTTTCATGAATGCTTTAACTGCTGCTGTTCCAGCTGATGTAATTTTAATGTATGACATAATATTTTCTCCTATTATTTTGCTTCCTTATTTATTTCCTTATTATTAAAGAAGTTTTTAATAAAAACTATGCTAAAAATTAACTGAGTTAAATAAAACCCAGTTAATAAATTATTCAAATTTAGTATATTCTTGCATTACAGCCAATGCTTCAGAATATGAATTTGAAGATTTTACTCTATCAAAAATTTCGTTACAAATAATATCCTTTTCCTCTGTTGAGAACCCATAAACATGTTTAATTGCACGTATGACTGTTCCAAGAACTAAATATACATTACCATCATAACCGATTACTCTTGCTATTGGCAATCTTTTTCTTTTCTTCATTAATTCAAGTCCTGGGTATGTTTTTTCTTCTGTCATTACTCATTCCTCTTTATTCTGTTTATTTCCTTATTATTAAATAAGTTTTTAGTAAAAACTGCTATAATTAAAATTTTAGTTAAATACTTATGTATCTAACTAAAATAAAAAATTATTATATATTCAATACAGTTTATCTGAATTTAATTGGAATTTAATAGCATCGCATACTTGATGCATTCCAATATCTACTGTAGTATCTTTTACATCGAAGAATTCTGAATAGATTTCTTCGATTTTATTCCTTACTGCTTTTCTAGATTCTTTACTAAGGTCTTCCATTTCCCACAATTTATAGAATTCATTTTTATAAGAAGACCTAGTTTCATTAGAATATGTCATAGTTTCGACATATAGATAGTCAAATTTCTTATTCAACAGCCAAGATTTAATTCTATTATCTAAATATTGACATATTTCTTTAATATATTTTTCTCTTTTATTGGAATCTAATAGCTCTTTCAATGATTCTTTTGTTAGTGATGTTGACATTTCTAGCTCCTTTTCTTTATATCAAAAATAAATATTCTATTTAAACAATATAATTTAGAATATTTTTAATATAATATTTAAATA